>Ga0316578_10000270_pt1 | contig 15583 bp, 13 predicted proteins | sample J0NA_2_FD_203076 | JGI IMG/M metagenome (GOLD analysis project Ga0316578, IMG submission 203076) | Rhizosphere microbial communities from salt marsh grasses in Alabama, United States - J0-2_160517rDrC | ecosystem: Host-associated > Plants > Roots > Rhizosphere | place: USA: Alabama | collected... | reverse complement strand
AAGGCAATACTTGCCTTGCTTCTTTTGCGCGTGCCAGCAATATCTTTTTCCCGATGATATCTTCTTTGGCAAATGCCTCAACAACAGATTCGGCCTTATAACTTTCAGGAACAATATCGCTTTGAAATCCAAAATCAAGAAGCCTTTTGGCTGTGGTTGGTCCGACAACCGCCGTTCTGATATGATTCAGAGCTCGAACATCTTTATTTTTTTCAAAAAGACGATTAAAAAAGAAGTTAACGCCGTTGACGCTGGTAAACATCAACCAGTCATAAGAAGAAAGATTTTCAATGGCCATGTCCAACGGTTTTAAATCATTCGGAGGAACGACTTTTATGGTGGGGCATTCCAGGCATTCCGCACCCAGATCTGAGAGGCGATATACCAGTTCACTGGCCTGCTCCCTGGACCGGGTCACCACAATTCTTCGTCCCATCAATGGACGGTCCTCATACCATTTAATTTTTTCTCTTAACCCTACGACGTGGCCGACAACAAGAATAGCAGGTGGCTTGATATCGTTGGCGTCTTTTAGGTCAACGATCGTGTCGATTGTTCCTGTGACAGTGACTTGTTTGGCGGTGGTTCCCCAGCGAATAAGGGCTGCAGGTGTGTCAGGGTGCATACCGTGACTAATCAGACCCTCTCTGATATGATGCAGATTTTTGACTCCCATCAGAAAAACAAGGGTCCCGATCCCTTTGGCAAGTGCATCCCAATCGATACTCGATTCTTTTTTTGTCGGATCTTCATGGCCGGTTACAAAAGCAAGTGTGGAGGTGAATCTTCTGTGAGTCAATGGAATCCCGGCATAGGCTGGTACTGCAATAGCTGAAGTGACTCCAGGCACAATTTCAAATGGAATGTTTGCACTAATCAAAACCTCAGCTTCTTCTCCGCCGCGGCCGAATATAAAAGGATCCCCCCCTTTTAGTCGGGTAACCGTTAAACCAGCTTTAGCTTTTTCGACGATAAGGGCGTTGATTTCGTTTTGGGAAAATGTATGATCACTTCCCTTTTTTCCCACATAGATGATCTCAGCATCTTTCGAAGCATGTTTTAATAAAACTGAGGATGCAAGAAAATCGTAGATTAGAACGCCCGCTCGTTTGATACATTCCAACCCTTTAACAGTAATTAGCCCCGGATCGCCGGGACCGGCGCCAACAAGATATACTTTACCTTTCATGGTTTAGATTTAGATCCGCCTTAAGGTTTTCCATTATTGTTTCTGCTCCCATTGAAACGAGACGTTCGGCAAGTTTTACACCGATGATTTCTGGTGAATCTATCGGCCCTGAGAGCGTTTCTTTGATGAGAGTTCTTCCGTCAATTGTTGCAACAAGACCGCAAATCGTGAATAGGTTATTTTCGATTTTCCCATGGGCTGCAATGGGGACCTGACAACCACCTTCAAGGCGGTTTAAAAAGGCACGTTCTCCCATAATTATCGTTCTTGTTTGATGATGTTCTAATGATTTGACAATCGATTCTACTTCAGGATCATTTTGCCTGATTTCAATACAGAGCGCCCCCTGGCCCACTGCCGGGAGCATGATGTTTTCATCCAAATATTCGGTGATTCTGTTTTCAAGTCCCAGGCGCTTGACACCCGCCGCAGCCAGGACAATAGCATCCAAATTTTCAGTTTCTAGCTTTTTAAGACGCGTATCAAGATTCCCTCTTAGCGGCAATACCACCAGATCCGGTCTGGCATGAAGAAGTTGGGCCATGCGCCGAAGGCTGCTGGTACCTATTCTGGCACCATGGGCCAGTTTTGAAAGGGGCTTTTTGGTTCTTGAAATTAGGACATCTTGAGGAATTTCTCGCTGGGGGATTGCGCCGATACATAATCCTTTCGGTATGTCCCCCGGCATATCCTTCATGCTGTGCACGGCAAGGTCTATTCTGCCTTCTAAAAGTGCTTCTTCGATTTCTTTGACAAAAAGACCTTTGCCGCCAACTTTGGCAAGGGGCACATCAAGGATTTTATCTCCTTTTGTTTTTATCAGTTCAAGTTCGATTGAAAGGGAAGGGTGTTGAACTTCAAGAGACGATTTGACCCAATTTGCCTGCCAGAGAGCGAGTTTGCTGCCCCGGGTTCCTATTTTTAGTATTTTTCCCATCAGTGACCGCAGCTCGTGCAGCTGGTTGCCGCACATCCGGTACATGATGATGCTCCGGCAGCAGCCTTTACGGTTTCTCCGTGCCCCCCCTTGCTGAAAAAAGTAGATGCTGACATCAGTTTTTTTACTTTTTTGCTATTGCATGAAGGGCAGTCAGGTTGTTCGCTCCCGAAAACCAGGCACTCAAAATCTTTATTGCATTTGTCGCAATGGTATTCATAAATCGGCATTATGAGTTGCTCCTTTGTTCATTTACTCAAGTTTTGATACGCTTTTAAAAAAAATCAAAATCATTTTTAAGACCAACTGTTTCATTGGTGAATTATAGGCCGGCAAAACTAATAAAATAATCATTTTTTAGACGAAATCAATCTTTGGATGAAAATAAAAAAAATCCGATCTGCACCTCTTTATCAGCGCTGCTGAGAATATATGGTACGAAACCGGACATAAGCTATTCGATTTTTTCGATAATCCCTGCAGCAATGAGCGGCAGCATAATTTCATGATGGCCTGTCAAGTTGAATCCCTGACCGCCTTCGGCGGTTGGCCGATTTACCACATTGGTCATGGGACGGTATTGCCGAATGAAGTCCATGTTTACTGTGGTGAAATCATTCAGCTGATGCCCTAAATTCCTTACCAACGTTACTGCTTTTAAGAAAACCTCCGGCAGTATGACGGCAGACCCGACATTGTAATAAACTCCCTTTTCAAGTGTGCTCACCACGGATGCGAAGGTTCGAAAATCTCTGTGGGTGGTTTCACCGGTTGCTTTTGCATCAAATCCGGGATGCATATGAATAATATCGGTTCCAAATGCCACGTGTACGGTTACAGGTATACCGAGCCGGTGGCCTTCAGCAAGGATGCTCTGTTCTAAATAAGGAAATTTATTTTCGATCATTGCGGCTCCTATGGTTTCCCCGAGTCCTTTGGATATTTTCCCGCCGCGAGAGATAGCGTCACATAAAAAAGTACCCGTTTCATGGGCCATACCAAAGGTGCCATTTCCAATGGACGCAGATACATCCTCTGAAGTTTGTCCAGCCATGGCCAGTTCGAGATCATGTATAATCCCGGCACCATTCATAGCGACGGCCGTTATAATTCCGCGTTTCATGAGATCGATTACAATGGGGTTCAGGCCTACTTTGATGACATGTGCCCCCATGGCAAAAACGACGGTTTTATTCTCCTTAAACGCTTTGACGGTAGATGAGATGACAGATTTAATCTGATTCCCGGCAAGTATATCCGGTAGCCGGTTAAGAAAGTCCTTAAAACTAGATCCTTTTTGCCATTTTTTGGCAAATTCGGCTGTGGATACTTTGCTCTTTCTCTGAGATAGCGGGTATGTTTTTACTCCGCTTAGGTCTATGGGTTCAAATTTATGTGACATAATGTTTTTTCCTGCTATTTGTTTAGCGCTTTGAAATAAGCTCGATTTCGGAAAGAACCTTTGATGTCGCAGACCCAAAGTCCCGCTATCGGCGGGACCGATCTGCTAAACTTAACTGGTGTTACGTGTATTCACGGGGTGTGCTTTCCCGGTTAACGATATTGGCGGAGTGGCTTCGTTATTTCAATAAGTTATCAGTGGGGGAGACCGCGGCTCCCGCGTGGTTTTCGCGGGAGAACGCGGAGGGGGCAGGAATGCCCCCGCTGCTAACTTATTGAAATAACCAGACGCGCAGACACCAGAGTGAAACGGGAAAGCACACCCCGTGAACATGCATATATGTTTATAATAAAAACTCCGCGACTCCTGAACTATTCGAGAAATTTATCCGGAAACAAAATCCGGTCCACAAGGTCGCACAAAATGTGACCCAATATGGCATGGGCCTCCTGGACCCTTGCAGTTATATCTGATTTTACAGAAAAAACATGGTCAGCGCACTTGGCCAGTTCACCGCCACGGCCGGTGAGTCCAATGGTGATGATCCCGATGTCTCTTGCTGCGCGAACGGCCTTGATAACATTTTTGGAATTGCCGCTGGTGCTGATCCCAATGGCAATATCATCCTTTCTTCCTATGGCTAAAATTTGTTTTAAGAATATGTCATCAAAATGGTAGTCGTTTCCGATGCTGGTGATGATGGATGTATCCGTGGTCAATGCCAAGGCTGCAAGGGGCGGCCGTTCGATTTGGAAACGGTTAACAAATTCTGCGGCGATATGCTGGGCATCTGCGGCACTTCCCCCATTCCCAAAAATTAGGATTTTGTGTCCGGAGGTGATACACGAGGCAAGGATGTCCGCTACCGTTTGGATGAGATCGATATTTTCTTTCATGAACCGGTCTTTGACGTCGATGCTCTCTTTAAGTGTATTCAGAATAATATTCTTCATTTTTAAACTATCATTTTCTTTAAGTTAAAAAATCAATTTTCGAACCCTAGAATAACCAATAATCTTTTGATACCGCAGGCCAAAAGAAATTTTGCCTCCTGATCCCTGACACCTGACTCCCGATCCCTGACCCCTGTCCTCTGAACCCGCCACACTGCACAGGCGGGCAAGCTCTGATCTCCCAGTTCCCTGATTTCTCTTTCCTCTTTCCTCTTTTCTCTTTCCTCTTTTCTATATCCTACTATCCTTCATCCCGCATCTTTCATCAACTTATTAATCTTTTTAATCATTTTCCTGGCGTCGTATCCTAGATCGTTAGCTTTTTGGAACTGTATCAAGGCGTCTTCAAGTTGGTTTCTTTTAAGATAAAGACTGCCAAGCCGGTATCGATAAAGGCCGTTTTCAGGTGCAATATCGATGCTTTGCTGGCAAAATATCGTCGTAATTTCGGGATTTTCACCCAAAAGGTCAAACAGGTACCCAAGCGCTGATAACGATTCGGCATCATTCGGGTTTTGCCGAATGGCCCTCTTATAGGCAGAAATCGCTTCATCTATCATATTCAGGGCAGCGCAGCATTCACCCAAAGAATGCAGAGCAGACCAGGACGTTGGGTTCAGTTCAACTGCTTTTTCAAGGAATTCCTTAGCCGTCTCTGATTTTCCCATGTCCAGATAAACCCTGCCGATTTGAAAAGCAACCTCAAAGATATCCTCTTCTTTTTTCCTGTCTGCATCCAGAAAATATTTTAACGCTTCAGAGTTTTTGCCGGTCAACCTCTTTACCAAACCAATGTTATATAGGGCCATAACCTCATCAGGATCGAGTTTAAGGGCTGCTTGAAATTCTTTTAAGGCCTTTCCATGCTCGCCTAAAACACCATAGCACACACCCAGACTGTTACGAATGTTGACGTCTGAAGGGTCAATCAAGAGGGCTGTTTCGAATTCCGAAATGGCGCCATGGATGTCTCCACTTTGATACATGTTGTCTCCGCTGATGTTTAAGCTCACGGCATCAAAGGAAACAATGCTGTCGGGTCCGTAAAATAAAGCATGATCGACAGCCTTGCCGGCATTATCCAGAATCTGATATCTGTCATAGTTGATCGTGGGATATGAGGCAACTCCTATGGAGACAGTTTTATCTGTAGATTTTGTCAGGCTGTTTTTTATTTTTTGGGCGAGTTCCTCAGGAGACGTCTGATTTTTCTGGGCAAAAAAACATCCGAACATTCCCCGGTCAAGCCTACCCCACATTCCGCCTTCCTGCTTGCATACGGTATCAATAACACCGGCCACATCGATCCAGAGATTGATCTCATCGTTGCCGGCCGTTTCGGTGTCCTTATGATTCAGACTGTCGATTTTAATGACCATAGCATCAAATTCTGCCGAAGATTCGAACTGGATCAAGGCCTTTTCGATGAAATTCTCCCCAACGAGAATATCCGGGAATGCTTTTAAGATTTTGTTTGTCGCAGTAGAAGAGAAAACATCGGTGGTATCTCTTTTGGACTTGGGCGCTGTCTTACAAAAAAGAAACTGCCCGCTCGAAGAGCGATTTTGAAACAATTCTGTTTTTTGGTGTGTCATGACCCGGCCTTATTCAGCATATGTTTGAAAGCACTTTCAATAAGTTCAAGTTCGTCATCGAGGATGGTTCTTAGATCCATGATAAAAAGATCTTCTTCGATCCTTCCAATAATCGGGCACTCATTGTCCCGCATATGTTTTTCAACGGCATTGGCTGAAGTTCCTTCAACTTTTATTCCCACGCCTTTGCTGGGGAGTTTTAAAAGTGGAAGTGAACCGCCTCCGGGTCGTGAGAATATATCGATGAGATTTACTGATAATTTGGGATCGTCGATATTTTTAAGCATCTTAAAAAGCCTTTTAGCGTTTGATTCGATGTGATCCAGAGGAAGTGTCATTAGGCGTAAAGTCGGAATGGCATCCATTTCGCGGTCTATGTTTCTGTAATGCCGTAATGTACTTTCAAGTGCGGCAAGGGTGAGTTTGTCGATACGAAGTGCTCTGTTGATGGGATTTTTTTTGATTTTTTCAACGATATCCTTTTTCCCAACAATGATGCCTGCCTGGGGTCCACCAAGAAGTTTGTCTCCACTAAAGGTAACAATGTCTGCACCTGCTTTCACCGATTCCTGAACCGTGGGCTCTTTTAAGAGACCGTATTTCGAGAAATCAACAAAAGTGCCGCTTCCAAGATCTTCCATCACCGGGATTTTGTATTTTGCACCAAGATCAACCAACGATTCAAGAGAAACATCGGCAGTAAACCCGACAATACTGTAATTGCTCGTATGGACTTTTAAAAAGAGGGCCGTATCAAGCTCGATGGCGTTTTCATAATCCCTAAGATGGGTACGGTTTGTGGTACCGACTTCTTTTAAGATTCCGCCGCTTTTTGCCATTACATCAGGAATTCTGAATGATCCGCCGATCTCCACCAGCTCTCCCCTTGAAACAATCACTTTTTTATCTTTAGCAATGGTTTCTAAAGCAAGAAAGACAGCGCCGGCATTGTTGTTGACCACCATGGCGGATTCAGCGCCGCTAATTTCACACAGGATGTCTTCAACGATGCTGTACCTGGACCCTCGGGTCCCTTTTGATAGATCAAACTCCAAATTCGAATACCGGCCTGCAATGGTTATAAGATTTTCAATGGCTTCGCCGGCAAGTAAGGAACGACCGAGGTTGGTATGGACAACGACACCTGTGGCATTGACGATACGGATCAGGTTTGGTGTCATGGTTTTACGGACACTTTCTTTTATGTTATTGAGGATTTCGGAATTGGAGAGATCTGTTTCCGTGATGCTCTGTTGAGTATCCAAAATAAGGGTTCTAAGGTTTTCAACAACAAAGCGGATCGATCGAACCAGCACGGATTTCGGCACATTATCAAAGAATGTGTCAGTCTTTACAATCTCGAGGATATGATCTACTCCGGGAAGCATCCGTAAGAGCGTTTGTTGATTTTCGGTGATATTCATTTTTTCCTCAAAAATTGTCTCAGTTATTGGCAACAACCTTCTTAAAATAGACTTCATAGCATTTTAACATCTGTTATTTCAATAGATTTATTATTAAGTTGAAATACTTGTTGAAAATTTTCTTTATGGGTGAGAAATTATAAAATAAAAAGCTCTACAACAGTGAACTTTGTTTATTTTTTCACGATAACCTCTTGTATAAACTGCTAAATATTTGATGGAGGTCATGTTCAGCTTTGCCGAAAACCGCTTTTATCGTCAATCCTCATGCCGGTAATGGGTCGGCAGAATCAACCTGGCAACATATTGAGGCACTTGCGAAAGATCGATTGGGTCCTTTTGAAGCTTACATGACAAAAGGACCTGGAGAGGCGGTCATATTCGCTAAAAACGCCGTTGCTGAAAAAACAAAACGTCTCATCTGTGTCGGTGGAGACGGTACGTTGAATGAGGTTGTTAACGGTATCATGATGAATGAAGCATCCACGAGGTCGGAATTGAGGTTGGGTTTTATTCCGAACGGTACCGGATGCGATTTCATCAGAACCGTTTCAATACCCCAAGACATCGAACAGGCTATGGATTTGATTGCTTCAGGTTGCACTCGAAGCATAGATTTGGGGGTTCTTTTATTAAAAAATCACAAAGGTCGTGATCACCGCCGGTATTTCCATAATATCGCCAGTTTTGGCCTGGGAGGTGAAGTCGCTCAGCGGGTTAACCGAATGACCAAAGCATTAGGACCGTTCATTTCATTTATGTGGGCGACACTCATATCAGTTTTTTTATACGGTACCAAACATATACGGATTCTTATCGACGGCAAATCTGAAAAAGAAATTTCTGCCTGGAACGTGGTTGTCGCCAACGGAAAGTATCATGGCGGCGGTATGAGGGTTGCTCCGGATGCATCAGTTTGTGATGGTCTGTTACATGTTACGATCATTGGAGATTTGACCATCCCTGAAGTGTTTTTAAATCTGTCAAAACTTTACAATGGCCGGATATATGACATTGACAAAGTCGTTAACCGGTCATGTCAAAAAATGGCGGCAATATCGGATGAAAGGGTGCTCCTTGAAGTGGATGGGGAACAGCCCGGCATGCTGCCCATGGTTGCTAAAATATTACCCGAGGTTTTGGATATTATCGCTAATTGACTCAAATTAAATGTGAGTGAATAAGCCATGAAGCGAGCTAAAGATTATATTATTTTTCCGCTGGATGTACCGACAGAGAAAGCAGCCAAGGAATATGTTGAGCTACTGTCAGAATCGGTGGGGATGTTTAAAGTGGGGTTGGAGCTGTTTATTCAAGCCGGGCCTGGACTTATTGATTTCATTAAAGCATCGGGAAATGCGGATGTGTTTTTGGACCTAAAACTTCATGATATCCCGGAAACAGTGTTTCGTGCCATGGAACGAATCTCAGATCTGGGCGTTAAATTTGCGACGGTCCATTGCGGGGAGACGCCCAGGATGCTTGAGGCTGCGGTTAACGGTGCAAATGGCCGGGTCGGCGTGCTCGGTGTTACGCTTTTAACCAGTGTTGCCAGGGAAGACATTGAGGCCGCCGGCTTTAGGAAACCTTTTTGTGAGGATCTGACACAACTTGTCGTCAAAAGAGCGGACATGGCCAAAGCTGCTGGCTGCTCTGGTATCGTCTGTTCCGGACGGGAAGTGAAAATGATTAAACAGACGTTTGGCCGGAATTTTATAGCAGTGACCCCGGGAATACGTCCTGTTGGGGATGACATGGAAACCCATGATCAAAAGCGAGTTGTTACACCGGCAATTGCGGTTAAAAACGGATCGGATTATCTCGTGATCGGCCGTCCCATCAGAGATGCAAACAATCCCAAAGAGGCCGCTCTTAGAATTGTCGAAGAGATCGAAACCGTTCTTTGATAACCATATCATAAGGCAGTTAAGAGGAAATGAAGTTGATGACCATCCAACCTGTTACAACTCTTTGAACAACGAATAGCCCACACCTCTGATTGTTTGGCCATTTTACGTCCCTTTTTATTCGTTCATATCTTATGGATAATTCATAAAAAGCACAATAGCCGCATCAACATTTGACCAGTTTACGACTCCTCTATTCTGCCCATATATTATGAGTCATATCTCAAAACTCCGGGACATTAATTTTATGAAATATTTATTTATCATTTGACAAAATTTCTGGTACTTTATATTAAAATCTCTTTGGAATCCATGATCCAATAATCAAGGATCGAAGCCTTAACGGTGTTCAAGACCATCTACCCAGAGACCTCTGAAAAATAAAGTTATTACAAAGGTCTCATCTTTTAAGCTAAAATATGGAGGTCTATTAATGGTTTTTAATGTGCTTCTCTATATTTCTCTCGGTATTTTTATCCTTGGACTGATCTACAAAGCCTATACCTGGTTTTCAAGGAAAATCGGCATTTCAGCCCAAGACTACACGCCTGGTCAGAGATTTTCTGCGGCCGTCAAAGGAACTGCCGGCGTTATTTTCAGTTCGAAAATTTTGCGTCTCATCAAAGCCTTTATTCTGGATGTCGTGTTTCAAAGAAGGGCTTTGAAAGAAGATTTTCTGCGCTGGATGATGCACATGTTCCTGTATGGCGGATTTATGCTCCTTCTTTTAATGCATGCCTTGGAAAACTTTATCTCCGCAAAGCTCTTTTCCGATTATCATTCCACCGTCAACCCGTTTATGTTTTTAAGAGATCTTTTCGGGTTCATGGTGTTGATCGGTATCGGTATCGCGATATTTAGACGATTCATAATGAAAGTGCCGAGGCTTAAAACCAGCGGCATGGATGTCTATGCGATATTGATTGTGGTGGTCATTATTTTTTCGGGCATTTTCTTGGAAGGCGTTAAAATTACATCTCACACGGCATTTCAAGGAATGGTGGCTGATTACGCAGGTCTCGATGAAGATAGTGATGCCGAAGAAATCGCAGCCCTTGAAAGTTACTGGGTCGAAAATTATGATCTTGTTTCTCCGAATGTTCAAAAACCTTTTGACGAGGATGTCCTGGAGGAAGGATCGGATAGCAATGATGCCAATTGTGCCGATTGTCATTCTCGTCCGGGTTGGGCATTTACAGGCGATGCGGTTGCCAAAACAATAAAACCGTTTGCTTTGGCTCTGGATGATGTGAATGCGGCAAACATCCTGTGGTATATTCATTTTTTGGCATGTTTTATTGGTCTGGCGTATCTTCCCTTTTCCAAAATGTTTCATATCGTATCCACACCGGTGAGCCTCCTTGCCAATGCGGTTATGGAAAAGGAAACAGCAAACCCGGCGAATATTGTCACCCGTCAGGTCATGGAACTGGATGCCTGCACCCACTGCGGCACCTGCAGCCTACGATGCTCTGCCTCGACATCCTTTGATATTGTGGGCAATGAATATATCCTGCCTTCAGAAAAAATGACGTTTCTAAAAACCTTGGCCAGAGGAAAACATCTTTCCGACGATAAACTGCATGCTATTTTAGAAGGTGTTTACCTTTGTACGAACTGTGATCGCTGCACGGTGGTCTGTCCGTCCGGTATTAATCTAAAAGAACTGTGGTTCAACGTAAGAGAGGATCTGTTGCAAAGAGAAATGCCGGAACTGTTGACGCTGTCTCCGTTTTCCTTTTATCGCGGGTTGAATCGAAACAACATTGCTGCGGATGATTATCGTAAACCCATTGAAGCAGCGAATCGTTCGGTTGCCTGCAATTTTGAGCAGCTGATGGATAAAACCACGCCGATATCACTCTCAGGCCAAAAAAGAGATGTTTCAGATCAATTGCCGGGTGCCGACACATTTGTTCATTGTTTTGGATGCCAGACCTGCACCACGGTTTGCCCGGTTGTGATGAACTATGAAAATCCCCAGGAGGTTGTCGGGCTGCTGCCCCATCAAATCATGAACTGTCTCGGCTTAGGGCTGACGGAAATGGCCACCGGCCCGCAAATGCTATGGGATTGTTTGACCTGTTATCAATGCCAGGAACACTGCCCACAGAACGTGAAGGTGACGGAAGTGCTTTATGGCTTAAAAAATCTTTCTATTAAAAATGCATGCATGCCGGCAAAAGAAGAGACTGAAGTTTCAGGATCAGCATCCATGCCTACAGAAGAAGACGTGACAGCTTCGGAAGAATCCGAAGAAAAAAACATGACATAATGAAAAGGATATCATTATGAAATACGCATTATTTTTAGGATGTAATATACCTGCCAGAGTTGTTCAATATGAAACCGCCGCGAGAGCGGTGATGAAAAAGCTGGGTGTCCAACTTAAGGATAGCCGGGATTTTAAATGCTGCGGTTATCCTGTTCGCAATTTGGATCGGAAAGCATTTCTTCTCAGTGCATCGGAGAATCTGGCAATAGCTGAAAAAATGGGCTTAAACATCGTGGCCTTGTGCAAGTGTTGTTTCGGAAGCCTTAAGGAAGCCGAACATTTTTTAAAGGAAGAAGGAGAATTGCAGGAAGAGATCAAACATGCCCTTTCTCAAAAAAAATTGCGGTATGAAGGTAAATTTGAGGTCAAGCATTTTCTTTCCGTACTGTATCATGATGTTGGGCTTGAAGAGATTAAAAACAGTATATCCCAATCCTATAAAGGGCTCAAAATCGCAACCCATTATGGGTGCCATGCATTGCGGCCGAGCAAGGTGACTCAATTTGATGATCCAGTTGCCCCTTCTCTGTTTGACAAATTGGTGGAGGTAACGGGTGCTCAAAGCATTGATTATAAAAACAAACTGGAATGCTGCGGAGCACCGGTAATGGGGGTAAATGATGATCTTTCCATGGACATAACGGCAAAGAAACTGACAAGCGGGAAGAAAGCCGGTGCCGATTATCTGTGTGCTGCCTGCCCGTATTGTCAGCTGCAGTTTGACCAGGTTCAGGAAATGATGATCTCCCAAAACGGCGGTGAAGCCCTTGCCTCAATTGTCTACCCGCAACTCCTCGGCCTGTGTTTGGGGATTGATGAAGACACGTTGGGAATCCATATGAATCAAATCGATATTACTGAAATTACATCTTTTATAAATCAGGAGTAGAAAATGTCAAAAGAAAAGACAGGCGCAGTAATGGTGGTCGGTGGTGGGATTACGGGGATGCAGGCTGCATTGGATATGGCCAATGCCGGCTATTATGTCTACCTGGTTGAAAAGTCCGGTTCCATCGGCGGAATTATGTCACAGCTGGATAAGACCTTTCCTACCAATGATTGTGCTATGTGAATTATCTCGCCCAAGCTGGTCGAGGTCGGCCGGCACATCAACATCGAACTGATTACCCTTGCAGACGTGGAAAGTATTTCAGGTGAAGAGGGTAACTTTAAGGTGAAAATCAACAAACGTGCACGAAGTGTCAACATGGATCTGTGTACCGGGTGCGGCAGTTGCGTTGAAAACTGCCCGGTGCTTTTTGAAGCGCAGTTGTGATTTATCCTTTCAAGGTGGTATCAAGCATAGGAGTTTGATATTTATGGAAAATTCAAATGAAATTGATTGGGAAAGAATCGATGAAATCATCGAAAAATATAAATGGAACCGGGAAGCCCTGCTGATGATTATGCAGGATATCAGCGATATGTATAATTATGTTCCACCGGAAGTGGTCCCTTTTTTGGTTGAGAAGTTGGGCGTACGAAAAAGCCTGATTTACAGTGTCGCCACCTTTTATAAAACCATTAGTTTAGAGCCAAGGGGTAAATATATTGTTAATGTTTGCACCGGAACTGCCTGTCACGTTCGGGGTGCCGACAAAATTATGGATGCGTTGCAGGATCATCTTCATATCAAAGAAGGTGAAACCACCGATGATCTTATGTTTACCTTAGAAGGGGTGCGATGCATTGGATGCTGCGCATCAGGACCGGTTATTACGGTAAATCAGGAGACGCACGGAGGGCTTGACCGGGCCACCGCGGTCAAAGCCATTGACGGATACCATTAAAATGTCTCTTAAACGTACGGAGTGATGGATGCTATACCATAATACAACAAAATTAGAAAACAGAGAGGCCCTTAACGAACTGAGAAATTCGCTGACACTTAAGCAAAAGGAAGATGGAAAACGATTAATTTCCCTTTGCGCGGGTTCCGGTTGCGGCGCTTATGGAACGGCGAAAGTTCATAAAGCCCTAATGAAGGAACTGGAAGAGCACGGCATGCAAGATGACGTGGAAGTTAAACTTTCAGGCTGTCACGGTTTTTGTGAAAAAGGTCCGATTCTTGTTATCCATCCTGAAGGCATATTTTATCCGCAGGTCAAAGAAGAACACGTTCCTAAAATCGTAGAAGAAACCATTAAAAACGGTGATCTAGTCAAATCGCTGGTTTTTAAAGATCCGGCAAGCAAAAAAAAGATTTCCCATGAACATGATGTGCCTTTTTATAAACTCCAGCAACGGATTATTTTCGGAAATAACGGTTTGATTGATCCCACCAGTATCGAAGACTATATATCGGTGGGCGGATATTCGGCCCTTGAAAAAGCGCTTTTTGATATGGAACCCAAGGAGATCATCGATCAGATCAAGAAATCGGGTCTAAGGGGTCGCGGGGGCGGTGGGTTCCCCACAGGCATTAAATGGGCGACTTGTGCCCGGCATGAGGGTGATCGATACGTGATTTGCAATGCAGATGAAGGGGATCCCGGCGCTTACATGGACCGGAGTCTGTTGGAAGGGAATCCCCACAGTGTTTTGGAAGGGATGATTATCGGCGCCATTGCCGTGGGATCTCATGAAGGATATGTTTATGTGCGTCATGAATATCCTCTGGCAGTTAAAAACTTTTCACTTGCATTGGAAAATGCCAGGCAACTGGGACTTTTAGGAGAAAATATTTTAGGTTCGGGTTTTGACTACGACATTCATATCAGCAGAGGGGGCGGTGCCTTTGTATGTGGTGAATCCACTGCGTTAATGGCGTCGCTTGAAGGGAATCCCGGCCGGCCCCGGGCAAAATATATTCATACCGTTGAAAAGGGTTTTCGAGAAAATCCCTCGTTGTTAAACAATGTGGAAACCTGGGCCAATGTACCGGTGATCATCAATAAAGGCGCCGAGTGGTTTGCTTCCATCGGGACGGAGAGAAGCAAAGGGACCAAGATATTTTCACTTGTGGGAAAAGTGGTCAACACCGGTTTGGTTGAAGTCCCCATGGGAACGACCTTAAGAACCATTATTTATGACATCGGCGGTGGAATACCCAAAAATAAAAAGTTCAAAGCAGTTCAAACCGGTGGGCCTTCCGGCGGATGTATTCCTGAAGAGTATCTCGACTTGGGCGTCGATTTTGATGAATTGACAAAAGTCGGTTCCATGATGGGGTCCGGCGGTATGATTGTTATGGATCAGGACACCTGCATGGTGGATGTGGCCCGGTATTTCCTCGATTTTCTCAAAGAAGAATCTTGTGGTCAGTGCAATCCCTGTCGTGAAGGGATCAAGCATATGCTGGAGATTTTAACGGACATTTGTGGCGGAAACGGGAAAGAAGGGGATATCGAGCTTTTGGAAGAAATCGGTGATATGGTGGCCAAAGCCTCTCTTTGCGGTCTGGGAACTTCGGCACCCAATCCGGTACTCACCACCATCCGTAATTTTCGTGATGAATATGAATCCCATATAAGGGATAAGAAATGTCCTGCCGGTGTCTGTAAGCCGCTTTTTCATTATGAAATTGATGAAGAAAAATGTACGGGTTGCACATTGTGTGCGAAAAGATGCCCTGAAGACGCCATTACCGGTGAAAAGAAAAAGGTTCATCATTTGAACCAGGATAAATGTATCAAGTGCGGCATTTGTTATGATGGATGTAAGTTTGATGCGATCGTTATTAAATAATCATAATTTCGAAATATTACAGGACATAAGAAGGTTAACCCTATGATCAGTTTCACACTCAACGGAAAAACAGTCCAGGGAAAAGAAGGGGAATATCTCCTTAAGGTTGCTGAAGAACATGGCGTTGAGATTCCGACCCTTTGCCATCACAAAGCCCTCGAACCAGCCGGCATGTGCCGTCTGTGTACCGTGGAGATGCACTACGGCGGACGCG
>Ga0316578_10000269_pt1 | contig 15585 bp, 11 predicted proteins | sample J0NA_2_FD_203076 | JGI IMG/M metagenome (GOLD analysis project Ga0316578, IMG submission 203076) | Rhizosphere microbial communities from salt marsh grasses in Alabama, United States - J0-2_160517rDrC | ecosystem: Host-associated > Plants > Roots > Rhizosphere | place: USA: Alabama | collected... | reverse complement strand
TACCGGTATCGGTGACAGCACCGAGAGACGTGGACCTGTGTCCGCGTCCCCGCGACGAATTCCGTTGCGGCGACAAAGGTAAAGGGACGGGCAAAGGACCGCGCCACTCGGTGCCTCAGCGACGAGACCTGTGCGAGGTGATTCCGTTTGTCCGCGGCCGATGTCCTGACTTTCTTGATGCCCTACGAGCCGTCGCCGTTCGTCTGGCTCGTCTGCGGCATGGCCCTGGGGCTGTTCCTGGTCGGCCTGCGGCGGCTGCGCCGGCGCGGCCGGGGGCCATCGCCGCTTGCGGTTCTGGCCTTCGTGCTCGGCCTGCTGTTGATCTACGTCGTGCTGCAGACCCGCTACGACTACTACGCCCAGCACCTGTTTTCGCTGCACCGTCTGCAGCACCTGGTACTGCACCACGTCGCACCGTTCTTGATCGCCTGGGCCGCCCCGCAGGCGGTCTTCGCCGCCGCGGTACCTAATTCCCCGATTCGGCGCTTCGCCGCTGTTCCCGGCGTTGGACCCCTCTATCGCGGTATCCAGCAGCCGGTCGTCGCCGGGGTCCTGTTCGTGGTCCTGATCTGGCTCTGGCTGGTCCCGCGGCTGCATCTGTACGCCATGCTCAATCTGCCCCTGTACAACCTGATGAACTGGGGGATGGCCGTGGACGGACTGCTGTTCTGGTGGATGATGTTCAACATGGGCGACCCGCGGTCTGCGCCGGGCGCCTATTTCGGCCTGCGGCTGCTGGTCCTCGCGCTGATCATGGCGCCGCAGATCCTGATCGGGAGCAGCATTGCGTTGAGCCGCCAAGACCTCTACGACGTCTACGCCCTGTGCGGCCGGGTGCTGCCCATCGATGCGATGACCGACCAGCAGATCGGCGGGCTGCTGACCTGGATACCGGCCGCAATGATGAGCGTCGCCGGGGCTTTGGTGCTCGCACGTCGCTGGCTGGAACTGCCCGACGCCGTGGCTCCGGACGCCCTGGTCCCGGGGCCAAGGCCATGAGCCCGCGCAGCGAGGCCTGCTCCGCGATGCGGCGGCGACTGATCGCGGCGGCTGCTCTGGGGCTGCTCGCCGCGACCTGGGGCTGCGGCAAACAGGAGCAGCCCTGGCACTCAACCAATATCACCGGTTTGATGCCGGACCTGGACTTTACACTGACGGATGGCCAGGGCCGTTCCGTCACGGCCGCGGACTTCCAGGGCAAGACCTGCCTGGTCTATTTCGGCTTCACCCATTGCCGGGGTATCTGTCCGACCACGCTGGCCACCCTCGCGGCCGCCGTGCGGGACCTGGGGCCAGATGCCGACCAGGTCCGGGTGCTGTTCGTCAGCGTCGATCCGCGGCGGGACAGCCCGACCGTGCTGGATCGCTACCAGGCGCGATTTGGGCCCCAGGTGGTCGGCTTGACCGGCGAGATGCCGGCCCTGCGGGCGCTGGCCCGGCGCTATCGGGTCGGCTTCAGCTATGATCCGCCCGGTGCGGACGGCAACTACGTCGTCAACCACAGCAGCGCGATCTTCGCCTTCGACGGTCGCGGCCGCGTGCGCTTGCTGATGCGCGAGGAGGCAGGCGTGCCGGCGCTGGCGGCGGACCTCCGGCGGCTGGTCGCCGAATAGGTTCTGGCGCGACGGTTCCGGCGCGACTCACCCGTTCAGCAGCGTCACCAGCCAGCGGTCCACGAGCATCAGTGCGAACAGCGCGCTTAGGTAGGTAATGGACCAGCGGAACAGCGCCATTGCTGTCTGATCATTGCCGCGCCGCTGAAAGACCCAGGCGCGCTGTATGTAGGACGCCCCGAGCAGCAGCGCGCCCACCGCATAGAGCAACCCGCTGAGGCCGGCCACGCAGGGCATCAGGCTGACCGGCAGCAGCGCGACGGCGTAGGCCAGGATGCGTCTGCGGGTGAATGCCACGCCATGGGTCACGGGCAGCATCGGCACACCGGCGGCGGCATAGTCGTCGCGACGGGCGATTGCCAGTGGCCAAAAGTGCGGCGGGGTCCAGACGAAGACGATCAGGAACAGGGCCAGCGCGGGTCCTTGTACCGCGCCGGTCGCCGCGGTCCAGCCGAGGATCGCCGGGAATGCCCCTGAGGCGCCGCCGAGCACGATGTTCTGCGGCGTGTGCCATTTGAGCCAGCGGGTGTAGACCACCGCGTAACCGATCAGCGTCACCAGCGCGAGCACCGCCGTCAGCGGGTTGACGGCGAGCCAGAGCAGTGCGGTGGCCGCGACGCCGAGAAGCAGGGCGAATACCAGCGCCGGGCGCAGCTCCAAGGCATGGGTCGGTAGCGGCCGCCGGCGGGTCCGTCGCATCAGCGCGTCGATGTCGCGGTCCGCGATGTGGTTCAGGGCCGCGGCGGAGGCGGCGGCGAGGGTGATGCCCAGGGTTCCGGCGACCAGCGTCTGCCAGGGCACATGACCCGCCGGAATCGCCAGGCACATGGAAACCATGGCCGTGAAGACCACCAGCGATACCACGCGCGGCTTGCACAGGTGGAAATAGGCGCGCCAGCGGATGGCGGCGGCGCGGGCGACCCAAGCATCAGCGAGCATCCGCAGTGGCGCCGCCGGGCTCGCCGCCGCGGCGACCGAGGCGCCGCCGGCCGCGTCACGGTTGAGTACGAACGCCGCGCGTTCGATCCGGGGGGCGTTCCTGAACATCAACGGCGTCTGCTCCAGGCCCGCGTTTGACGGCTGGCCGGCCGGTACCGGTGCGGCATCCGGTCCCGGCGCTCGAGCGACCGGGTTTCGGCGAGGGACCCGCCTCGGGATCAACCGATAATTGAGCGTCAGGACCGCGATCAGCAGCAAGGCGGCGCCCGCGTTGTGGGCGACCGCCAACGGCAAGGGGACGCCGACGAGCACATTGGCGATGCCGAGTGCGGCCTGGGCGAGCACCAGCGAGGCCACCGCGATCCCCGTCAAGCGCCACGGCGCGCCGGCACGGATACAGACGGCCGCGACGGTCCCGAGCACCAGCGCCAGCGTCAGCGCGCCGAGCCGATGGGCCCAATGGATCGCGATCAGCCCGGCGCCGCCCGGGATGGCACCGTCGAGCCTTGGCTCGAAGCCGGCGGCGAAGTCGGCACTCGGCCACCAGTCGCCGTTGCAGCTCGGGAAGCCCTGGCAGGCGAGGGCCGCGTGATTGGATGAGGTCCAGCCGCCGAGGGCGATCTGCACCAGCAGCAGGAGCAATCCCACCGCGGCCAAGATTCTGAGTGCCGGCGACGCCGCGACGGCCACGGCCGCGTCCACTGACAGGCGCCTGACAGGGCCGCGCGTCTCTCCGGCGCTGCCGAGGGCGAGCCACCACAGCAGGCCGAGGGTCGCGAGTCCGCCCAGCAGATGCGCCGTGACGACGACCGGCGCGAGCCGCAGCGTCACGGTCCACATGCCGAGGAGCGCCTGAAAGACCACCAGCCCCACCAACAGCGAGGCACCGAGACGCCCGCGGCGTCGTCGCCAGGCGGAGACCGCGACCGCGATGACTAGCAGTCCGAGGCCGGCTGCCGCGTAGCGGTGGATCATCTCGATCTGGGCGCGGCCGGTGTGCAGCGGCTGGTTGGGCCAGAGCTGCTGGATCGCATGGCGGTTTGACTGGGCCGCCGCGACCGTCAGGTGACCATAGCAGCCGGGCCAGTCCGGACAGCCCAGGCCGGCATCGGATAACCGCACGGTGGCGCCGAGCACCACCACCAGCAGCGCCAGCGGCACGGCCGCGCGCAGCGACCAGCGATACAGGGTGCTGAATCTGTCCATCTCAGCCGATCCCCGACAGCCGCAGCAGTCGCGCCAGGTCCTTCGCGATGTCCTGGGGCGGCGATGAGGGCGGGTAGTGCAGCACCAGATTGCCCAGGGGGTCGATCAGGTAGACTTGGCCGTCGGGCAGGGTCCAGCGGCGCTCCGCCAGCACCAGCCGCAGCCCTGCATCCGTCTGGCGGAGTGTCTGGGTCAGATCCGCGGACAACTCGGGCACGGCGAGCACGCGTTGTAGGCGGCCCTGGCCCTTGGCCTCGGCACGGCAGATCCGCAGCAGTGCGTTCAGCTGCTCACGGCAGCGCTGCGCACAGCCGTCGGCGCTCCAATAGAGCAAGGTCCAACGGCCGCGAAACAGCCCGGTGTCGAGCGGACGGCCCTCGAGGTCCGACAGCTGGGAAGAAACCAGCGGCTGTGGCGGGTGGACAAGCTGACCTCGGGCCAGGCTGTCCGCCGGCTGCCATTCCGGGCGCCCGTACACCAGCAACGCGAGTGCCAGCGGCGCGGCGAACACCGAGAAGATCGCGACCGGCACGCCGAGGCGGTTTCGGAAACCAGGTCGCAGGCTCATGCCGATCCCTCCGCAGCGCGCCGCGCCCGCAGACCATGGCGCAGATAGACCAGGACCAGGACCAGCGCCATCCCGAACCATTGTGCCGCATAGGCGAGATGGCGCCCGGGTGGAAACGCGGTCAGGGCCGCGAGCTGGGCATCGGCGGCCGCCGAGCCGTCCGGGTATAGCAGCACCGGCAGCAGCGGATAGCCGAGCCGGGCGGCGATGCGCGCCGGTTCGGCGGTCTCGGTTACCAAGGGCCAGCCGGTGCCGAAGGCCTGCTGGTCGCTGAGCCTGAAGGGCGGTGGCGACGGGGCGATGGCCAGACCGGTGATCTGCACCTGGCCTGCCGGGACCGATGCCTGCGGCAACACGCGGCGATCGTTGCCGGCGGGCAGCCAGCCCAGGTCGATGAGCACGGCCCGTGCGTCTTTCAGGATCAGCGGTGCCAGGTGCTCATATCCGGCACGGCCATTGCTGATCCGGTTATCGAGGAGGAGCTGTCGGCCGTCGTATTGGCCGGCCGCGCGGACCCGTTGCGGCAGCCCGGAGGGCCGCAGCTCCGCGATCGGCCGCGGCGGTGCCAGGCGCGCCTCCTCGAGCGCGGCGCTCAGGTCCGCCTTCTGCCCCGCGCGGTGGAGCTGCCAGACGCCCAGCCCGAGCAGGGCAGGCAGCAGCGCCAAGAACCCGAACGTTTGGGCCAGGTGCGGCCGGAAGCCGCGACGCCGCGGTCCCTCGACCTCCACAGGTGCAATCATCATGTCCACGCTCTTCCTCTTGCTGATGCTGGCGGCGGTACTGACGAGTCTCGGCCTCGCGCTGTACTTCCTGGTCCGCGACCGGGGGACGACGGAGCGGACGGTCAAGGCGCTGACCTGGCGCACGCTGCTGTCGATCCTGCTGTTCATTGTCCTGCTGACCGGCGGCGCGATCGGGCTCATCGGCCACCACCGTCCCGCAGCCGCACCGCCGACGACCGAAGGCGCCGGGTGAGACCCGGTACCGCGGGAGTCGGGCGCCATGGTTGCCGAGTCGGGCGTAGCCGCAGCCACCCCTTGGCCCTTGGCCCTCGGCACTTGGTCCTTCCGCAACGCAGCAACACGCGCGCGCAGCAATGCCTGGCGCCCGTTGTCCCGAGGACTTGCCCAGCTATATCCAATAAACAAAGACATAGAGCGCGAGCCAGACCAGGTCGACGAAGTGCCAGTACAGGGATACCGCCTCGAAGCCGAAGTGGGAGCGCGGCGCGAAGTGACCGGCGAGCACGCGGGCGAGGATCACCGTCAGCATGATCAGGCCGATGGTGACGTGCATGCCGTGGAAGCCCGTCAACATGAAAAAGGTCGAGCCATAGACCCCCGACTTCAGCGTCAGCCCGAGTTCCTGGTAGGCAAACAAGTACTCGTGGGCCTGAAGACCAAGGAAGACGACGCCGAGGGCGATGGTCACTGCCAGCCAGCGCACCAGGCGGTCGCGCGCGTCGCGCTTCAACGACCAATGGGCCAGGGTCACGGTGAGCCCGCTAAGCAGCAGGATCGCTGTGTTGACGGCCGGGATGCCGGTTGGGCCCATGGCGGCCTTGGGCACCTGGAAGTCCGCGTCGGACGGAAACTCCAGCAGCGGCCACTGGCTGACGAAGTGCGGCCACAGCAGGTGCGCCGCGCCCTTGTCCCCGTAGCCGCCGAGCCAGGGGATGGCGAACTCGCGGATGTAGAACAGGGCGCCGAAGAAGCCGGCGAACAGCAGCACCTCGCTGAAGATGAACCAGGCCATGCCGAGACGGAACGAGCGGTCGACCTGCGCGTTGTAGCGCCCGGAACGGCCCTCGGCGATCACCGCGCTGAACCAACCGGTGACCGCGAGGATCAGCACCAGGCTGCCGCTGGCCATCAGCAGCCAGCTCCCGCCATGCAACAGATGAGCGATCCCGCCGAGGGTCAGAGCCAGGCCCAGGGCCGCCAGCGGTGGCCAGGGACTCGGCTGCGGGACGAAGTACCTGGCCTCGCTCACCTCGTCACCTCATCAGGTTTTGCGTCAGATTCGGCGATGCCGTAGGCCAAGGGACCTTCCGCGGCGACCGTCTCCGGGGACGGCGGCAGCTCGAAGCTGTGGTACGGCGGCGGCGACGCCAGCGTCCACTCCAGGCCGCGTGCGCCTTCCCAGGGCCGTTCCCCCGCGGGCTCGCCGCCGCGTACGGTCTTGACGATGACCCACAGGAAGATCAGCTGGCTGAAGCCGAAGACGAAGGCGCCGATGCTCGCGACCAGGTTGAAGTCGGCAAACTGCAGGGCGTAATCCGGGATGCGCCGGGGCATGCCGGCGAGTCCGGCGAAGTGCATCGGGAAGAAGGTCAGGTTGACGGAGACGACCGACAGCCAGAAATGCAGCTGGCCGAGCCGCTCGTCAAAACGATGGCCGGTCCACTTCGGCAGCCAGAAGTAGATGGCCGCGATGATCGCGAACAGTGAGCCGGTGACCAGCACATAGTGCAGGTGGGCGACGACGAAGTAGGTGTCCTGATACTGGTAGTCCGCCGGCACGTTGGCCAGCATCACGCCGGACAGGCCGCCGACGGTGAACAGGAAGACGAAGCTCAGGGCCCACAGCATCGGCGTCTCGAAGCTCAGCGAGCCCTGCCAGAGGGTGGCGATCCAGTTGAAGACCTTGATCCCGGTCGGGATCGCGATGACCGCCGTCGCGTACATGAAGAACAGCTGGCCGGTGACCGGCATGCCGACCGTGAACATGTGGTGCGCCCAGACGATCACGGACAGAAAGGCGATCGCGATCACGGCCAGGATCATCGAGATGCGCCCGAACAGCGGCTTGCGGGCGAAGGCCGGGATGACCTCGGAGATCACGCCGAAGGCCGGCAGGATCATGATGTAGACCTCCGGGTGGCCGAAGAACCAGAACACATGCTGGAACAGCACCGGGTCGCCACCGCCGGCCGCGATGAAGAAGCTGGTGCCGAAGTGGCGGTCGGTCAGCACCATGGTCGCGACCGCGGCCAGCACCGGCATCGCCAGCACCAGCAGGAAGGCGGTGATCAGCCAGGTCCAGACGAACAGCGGCATGTCGCGCAGGCGCATGGACGGTGCGCGCAGGTTCAGCGTCGTCACGATGATGTTGATGGCCCCGAGCACCGACGAGACGCCGAGGGCGTGGATGGCGAAGATCATGAAGTCTATGGACGGCGGGCCGTAGGTGGACGACAACGGCGCGTAGAAGGTCCAGCCCGCGTTCGGGCCGCCCCGCGGCAGCAGGAAGCCGCTCCACAACAGCACCGCGGCGCAGGGCAGGAGCCAGAAGCTCCAGTTGTTGATGCGCGGCAGGGCCATGTCCGGCGCGCCGATCATCAGCGGGATCTGCCAGTTGGCGAGCCCGACCAGGGCCGGCATGATGACCAGGAAGATCATCGTCAGCCCGTGCATCGTCACCAGGGCGTTGTAGAGGTCCGGCTGCACCAGCTGCAGGCCGGGCTCGAACAGCTCGGCGCGAATCAGCAGCGCCAGCGCGCCGCCGGCGAACAGCATGATCAGGCTGAAGACCAGATACAGGGTGCCGATGTCCTTGTGGTTGGTCGTCACCAGCCAGCGCCACCATCCGCGCGGCCGGCCGTGGTGCAGCGCCGCCTCGGTGCCGGAGATCGCGCCGCCGGTGCCGGATAGGATCTCGCTCATCTCGCTGCCCCCACCTGGTCCGGCGTCACCAGGTCGCCGGTGTCGTTGCCCCAGGCATTGCGCTCGTAGGTGATGACCCCGGCCAGCTTCAGGTCGCTGAGCTCCTTGCCGAAGGCGCGCATGACCGGGTTGCGCTGACTGCCGTGCACGACGATCTTCAGATGGGCCCGGAGCGGTCCGGTGGCCACCGCGCTGCCGGCCAGCGCCGGGAAGGTGCCCGGAATGCCCTTGCCATCCTTCTGATGACAGGCCGCGCAGATGGTCTCGTAGGTCTCCTGGCCCTGGGTCATGGCCTCGTCCCGGGTCCAAGGCCGGCCTGCTGCCTGGGCGAGCTCCGCGGCCTGACGCCGCTGCTCTTGTGCGACCCAACCTTCGAACTGGGCCGGCGGCACCGCGTGGACCACGATCGGCATATAGGCGTGTCCGGCCCCGCATAGCTCCGCGCACTGGCCGCGGTACCAGCCGGGCCGCTCGATGTTGATGTCCACCAGATTCAGGTAGCCGGGGATGGCGTCGCGCTTGAAGCCGAAGGCCGGCACCCACCAGGAGTGGATCACGTCATCGGAGCCGAGCTGCAGCTGGATGTCCTGCCCGGTTGGCAGCACCAGCGGGCGGTCCACATCGGTCAAATAATTGGGCACGGCGGCCGGCGATTGGCCGGAGCCCTTACGGCTAGCCTCGCGGCTATCCGATTTCAGATTGCTGTAGAAGGCCAGGCGCAGGTCCGGGTAGGCGTAGTGCCATTTCCACTGGGAGCCGGTGATGCGCACCGTGACCGCGGGCGCAGCGGTCCGGTTGATTGCCAGCAGCGTGCGGGTGGTCGGGATGGCCATCGCGACCAGGATCAGTGTCGGCACCAGGGTCCACAGCACCTCGAGTCCGGCATGGTGGCTGAAGCGTGCCGCGACCGCCCCCTCCGATCGACGCCAACGCACGATGGCCCAGGTCATCGACGCGAACACCACAAGACCGATCAGCGCGCAGACCAGCGTCACCATCATGTGCATGTCGTACACCTGATGGCCGGTCGCGGTGGCGGGGTCGGGCAGATTCCAATGCAGCGCCGTGGTGGGCTGGGCGATGCTGCCAGTCGCGGATGTGCCGGTCGGGACCTCTGCCGTGGCTGGCATCAGCGCCGCCTCGGCCAGCGCCGGGCGCTGGCAGGAGAGGCTGGATACCGGGTCCCGGCGGTGGACATGACTGGCTCCTCGTTGCGGATTCGAAGGAGACCGCATCAAGGAGCGTGCCAGTTCGCCGGGCCGTCCCGTGGACCAGCTCGCTGCATGCCGCAAGCCGCGGCGGGGCAAATGCCCGAGACGGTGCGATAGGAACCGCAAGTCCGTCGCAGGGAGGGGCAAAGCAACCGGCAACGGTGGCAATACCCCGATTGCCTATTGGGAGGCCAGCGGAGCGGTTGAGGTGGCAAGCGTCCCGATGGGGTTATCGGAGGAGCCTGGCGGCGTATGCAGCGAAGCGGGGAGATGCAACCCCGGTGCTACACTTGAAGTTAGGGAGAGATCATGCAGGAGGCTGGCCCATGTCACACACAGGGTCAATGCCCGAACGGCCTGTACGGAGAGAGGTCCGTCGACCAGTTACAGCCCGAAACGTCTTGCTGGCGATACTGGGCTTCATCCTTGTCAGCGCCGAAGCAGCAGGCGGCGACATCTACCGCTATCGCGACGAGGCCGGTCGTTGGTCATATAGCGATCGGCAACCGTCCTGCCCTGAGGCTGAATGCATAGCGAAGGGTTGGGCCCCCGGCGAAGCGGCTGGCGAAGACCTCGCTTCACGGCTAAAAGAGAAGTTGAAGCCCGACACGCCGATCGACGAGGCCGTCCTGGCGGTGGTCACGATCGAGCACGGGGCGGGCCACGGTTCCGGTTTTTTTATCACCCGCGATGGGTACATCCTGACGAATCGGCATGTCGTCAGATATACCGAAACCCCCGGATGGCGAGAACAGCGAGAGACGCTGGACGCCGCGAAGGCGGCGCAGAGACAGCGCGCGGTCGAGCTCCGGCAGTGCGAGCGGGATATCGATGATTGGAACGCGGCCTTGAAACAGCTTGCGGAGAGCGGGCAGCTGAAAAGCAAGAATTCGGCCGTTGTGGGGGAGGCCCGGGCACGTCGCCAGCGCTGGACGAAGAACTTGAAGTACGCCCAGGCCCGTTGCAACTCGATTCGTGTGGAGATGTCTACGGCCAAGCGCGAGCTTCACCGCCGCGAGCTCGATTACCGATGGAAGACTGCCCGTGGCGAGGCGCGGACCAGGTTTTCGATGAAGTTGGCGGATGGGACGGACGAGACCGCCGTCCTGCTGGCCACGTCGGCGAAGGACGATGTGGCGCTGCTTAAGCTGGACGGCTATGTGACACCTTGTCTGAGTCCGGCACGCGCCTGGAAGCCCACACCTGGGACGACCGTGTACGCGATCGGCAATCCGCTGGCCAAGGCCATCACCGTTTCCCGCGGCATCGTCGCCAGGGTGACGGGCAATGGTGCCGACGGGACGATCGTCACGGACGCGCTCGTGCTGCCCGGAAGCAGTGGCGGGCCGTTGGTGAACGAAGCAGGAGAGGCGGTTGGTGTGACGACCTTGAAGCTTGCCGCCGGCGGCTCAAACGACAGACAAGGCTTCGGCGTTGCTGTACCAATCGATTTGGCCCTGCGTCAGTTTGGCGAGCTTCAGCACCTGCGTCATTAAGAATGGCGGTGAGCCGCGGTTTAGCGAGCGACTCGCGATGGACATTGTCTGGCGCGGCGATGCCTAAGACCAACGAGAGGCAAGCGCCTTGCTGCTGAACCAGTACGTTCTTCAACCTGGGCCAAGCGCCAAGCGCCACTGTAAATCCCGGTTGCGCAAATTTGGCCCTTGGTCCTCGGCCCTTCGGCCGCAGAGCGCCTAGTCGCCAGGCAACCTGACGCATCTGCACGAAGTGTTCGCCCCCAAGCCTGCTAGGTCGGCGTCGCCGGGCGATCCGCCAGCTCAGCCGAGATGGCGGTTGCCGAGTCCGTATCCGCGCATGGCGCGGATGCGCGCAGGTCGATCCGCCGTGCACTGCGGTTCTGAGATGGCGGAACCGCTATTGCGATCCGCCTTACGCCGGACCGCGGGCCGTGCCGGTCGGTACGGACTCGGTTTCCGCCGCCTGTTCGGCGGACCGCTCGCCGCCGGGTCTCCCGGCCAGTGTCTGGAAGATGCTGTACATGACCGGTGTGACGAAGACGCCGAGCAAGGTGCCGCCGAGCATGCCGAAGGCGACGGCGGTGGCCACGGCCTGGCGGCTCGCGGCGCCGGCACCGGTGGCGAGCAGCAGTGGTATCAGGCCGGCGATGAAGGCGAAGGATGTCATCAGGATCGGGCGCAGGCGCAGCCGCGCGGCCTCGACCGCCGCGTCGATCGCCGCCATACCCTTGCTCTGCGCCTCACGGGCGAACTCGACGATCAGGATCGCGTTCTTGGCGCCGAGCCCGACCAGCAGCACCAGCCCGACCTGGGCGTAGAGTCCGTTATCCATGCCGCGCAGCATCAGCCCGAGCATCGCGGCCAGCACGAACACCGGCACGGTGAAGACCACCGCGAGCGGCGTCGTCCAGGCCTCGTATTGGGCGGCGAGGATCAGATAGACGACCAGCACCGCGAGCCCGAAGGCGAGGATCGCGGCCGAGCCGGCCTGTTTCTCCTGATAGGAGATGCCGGTCCAGGCGTAGGAGATGCCCGGCGGCAGCACCGACTGCGCCAGCTCCTGCATGATCTGCAGGGCCTGTCCGGACGAGACGCCGGGGGCCGGCTCGCCCTGGATGCTGGCGCTGCGGTACAGGTTGTAGCGGGTGACCTGGTCCGGCGCGAAGGCCTCGCGGATCTGCACGACCGCACCGAGGGGCACGGTCTCGCCGCTCGGCGCGCGGACCTCGAGCCGCAGCACGTCCTCGGCGCGGTTGCGGAACGCCGCCTCGGCCTGGGCGCGCACCTGCCAGGTACGTCCGTAGAGGTTGAAGTCGTTGATGTAGGCCGAGCCGAGACTGGTCTGCAGGGCATTGAACACCGCGCTGAGGGGCAGGCCCATCTTTTTGATCTTCTCGCGGTCGATGTCGAGGAAGAGCTGCGGGATGCCCGGCACGAAGGGTGTGTAGACCGCGCGCAGGCTCGATTGGCCGTTGGCCGCGTCGACCACGGCAGAGGCGATCTGGCCGAGGGCCTCCGGGCCCATCGCGGCGCGGTCCTGCAGCTGCATGTCGAAGCCGGCGCGCAGCCCGAGGCCCGGGATCGACGGCCGCGTGAAGACCACAAAGCGCGCCTCCTGGATACTGTCGAAGGCCTTGCGCAGGTGACCGACGATGCCCGCAAGCTGCTCGGTCTTGCCGGTGCGCTCGTCCCAGGGCTTGAGCCAGATCACGGCACCGCCGCGGTCGAGCCCCTGCTTGCTGATGAAGCCGTAGCCCGGCAGGCTGACCAGGCCGGCAACGCCGGGCACGGTCATGGCCTGCTGTTCCATCTTCTGCGTCACCGCCAAGGTGCGCGCGAACGACGCGTTGGCCGGCAGCCGGAAATCCACCAGCACGATCAGCTCGTCCTCCTGGGGCAGGAAGCCGGTCGGGACATGGGTGACGGCCGCATAGGTCGCGGCGAGCAGCGCGGCGACGGCGAGTCCGGAGATCAGCAGATGCTGCACGCACCAGCGCACGACGCGGGTGTAGCCGGCCGTGAAAGCATCGAACAGCCGGTCGAAGGTTCGCCCGTACCAGCCTTTCGGCCCGCCACTGGCCTTCATCAGCGCGCCGGCCAGGGCCGGGCTCAGCGTCAGCGCGACTATGGCCGACAGTCCGGTCGCCACCGCGATGGTCGCCGCGAACTGCCGGTACAGCTGGCCGGTCAGACCGGGCAGCATCGCCGACGGCAGGAACACGGCCATCAGTACCAGCGTGACGGCGATGATCGGCCCGGCGATCTCCAGCATGGCCCTCTTGGTCGCCTCCTTCGCGTCGAGCCGGTCGTGGTGCATGATGCGCTCGGCGTTCTCGACCACCAGGATCGCGTCGTCGACGACGATGCCGATCGCCAGGATCAGCCCGAACATGGTCAGCATGTTGATCGAGAAGCCGAGCAGCAGCATCACCGCGAAGGTGCCGACGATGGACACCGGGATCGCCAGCATCGGAATCAGCGTCGCGCGCCAGTTGTGCAGGAAGGCGAGCACGACGATCAGTACCAGCACGAAGGCCTCGATCAGCGTGTGCTCGACCTGGGTCATCGATGCCTCGACGAAGGTTGCCGCGTTCCACGAGACCTCGTACTTCAGCCCCGCCGGAAACTGGGCCGACAGCTCCTCCATCCGCTGTTTGATCGCCTCCACTGCCTGGATGGTATTGCCGCCCGGCGTGCCGTAGGGGATCAGCACGGCAGCGGGCTGGCCGTTGCGCCGGCCGCCGTTGAAGTACTGCTTCGCGCCGAGCTCGACCCGGGCGATGTCCTTCACGCGCAGCACGCCGCCGTCGGCCGAGGTCTTCAGGATGATGTTGCCGAACTCCTCGGGGGTCTCCAGTCGACCCTTGGTGTTCAGGATGAACTGCTTGTTGACGCCGGCCGGCGCCGGCGGCTGGCCCACCTGGCCGGCCGCGACCTGCACGTTCTGCTCCTTCAGCGCCGCGATCACATCCTCGGTGGTCACGCCGCGCGCCTGCATGCGGGTCGGGTCCAGCCACAGCCGCATGCCGTAGTCCTGGTCCGGGAAGTAGCTGATGCGGCTGACACCCGGGATGCGCGACAGCTCGTCCTTCAGGTTGATCAGCGCGTAGTTGGCGAGGAACAGTTCGTCGTAGCGGCCGTCGTCGGAATACAGCGTGATGACGCCGAGCATGTTGGTCGACTGCTTCTGGGTCGTCACACCCTGGGTGCGGACCTCCTCGGGCAGCTTCGGTGTCGCCTGCGCGACGCGGTTCTGTACCAGCACGGTCGCGATGTCGATGTCGGTGCCGAGTGCGAAGGTCACGGTCAGCTCGTAGCTGCCGTCGGCCGATGACGTGCTCGCCATGTACAGCATGTCCTCGACGCCGTTGACCTGCTGCTCGATCGGCGCGCCGACCGTGGCGGCGACCGTCTCGGCGCTGGCGCCGGGATAGGCGGTGCTGACCCGGACCTCCGGCGGCGTGATGTCCGGGAACTGCTCCATCGGCAGCACCAGGAACGCGATCGCGCCGAACAGCACCAGCAGGATCGAGATGACCGACGCGAAGATCGGGCGGTTGATGAAGAAGATCGAGAACATGGGCGAGTTGCTTTGGCGGCGCCTTATGGGTGCGGATGCATCGGGTTTTCAGACCTGCCCCGCGGCCGCGACGCTGGCGGGGCCTGGCCCCTGGTGCCGGGGGCCAAGGGCCTTTGCCGCATACCGGCGACCGGTGCGGTCGGCCCTGCGCGTGCGGGCCTCCCAGGCTGAGCTGCAGATGTCGCCGTCAGGCCCGGCGAGGCGACGCCTCGGACCGACGGGAGCAAAGCGCCTCGCCGCTGAACCGGTGCCTTCCACCGAGGGGGCCAGGCGCCAAGCACCGGGGGCGGCTGCCCAGCCCGATCGCGCGCATTTCGCTCTTGGCGCCGGGCCCTGGGCCCCTTGCCCGTCGAGCGCGTCGGCGCCGTCAAACTCGACGCATCTGCACAAAGTCTCTGGCCTCAAGCCGGCCAGCTCAGGCATCGGTCGAGACGGAAACCAACCCAAGTTTCGGTCACAGCGGGCGCCATGTCGGCGAGTGCTCACCCCGGGCTTGCCGCGACGGGCTTGACCTCGGCGCCGGGCCGCGCCCGCAGCAGGCCGTTGACGATGACCCGCTCGCCGGGCGCGAGGCCCTTCTCCACCGGCACCAGGCCGTCGCTGGCCGGCGCGACCTCGAGGTTGCGCCGCTCGACCTTGTCCTCCGCATTGACGACGAAGACGTAGGGGCCGACCTGGTCGCGGGCGACCGCGACCTCCGGCACCGTCAGCGCCTCGCGCTTGGCGAGCGGGATGCGCAGCCGCACGAAGCCGCCGGGAACGAGCAGGCCGTCCGGGTTCTGGAAGACAGCGCGCACCAGCAGCGTACCGGTTTCCGGGTTGAGCTGGGGTTCCCAGGAGTCGAAGCGACCCTGATGGGGGTAGCCGGTCTCGTCCATCAAGCCCAGGAAGACCTTCGCGCGCTCCTGCGGCTTCTTGACCTCCGGGTTGCCGGCGCGCCGCAACAGCTCCAGCATCTGTTGCTCACTGACGTTGAAATAGGCGTACACCTCGCGATCGTTGACGATGGTCGTCAGCAGAGTCGGCTCGCCCTCGGCGACCACCAGCGCGCCCTCGTCGACGCGGTTGACGCCGACGTTGCCGGCGATCGGCGCCTTGACCTGCGTGTAGCCGAGGTCGATGCGGGCATTCTCCAGCACCGCCTCAGCCACGCCGACCTGAGCCTTGGCCACGTCGCGCTCGGCGCGCCGCTCGCGCGTCTCCTGTTCGGAGACGGCGGACTTCTTCAACAGCGTTTCGTATTTCTGCAGCGTCGCCTCGGCGAGACCGAGCTGTGCCTTCTGCTTGTCGAGATCGGCCTCGGCGCGCCGCACGTCCGCCTCATA
>Ga0316578_10000268_pt1 | contig 15599 bp, 14 predicted proteins | sample J0NA_2_FD_203076 | JGI IMG/M metagenome (GOLD analysis project Ga0316578, IMG submission 203076) | Rhizosphere microbial communities from salt marsh grasses in Alabama, United States - J0-2_160517rDrC | ecosystem: Host-associated > Plants > Roots > Rhizosphere | place: USA: Alabama | collected... | reverse complement strand
AGCGGCTCGCCCGGGGTCGGCGCGAAGCGGTCACGGTGATACGTGAGCCCGTAGGTCCACCGCGTGACCTCCGACCCGCGCAGCCCCGCGGAGCGACCACCGTAGATCTCGTGGTACTCGGCCCGGTGCTCGAACTCGCCCACGCGCTTGCCTAGTACGTAGCGGGAATCATTGCGCTGGTTGTCTGCGAGGCGCAGGCCCGCGGCCCGGCGCGTGTCCAGCGCGTAGAACGGTCGCTCGAGCCGCAGGATCTTGGTTTCGCCATCGTCGGAATCGACGTAGCTGAGCTCGAACCGGCTGAAGCCGTCGAGGAAATGCGGATCGAAGAAGGTGAGCGACAGCGACTCGCGGTCCACGTTGCTGTTCCATTCGAACTTGAGCTGCTGCCCGGTGCCGAGCAGGTTCTTCTCCTCGAGCTGCGCGCCGATCTTGTTCTCGCCACCCTCGCGACCGAAGCTGAATCCGGGGTTCAGCGTCCACACGTCGCGGGTACGTACCTCGAGATCCACGGTCTGCCCGTCGAACGCAACCGGGACGATCGTGGCGTCGTAGAGATAGTCGTTGCGCCGCAGCAGCCTCTCGGTCTCCTCGATCAGCCGTTGGCGGTAGGGCTCGCCGCTCGCGAACAGCAGCTGCTCACGAACGATCGACGGGCGCGTGCTGATGTGCAGCTTGTTGGCGGTCCGGTACAGCCAGCCGCTTTCGCCCGGGATGCTGGTGTCGAAGATCTCGCCGGGGACGACGCGTATCCGGCCGATCACGGCGCCGAGCGACTCGAGCTCTTCTGCCGTCGGCAGCGCGGCCTCAGGACCGGGATCGACCTCGCCAGCGGCGTCACGGACGGCTCCGGGCTGCTCGGCAAGCGCAAGAGCCATGCAGCCGAGCGCCAGCCACACTGCGAGCGCAATGCCTGGCACTGGGCCCATCGGCCGGGCGCGCATGCGCCTCAGGGCAGCAGTACGGTCGAACCCACCGTACGGCGGCCCTCGAGGTCCCGATGCGCCTGCGCCACGTCACGCAGCGGGTAGGTCTGTCCGACTTCGATGCGCACCGCACCGCTGCCGATCACCTCGAAGAGTTCCTTCGCGCCGCGCTCGAGGTCCGAGCGCTTCGCCGCGTAATGGAACAAGGTCGGTCGCGTCAGGAACAGCGAACCCCGCCTGGCGAGCTCGAGCGGCTGGATCGCCGGCACCGGCCCTGAGGCATTGCCGTAGCTCACCATCATGCCGAGGGGTCGCAGGCAGTCGAGCGAGGCGAGGAAAGAGTCCTTGCCCACGGAGTCGTAGACGACGTGCGCGCCGCGTCCACGCGTCAGCTTGCGGACCGCGGCGGGAAGCTCGTCCTGGCCGAGGATCAGCACATGGTGACAGCCGTGCCGGCGGGCCACTTCGGCCTTCGCATCGCTGCCCACCACGCCGATCACGGTCGCGCCGAGCCGGTTCGCCCACTGCGTCGCGATCATGCCGACGCCACCGGCAGCGGCGTGGATCACCGCGACAGTGCCACGCTTGATCCGGTACGTGCGACGCAGCAGGAACTGTGCCGTGAGCCCCTTCAGCATCGCTGCAGCGGCGAGACGATCGCTGACGCCATCGGGGATCTTCATCAGCCGGTCCGCCGCGACGATGCGCTCCTCCGCGTAGGTACCCGGCTGCTCGGAGAAGTACCCGACCCGGTCTCCCTCGCGCAGGCCCGTGACCTTGGGCCCGGTGGCGACGACCACTCCCGCCGCCTCGCGGCCGAGACCGGTCGGCAACGGGTTCGGGTACAGGCCGGTACGTTCGTAGATGTCGATGAAATTGAGCCCGATGGCCGTATGGCGGACCAGGACCTCGTTGGGACCGGGCTCGACGGCGCCGACAGACTCCCACTGCATGACTTCAGGACCGCCGAAGCTTCGGATGCGGATGGCGTAGGGCATGGGGTAGGGGATCGAGGATAGGGGATGGGTCAGAAGGATAGCGGATAGTGACCAGGGACTAGCGGATAGTCGGACCGTGGAGAGTCGGGCGTTCCTGGCTCGTCGATACCCGCTAGCCGCTATTCACCAATCACTAGTCCCTATTCACTATTCACTAGTCCCTATTCACTAGTCCCTATTCCGCTTCCCCGAGCGGCGCTTCCGCAATCACCAGCTCCGCGACCGGCCGGCCGCCGACCAGGTGCTCGGTGATGATCCGCTCGAGGTTCTCGGGCGTGCAGTCCCGGTACCAGATGCCCTCTGGATAGACGACCGCCACAGGGCCGCGGGCGCAGATTCGCAGGCAATCTGCCTTGGTCCTGAGCACGCCGCCGTCCGCATCCTGCAGGCCGAGCTGTCGCAGGCGCAGCTTCAGGTACTCCCAGCTCCGCTCGGCACGCGCACGCGGCGCGCACTTGCCGGCGACGCACAGGAACACGTGCCGCCGCTGGCGGCCGATCCGCAGGGTCTGGATTGCGTTCTGCAGCGGGTCGGCCATCGGGCCTCGGCCACTTCCGGCCGCCTGGTCCTCGATCCGGAGCGCTCCTGCGTGCCCCGGTCAGAGCGCCTGGTCGTCGGCCTCGCCGGTACGTATGCGTATCGCGCGCTCGACGTCGCTGATGAAGATCTTCCCGTCGCCGACCTTGCCGGTACGGGCAGCGCCGACGATGGCCTCGATCACCTGGTCGACTATGCCGTCCTTGACCGCGACCTCGATGCGGGTCTTCGGAACGAAGTCCACGACGTATTCCGCGCCACGGTAGAGCTCGGTGTGGCCACGCTGGCGCCCGAAGCCTTTCACCTCCGTCACCGTCATGCCGGAGACGCCGATTTCCGACAGTGCTGCGCGGACGTCGTCCAGCTTGAAGGGTTTGATGATTGCGCTGATCAGCTTCATAGGGCTTTGGCTCCTCGTCTCTATGTGCTCCGGATTCTCCGGCAGCCGGTTGCGATTCCACGCTAGTGAAAACCGAGACCCGGCCGCTGTTCCGCCCCGTCGGCGGACCCGTCCCGATTCGTTATGCACGTTCCGTGCCGACCCCGCCCGACCCCGGGAACCGGGCCTGGCAGGATCCAGCCGCACCAGCTTGGAGCGCCGGGCCGGCCACGCTGCCCGGCCGTGGTGCGCAGACGGCCCCCTTTCCGGCCGGCCGCCCGCCCCGAGGCTGCGTTCGCCGGGGCGCTGCGGCATCATGCCACAGCCGTCACACGGGTAAAGGAGACGAACCGGCCATGACGAAACCGGTGGTCATCGTCGGAGCAAGCCACGCTGCGGTGCAGGCCATCGATACGCTGCGCCGCGAGGGCTACGCTGGCCCGATCGTGCTGGTGGGCGACGAGCCGCACCTGCCCTACAACCGCCCGCCACTGTCGAAGAAGTTCCTCGCTGGCGAATTACCGGTGGAGCGGCTGCTGCTGCGCAGCCCGAACTTCTACGCGCAGGCCCGCGTCGAGACGCGCCTCGGTGTCCGGGTCACCGCGCTCGAGCTCTCCTCGCGTCGCCTGCGCCTGGACGACGGCGGCGAGATCGCCTACGAGAAGCTGCTGCTCTGCGTCGGCAGCCGCCCCCGGCGCCTCGAAGTGCCCGGGGCGAAGCTCGAGGGAATCCATTGCCTGCGCAACATCGCCGACGTGCAGGCCATCCGTGCCGATCTGGCACGCTCCCGGCGACTGGTCGTCGTAGGCGCGGGTTATATCGGCCTCGAGGCAGCGGCCTCGGCACGCCAGCTCGGGCTCGACGTCACTGTGCTCGAGACCGCCGAGCGCCCGATGGCCAGGGTCGTCGCTCCTGAAATATCGTCGTTCTACCTCCGCCGGCACGAGCGCGAGGGCGTGCGAGTGCTCTGCAACCAGGCGGTCACGGCGTTCAAAGGGACCGGACGGATCGAAGCGGTCGCCTGCAGCGCCGGCGAGTTCCCGGCGGACCTGGTGATCGTCGGCGTGGGCATCCTGCCGGACGTCACGCTGGCCGCCGCCGCGGGGCTGCGCTGCGAGAACGGCGTATGGGTGGACGAGCACTGCCGGAGCTCCGACCCGCAGGTGTATGCCGCCGGCGACTGCACCAATCACCCGAGCGTCCGCTACCGGCGCCGCGTCCGTCTCGAGTCGGTGGACAACGCAGTCGAGCAGGGAAAAACCGCCGCAGCGAACATCTGCGGGCGTCCCGCGCGGCACGAACACGTACCGTGGTTCTGGTCGGACCAGTACGAGGTGAAGCTGCAGATCGCGGGGCTGTCGGAAGGCTACGACCAGACCGTCCTGCGTGGCGATCCGGACAGCGGCCACTTCGCGCTCTATTACCTGCGTGGCGGCGAGTTGCTCGCGGTCGATGCGGTCAACAGCCCGAAGGACTTCATGACCGGCAAGCGCTGGATCGGCGAGCGCAAGTTTCCCGATCCGGCATTGCTCGCGGATCCGGCCACCGACCTGAAAACGCTCTGAGCGGCACCGGGGCAGGGCCGAAGGGCGCAGTTGCGGGGCCCGTCGACGCAGATATACTCGGTTTTTTGCACTGCCAAAGAATCGGGCCACGGGGGAACTGCCATGAGCGAGAAGAAACCTGCCCGCAAGGGCTCCACGGTCATCTCCGACGATGCCTCCCGCCAGATGCTGGCTACGCTGGGACAGTGGACGGGCGGACTGTCGCCGCATGCGTTTGGCGGCGCCTGGCTCAACGTGCTCTCGCACATGGCGACTTCGCCTGGACACCAGGTAAAGCTCGCCGGCAGCGCACTCCGCAAGAGCCTGGCCCTGGCGCAGTTCGCCGGTGGCGCACTGACCGGCGGCGCGACACCGGAGGCCGAGGGAACCCCCTACTCCACCCGCTTCTCGGACCCGGCCTGGTCCAAGTTCCCGTTCAACCTGCTGGCGCAGTCCTTCCTCACAGCCTCCGACCTGGCCCGCGAGGCCGTCAAGAATGTCCCCGGGGCCGACCCGGGTTCAGAGAACATCGCGGCGTTTACCGTCAGGGAGGGCCTCGAGTTCCTCGCGCCCGATAATTACCTGCCGACCAACCCGCAGCTGATCACACAGACGGTCGAGGAGAACGGACGCAACCTGGTGCGAGGCATCAAGCACCTCGCCGAGGACCTGCAGCGCACGCTGAAGGGTCAGGCGCCGGCAGGCGCCGAGCACTACGAGGTCGGCAAGCAGGTCGGGGCCACGCCGGGCAAGGTAATCCTGCGCAACCGGCTGATGGAGCTGATCCAGTATTCGCCGCAGACGCCGAAGGTGTTTGCCGAGCCGATCTTGATCGTGCCGGCCTGGATCATGAAGTACTACATCCTGGACCTGTCGCCGAAGAACTCGCTGGTCAAGTACCTGACCGACCTCGGCCACACGGTGTTCATGATTTCCTGGAAGAACCCGACGCCCGAGGACCGTGACCTGGTGATGGACGACTACCTCACGCTCGGCGTGCGCGCCGCGCTGGACGCCGTCACCGCAGTGGTCCCGCGCCGCAAGGTCCACGCGGTCGGCTACTGCATCGGCGGCACGCTGCTCACGATCGCCGCCGCGGAACTCGCCGCGCAGGACGACCAGCGCCTGGCGAGCGCGACGATGTTCGCCGCGCAGACGGACTTCAGCGAGCCCGGCGAGCTTTCCGTGTTCATCAGCCCGGCGCAGCTCGCGATGCTCGAGGCGATGATGTGGAAGAAGGGCGTGCTCGACAGCCGGCAGATGGGCAGCGCGTTCCAGCTGCTGAGGACCTACGACCTGCTCTGGGGCCCGACGATCGGCACGTACCTGCGGGGCGAGCGGACCGGGCTCAACGACCTGATGGCCTGGAACGCCGACGGCACGCGGATGGCCTACCGCATGCACACGGACTACCTGCACCAGCTCTACCTGAACAACGATCTCGCCGAGGGCCGCTACGTCGCGAACGGCGAAACGATCAGCCTGTCTGACATCACCGTGCCGATGTTCGTGGTCGGAACAGAAACCGACCATGTCGCGCCTTGGCGCTCGGTCTACAAGGTCGGCAGGCTGGTGCGCTCGGTCGACTACACGTTCTGCCTGACCAGCGGCGGCCACAACGCGGGCATCATCAGCGGACCGCAGCATCCTCGCCGCCGCCATCGCGTACACAACAGCCGCGCCGGAGCGAGGCTGCTGTCGCCGGACAAGTTCATCGAGAAGGTGGAGCCCCAGCCGGGGTCGTGGTGGCCGACCTGGGCAGCCTGGCTGGCACGCCATTCCGCGAAGACCAAGGTCGCGCCGCCGCCGATGGGCGCCACGAAGAAAGGCTACAAGCCGCTTGGCCCGGCGCCCGGGGAGTACGTGCTGCAGAAGTGAGCCACGGCGGCCCGCGGCGGCGGGCTCAGGCCAGCAGATCCTCGACCGAGACGCTTGCGAGCCGCTCGATCGGCCGCGGCTCGCCCACGGCGAAGCCCTGCGCGTAGTCGACGCCGATCTCGCGCAGCTTGGCGAGCACGGCCTCGCTCTCGACCGACTCGGCGATCACCTTCTTGCCCATCACGTGGCCGATCTCGTTGATGGACCGCACCATCGCGTAGTCCACCCTGTCCTGGGAGATGTTGCCGACGAACATGCCGTCGATCTTCAGGTAGTCCGCCCCGAGCGCCTTCAGGTAGGCGAAGGACGAGACGCCGCTGCCGAAGTCGTCCAGCCCGAACGCACAGCCCATGCGCCGCAGGTCCGCGATCAGCATGTTTGCCCGGGTAAGGTTGCCTACCGCCACGCTCTCGCTGGCCTCGAAGCCCAGGCGCTTCGGATCCATCCCTGCGTGCGACACGGCCTGCCGGATGAAAGCCGCCATCTCGGGATCATTCACCGAATCGCGCGAAAGGTTGATGAAGAACCGCGATACGCGCCGCAGCGCGTCGTCGTTGGCGCGCATCCAGCCGAGCGCCGCCTCTATGACCCAGCGGTCGTAGCGCACGGACAGGTTGTAGCGCTCGACCGCGGGCAGGAATGCGCCGGGCGGAACGGTTCGCCCGGACTCGTCACGCATCCGCACCAGCACCTCGTAGTGCGGCGCTTCGCCCGAACTCGCGTCCAGCGGCATGATCGGCTGGGCCACCAGGAACAGCCGGTTCTCGACCAGCGCCCGCTTGGCGCGCGAGACCCACTCCATCTCGCCGCAGCGGCGCGCCGTCAGCGCCTGGTCCTCGCGATGCACGAACACGCGGTTGCGGCCCGAGTCCTTCGCTGCGTAGCAGGCCGTGTCCGCCGCGTTCATAACCTGCGCGAGGCGGCGCATGCCGCCGTCGACAGGCACCACGCCGATGCTCGCCCCGAGGCTGAAAGTGTTCGTACCCCATACGAACTGGAACTCGTCCACGGTCCTGAGCAGGCTGTGCGCGACCGCGAGCGCATCCTCGGTGCCGCAGTTGTGCAGCAGCACGCCGAACTCGTCTCCGCCGAGCCGCGCCACCAGGTCGCCGGCACGCAGCTTCTGCTGCAGCACGTGGCCGAGCTGGCGCAGCAGCTCGTCGCCGGCGACGTGGCCGCAGGTGTCGTTGATGGCCTTGAAGCGGTCCAGGTCCATGAAGAACACTGCATGGCCGGCGCCGGTCGCCTGGTTCATCTCGAGCGCCCGCTGCAGCTGGATCTCGAACTCGCGACGGTTGGCGAGGCCCGTCAGCGGGTCGTGGCTCGCATCGTAGGAGAGCTGCTGGGACAGCTCGTGCGCCGCGGTGATGTCCGTCAGCGTGCCCTCGAAGAACAGGACGCAGCCCTGCGCGTCGCGCACGGCGCGGGAGTTCTCCAGCACGACGATCTTGCTGCCGTCCTTGCGCTTGAGCACGAGTTCGACGTTGCGGATCTCGCCCGATTCCGCCATCGCCTTGACCCAGTCCGGGCGATGCCCGGCGTCCATGTAAACGTCGCCCGCGATGTCGAGCTCGAGGAGCTCGTCTTCGGATTCATAGCCGAGCATGCGCACCAGCGCCGGATTGGCCGCCATGAACTTGCCGTCGGCTGTGGTCTGGAACACGCCGGCGGTCACGTTCTGGAACAGCTCGCGGTAGCGCTGCTCGGAGGCCTTCAGCGCGAGCAGCGTGTGCGTACGCTCGGTCGCATACCGCAGCGCCTTGTCCACCAGCTGCGGCGAGAAGTGCTGCCTGACGAGGTAGTCGAGCGCGCCGCGGCTGACGGCCTGCGTGCCGAGCTCCTCGTCGCTGTCGTCCACGAGGACGACGATCGGGACGTTAGTGGCCTTCGGCTGGACGCGCAGGAACGTCGTGAGCCCCAGGCTGTCGGGCAGGTTCAGGTCGAGCATCGCGACCTCGATCCTGCCGGCTTTCAACCTCGCGAGCCCCTCCGCGAGGCTGCGCGTGGTGACCAGGCGATAGGGTCGCCCGCGCAGCGACCCCAGGATCCCCTGGAGCGCCTTCTCGTCCTCGGGCTGGGCACTGATCAGCAGCACATCGGCGGGCATGACGCGGCAAGTATAGGGGCGCGCGTCCCGCCGATATGTGAAGCGGCGACCGCTCGAGCGCGCGCGAGTGTGCTGCGCGTCACACTCGCATCAGGCTAGGAGGGCAGGCCCTCGGCGAAGTCCCCGGGCTTCACGATCAGCACGTCGCAGTGGAGCCGGTCGAGGATGCGCTCGGCGGTGCTGCCGATGAACAGCTCCCGCAACCGGCTGCGGGAAATCGCGCCCATGACCAGCAGGTCCGCGGCGAGCGTCTCGGCGAGCCTCGGCAGCAACTCGACCGCGAAGCCCTGCTCGAGGCGCACGCGGTCGGGCTCGAGCCCGTGGGACCGGCAGATCTCCGCCAGCGACTCGGTGATCCGGCGCCGCTCGGTCTCGATGATTTCGCTGCCGGGCGCACCGGGCACGATCGGCAGGCCCGGGACCCCTGTCGTCGCGGCGAGCAGCGCGGCCGGAAAGAACGCGTGCACCGCGTGCAGTTCGCCGCCGGCGACACCGGCGACCAGTTGCGCGTAGTCGAGGATGTCGTGATCCAGCGCGGCCGGCTTGTCGCCGCGATGACCCGGATCGAGCGCCGCCACGATGCAGGGGTCCTTCTTCCAGGACCCGGGCTTGGCGAGCAGCAGCGGGGCTGGGCAGCTGCGGATCAGGTTCCAGTCGGTGTTCGTGAACAGCGCCCGGCGCAGGGCGGAATGGTAATGAGTGTCCTTCACGACCATGTCAGGGGAGGATTCTTCGACTCGACTGACGATGCCGCGGTACAAAGGGTTGTCCCAATGCACATGAGTCTCAATTGCAAGGCCTCGGTCGCGGAGCTGATCAGCGGTGTCCTCCAGCCACTCGAGCCGCTCCGCGATGAACTCCTTCCTCATTTCGCCGAGCTTCTCGGTGTCGAAGAACGGCTGCCCGCTCAGCGACGGGTCGAAGTCGCAGGCGAACAACTCGAGCGTGGCACCGCTTCTTTCTGCGAGAAAAGCCGCTTTCAGCAGCGCGGGCTGTGCGTCGGACGTCGGGTCGAGCACGGCGAGAATTCGGTCGAGGCGTCGCGTCATCCAGGTGACCTCCGATGCTTCGCTCTCCACCTTGCAATCTGAGCCCTCAGTGCTGTGCCCGCAATGCGTGGTTCACACTGCGGCGATTACCTACGCTGCCGTTTACGCAGCGCTTGTCGCCCGGGTTCACGCTACTTAACATTCGCACTGCTTGTGTGCAGCGCACACAGGATTCTGGCTTCCATCATTCCTTCTTCGAGGCGACCGCATGAAATCGACGGCCACTCATTACAACGACAAGGTGGTCCGGCAGTTCGCGATCATGACCGTGGTTTGGGGCATCGTCGGCATGCTTGTCGGCGTCGTCATCGCGGCGCAACTGCTCTGGCCCGCTCTGAATTTCGACGTGCCCTGGCTCACCTACAGCCGGCTGCGCCCGCTGCACACCAACGCGGTGATCTTCGCCTTCGGCGGGAGCGCATTGTTTGCGACCTCCTACTACATCGTGCAGCGGACCTGCCACGTGCGCCTGTTCGCGGACAAGCTCGCGGCCTTCACGTTCTGGGGCTGGCAGCTCGTGATCCTGCTCGCGGCGATCACGCTGCCGCTCGGCATCACGCAAGGCAAGGAGTACGCGGAGCTCGAGTGGCCGATCGACCTGCTGATCACCGCGGTCTGGGTCGCCTACGCGGTGGTGTTCTTCGGCACGATCGCGCTGCGCAAGGTCAAGCACATCTACGTCGCGAACTGGTTCTTCGCGGCCTACATCATCACGATCGCCGTGCTGCACATCTTCAACAACCTGTCGCTTCCGGTGACCGCGACCAAGTCCTACAGCGCGTATTCGGGCGTCGTCGATGCCATGGTGCAGTGGTGGTACGGGCACAACGCGGTGGGCTTCTTCCTGACCGCGGCCTTCCTCGGCATGATGTACTACTTCGTGCCCAAGCAGGCGGGGCGGCCCGTGTACTCGTACCGCCTGTCGGTGGTCCACTTCTGGGCGCTGATCTCGATCTACATGTGGGCCGGCCCGCACCACCTGCACTACACGACGCTGCCGGACTGGGCGCAGTCGCTCGGCATGGTGTTCTCGCTGATCCTGCTCGCGCCATCCTGGGGCGGCATGATCAACGGCATCATGACGCTGTCGGGCGCCTGGCATAAGCTCAGGACGGACCCGATCCTCAAGTTCATGATCGTTTCGCTGTCCTTCTACGGCATGTCGACGTTCGAAGGGCCGATGATGTCGATCAAGACCGTGAACGCGCTGTCGCACTACACGGACTGGACCATCGGCCACGTGCACTCCGGCGCGCTCGGCTGGGTCGCGATGATCTCGATCGGCACGATGTACGCTCTGATCCCGAAGCTGTTCGGGCGCGAGCAGATGTACAGCACGAAGCTGATCGACGTGCACTTCTGGATCACCACGATCGGCGTCGTGCTCTACATCACTTCGATGTGGATCGCCGGCGTGATGCAGGGCCTGATGTGGCGGGCCATCAATCCCGACGGCACGCTCACCTACTCGTTCATCGAGTCGCTGAAGGCCACCTACCCGTACTACGCGGTGCGGCTGGCCGGGGGCACGCTGGTGCTCACGGGCATGTTCATCATGGCCTACAACGTCTGGAAGACCGTGGCGGCGCGACAGAGCACGGCCGACACGCCCGTCGTCCAGCCTGCCTGACCCCGGGAACCGAACATGAACCACGAATTCGTTGAAAAGAAAATCGGTCTCATGGGCGTGCTGATCGCGCTGGTGATCAGCATTGGCGGCCTGGTCGAGATCGTGCCGCTGTACTTCCAGGGCGTGTCCAGGGAACCGGCTCCGGGCGTGGAGCCCTACGACGCGCTCCGCCTCGCGGGCCGCGATATCTACGTCCGCGAAGGCTGCTACAACTGCCACTCGCAGATGGTGCGGCCCTTCCTGTCGGAGACGGAGCGCTACGGCCCGTACTCGCTGGCCGGCGAATCGGTCTACGACCGCCCCTTCCAGTTCGGCTCCAAGCGGACCGGCCCGGACCTGGCGAGGGTCGGCGGGCGCTACTCCGACGAGTGGCATCGGGTGCACCTGATCAATCCGCGCGACGTCGTTCCCGAGTCCAACATGCCGGGCTACCCGTGGCTCGCGCAGCGGGGCGTCGACGGCGCACTGATCGAGAAGAAGATGCGCACGCTCGGCACGCTTGGCCACCCGTACACCGAGGATGATTACGCCGGTGCCGCGGCCATGGTCGAGGGCAAGACGGAACTGCAGGCGCTGATCGCCTACCTGCAGGGCCTCGGCACCAACGTCGGCCCGGGCGGCTGAGCATGGACATCGGCACGGTACGTGGCCTGATCACGCTGGTCCTGATGCTGGCGTTCATCGGGCTCGTGGCCTGGGCCTACAGCGCCCGGAGGAAGCCGGACTTCGACGAAGCGGCCCGACTGCCCTTCGACGAAGAACCGCGACAGAAGAATGGGAGCGGAAAAAGATGAGTAGCGGCTGGAGTCTGTTCGTCGTCTTACTGACGATCCTCAACATCCTCGCCTGTGTATGGCTGCTGTGGTGGACCGCGAAGCCGAAGAGCGCGGCCGAGAAGATCGGTGGCGGCGCGGACACCGGGCACGTCTGGGACAAGGACCTGCGCGAGTACAACAACCCGCTGCCGCGCTGGTGGCTGTGGCTGTTCTACATCACCGTCGCGTTCGGCCTGCTGTACCTCGTCCTGTATCCCGGTCTCGGCCGCTTCGGCGGCGTGAAGAACTGGTCCCAGGCCGGGCAGTACGAGCAGCAGAAGGCCGAGATCGAGGCCCGTGCGGCGCAGATGCTGGCGCCGTACGAGAAGATGACGGTGCCCCAGCTCGCCGCGAACACCCAGGCGATGTCCACGGCCCACAACCTGTTCCAGAACAACTGCGCCCAGTGCCACGGCTCCGACGGCGGCGGCGCTCGCGGCTTCCCGAACCTGACCGACGCAAACTGGCAGTGGGGCGGCGACCCGGACACGGTCGTGCAGACGATCAGCGCCGGCCGCATGGGCGTGATGCCGCCCTGGGGCGAGGTGCTCGGTGAGGAGGGCGTCACGCAGGTGGTGGCCTACGTCCGCACGCTCGCGAACCAGCCGGCCGATGCGACGCTGGCGGCGGCCGGCGAGACGCATTTCCAGACGGTCTGCGCCGCCTGCCATGGCATGGACGGCAAGGGCAACGCGATGCTCGGCGCGCCGAACCTGACCGACGACGTGTGGCTGTACGGATCCGACGAGGGCTCGATACGCGAGACGATCGAGGGCGGCCGCAACAACCAGATGCCGGCCTTCGCGGACAAGCTCGGCGAGCAGCGTGTCCGCCTGCTGGCCGCCTACGTGCTGCGCATGTCGGGCGGCGGCTGACGGGGAACGGATGACGACACCCGGCGAGGAATACTCGGGCAAGCTGCGATGGCCACGGCTGATGCAGGACGTGGCCATCGTGGCCTGGCCGTCGTTCCTGGTCGCGAGCGTCGCGACCATGGTCTGCTTCGCCTTCATCGACCCGCTGCTGATCGGGCACGATGACTATCCGCCGCCCGCGTTCTCGACCCGCATGTCCGGCTATGCCGTCGGGTTCTTTTTCTTCTGGCTGATCTCCGCGCTGTCGAGCCTGCTGACGCTGTACCTGGCGCGCACCGCGCATCCCGAGCCACCGGAATCCGGCCTGGACCAGCACGAGACCCGGAGCTTCGAATGACCGGACCGGAAGCCGAGCTGGAAGGCGGACTGTACCAGGCCCGCCAGAAGATCTACCCGCGCGAGATCAGCGGGCGCTTCCAGCGCTGGCGCACGATCGCCGTGTGGGTGCTGCTCGGCATCTACTACGCTTTGCCGTGGATCCGCTGGGGCGGACGGCAGGCGGTGCTGTTCGACCTGCCGGCGCGCAAGTTCCACATCTTCGGGCTCACGCTGTGGCCGCAGGATTTCTACTTCCTGACCTGGCTGCTGGTGATCGCCGCGCTGGCGCTGTTCTTCTTCACCGCGCTCGCCGGACGGCTGTTCTGCGGCTACGCCTGCCCGCAGACGGTCTGGACCGAGACCTTCCTGTGGATGGAACGACTCGTCGAGGGCAACCGCTCGCAGCAGATGAAGCTCGCCAAGGCGCCCTGGTCGCCGCAGAAGCTGCTGCGCAAGGGAACCAAGCAGTTGCTGTGGATCGCGTTCGCGCTGTGGACCGGGTTCACGTTCGTCGGCTACTTCACGCCGATCACCGAGCTCGCGGGCAAGATCGTCAATTTCTCGACCGGCCCATGGGAGACGTTCTGGGTGCTGTTCTACGGCGGCGCGACCTACGTCAACGCGGGCTTCATGCGCGAGCAGGTGTGCAAGTACATGTGTCCCTACGCGCGCTTCCAGAGCGCGATGTTCGACAAGGACACGTTGATCATCACCTACGACGCGCAGCGCGGCGAGCCGCGCGGCGCGCGCAAGAAGGGCTCCGACTACAAGTCGCGCGGACTCGGCGACTGCATCGACTGCACGATGTGCGTCCAGGTCTGCCCGACCGGCATCGACATACGCAAGGGGCTCCAGTACGAGTGCATCGCCTGCGCAGCGTGCATCGACGCCTGCGACGAGGTCATGGACAAGGTCGGCTATCCCCGCGGCCTCGTGCGCTACGACACGCAACACGGGCTCGAGGGCGTCAAGAAGCGCGTGCTGCGTCCGAGGACGCTGGTCTACGCGACGCTGCTTGCCGTGCTGCTCGGAGGGTTCGCGGTCGCGCTGTCGAACCGCAACATCGTGGCCATGGACGTGATCCGGGACCGCAACGCCCTCTACCGCGAACGACCCGACGGCCTGGTGGAGAACGTCTACAACGTCAAGATCCTGAACAAGGACGACGCGGCCCATGAGTTCCGCATCACGGCCGCTGGCCTGCCGGACCTCGAGATCGACTATGCCGGCCCGACCGTGCTGGTCGGTCCCGGCCAGGTGCAGAGCGTGCCGGTACGGGTGCGGGTGCCGCGGGGCGGAATCTCCGGGGGCGTAGACGTGCTGTTCGGGATCGAGACAGTGGACCGACCCGACCTTCGGGCCGAGGGCAAGGCCCGCTTCCTGGCCCCGACGGGCTGATAGGCTTGCAAGCATGACAGGCAGCGAGAACCGGCCTTGGTACCGCCAGCTCTGGCCCTGGCTGCTGATGCTGCCGCCGGCACTCGCGGTCGTCGGCGGCGGTATCACGCTGTACCTCGCCGTCACGCGCCCGGACGTGCTGATCCGCAAGGACTGCGTGAAGGACGGTGTCACGATGCGCTGTGGCGACGACGGGATTCACGGGAACGACGCGGCTGCCAGGGGTGCTGACCGGCCGTCCCCATGACAGCCAGCAGCGCAGCCCCGTGCTTCCATTGCGGGGAGCCGATGCCGCCGGGCATCGAGATCCGCGCCAGTATCGACGGCCGTGAGGAACCGGTCTGCTGCCACGGCTGCAAGGCCGTCGCGGAGTTCATCAGCGGCGCCGGTCTCGGCGATTACTACCGTTACCGGGACACCGCATCGACACGTGCCGACGAGCTGCCGCCGCCCGACCGCTGGTCCGCCTATGACCGTCCGGAGCTCGTCGAGCGCTTGAGCCGGGCCGAGCCCGGCGGTGGCCGCTCGATCACCGTGCTGCTCGAGGGACTGCGCTGCGCGGCCTGCGGCTGGCTGGCGGACAAGGCGCTGCACATGGAAAGCGGCGTGCTGGAGGTCGGCGTCAACCCGGCGACGGCCCGCGCGCGAATCGTCTGGGACCCGGACCAGGTGCGTCTCGGCGACCTGCTGCGGATCCTCGAGCACGTGGGGCTCAGGCCTCACCCGCTGGCCGGTGAACCCGCCGAGCAACTGGCGCTGCAGGAACGACGCTCGGCGCTGAAGCGGCTCGCGGTCGCGGGCCTGGGCATGATGCAGGTGATGATGTTCGCGGTGCCGCTGTACTTCGGGGAACACTCCGGCATGGACCCGCAGATCCGCGAGTTCCTGCGCCTCGTGAGCATGCTGGTGTGCATCCCGGTCGCGCTGTATGCCGGCTGGCCGTTCTACAAGGGCGCCTGGGCCGCGCTGCGCGCGCGGGGCATCAGCATGGATGTCCCGGTGAGCCTCGGCATCCTGCTGGCGTTCACGGCCAGCGTCGTGAACGCGCTGCGTGGCGCGGGCGAGGTCTATTTCGACTCGGTGACGATGTTCGTGTTCTTCCTGTCGCTCGGCCGCTACGTCGAGATGATCGCGCGCCATCGCGCAGG
>Ga0316578_10000265_pt1 | contig 15702 bp, 8 predicted proteins | sample J0NA_2_FD_203076 | JGI IMG/M metagenome (GOLD analysis project Ga0316578, IMG submission 203076) | Rhizosphere microbial communities from salt marsh grasses in Alabama, United States - J0-2_160517rDrC | ecosystem: Host-associated > Plants > Roots > Rhizosphere | place: USA: Alabama | collected... | reverse complement strand
GAAGCGGGGTCAAGCCAAGCGTTTGGAAGCGCTGACGGCGTACATGGTCTACGTCTCCTACCTGAACGAGCTTCGGTTCGGGCCCGAGCCCCAGAGTCGCGCTCGCGCCAAGGTCCTCTTGGACGAGCTCGCCGAAGCCACCGATGTGGACTATCTCGAGTTGGCGCGGGCAGCGCAGGAGGCCGTCAGCGGCACACTCGCGCGTTCACACAAGACCGTGCAGACGTTGGCACGGCGCAGGCCCAAAGACATCGACGTGCTGGTCCTCGGCGCGGAGGTCGAGCTGCGCGCCCGGGATCCGAAGGCAGCCGTGGGGGCCTGGAAGGCAGCGGCTGCCGTCGAGAAGAGCGCGCGGACGTCGTTTGGCTTGGCTCGCGCGTACTGGGCAGCCGAGCAACTGGCCGAAGCGGAGAAAGAGGCGAAGGCAGCCCTCAAGCTGAGCAAGGATCACGTGGGTGCTCGAATCCTGCTGGCGCGCATCGAATGGAAGGCGCGAGAGGCGGAGAAGCCGGCGGTCCAGCTGCTCGAGGAAGCGAAGCAGTCCAACAACGCCAGCCCCGACGAGCTGGTTTCGCTGCACACGCTGCTCGGAGACATCCACCTCGAACGCTCGCGGATTTCGCATGCGGAGGCGTCCTACGGTGAAGCCCTGAAGATCAATCCGAAATCGGCTGGCGCGCTCAGAGGCCTCGGAGAAACACTCTACCGCGCGGGACGCTACACCGAAGCGTTGGCGCGCTTCGAGGCAGGCGCCCAGGCCGATCCGGATGACGTTTCCGTCAAGGTCGGGGTGGCGAAGCTGCTCATGGCCCTCGAGCGCCTGCAGGACGCCAAGGCGATGCTCGAGAAGCTGCAGAAGTCGCATCCCAAGAGCATGCACGTCGCCTACTGGGAGGGTAAGTCCCTAGAGGCCGTCGGGAATCGAGACGCTGCCGAGGAGGCCTACCGGCGGGCGATCAAGTTCGGGGGCTCCTCTCCCGAGGTCGTGGACGCCTATGTGGCCCTGGCGATGGTGCTCAATCAGAAGGGACGAGAGGAAGACGCCCGCCGCACCCTGGACGAGGCGCAGCGGCGGTTGCCCGACTCGCCGCGCATTCACAAGGCGCTCGGCGAGCTGGCACTGACCCTGGGCCGCTACGAGACGGCGTTGGAGGAGCTGAGAACGGCGCTCAAGCTCGACCCCGACGACGTGGGCGTGAAGTTCCGCCTTGGGGTCGCTTTGCGTCGCGACCGTCAGTTTGACGAAGCCATGAAGGTCTTCGACGAGGTGTCCAACGTGGACCGCGACTATCCAGGCTTGGCCCTGGAGCGTGGGCTGCTCTTCGAAGAGTCCGGCCGGTCCGAGGATGCTCTCAAGTCGTACGAAAGCGCTCTGGCCAAGGCTCCGAATGACCCCGATCTCATGCTGCGCGTGGGGTGTGGGAAGGTCGCGGCGGGACGAACGGAACGCGCGATCGACCTTTTGCGCAAGGTGCTCGCCCAGCGGCCCCACTCGGCCGAGACCAATCACTGCCTGGGTCGGGCGCTGCTGCTGGAAAAGAACCTCGCCGAGGCGCTGAAGAAGCTCGAGCGTGCAGCCGCATTGGATCCGCATCGGGCGGAGTACCACCTCTACGTTGGTTGGGCGGCGAACGAAGCGGGGGACAGCTTCAAGGCCCAGAAGGCGTTGGCTCGTGCCCTCGACTTGGACCGGAGCCTCGCCGACGCCTACTGGCAACGCGGGATTCTGGCGTACCGGCAGGGAAGGGTGGCGGACGCCGTTCGCGATCTGAGGAAGGCGCTCGAGCTCCGACCCAGTCGCTACGAGGCCCACGCCGCATTGGCTCAGGCCTATTACGACCTCGGGCAGGAGGGGCAGGCCATCGCCGAGTGGCGCTCCGCCATCGACGCGCAGCCCGACAATTCAGTCTGGCGCTACCGGTTCGGGAAGCTCCTCGCGGCGAACAACAACCACGAGGCGGCGCAGGTGCAACTCGGCAAAGCGCTCGAGTTGGCGGAGAAGGAGAAGACTCAGCCGCGGTGGGTCGTGCAGGGACATCTCCTCTTGGCGCGCTCCATGGGCATGCGCCCTGAAGCCGTTCCCCACTGGCAGGCATTTCTCAAGGACGGCCCCGTGGATTCCCCGTATCGTGCCGAGGCCGAGGCAGCGCTTCGCACGCTCGGCAAGCCCTGGACCGGGAACTGAGCCCGAAGTCAATTTTCCATGAAGCTCTTCAGCTGCTTCGAGCGGCTGGGGTGGCGCAGCTTGCGCAGCGCCTTCGCTTCGATTTGGCGGATGCGCTCGCGTGTAACCTCGAAGTCCTGCCCCACCTCTTCCAGGGTGTGGTCGCTCTTCTCACCGATCCCGAAGCGCATGCGAAGCACCTTCTCTTCGCGTGGCGTCAGCGTCTTCAGAACCTTCCGTGTTTGCTCGCTCAGGTTCATGTTGATGACCGCTTCGGCCGGGCTCACGACGCTCTTGTCCTCGATGAAGTCTCCGAGGTGTGAATCCTCTTCCTCGCCGATGGGCGTCTCGAGGCTGATGGGCTCCTTGGCGATCTTGAGGACCTTACGGACCTTGTCGAGAGGCAGCTCCATCTTCTCCGCGATCTCCTCGGGCGTTGGCTCGCGACCATACTCCTGGACGAGGTAGCGGGAGGTGCGAATCAGCTTGTTGATCGTCTCGATCATGTGCACGGGAATGCGGATGGTGCGCGCCTGGTCCGCAATGGCACGAGTGATGGCCTGGCGAATCCACCAGGTGGCGTAGGTGCTGAACTTGTAGCCTCGCTTGTACTCGAACTTGTCCACCGCCTTCATCAGGCCGATATTGCCTTCCTGGATCAGGTCCAGAAACTGCAAGCCACGGTTCGTGTACTTCTTGGCGATCGACACCACCAGCCGCAAGTTTGCCTCGACGAGCTCCGCTTTGGCCTTCTCGGCTTTGCGTTCTCCGGCAAGAATCGCCTCGTACGTGCGAAGCATCTCCGGGACGTCGATCTTCAGCTCCTCCTCGACTTTCTTGACGCCCTTCTGAGAGCTTCGCAACGCCTGGTCGATTTCTTCGAGGTAGGAAGCGCGCACGCCAAGGCGTTCGGCGACAGAGTGCTCGGCATCGCGGTCGTCCTTGGCTTCACGTAGCATCTTGCGGAGCTCGGTCTTGCTGGCTCCAGTCACGCGTTCGACCTCGTTCGCCCGCGACTGCGCACGCTGAACTCGTTCGATCATCGCCTTGAGCTTCGAGACGATGCGGTCGATGGTCTTCTTGTTCAGACGCATCTCCTGGAGCGTCTTGACGAGCTCTTTCTTGTTCTCGGTCGTCTCCTTGTCGATATGACGTCGGCGTGGATCGGGTGCGCCCTTCCGCTCCTCCGAGGCTTCGGCGTTCTTCCTGTCGAGGCGCTTGACGCGGTCGATCAATCGGATGATCCGGCGGTCGGCTTCCTCTTCGTCAAACTCGTGTTCTTCGTCCTCCGCGTCACGGACGATGTCTTTCACGCGGATCTTGTGGTTGCGGAGGCGTTCGCCGATCTCGATGATTTCCCGCACCGCCACGGGACTGTTGAGGATGGCGGCCAGAACGCTGTTCTCTCCGTGCTCGATGCGCTTGGCGATTTCGACCTCGCCCTCCCGCGTGAGCAACGCCACGCTGCCCATCTTGCGGAGATACATTCGGACGGGGTCGTTGCTCTTGTAGTAGTCGTCGTCCGGAGCCTTCGACGGAGGCGGGGCCGACGCGGTGGTCGGTTGCCCCGACGACTCGGGAACGTCATCCAGGTTTTTCGCCCCGCCCTTGTGCGGAGGCGAAAGATCGTCCTCTTCCGGCGGAAGACGCGAAACCTTCACGTGGGCATCGCCGACGACTTCGATGTCGTCGCCGTTCAGCGCGCTGAGAACCTCGTCAACCTGCTCAGGGCTGGCGTCGTCGGGCAGTGCATCGGCGACGTCGTCGTAGGTGAGAAACCCCTTGCCCTTGGCCGGGCCCGTGTCCGGCGCGTGGTCGCCCCGGAACGCGATGTCCGCCTCGACGGTCGCCGCGGGTTTCCTGGTCTTGGTCGGAGCGAAGCCGTCGCTCAACTCGGCGTCGGTTTCGGCAGCATCTTCAGACTCCGTCTTGGCGGCTTCGGCCTTGGCGGCCTTGGCGGCTTCGGCCTTGGCGGCCTTGGCGGCCTTGGCGGCTTCGGCCTTGGCGGCTCTGGCAGCCTTGGCGGCTTCCGCTTTGGCTTTGGCAGCTTCGGCTCTGGCCTTGGCGGCTTCGGCCTTGGCCTTGGCTTTGGCTTCGGCCTTGGCCTTGGCTTCGGCCTTGGCCTTGGCCTTGGCTTCGGCCTTGGCCTTGGCGGCTTCGGCCTTGGCCTTGGCGGCTTCGGCCTTGGCCTTGGCTTTGGCTTCGGCCTTGGCCTTGGCCTCGGCCTTCGCGGCCTTGGCCGCGAGCAGCTTGCTCTTGGTGTCGGCCCTCGCGGTGGATGCCCGAACCGGCTTCGTCGTCGTTGAGGAACGCGCCCCCTTCGATGCTCCGGACGCGGCCGCGCGGCGACTGGGCTTCCTGGACGGAGTAGCCTTGGTCCCCTTCGCCCCCTTGCTCGTCAGCGTCCGTGCGGTCTTCCTGGTCGCCTTGGTGGCCTTTGCACCTCTCGAGGATTTGGAGGGCTTTGTTCCACTTCCTCTGGCTGCCTTGGCCGTCCGAGACGCACCTTTCGAACTCCCTCTCGAAGGGGAGGTCTTCCTGGACGGGGCCGAGCTGGTCTTCTTTGCAGACGAGCGATCCGTTTTTCTTGCTCCCACCGCTACCTCATCTCAAAGGCCATGCCGCTTGCGCGCACGGCGCTCGTGTTCGCGCAGCAACGCGATTTCCTTGTCGAAGTCCCCAGACGCTGCGGCGCGCTGTAGCTCCTCCACCTCGGGACTCGAACACCTGAGCTGGAGCCGTTTCAGCTTGTTGACGTTGTCCAGCAGCTTGCTCCTCGCATCGTCGAGCCGCTCATACAGAGGGGCGGCGAGCCGGGCCGCCGCGAATGGATGGATCGACAGGGGCAGCTTCGCAAGCAATTGTTCGAGATCTAATCGCTTTTGAGGTACACGACTTTGACGCAGTGCATCAAGCGCTTCGACCACCGCGGGCCCGAGCACCTCCCCGGCCTCGGCTGGGGCATCGGAGTCCAGCAGGTCCGGACAGTCGAGAAAACAGCCGAAGATCTCCAGTTCGACCGCCTGGGATTGATCCCGAGAACGGGCCTGATTCGGCGTCGGAACACGTCGGTCGTGGTTTGGCTCTCGGGCCAGATCGGCCTGATTCAGAGCTCGTCGCACCGTCCTGCCGAGCTCCCGGAACGTGCGAGGGTCAGCCACGCCGAGCCGCTCCGCGAGCCGCTCGGCGTGCTGGGTCGCTAGCGCGCGTAGGGTCGGGTCGGGCTCGTCGGCGAGCAACTGCGCCGCCTCGCGGACCTTGGCCGCGCGCGCCTGAGCGTCGTCCACCGAACACCCGCTGTCGAGCGTCGTGTCGATCAAGTACTCGAGCAGCGGGCGCGCCAGCCGGATCCGTGCGCGCACTGCATCCGCGCCGTCGGTACGCACCAGCTCGTCGGGGTCCTTGCCGTCCGGCAGTACCGCGACCTTGGCGGCCAGCGCGGCTTCCTTGCAGGCGGCGCGACCGGCAGCCACCGCGCGACGTCCCGCGGGGTCGGGATCGAACATGAACGTAACCCGGGGCGCAAACCGACGGATGAGACGGGCCTGTTCCGTCGTGAAGGCGGTCCCGAGCGGAGCGACGGCGTGCTTCACGCCGTTCGCGTGTAGACTGACGACGTCGAAGTTGCCTTCGACCAGGAGGCATTCCTCGGCGTCGCGGACAGCCTGTCGTGCCTGGTGCAACCCGAACACGGCTTCTCGTTTGCGGTACACTGGCGATTCGGGCGAGTTGACGTACTTGGCCGCGGTCTCACCGCTGCTGGTGCCGAGCGGAGCGACGCCGCACCGCTGCAGCTCGTTGCTTGTGGGTTCGGGCAGGGCACGGCCACTGAATGCGATCACGCGCCCGCGCAGGTCCGTCACCGCGAACATGAGCCGGTGGCGAAACCGATCGTAGTGTCCGACTCGCGTTCGGCGTGGGCTGACCACCCCCACGGCTTCGGCCGCCTGGAGGCTGATGCCGGCATTGCGAAGGTGCGTGGTCAGCCCATCCCAGGCGTAGGGGGCGTAGCCGACACGAAAGGCCTGCAACGCATCGGCAATCGGTCCGGTGGGGGAGCGTGCGGTCAGACCGCGCTGCGAGAGCTCGGCGTGGGCGAGAGCGCGGCAGGGGTGCTCGCGCAGCATGCGCTCGAAGTAGGCGGCGGCGGCCTCACACGCATCGTACAGAGCTCGACGTCGCTCGTGTCGCTCTCGCTCTTCCAGCGGGACCACGAAGGGAATGCCGGCGCGCTCTGCCAGTACCTCTACGGCCTCGGTCAGCGTCAGGCCGTCGAGTTGCTGAAGGTAGGCGAGCGCGTCACCCTCGGCGCCGCATCCGCTGCAGTAGTAGAAGCCCAGCTCCGGGTTCAGGTGGAAGCTGGGAGTCGTTCCGGGATGCAGTGGGCAGTTTCCAACGTAGGCCAAGCCGACCTTCTCGAGCTTGACGGTCTCCCTGACCAGATCCAGAAGGCGCGTCTGATCCCGGACTCTCTCGATGATGTCCCGCTCAATCACCCGTGGTCTCTCCTGCGAGGTCAGCTTGCCCATCGGAGTCCGGGGCGGAAACGTTTTTGCGGGGGTGGAGGTCCGCGGTACCGGGGCTGCTCCCGCCCCTCAGCCTGCCACGGGACTGCGATGTCGCCACCTCTCGGGTCCCGACGGACGCGAGTTGCTCATTGTGCCGAGAAAGGCGCTAGCCGCGCATACCACACGCGCTCGCGCGTCAGGAGGCCGGACGTCCAGTATGTGCAAGACGGCGGGCGCGAGCCGTGGTCGCCGCGTCGGCCCATGGCCGGGGTTCTGGCCCCGCCGGGACGGCGGCAATCGGGCGGTCAGCAGCCCGCCCGCGCCAAGCGCGGTCCGCCGCGTTGGCAGCCTGAGCGACCCGTGGTAGACGCCGGCGCGGCTGCGGCGCTGCCCGTTTGCGTTCGAGAGACACCCCGCGTCGTTGTCGCCCCGTTGCGGCGCTGACCCCGCGGGAGTTGCGCAGGAGATCAGAGATGGCGGAGACGAGTCCGACGAGAAGCAATCCCGGTCCTGCCGTGGGAAAGGTGACGCAGGTGATCGGACCGGTGGTCGACGTGGAATTCCCGCCGGGCAAGTTGCCCACCATTCTCAATGCGCTGACGGTTTCCAATCCGAACGTTTCGGACGAACCCGACAACCTCGTATTGGAGGTCGCACAACACCTGGGCGAGTCTGTGGTTCGCACGATCGCCATGGACGCGACCGAGGGATTGGTGCGAGGCGCCGACGTGAAGGACACGGGCGGCCCCATCAGCATGCCGGTGGGCCCAGGCACGCTGGGGCGAATCATGAATGTCGTCGGCAAACCGGTCGACGAGAAAGGTCCGATCGAGAGCGAGCTCAGGGCGCCGATTCACCGTCCAGCGCCGGCGTTTGTCGACCAGAGCACCGAAGTCGAAATCTTCGAGACGGGCATCAAGGTCGTGGACCTGCTGGCGCCCTATCGGAAGGGCGGTAAGATCGGCCTATTTGGGGGTGCCGGGGTGGGCAAGACGGTGCTCATCATGGAGCTCATCAACAACGTCGCCAAGGCTCACGGCGGCGTCAGCTGCTTCGCTGGGGTGGGGGAGCGAACTCGAGAGGGAAATGACCTGTATCTCGAGATGAGTGAGTCGAAGTTGGAGAGTGGGGCGTCGGTGCTCAGCAAGGCAGCGCTCGTCTACGGGCAGATGAACGAGCCACCCGGAGCGCGGGCACGGGTCGCCCTGAGCGCACTGACCGTGGCCGAGTACTTCCGCGACCAAGAAGGCCAGGACGTGCTGCTCTTCATCGATAACATCTTCAGATTCACTCAGGCCGGAAGTGAGGTCAGCGCACTGCTCGGACGCATGCCGAGCGCGGTCGGTTACCAGCCGACGCTGGCTACGGAAATGGGCAACTTGCAGGAGCGCATCACGTCCACGACCAAGGGCAGTGTGACCAGCGTACAGGCGATCTACGTTCCGGCCGACGATCTCACGGATCCAGCGCCGGCGACGGCCTTCGCTCACCTGGACGCCACCACCGTGCTGTCCCGCGCCATTTCAGAACTCGGCATCTACCCGGCGGTCGACCCCCTGGACTCCACCAGCACCATGCTGGACCCACGTGTCGTGGGCGACGAGCACTACAAGGTTGCCCGTGGCGTGCAGGAGACCCTGCAGGGCTACAAGGATCTACAGGACATCATTGCCATCCTTGGCATGGATGAGCTCAGCGAGGACGACAAGCTGGTCGTCGCCCGCGCGCGCAAGATGCAGCGCTTTCTGTCTCAACCCTTCTTCGTGGCCAGCCAATTCACGGGCGTCGAGGGGCGTTACGTTTCGCTCAAGGACACGATCGCGGGGTTCCAGGAGATCCTTTCGGGGGACCTCGACGATCTGCCCGAGCAGGCGTTCTACATGGTGGGCACCATCGAGGAGGCCAAGGCCAAGGCGGCGCAGCTACGCGAGGCGTCCTGAGGCCGGTAGCGGCAGCAGCCCGCGATGCAGGGAACGAAGATGCCTGACCGCGACATCACTCTGGAAATCGTGACGCCGGACGGAGAGTGTCTTCGCACCGCAGTCCAGAGCCTGACCGCACCGAGCGTCGATGGCGAGTTTGGCGTCATGCCCGGGCACCGTCCGCTGTTGGCGGCGCTGGCCACGGGAATCGTATCCTTCCAGAAGGGTGGGCAGGCCCAACGCGTGGCCGTGGGCGCTGGATTCATCGAAGTGCACGAAGACCGCGCGGTGCTGCTCACCGATCGCTTCATCCAGAAGACGGACGTGGACCCGGTTCGGGCGCGTCTGGAGCTGAAGGAAGCGGACGAGGCACTCGAGCGGCATCAGGCCAATCCCGAGGGGGACGAGTACGGTGCGGCGCTGCTTCAGGAGCTCTGGGCTGCTGTGCAGCTGGAGCTCTATGGCGATCCCCCCCCAGCGCGGAATCGCACGGCGACCGAGCTCCAGATCGCGACGCGCCAGGATTTCGTGAGCACGGGACTGCCTTCCGAGGCGACCGAACCCTCTGCGGAGCCCGGACAGACAGAGCGCTCCGGGCGCTGAGCATCTCGGCTACGGCTGCAGCGTGAGCGCGGGGGTGCGCGGCTGTCGCCCCGGTCGGGGCCCAGCGTCCCGAGCCGCGAGGAGAGGCGCAGGCAAGGCTTCTTGGCGGTCTGAATTTCCATGCCAAACAGCCGTAAAGCTTGGCATTATGTACGCTCGGTCCCGAGGGGCGATGAACCCCGAAACGTGCTTGCCTTTGGGACCGAATCGCGCCAGCCTGATAAATACGCTGCAGTCTATTTGGGCTGCTGATCTTCGCGTCCCGCCCGCATGAACTCCCCCGCAGCGCAGCCGCACCAAGACGACGAGCGCTACCGCTCGGGCGACGTCATCGACCGGAAGTACAAGCTGGTGCGGCCGATCGGTCACGGTGCCATGGGGGTGGTGTGGGTGGCGCACAACGAGGTGCTGCAGGTCCACGTCGCCATCAAGCTCATGCGTTTGCGCCAGGACGGGCCGGACCCGGAGACCTTGGCCGCGCGGCTGCTCCAAGAGGCTCGCGCGGCCGCGCAGCTCGCCCATCCCGCCATCTGTCGGGTGTTCGATTTCGGGCAGACGGAGCACGGGGACCCGTTCGTCGTCATCGAGCTACTGCACGGCGAGACTCTGGGCGACCTGCTCGATCGCGACGAGCGCCCGAGCGCGCTGCAGTGCGTGCAGATGATCCTCCCCGTGGCCGAGGGGTTGGCCGTTGCCCACGGGAAAGGGATCGTCCACCGAGACGTCAAGCCCGAGAACATCTTCATCTCACGCGACGAGACCACCCGCCTGCAGCCCAAGCTGCTGGATTTCGGCATTGCTCGGTTCGCCGAGGTCGAAACCGGTCTCACCATGGCCGGAACGCTGCTCGGCACACCCGACTACATGTCGCCCGAGCAGGCCCGCGGTGAGGAAGGCATCGACGCGCGCACTGACGTTTGGAGCCTGGCCGTGGTGCTCTACGAGCTCATGACCGGCCACTTGCCGTTCGAGCGCGACAACTACAACGCGCTGCTGTTTGCGATTGCGCATGACGAGCCACCGTCGACGACCTCGCTGGGGGCCGGGGACAAGAAGCTGTGGCGTGTCATTCAGCGGGCGCTGCGCAAGGACGCCTCCGAGCGATGGCAGTCGATGCGTGACTTCGGCGTGGCACTGGCGCGGTGGCTCTACGAGACGGGGGAGCGGGTGGATGCCTGCGGCGCGTCGCTCCGCGAGAACTGGCTCGAGACCAGCTTTGCCGGCAATCAGGCCGAGCTGCTTTCGAGTCGACCCCCTCCGTCAGTGCACGGTGCCGGCCCCGACGCAGACACACTGCCTCCTCATGGCACGGCCAGCCAGCCCGCGCACGTCGTCGCAAGTGCTCGTCGTCCTGCTGCCGGCACGGAGGCAGGGACTTCGTTTGCGCCGCAGGAGCCCGACGCGGGCCGCGCCTCTGCGCGTCGGAGGCCCGTGTTGGTCGTGGGTATCGCGTCGGCGGCCATCGGCTTGGCCCTCGGCACGGCGCTCTTGTTCGGGACCGGAGCGGGCAAGTGGGTCAGGTCAAGCTCGGGGCACTTGGGGACGGATCCCAGCGGGAGCCCTGCACAGGCCGGCGAGACCGAGCACCCGCCACGTGTCCACGCTTCGGCTGACCGAACTCCGGCCGACTCGCCGGGCGCGGTCGGCTCGGCTGCACCTGGCGGCTCGGCCCAGCCAGCCACCAGTGCGAGCGTGGATCTGGGCAAGAAGCGGTATGTACGTCCCCGGCCTCGCAGGATAAAGAAGAAGTCTGCTCCGACAGACTATGACTTTGGGTTCTGACGCGCGCGAATTCGACCGTGGCCGCGGGGCGATGCACTGCCGGCGAGCACGGGGCGTGGCGCGGCGGGTCGAGGGGGTCGGAGTTCTGGCGGCGCTGGTCATGGCCGGTGCGTTGGCGTTGAGCCCCGAGGTGGGGGCGCAGGCCCAGGCCCCGCGCGACGAGGCGACCCGGCTGGCGGCGCGGCAACTGGCCCAAGAAGGTCTCGAGTTGCTGCAGGAGGAGAGGTACGCCGAAGCCCAAGACAAGCTCCAGCGCGCCTACGAGATCGTGCCCGCACCGACCGTGGCGCTGCTCGAAGGTCGCGCTCTCGAGGGCATGGGTAAGTTGATCGAAGCTGCCGAGCGATTCGAGCGCGTCCGGCGCACCGAGTTGGAGGCCGATTCACCGGAAGCCTTCGAGCGCGCTTCCAAAGAAGCGGATGCGGACCTCAAGCGAATTCGACCACTTATCCCGCAGATCACGTTGATGCTCGAAGGGATCGGCCACCAGACACCGGGATTCGAGTTGCGCGTGGACGGCGTGCTGGTTCCGGCGGCCCTGTTGGGAGCCAAGCGGCCGGTGAATCCAGGCGACCACGAAATCGTTGCGATTCTCGATGGCAAGGTCGCGGAGAGGAGGACCGTCTCCATCGAGGCGGGGCAACACCAGCGAGTCCTGATCGATCTGTCGAAGCCGAAAGAGGCACCAGAGAAGAAGCCCGAGCCTGCCCCGGTCGAAACAGAGGAGCCGACCGAGTTCCCCTATCGACCGGCGGCGTATGGGAGCTTCGCTTTGGGTGGCGCTGGAATCATGACCGGTGTGGTGTCTCTGGTCATCATGCTCAAGACCCAGTCGACGCTCGACGACAACTGTACGCAGCAGGGCAGCGAGCACGTTTGCCCACCGGCCTACGAGGACGATCTGAGTCGCTTTCGAACGGCGCGGACCCTCACCACCGTCGGGTTCGTCGTGGGTGCGGTCGGTCTCGGTGCTGGGGTGACCCTCTTGCACCTGGAGCCCGACCGGCCCGAGCAGGCGTCGGCTCCCGCAGTGTCCGCGTGGGTGGGCCTGGGAAGCGTCGGGGTTTCGGGGAGGTTCTGAGGCTGGCACCGAGCGCGCTGTTGGGGCGTGGTTCCAGTACAAGTGAAACGTCTCGGCGTGAGACGAGCTTGCCCGACACCGATGCTTGGCCGGCTCTGGCCCGGTCGCCCTGCGGGTCAGGGAGCGGGTTGCCCTTCTAGGCAGTTCGTTGTCGTGAAATGAGCGCCGCGGAGCCCAGGCATCAGAAAATCTCGGGGTAGGGCTGCCACGTACTACTAAGGAGCCTATTACGGTAGGATGCGTACCGATCGCCCTCGGTAGGTGCGATTCGCTGTCTTCGTATGCCGAACCTATCGGACACCGATCTGCTGTTGGACGGACCCTACGCGCAAGGGGACGTGGTCGACGCTCGGTACAAGCTGGTGCGGCCCCTGGGCGAGGGCGGCATGGGGATGGTTTGGGTGGCGCACGACCAGCTGCTCGAGGTTCACGTCGCCCTCAAGCTCATGGCGCTGCGTCATCGAGGTCAGCGCCAGGAAACCTTGGCGGCACGGCTCCTGCAGGAGGCCCGAGCCGCGGCGCGCCTCGGGCATCCGGCGATCTGTCGTGTGCTCAACTTCGGCACCACTCAGTTCGGCGATCCGTACATCGCCACCGAGCTTCTGGACGGCGAGCCCCTGGCAGACGCGATGTCCCGGGTCCAGCGCCTTTCCGCCGTCGACGCCATTCGCACCCTGTTGCCCATCATGGATGCGCTGGCATCGGCCCACGCGCGCGGCATCGTGCACCGTGACGTCAAGCCGGAGAACATCTTTCTCGCCAAGGGCGATTCTGGTCGCCCGCAACCCAAGCTGCTCGACTTCGGTATCGCCCGGGTGATGGATGGCGGCAGCAAGATCACCTTGGAGGGATCCCTGCTCGGGACGCCGGACTACATGTCCCCGGAGCAGGCGCGCGGCAAGACGGATACGGACGGGCGCACCGACGTCTGGAGCACTTGCGTGGTCCTCTACGAGATGATGACTGGGCAGGTGCCGTTTACGGGCGAGAACTACAACGGCGTGCTGTGGTCGGTGATGAACGAGGACCCCACGCCGCTCCCGCAGCAGGGGGCCGGCGACGAAGCCCTGTGGGAGCTGCTGGGTCGGGGGCTGCAGAAGGATCCGGACGCGCGCTGGCAATCCATGCGGGACCTCGGCATGGAGCTGGCGAAATGGCTCTACGATCGCGGCGTGCTCGAGGACGTTTGTGGTGCTTCGCTGCGAACCACCTGGATCGAGGCGTCTTTCAGTGGTGACCGCCCCTCGATGGTCTCCAGCTTGCCACCGGGATCCGGGGGGCCACCGACCCTGCCAGGGGACGATTCGGCGCGGCCGCCGTTCTCCTCGCGGCCGTACTCGTCTCGCAGCTCGTCTTGGACACCCGGCAGTGGAGATCTCGTAGCTGGGCAGGCAGGTGGGGGGCCTTTGGCTACGCCGGCGGCGCGCGGACGCACCGACTCGCGCGTTTCGTTCGCGACTCACTCCGACACTCGCCGCAAGCTGGCCGGACTCGACTCGCGGGCGTGGATTGCAGTCGCGGCAGTTGCTCTGCTGTTGGCGATTGGCGGCACGGTGCTCTACGTGGGCTCGGGTAGCGAGGCGACCGCGACCGCACCAGCGGAGGATGGAGCGTCGCCGGCGGCGCACCCTTCCGAGCCGGCGATCAGCGCAGCACGAAAGCCAGAAGTATCCCCCGTGCAGAGCGTGGCCGAGCCAACAACCGAGCCCAGTGCACAGAGCACGCCGTCGGTGATTGCGCCGCGACCGACTGCGCCCGCCGTGGTGGCTCCAGCCGCTCCGCCACCGCAGGCGGCACCTGCAGCGCCTGCGCCTGTCCAAGCACAGGAACCGCCGAAACCGGCCAAGAAATCGGATGACTATGCGCTGGGGTTCTGACAGGCTCCGTCCCTGGTGACTGGCTCAGACGGGGTATCGAAACGGCGGCTCGTGACGCCATGCCGCTGGTGTGGCGCTCTGCTCGGGCTCGCTCTGATGGCGAGCGTCGAGCCCTGCGCGGCGCAAGACGCGGCGGCGCGGCGGGCCGCGCGCGACCTGGCCAAGGAGGGCATTGCGCTGCTCAAGGCAGGCGACTACGCCGAGGCGCAGCAGAAGCTGAGCCAAGCCTATGCGCTCTTTCCGGCACCCACGGTCGCCCTGTTCGAGGGACAGGCGCTGGAGAAGCTCGGGCGACTGGTGGAAGCGGCCGAACGTTACGAGTCTGCCAAGCTCTTCGAGGTGCCTCCCAACGCACACAGCGCACTCGAGCGAGCCGTGCTGCGGGCCGCCCAGGAGTCGGAGCGGCTGACCCCTCTGATTCCTGAGCTCACCGTCGAGATCAGCGGGGCGGATCCCCAAACGCCCGGGCTTCAGGTGCAGGTGGACGGGAAGACCATGCTGCCTGCGATGGTGGGAGTCCCGCTTCCCATCGATCCGGGGGAGCACGTGCTCGTGGTGCAGCTCAACGGATCAGAGCTGGCTCGCCAGAAGGTGACGTTGGCGCAGAGCCAGACCGAGCGAGTCGTGCTCCAGGTGACGCTGCCCGGAACCGAGGCGCGCCCTGCTCCGGCACCGGCGGCCGCCAACACGCCGAGCTCGGCACCAACCGGGCCAAGCGCCGAGCCCGAGGCGGAATCGGGCGGCTTCCCACAGGCGACCATCGGGTGGGTGAGTCTGGGCGTGGGCGCTGCCGGTCTGGCCACTGGCGTGGTCACCGGGCTCATGATGATGAACAAGGACGCGACGCTCGAGAAGCACTGCGATCCGCAGTGCCCACCCGAATACAAGGGCGATCTCGACGCCTTCGAGACCTACCGCACCGTCTCCACGGTGGGCTACGCCGTTGGAATTCTGGGCGTCGGCGCTGGGGTCGCGCTCCTGCTGACCGCGCCGAGCTCAAACCAGCCGGAGGAAGCCGGCCAGCTGACGCCGTGGGTGGGTGTGGGGCGCGTGGGTGTCAGAGGAGTGTTTTAGCTCGTGGGTCGCTCGTTCGAACACGGCCCTCGTGCTGGACTGTCGCTCGGGTGTCGGTACAATCTGATGGTGCGGCTTGTGAGTGCAGTGTGTGAGCAAGTGCGGGCCGCGTCCGGGGCGCAACGCCGATCACGCGCTGCCCGGGGCGCCGAGGGGACTGGCCCATGACGCGCCGCCGTCGGCACTCGATGGCGCTGCTTTCGGCGCTGGCCCCGCTGGCGCTCAGTGGGTGCCCGCTCGCCGTGGACAACCCGTACGAGCTGCTCGAGGACGCACCCGTCAATGGTGGCGCGGCGGGCGCGGACGTCGGGGCAGGCGGAGCGACAGCGGGCGCCGAGTCGAGCGCCGGAGCGGGCGGAGACTTGGCCGGGTCCGGTGGCGTGGCGCCGGGAACCGGTGGTGGGGCGGGGGCCTCGGCCGGCGGAACCTCCATCACGGCCGGTGGCGGGGGTGACGTGGGCACGGTTGGTGGCGCCGCCGGCGCTGGTGTGGCTGGGACCGGCGTCGGGGGTGACCTGCCCACTGCTGGCGCAGCTGGAAGCCCTGGCACGGGAGGCGCTCCGGGCACGGGAGGCGCGGCTGGTGCGGCCGGGTTGCCCGGCAGCGGGGGAAGCATCGGCAGTGGCGGTAGCGCGGGCAGTGGCGGCAGTGTGGGCAGTGGCGGCACGCCAGCAAGCGGTGGGTCAGCTGG
>Ga0316578_10000264_pt1 | contig 15758 bp, 5 predicted proteins | sample J0NA_2_FD_203076 | JGI IMG/M metagenome (GOLD analysis project Ga0316578, IMG submission 203076) | Rhizosphere microbial communities from salt marsh grasses in Alabama, United States - J0-2_160517rDrC | ecosystem: Host-associated > Plants > Roots > Rhizosphere | place: USA: Alabama | collected... | reverse complement strand
GCTCCTCCGCCGAGCCGAGTTCCTCGCTCCTACCTCGCAGGAACTCGCGCACTCGATCGGGGAAGGTATCCACATCGATAGGTTTGGAGATGTACCCGTTGCAACCGGCGGCAAGCGCCCGCTCCCGATCGCCATCCAGCGTGGCAGCAGTGACAGCGACGATGGGAATGGCATCCAATTCCGGCATGGCGCGAAGCTTGGTTGTCACCTCATACCCATCCAACCCGCCGATATTGATGTCCATCAAAATCAGATCGGGCCTCTCGTACATGGCAAACTCCGTAGCAGAGAGGCCATCCGAGGTAGTCACAACCTGAAAGCCCTCACTCTCCAGCAGACGGTGCACCAGCAACATACAGGCAGGGTCGTCCTCGACGTACAGGACTTTGGAACGCTCCGGAGTAGGCTCGCCTTGCATCTATTGTGTACTCCTGACTATATCACACTCATCCAGTCCGCTTCAGAATCTCGTCCAGTAAATCCTCGTCGGTGAAAGCCCCTTTCTCCATCAGGGCTTCGATCTGACCGCTGAGGCGCTTTCGCTCGGCGCTCGTCAGATCCTTGGCAGTAATGACGACTACGGGAACCTGGCTCAACTCGGCATCGGCCTTGAGTGCCTCTAGCACCTCGAAACCGTCCATCCCCGGCATCATCAAGTCCAACAAAACGAGATCGGGATGCTCGCGACGCACCATCTCGAGACCTGAGGCACCATCACGTGCTTCGAGAATCTGGTAGTCGCCCCGTGTCTGCAAGATACGGCGCAGCAACAGAGCAGATTGGGGATTATCCTCCAGAATGGCGATACTGTTTACGCGCTCATCGATCTGTTCCAGCGAACCCAGCAGGCCTTCTTCTGCAGGTGGGGCCAGGTGCGGCTCCTCCATGGGTAACTCGATCGTCCGCGCCCACTCGTCACCCAACAGGTGTTTTTCGACCGGGAAGGTATGACCAGAGCAGTTGACCACAATCACGTCGTCCCGCTTGATGACGCCCTTGTTAAGCAGCTTGAAGAGTCCCGCGAAGGCCATCGCAGCAGCGGTCTCCATCGAAAGCCCATCCAGCTTTGCCATCACGTGCATTGCGTGGAAGGTCTCCTCGTCGGTGACGGCCTCAAAGGCGCCTCCATGCTCCTTGATGACGTGTGCCAAGAAGGGATAGGCCGGTCCGGGGTTGCCCGTGGCAACGGTGATGACCAGCGTCTGCGGGTTGAGCACGGGTTCGACACTATCCAGCATGCCTTTCTCGAAGGAATTGACCATCGGCGCGCACCCGGCGGCCTGAACGCATACCAACTTGGGCATACGATCCACCAGTCCCATCTGCACAAGCTCCTGATACCCTTTCCAAACTCCCACTGGTCCCATACCGCCACTGACCGCCTGGATATACCAGTCCGGGGCACGCCAGGGAGTATTTTCCCCAGGGCCGATAAACTGGGGAAGCTGCTCCGCAATCTCAAAAGCGACGGTCTTCATGCTCTCGCGGGCCGAGATGCTGCGGATGCCCCGATCGCGGAAGATGCCCTTGTGGGCCGCAAACTCGGCCGCCACCTGCTTGGTCTGATCATACGTCGAGGTCACTTTGATGACCTCGCTGCCATACAAGGCCACCTCGCGCATCTTTTCGGACGGCACCAGACTGGTAAGGAACGCCCAGAGCTTGATACCCGCCAGAGCAGAGTAAGCGGAATAGGATATGGCGACGTTGCCCGTAGAAGCGACCACGGCTTCGGTGATACCCAGCTCTTTCATAAATGAAATAGAGAGGGAGGCCTGTCGATCCTTGAACGAACCCGTGGGGCCTTGTCGCTCGTCCTTGACATAGATATGGGAACAGCCGAGCATCAGCCCCAAGTTGACAGCACGCAAGAGAGGCGTACCTCCCTCGCCCATCGAGATCAGATTGGCGTCGTCATTCAAGTGCAACAGCTCTCGATACCGCCACATGTTGAACGGACGACTACGCAGTGCCTCGGGCCAGATTCGGCTCACGCTCTCATAGTCATAGACGACGTCCAACCATCCTCCACCACACTGGGGACATTCTGTCGGTGGACGCTCGAAAGGCGCCTCGTAATCACAGCTAGCGCATTTCAAGCGTGGGGAGGCAGGATAGAGGTTCATATTGATCTCCTCACTTTCCTCGGTGTTACTCCCTAGTATGCAGCAATTTCGCGTTTTCTACAAGCTCGCTCCTGCCCAAAATGAAATCCCTGATCGTACAGCGCCTTTACAGAAAATGCACAACTTGCAGACCCCACCCTTTCCCTAGTCTGCGGGCGGACGGGTCAGCTTCTTCAAAGCAGCCGCCACATCCTCTAAAAGCTCTTCGCGCTTCATTGGCCCTTTCTGGATCAGCGCCTCGACGTTATGGTTGAGTCGCTTGTAATCCTCATCCGTCAACTCCTTGGCAGTTATGACGACGATGGGAATGGATCTGGTCTTTTCGTCAGACTTGACCGCCTCCAGGACGTCGAACCCATCCTTGTCTGGCATCATCAGATCGAGCGTGATCAGATGTGGGCGTACCTGCCTCAGCATATCTATCGCCTCTTGCCCGCCGCTCGCCTCTATGACCTCGTATCCGTCCTGATTCTCGATCATTCTGCGCAAGAGCTTCCGATGCGGTTCCTGGTCATCTACCACCAGCACGAGGTGGCGCCCTGCCTCCCGATCCAGACGATCCAACGCAAGCAGCAGGTCCTGCTCGACGACGGGCTTGAGGAGATAGTCAGAGGCACCCAGGCTCATACCACGGTCTTTTTCGGCGATGATAGTGCACATGATGACCGGGATGTGACGTGTTTCGGGATCGGCCTTCAGCTCTTGGATCACCTGCCAACCATTCTTGTTGGGCATCATTACGTCCAACGTGATAGCGTGAGGCTTGAGACGCTTCGCCTCCTCAATCGCGCGCAGGGGATCGGTCAAACCGACAACCTGGTAGCCCTGTTTGCTGAGATAGCGACGGAACAGAGTGATGACCCCTTCGTCATCCTCCACACAGAGGACAAGTTTACTGACCGCTTCCCCGGGCTTTTTCTCGCTAGCAGAGGCCTTCTCAGCCACAGGTTCCTTTTCCGTCTTTTCCTCCCCTGCCTCTTCCTCCTCGAGAGATGGCCCGGCGATGGGCAAGGAGAAAGCAAAAGTGGACCCCTTGTTGAATTGGCTCTCTACCCAGATGTGACCATCATGCATTTCAACGAAGGACTGGCAGATAGATAGCCCTAGGCCGGTGCCACCAGCGCGGCGCGTGGAGGAAGCATCTACCTGCGTAAAGGCCTCGAAAATCATCTCCAATTTATCCTCAGGAATGCCGATACCACTATCGATGACCGAAATGACAACATCCTTGCCTTTGATCCTGACCTCTACCCGGATGAACCCCTCCTCGGTAAACTTGGCCGAGTTACCCACCAAGTTCAAGAGCACCTGGCGAATTCGTCGCGAATCAGCTCTGATTATAGGAAGATCATCGGGAACATCCTGCTGCAGTTCTACGTTTTTATCCTTGACCAATGCAACAGCCGTGGACATCACACCCGAAATAATCGGCGCGAGTTCCACGTCCTCGATCGAGATTTCCATCTTACCGGCCTCAATCTTGACCACGTCGAGAAGGTTGTTGATCAGGCTCAACAGGTGCTGGCCACTCTCGTATACAGTCTGCAAGTCGGTCTTTTGCATGTCGGTGAGCGGGCCATCGATCTCTTTGAGGATGACGCGAGAGAAGCCAATGATCGAGTTGAGCGGTGTACGCAACTCGTGGGACATGTTTGCCAGGAACTGGGTCTTGAGCCGGTCGACTTCCTCCAGGCGCTCGGCTGTTTCTACCGCATTCTGGTACAGTTGGGCGTTCTCTACCGCGACACCCAAGTTGGTAGCTACAACCTCCAAGAACGACAGTTCACCTTCATCCAGTACCGGATGTCCTTTTTGCCGCCCCAGCATCAGCAGGCCCAATATCTGATCGCGAGAGGCCAGCGGAATGTAAGCGGCATCTTGCAGGTCAATCTGCCGGGCCAGTTCAGCCGCCAAACCACTGACGTTCACAGGCACATCGAAGAGCACTTGCATTTGACGGGTACGGAGGGCCTGGAACATGGCGGGGTCCATCTCAGCCGTGACCGGCCCTGGCTCGGCAAGCGTCACGTCAGCGCCAGTGGGGCCGTGAACGGTCACAGGAAGCAGGACACCCGCTTCCACATCCTGCTCAAAGATAGCACAAGGCATCTCCAGCTGGCGGGAGATGGCCTCGCCGGACCGCCCCAACAACTCCCTAACATCCAGAGAGGATGCGGCAGCCTGGCTCACCTCGTTGATCAGGGCGCGCCGGTTTGCATCCTCCCGAACCCGCTGGAACAGGTCAGCATTGGCAATAGCGGTGGCCAACTGGTCGGCGAGCGTCTGCAGGACGGCCACGTCGTCTTCGCTGAAGGCAGCGGCTTGGGTCGACTGGACATCCAGCACGCCGATGACCCGCTCGCGCGCTTTCAAGGGCAGCCCCATCTCCGAACGGGTCTGGGGAAGTTCGGGTGCATTGTACCACACAGCATCGGCATCGACGTCAGAAGCCACACGCGGTTCGCCCGTAGCCGCGACGTGCCCCACGATACCGACCTCGCCGATCCTGAGCTTGTGATTCCGCTTGAGCATCTCCCGACCGCCCTCAGAGGAAGCCGCGTTCATGACGGCGTACTCATTGTGCTCGTCCACCAGGAAAACACCAGCATGATAGAAACCAAATCGCTCTGAGATGAGCTTGACCGTCTCATCCAACAGCTGTTCTACTTCGAGGATGGCGGTAGCATCACGGGCGACTGCGGAGGCAGCGGCCAGCTGACGGGCCCTTCTCTGAGTCTCCTCCACCAAGCGGGCATTCTCCAGCGCCAGCGCCAACTGGTCGGTCACACTCGTGACCATATCTACCTCTTCCTGCGTCCACTGGCGGGGTTCGTCGAGCTCTTGCAGGTCGATGACACCGATCACCTCACCCTGCAATGTGATGGGGACAGCCAGTGCGGAGAGTGCCGGCAGAGCGGATTTATCCACACCCTCACCCTGCCCATCGCCTTTACCATCTCCCCCATCGTGCTCCCAAACCGCGTTCAGGTCAGATAAAGCGAGTATCTCACCCTGCATCAAGGCCATCTCCATCTCAGGCGACCAGATGTCCGGAAGAGTTGGAACGCCCAAAGAGCGGTACTCTGCACCGACACCGCCGCGCCGCTGAGAGAGGCGCTCCCATTCTTGAGCGACGTAGTAGCGCTGCAACGATTGCACATCCTCCAACGCCTTTTGGGTCTCCTCAAAGAAGCGGCTGTTCTGAATTGCGATGGCGACCTGGTCAGCCAGAGTCTGCAAAACAATGGCATCCTCATCGCTGAACGCCGCTTCGCGTTTGCTTTGAACGTCCAGAGCGCCGAGTATCCGATCACCAACCTTTAGCGGCAAGGCGACCTCTGAGCGCGTCTCCGGCATGTCGGGGTTATCAAAATACACGGCGTCCTCGCCCACGTCCAGGGCGATGCGAGACTCTCCGCTGCTGGTGACCCAGCCGACGATACCCTGCTGCCCCACCCGTAACTTGTGCCCCCGTGCCAGCATCTGCCGCCCGCCCTCACTGCTGGCCGCCATAAGGACGGCCCACTCGCCTGCATCGTCTAGCAAAAAAATGCCGGCATGGTAAAGGCCAAGCCCACGGCTGATCAGCTCAACAGCGCTATCTAGCAACTCTCGCAGATCGAGCAACGAGCTGGTCACCCGTGCCAGTTCAGCGGTAGATTCCAGGTAACGCGCGCGACGTTCGGTCTGGGCATAGATCGTCTCTAATTCCTGGTGGCGCTGCTGGACGTCGTCGAGGAGACGGGCACTTTCCAGAGCGTTGGCGACGTTACCGACCAACCCTTCCAGGGTATGGACGTCCGCCTCTGTGAATGGATCCACTTCTGTACTATGGATATCCAATGCACCGAGAACGCGATCTCCCAACTGTAGAGGGAGCACCAACTCCGCCCGGGTAGGAAGGCGATCGTAAGTGAACGTGATAGTACGCCCACGCGGATCTACACGTTCTTCCCAAGATGCTACCGACCACTGACGCTTGTAGTTGATTGCAGCGGCCACGGCAGACGTTCCACTCAGAGAAACGTGAAACTCCCTCTCCTTCAGATCAGCTGCGGCAGCCCCAGCCGCATCCGCCAGCACAGCCACGCCTTCCTCAGGCTCTACCAGAAAAAGGCCGACGTGGTAATAGCCAAACGCGTCAAAGATCAGTTGCACAGCTTGGCGGATGACCGAAGGGGGATCGAGCGCGGACGAAACCGTGTGGCCGATCTCGGTACCCGCCTGCCCCTGCTGCACCTGCTTGAGAAGTCTTCCTTGAACCTGATAGAAGGAATAATTGAAAAACCACAAGATCAAGGTTATAACAACCAAGCCTGGTAGATTCGCCAGAAACGCGTCGAAATCAAAAGCCGACCGAAGGATAGCCGCGACAGCCAAATCTCGGAAAAGAATAGCCGCCACGACGGCCCCTCCCCAAAACACCTCCGCGAGTGGAGGCAATAGCAACGCCGCGATCGCAATCGGTATCGCGTAGAACATTGCATGAACTCCGGGATAAGGAAAACCCAATGGATCAGCCAGGACAATGTAGAGTGTAACAGCTAGGAGGAGCAGGTTGATTGCCAAACTAGTATCCCCGCGCTCGCCCAGTCTCTTCAGGCCAAGGTAGGCGAAAAGCAACCCCGGACCACTGAGCATCCACAGCCAGGTCTGTTGGCCAATCAACAGCGCCCCAACTGAGATCACTACGAGTGTTATCGCCGTCCACAAGACTCCCCGGAGCACGGTGACAAACAGCGACTGAATCCGAGGCTGCTCAGACTCTTGAACCTGTAATACTGCAAGGATTTTTCTCAACATGCCCGCTTCTCCTATAGCCAGTTTACCAACTGGCTCTTAGCCCTCCGGAGATTCCTCTCTCCCTGTATCTTCTTGATCCCTTGAACGTTCCTCACTAGATCTGACCATGAGACGGACCAGCGCGCGATCGACCCGCAAAGCCTGGCCCAATTCATCCACGGCAGTCTGGAGGATACTGGAGATATCGGGGGAACGCCGAAGCCTGTTGGCAATCTCATAGATTTGGTGCTCTCGCTGCGCTCGCCGCTGGACCTGATCGAACAAGCGGACGTTCTCCAATGCCACAGCTGCTTGATCCATAAAAGCAGCCAGTATCTGCACCTCATCTTGCCCCACGCTATCCTTCTGACGGCTGTCGTAAGCAACCTCGACAACACCGATAACGCTTTCACGCAACCTGATAGGCATAAAGACGTGCAGGTACCGGTCGAGGTCAAACCGATCCCACAGCTCGCGGTTGAAACGCTCATCCCATCCCAAAATGGTCTCGGTGCGGCCAGTGCGGTACACATCCGGTATGATATTGCTGCCATCAAGGGGATATTGGCTCATCTCTTTCCATTCGGGATAGATATCGAACTCGCCCTGCCAAATACCGTTGCGGAGACCTATAGTGCCCCTATCCTCATCCACAGTACAGAGAAGGACATACTCACAGTTGAGGGTACGATACACAGCCTCTAGGACGGCACGCGCCAGCGCCTCTTCCTCCAGTGAGGAGGAAATGGCCCGGCTGGTCTGGTATAGCGCCTCCATGCTCAGAGCCGTCTTTTGCGCCTCGGCGAAAAGCCGGGCACCCTCTATCGCCTGAGCCACCTGTTCGCCCACCGCCTCGACGAGAGAGAGCTCCTCGGGAGACCAATCTCGACCATCGCCGGCCTCGACACCCAAGCTGCCGATGACCTGATCGCGCACCCTAAGCGGTACAGCCAGCGTTGCCCCTCCCGACTCCGAGCTGGACAGCTCGATGACCGCGCCACGCTCCAGGGCCATGTTATGAGCCGGAGAGGGCAATCCGTCAACTGGCGCGACGTCAACACGATCGTAGACGTAGCCCAGCGCCTGACCTGCAGCCGAGAGCCTAGCCCACGTCTCGGCACTGAACTGGCCGTAAAGCAGGTTCAACTCGCGCACTTGTTCCTCCGTACGTTGCACCAGCCGGGCGTTCTCGATGGCGATGGCCAACTGGTCGGCCAAGACACGCAAAACCGCCACGTCATCTTCCGTGAAGGCAGCGGGTTCCGTGGATTGGACGTCCAGCACACCAATCACCTCACCACGAACCGCCAACGGGAGGGCCATCTCGGAACGAGTTTCCGGCAGATCGGGGTTATCAAAAAAGACCGCGTCATCCCCGACGTCGAGAGCAATACGGGGCTCATTTGCATCGGCCACGTAGCCGACAACACCCATCTGACCAACCTGAAGCTGATGGCCCCGCTCCAGCATACGCTGCCCCCCATCAGAAGAGGCCGCACGCAGAACAGCGTACTGCTTTAACTCATCCAGCATAAAGATACCGGTGTGATAGAAACCAAAGCCTTCCGAAACGAGATTCACCGTTCGCTGCAAAAGCTCGCTCGCATCAAGGATTGAGGTCGCCTCGCGAGCCACCTCGGCCACCGCCTGCAGCTGCACGGCCCGATGCTCCAGCGCCAGTTCGGCCTGCTTACGGTCAGTGATGCCACTCGAGATACCAAAGGTGCCCAAGATGTTTCTCTCTGCATCTCGCAGGGGCATCTTGCTCGTCGAGACCCACGTCACGCTGCCATCGGGCCATGTCTCCTTCTCCTCCAAGCCCAGCACCGGTTCGCCGGTGCGTATGATTCTCTGCTCGTCCTCATAAGCTGGCCGGGCATGTTCCTCGGTGAAAAAATCGAAATCGGACTTGCCCACGATGTCTGCTGGATCATCCAACCCAAATCGCTCGGATTGAGAACGACTAACCCGGATGAAACGGCTCTCGGTATCCTTGAAGTAAATATGATCGGGCGTGCTATCAAGCAAAGTGTCCAGCAAGTATCGCTCGCGGGTCAGCTCCTCGTACAAACGGGCGTTGACGATGGCGTTGGCCAGTTGATTTGCCATCGTCTGCAACACCGCGATATCCTCCCGGGTGAAGGCAGCCTCCCGGACACTTTGGACCGTCAACGCGCCGACGACCTCGTCACGCGCGATAAGGGGCAACGCCAGCTCGGAACGCGTCTCTGGCAGAAGCGGATTATCTTGATGTACTGCTGCCGCGTCCAAGTCCAGCGCAACACACGCCTTTCTATCGGCAACGCACGCACCGACCATCGAGTCGCCGCCCACCGCCAGTTTGTGGCCCTGCTCCAACATCTTTCGTCCCGCCTCGCCGGTGCCGGCCCGCAGTACCGCCCACTTGCCGCCCTCATCAACCAGGAAAAGCCCGGCATAGTACAGGCCAAATCGCTCGCGGGCCAATTCCACCACCCGCTGTATCAGATCGTCGAGATCGAGAATGCTGCTAGCGGCAGCAGAGACCTCAGCGGCGGTCTGGAGGCGGGCGCTACGCCGCTCCAGAGCTTGCTCAACTCGCTTGAGTGCGGTGATATTGTGAGAAAGTCCAAACGTACCGATAACGTTTCCCGCCTCATCGCGAAGGGGCATCTTGTTCGTCGAGACCCACGTCACGCTGCCATCAGGCCACGTCTCCCTCTCCTCCAGATCCAACACCGACTCCCCGGTACGCATAATCCTCTGCTCATCCTCGTACGCCTGCCGGGCGTGCTCTTCAGAAAAGAAATCAAAGTCTGTCTTGCCCACAATATCCATAGGATCACTCAGGCCAAACCGCTCGATCTGAGAACGGCTGGACCTGATAAAGTGACTCTCGGTATCCTTGAAGTAAACGTGGTCGGAGGTGTTGTCCAACAGGGCATGCAGTAAGAGCTTTTCCTGGGCCGGAGTTTGCAGCGCTTCTTCGCGCTCGTCCGCCTGCTTTTGCAGCCTAGAGACCTGCCGACGCAGCTTTTGCAACTCTTCGACCAGTTCCGCTTTAGTCTTTCCCATGTCACTTTTCTTGGCCATAGCCTGTCACTCCCGCAGCCTGTCTACGATGTTTGTTCATCCACCTCTTCAGTGGGCTGCTCGCTATCCGCCGGTGTAGCCCGCTGCTGGCCCGTCTCCAGCCGTATGAACGCCCGATCAGAGCCGAGGGCCGCGCCAATACCCTGCACGGCGGTCTTTAGGATTCTCTCAATGTCCATAGAAGCACGCACCTGAGCGGTGATATCGGCGATTAGCCGGTCTCGCTGCGCTCGCTGGCGGGTCTCGTCGAGCAGACGCGCGTTCTCCAAAGCCAGTGCCAGACGACCGGCGATCTCTTCGATCAGCGTGAGGGTCTCGGGCGAAACGGATTGATCTTCAAAGTTCAAATCGAGCACTCCCACTACCTGATCACGCAGTTTGATGGGCACGGCCACAGTACCGCCGGCCCCCTGCCCGTCATCCGCCGCCCCTTGTTGCTCAGATACGACAACGGGAGTGCCATCCTGCCACGCGCTGCGGGCCTCTGGAGACAGGTCGGCAATTCGCTCGATACCCAACCGCCGATAGCGATATCCTATTCCCCGCCTGCCTCGCTCTACGGACGTACGCCACGACTCTTGAGTATAACGCCCCGAGGCCAGCTCCAACTCACGCAGTGTCTGCTGCATCTCTTCAAGCAGCCGGGTGTTCTCGATCGCCACCGCTAATTGATCTGCTACCGACTGGAGCACCACCGCATCGTCGGTATCAAAGGCTGCTTCCTGCCTGCTGCAAATCTCCAGAGCACCAATGATGTGCCTGCCAACCCGAAGCGGCAACACGATCTGCGACCGGGTTTCAGGCAGCAGTGGATTTTCAAACCTCACAGCATCGTCACCCACGTCCAAAAGAATGCGATGGTAGCCACTACTGACGACATAACTGATGAGACCATCCCCTTCCACGTCCACCCGATAATCCTGCGACAGCATTTGCTGTCCAGCCTCACCGGTTGCGGCCCGCAAGACAGCGAACTGTTCCTGTTCATCCACCAAAAAGACCGCCACGTGATAAAAACCCAGTCGATCCTCGAGCGACTCGACTGCCTGGATCAACAACTCTTTCACCTCTCGCACGGCAGTGACATCGCGCGATATCTCGGCTGTGATCTGCAATTGCATCGATCTGCGCCCCAATTCCAGCGTACGGATCTGCAGTTCCCTGCTTCTGAGCTGCAACTCGCGATTGGTCTCGGCCAACGCGTGCTCGTGAGACTGGGCACGCTGAAGCGCATTGACGATGCTGCGTCGACTAAGGCCCACGATCGTCGTCGTCGCAACCACAATGCCAACCAGCATGAAAAAGTCATCAAACCCCGCGCCGGTCGAAGGGTATATGGGAATGGTATACGAGCCAAACTGCACGCCAGAGAGTTCGAGCACAAGTACCACAAACATAGATGCCATGGTCAAAAAACCAAACCCCGCAGCCGCGCGCCATCCCACCAGCAACCCGGCTATGAAAATAGACACGAAAAAGGCAGGGGAGACCGTACTGCGTATGCCACCAAAAATGATAATGGTGACGGTCGTCACCGCCCAAACGAGGGTTGCCAATATTCCACTCGCCTGCCGCACGTGTCCTCGATAAGACATCCACATCAATCCTCCAAGTGCAGGAACAAACACCGCGTAAATCATTACGGCGGCCGCGATCTTGGCCCCTGGAGCGGCACTATCCCTGATCTGGAAATAGGAAGCCACAATGATCGCCCCGAGTATAACCCATAGCAGGGTATTGAGGAGCGCGGCATTGCGCGTCTTTTCCTCGTCGTCCTCAAACACCGGTGGGGCGAAGACTTTTTTAACCCGTGTCCATACGCTCATCGACGTTTCCTCTCGTCATTATCTAGACCATAGGCTCCGTGCCGCCATCGCCGCCCTCAGTCGCAGCCCCTCCAAGAGTGCCCACGTGGACGGATACCTCGGCGACATTGGGCAATTGTCCCAGCTCCCGCACAGCAGAACGCAGCAAGGCATCCATGTCGAGCGACTGGGTGAATTGAGCCGTCATCTCACTGAGCAACTGCTCGCGTCTCGCACGTCGTTCCGTCTCCTCCAGCAAGCGCGCGTTCTCTAGCGCCACAGCCAGACGGTCTGCCACCTCCTCAATCTGTGAAACGGTCCTGGGAGAAATCTCGTCCCGCGACGAACGGAGGTTCAACACACCGATGACTTGCCCACGCAGCTTGATGGGAATAGCAGCAGCGCTAACGATATCCAGACCATCATCGCCCTGAGGCTGGAGTGTGGCGACCACAGACTTACCCTCCAACCAAGCCTGCCGCGCCTCCGGCGGTTGCTCGACAACCGGCTCGATATCCATCCGCCGGTACCGATATCCCAGCGCCTGTTCCCTACCAGTCTGCCACGTCTCCCGAGTGTATCGCCTGGAAGCTATCTCTAGCTCGTGCATCGTCTGCTGCATTTCCTGGAGCAAGCGGGCGTTCTCGATTGCCACCGCCAATTGATCGGCAATTGTCTGTAGGATCGAGACATCCTCATCGTCAAAGGCTGCCTCTTCCCGGCTCTGTACGTCCAGGACACCATTGACTCGCCTGCCTATGCGCAATGGCAACGCCATCTCTGAACGCGTATCCGGCAGCAGCGGATTCTTAAAGTGCACGGCATCGGCACCCACATCGAGGGCAATGCGCGACTCCCCGGTAGACGCGACGTATCCCACGATGCCGCTCTTACCTACTCGCAGCTTGTGTCCCTGCTCTAGCAGCTGTCGGCCCGCCTCGCCGGTAGCTGTCCGCAACACGGCGTACTCGCCCGCTTCGTCCAGCAGGAAAATGCCCACATGGTAAAATCCAAAACGATGCCGAATCATATCAACTGCCCGGTCCAACAAATCGCCCATCCCGCGCGCAGCGGTTGTATCGCGCGTGATCTCGGCAGCAGCCCGAAGCTGAACAGTGCGTTGCTCCAACTTGCGTGTCCGCGCCCGCAACTCATCGCGGCCTACCTGCAACTCGCGGTTCATCTCGGCCAACGCGCGCTCGTGGCTACGGGCGCGGTTGAGCATGTTGACGATGCTGCGCCGAACGAGCCCCAGCAGCACCGCCATCAGGACGGCAAAAGAGAGCAGCATGAACAAGTCATCAAAATCCACGTAACTTCTAGGGCGCACGACCTCTTGTATGGCCAGCGGAACCAAGTAAGCCGTCTCACTATAGTACACCAAGAATACCCCAACTGCTGCCAACAGGCTCAGCCCGCCAAAAACAGCCGCCCAGCGTCCGCCAAGAAGCAATCCGGCGATAAAAATCACCAACAGGTAGCCCCCAGACCCGGCCGTGCGTAAACCGCCGAAGAAAAAGATCATAGCAGTTACCGATACCCAAACGGTAACACACATCGCAAAGCTACCTGCCCGCACGAACCCATTGTGAAGCAACACAAGCACCACGGCAAGCAAGGCGAGAAAAGTCGCTATGAGACCAGCCGTCAACCACATGTCCGCCGGAGTATCGTTGAAATAGATCAGACCAGGGGACGCCAGCAAGATGATCGCCCCTCCGGCCCATACGATGATGTTTAGGAATCCCGCAGTACGTGTCTTTTCCTCGTCATCAGGAAAGATCGGCGGCGTGAAAATTTTTCTAATCCAAGACATTTGCATGCCCTCTCATCACAATCTAGGCGTCTTTTACCCCTTCGCCGGCATCTGCCGAGGCGATCTCACCGGGAGTTCCTATATGAACCGACACCTCATCCATCTGCAAAAGTTGCCCTATCTCTTGTATGGCAGCCTGCAACAGGGCCTCTGTATCCAAAGAGCGGGTAAAACGCGCCGTCATATCGCTGAGCGTCTGCTCCCACCCGGCCAGCTGCCGGGTCTCTTCCAAGAGACGAACGTTCTCGATGGCCAACGCCATCTGGTCGGCCACGGACTCGACGAGAGCAATTTCGTCCTCTGCCCACTGCCGACCGCCCGCTGCCTCCTGCAATCCCAGCGCGCCGATGATCTCACCACGCAATGTGACGGGCGCTACCAAGGCAGCTTGATCTGCTCCCACCTTGCTACCCGACCGCACGGCTGCCTGCTGCGACACCGCATTTTCGACCTCAGACAATGCCGTTTCAGGGAGGGGCGCTACTTCCGGCCGTGTGCGTTGATAGATAGGTGCGACCCGCTTTGGCACGAGCTCGGCCCACTGCTCGCGTACATAGAGCCGCTGGCTGGCCTCCATTTCTTCCAACCTGCGCCGCAGCTCGGCAAACAATTGGGCGTTGTCGATCGTCACCGCAATCCGATCAGCCATAGTCTGCAGCACAGCGACGTCTTCCTGTGAAAACGCCTCGCTCTCAGTGCTATGTGCATCCAGGGCCCCCAGCACGCGCCCACGGGAACGCAACGGCAGCGCGATCTCTGAGCACGTGCGCGGCAGCAGGTAATTCTCGAAAACCACGGCCCCTTCGCCCACGTCCAGCGCGATGTGGGCTTGCCCCCTGGCCACACACTGGCCCACCGCCGAATCATCGCCAACTTCGACGCTGTAACCCTGCATCAGCATCTGGCGACCAGCCTCGCCCGTACCAGCCTCAAGCCTGACTTGCTGCCAAGTAGTACCCGAGCCATCACCCGTGCCGATCTCGCTAATCAAGAACAAGCCGACATAGTAGAGATTAAACTGCTCGCGAATCAGGTCCGCCACCTGCTGCATCAACTCGTCTGGATCAAGCACCGAAGAAGCCGCCTGAGAGACCTGGCTGGCAGTTTCAAGCTGCAGCGTGCGTCTCTGCAGTGCTACGTTCGCCGCAGCCAACTCCTCCGCCCGCTCTCGAAGCGCTTCTTGCGAACGCACCGCCTCAGCATGCTTTTCCTCCGCTTCGTGAAGAGAGGTCTCCAAAGAAGCGTTGAACATCCACTGAATCATCGTCGCCGCAGTCAGGATCAAACCAAATGTCCCGCTCATATTGAACAGCACGATTGCCCAGGTCCAGTTCTCGGGCTTGAGGGTCTTGACCGCCGGCTCCCACCAACCCAACATATAGGCGACACCAGACGCAAGATAAACGCCAAAACTTCCCATGGCGGCATAGATGCCAGCCCGCCGCCCGATGAGAGTGGAAATCAACAAGGGGGCAAGCAGCAAATACAGCCAACCGGGCCCCAGCAGGCCATCCAGATACAGGGTCACTAAACCGACGAGGTAGGCCAGCGCGACCAGGCCGGTGATGCGCCACAGGGGATTGATTCGCCGGATAAAGGTCAGCCCCACCAGCACCGCCCAAGCGATAAAGAAGGGTGCATAATCCCTCCACAGCTCTGGTTGTCTCAAGCTGGCGACCACCAAACCAATGATGACCAAAGTTGCGACCGCCGTGATAAAGATCAGCAGGGCATTTAGAATCCTGACGCGCTGCTCCTGGATCGCAACCATCCAAGCAGGCTGCGCGCCCGGAGTAGGTTGCACCTCCTCCCGCGCGACCTTCTCCACCTTAGGCACAGCCGCCTCGGCCCAGACCGGGCCGGATTCAACAGTCTCCTGGACAACAACCGGCTCAGGTGCTACCTCGGGCATCTCTACGCCAGTCTCGGGCTCAACGTCCTCGACCAATTCCGGTTCGCCCCGAGGCTGATCAGGCCCCTCGGCAGCCAATAACTCGGCCATCGAGGGCAATCCAGTCGGCCCCGTCATCTCAAACTCGGCAGAGATCGGTTCAGCCTGAATCTGTTCAGCCTCCTCAGCCATCTCGGAAACAGGAAGCTCGACAGGCTCTGCCACACCAGGTTCGATCTCGGCCTCCTCGACCGCCACAGGCTCCG
>Ga0316578_10000263_pt1 | contig 15762 bp, 17 predicted proteins | sample J0NA_2_FD_203076 | JGI IMG/M metagenome (GOLD analysis project Ga0316578, IMG submission 203076) | Rhizosphere microbial communities from salt marsh grasses in Alabama, United States - J0-2_160517rDrC | ecosystem: Host-associated > Plants > Roots > Rhizosphere | place: USA: Alabama | collected... | reverse complement strand
TTGGGTACTGCGGTTAGCGGATCGGTTCTGGCGAGCGCTTTGTGGTTGTCCATGGCTCTCTTTAATTTTGTAAGAATCAACGTAATGATTAGAAATACGGTTAGCCGAAAGGTCTCGTTTAAATAGGGAATCCATGCGCTGGAAAAAGCCGGCAGCATGTTCAAATCGGCAACCAGCCAGGAAACAGCACTTGCCAGCGAAACCATAATGCCTATCCATCTGCCGGCATACCAGGTCGCAAGTGTTATCGGCAGTAGATAGAAAAGCGATAAAGCAAATTCGGGTCCGGTTAGAAAGCGGATCACACCGATAAAGACAGCCGCAAGCAGACAGGAAATCGCCAACAGATATTTAAGATAATCCCTGTGGTTCACTAAAACCGACATGTTCATTGATCCTTTAGGCCTTGGTCAAATGATAATGACTTAAGCGTGGACCTCCTCCCTTTTTCTATCGGTCGGGTAAATGAATGTTTTTTTTCTGACCAGCTCCGCTGCGAATTTTTCACAATAGGCCTTGGCGATGATTTCCGCCACGCTTGGCGGATCATCGATAAAATCGCAGTTAATCACCATGTCGAACTCGAAAGGTGAGGCCTCGTTTTTACCGTATGCCTTTTTAAAGAATTCACGCTGCTCTTTATCGACCCGCTTGATGATGCTTTTTGCCTCTTTTTCTTCTACATCCAAAATTTTGCTGAGTCGGTTGATCCGCTTTTTATCCGAGCAAATGACGCGCACGGCCAGCACCCTGTCGCGCGGCAAAAAAAGATGGATGCCCCTGCCAACAAAAATGATCGATCCCATATCGGCAAAAGCATAGACGGCACTGATGAAATTTTGAATATAATCACTCATGATAAAAGATCTTTCGCCGAAAAGCATCGATGCCAGCTCGGACATTCTGCCCGGGTAACGTTCATCGAAGAACTCGATGGTCTGTTTGCTTACCTTTTTATTTTGGGCCATATAATCAAGCAGCACTCTGTCGGCGACACGATAATTGATTTTTTCTGCCAGAATATCGGCAATTTGCAAAGCACCGACACCTATTTTGCGCGAAAAACAAATTACCGGTTGAATCTGCGCCGGTTCAATCCGGGTAGGCCTGATTTTCAGCTGTTTTTTTACCCAGCTTCGAATGTGCTCTTCGGCCAGTTGCGCCGCATCCGGTCTTTTTTGGGTATAGGTTCCGGGCACATATTTTATCTTTTTTTTGTTGACCGCCATGGGGCACCTCCTTTGATTTTTAAGATGACATGAACCTCAGATTGTACAAATCATATCGCGCCATTTTAAGCTGCGGTGAGAAATTTGGCCCGGCCGCTTTCAAATAATTCAAGAATCGCATCCGTAACAACCCAATCTTCCACCGGCAAAACATCCTCGTTTATTGCAGCAATCAATTCATACAATGTCGTTTCAACAGTATTTAATTCTGCACCATTCTGTGCGCCATCACTTAATAATTTGGCCGTCTTATTCATTCCACCTCCTCTTTTTTATTGCGTCGGTCCTTCTATCCTTTTGATAGCGGATCGATAAGAAACCAACAGCGAATTGTTTTTTGGCCATATCAGGTACCCACTTGCATCCCAGATGATAATGCAAATCGCTCAAAATACCGGGTAGATTTGTAACGTAATTTGGGTTCTTTCACACTCTTGTTCATGAGCGGGCGCCTCAGCAGCCTTTCATACAGGTCGATATATTGCATTCTGGCCGAATGATACGCTGTGAATGCACCGCAGTCGACTGCCAATTTCTCGGACACGACTTTTCCCAGGGGCGCCTCGGGAAACCGGATGAGGCTTTCGACGATTTTTGCCAATGCAACCGGACTGGCAATACTAACGTGATGGGCAGCAAAGATCCCGCTTAAAAGAAAATCAAATGCATTGGTTTCCCGGGTTTCTTCGTAACTCACCGGAAAGCGATCAAAAAACAAATGATGCCAGAACAATGCGGTATCAATTCCAATATCTTCAACAGTGGACAGAGCGCATTTGGCGGTCTCACAGCTTTGCAAGGAAAAAATGCAGGGGATCTCAGATTTTCGGGCCATTGCCGGAATTAAGCCGCACATCCAATCGTGGCAGTGAATCAAATCCGGCTGCACCAGCGGTAGAATTTGATGAACCACTTCGCGCTGAAAAGCCAGAGAAATTCTTATATTTTCCCGCACCGAATTTGATTCAGGATCACGGGCGTAATAAAACGATCTGTCCTCTGTCAGATGCACGCGGCTCTTGGGCATCCGGCAGCCTTTTATGCGGGCATCGTCATGTAAAATAGCCGAAAAAACGCTGCGATAATTCGGCTGCGCGATATGAACATCAGCACCTCGACCATGCAGATAGCCGACCAAATTGCATAAAAAGCCTGCAAATCCGCCCGCTTGGCAGTTTAGATAATCCGAACTTTTCCCGGAGCGGTCAGGAACAAAGCAGACTTCCGGTATGACGAAAAGAATACAAGGCTGGATAGCGTTATTGGCCATTGTCTAAATCACCTTTTCGACGTTGCCGCAATTTTTTCTTCCAAGAATTTCAGCCTTAAAAATTCGAATGGATGGCATCCGCCTCTCTCCATCCCGGAATATAGCAGGTAATATTTATAAATTCGCATTTTGCATGGCATTCGGGGCAGACATCCGGGGAAGCGGCGCCCACCATAGTAAAACCGCATGCCCGGCAGCGCCAGTAAGTCATACCGCATCGCGGACAAATATCGCCGATAAATCTTTTAACAGCGGTATGTCCACACTCTGTGCACATCCATACATCGTGTTCATTTTTCATTTATCCTTCCTCCTTTACCGATTGATTTAAAATCCGGCCGTCAACCTGACCCTACTAGGCGACTTCGGACAATCGATTGTTCATTAATTCGGCAATCTGCAGTGAAGCCGAGAAATGATCATGAGAAAGAATTTGCCGTATGCTTTCATTGAGTGTCATGTTCGTATCAACCCGGATGTGTAATTCGTCCCGTAAATCTGTAAGCGGTTCAAACCGTGTCCGAAACCGCTTTAAATGGTGCAGGCGGGCGTCAGAAGTCGTCACAGTCGCTTCTCGCTCGACCAAACGCTTTTTCAAAGTCTGACAGGTTGCTACACATTCAACGAACCGGTTAAAAAGACTTTGGAAATAACCGTATCCTTTTGCCCAATACCCGCCACAGTATGCGGGTAGAAACCGGGCTTTGACATGGCTTTGAATATTTCAGATTGCATCAATCGCCGTCCTCATCCATAATCAGGCAGGTAATATTTGACCCCGACACCATAATAACTGGCGCCTTCTGAGATGAATTCTTCGCACCATTTTACTTCACCTAGCGCCAGTGATCTGAACCCCTCTTTGATTTCGCAGGCAGTATCCCCAGCAAGGTTCTTTTGGACGCGAATCAGAACAGTCGCCCCCAGCGGCGGCGCTGATCTGGATTCAAAATACAGTCCATTCCGGCTGTAGTTCATCATCCTGCCCTGAATATATTGCGTGCTGTTTAAACGTGCGCAGGATATAGAAAAACAGCAGTCGTAGCGATCATAAACTCTTTCAGAGCCGGGCTTTTTCATTGTATTCATTTGACCTGCCTTTCGTGCCGCTGTTTGTGCCGGCCTCGGTCGATCGCTCTGTATTCATTCTGCAATCCCGGGTTATTGTGCTGTGTGGCCGAATTGATTGCCACCTGTAAATTCCGGCTTAACCGTGACAGCCGCCTGATATGAATTCAATAGCCCCTGTATTTTGCCCCGGCAATGAGATGACTTAATGAGGTTTCAATTGTTTCTGAGGTAAAGGGTTTGGCAATGAAAGCATGAACACCGATCTTTTTGGCTTCAGATACCAGGTCGGCCGTTTTGTAAGCGGTTATCAATACCGTTAACGCATCTGGCTGCGTCTGCCGCACTTCTTTTAGCAAAGTCAACCCGTGCAAACCCGGCAATTTATAATCGCAAATGACGATGTCATAATCCTGTCGATGAATCATTTCGCATGCTTCTTCGGCTGTTTCAAGCGCGGTTATCCTGCAGCCTTCGGTTTCAAAAAAAATGCGCATGGCGTCTCTGATCCACTCATCATCATCTATCAACAAAATATTCATATTTCTAAGTCTGCTAAACACGTTCATCTTGCCGCTTTGCTCCAGAATAAAGTAATGAGTAAAAACTTAAACTTCATCATGCAACGTTATGTCCGTCTCGCCTCTGGGCAGCGGTATAATGAAGACGGGCTTACGTGTTCGACGCAGGACCCGTTTGGCAACACTTCCCAAAAATGCATTGGCGAGAATTCCTTTGCTGTGAGTTCCCATAACGATCGCATCACATTCCAGTTCATTGGCCTTTTCAAGAATCATGTCTGCCGGAAAGCCCTCGCAGACTTGAATGGATTCAATTCGATCGGCAGCGTTCGGATAATCTTTGAGTTCTTTATCTGAAAAAGCCTTCAAGCGCTTTTTTATGCGGTCGAGTACGTAGCTGACCCGCTCGCCGAAAATTTCTTTTCTTTTTTCCTCATCGAGATAGAATTCCATCTGGGCCCGAACCGCACGACTCGGGGCTTCAAAAGCATGCAGGATGATGATTTTGGCGTCATGGTTAACCGCAGAATTTATGGCATATCGGAAAGCGTATTCCGAATTCGGGGAAAGGTCGGTGGCATAAAGAATTCTTTGAATTTTTGGAATCATGGCCGGGCTCCTTCACAGTTTTTTAATACGTTTAAACTCACGGAATGTTTGACCCATTTTCCTTTGAGCATATTTTATGCCAACAGAGGTCACTCATGAAAAATTCAATAGGATTAACAACTTATTGACAAGACCGTTTTTGGGGAGGGGCTCAATCGCTGCTGGAATTAGAAAAATTGCGAAACGGTTTTCGCAAAATTTCAATACGCGGATATGGGTATCGGGTATTGGGTCGGCTGTCCGGTTTTAATTAAATTTCAGAGGCATGCGTAAAGCAGGTCAACCTGTAGAAGACTGCGACAATGGACGGGCAATTAAATCAGGACTAGTCCCTCAGCAATTTTTTTTTGCGGTAACGAAAGGTGTGATGGTTCATGTTCAACAGCCGTGCAGCCTGGCTTTCATTACCCCTGGCAATCTTTAAAGCCACCTCGATATAGTGCTTTTCGAAAGATTGGAGTTGTTTGGATAGATCCAAACCTTCGGCCGTTAATCGTGGCAGCGGCTCTTCGGTGTCGCGTTTCGACGGTTCCTGCCCGCTGCTCAGCGATTTCAGCCCCAGTTCTTTTTCGGTCAACTTGGACCCTTTCCCGATCAAAACGGCTCTTTCAATGAGGTTTTTTAGCTCGCGCACATTTCCCGTCCAGTTGTGGGCCAATAAAAATTGCTCTGCTTCCTGTGAAATGGATGTGAATTTCTTGTCAAATTTTTTGCTGAATTCCTGCAAAAAATATTTGGCCAACGGGACAATGTCGCCCGGCCGCTCGTTTAAAGAGGGCACCTGGACCTTGATGACGCCCAGACGGAAATAAAGGTCTTTTCTAAAAAGACCTTCTTCGATCATATGATTTAGATCTTTGTTGGTTGCAGAAATGACGCGGGTTTGGATTTGCATTTTTTTGGTTCCACCCACGCGGTAAAATTCACCGAGTTCAAGAAACCGCAGCAGCTTGGCCTGAGCTTCTAAACTCAGATCACCCACCTCATCCAGAAAAAGCGTACCGCCGGCAGCCTCTTCGATTAAGCCCTTTTTGCCGGCGGCATCCGCTCCGCTGAAAGCCCCTTTTTCATAGCCAAAAAGTTCGCTTTCAATAAGATTTTTTGGAATGGCAGCGCAATTTAAGGTGGCAAAGGGCTCTTTTAAATGCGGACTGTAATAATGAATCGCGCTGGCGATTAATTCCTTTCCGGTGCCGGTCTCACCCATAATGAGTATGGGGGTATCCGGACTTTTGGCCACCATCCGGATAAAATCCATCACATCCTGGATGGCATTGCTTTCTGCGATAAAACACGGCACGTTCTCCATCAAATACTTTTTCTGTAACGCTTGAACTTCTTTTCGCAGCCGGATCGTATCCAGCGCATTACGAATCGCCACCTCCAAAGCATCCATGTGAAGCGGCTTGATCACATAGTCGTATGCGCCCAGTTTCATGGCAGAAATGACGGTATCGATGTCCTCATAAGCCGTGATCATGATGACCAGAATATCCGGATTTGAAGATTTGATCTGGCGAAGGGCCTCAATTCCATTTATGCCCGGCAAACCGACATCCAGTAAAATTAAATCCGGGCGATCTTCTTCCAGAGCTTCAATGGCAGACTCGGCTCTTGAAAAAGATTTCAACCTGAAGTCCCCTTCCAGGGCCATGCTAATCCCGTCGGTTATGGTTTTTTCATCGTCAATGACATATATTGAATAGGTAATCATTTAAATCGCCATGCTCCCGAACACACAGACAGGCCGGTTGGAAAAAATAGATTTACCACGAAAGCACGAAAGGAAGAAGACACGAAAGCGTATTAAAATAAATTTCGTGCTTCCCAGATTTCGTGTTTTCGTGGTGAAATAATTCTTTCATAACATTTAAAGCAATCATAAGTGAGACTTCAAGTGGTTTGTAGTCGCTTTTTTTTGATGGGGATTTCAATTCGAAATTCAGCCCCTCCCAGTTCACCCGCCGATGCAGTCAATGATCCGCCGTGATCGGCAATGATCCTGTGGCTGAGGCTGAGACCGATGCCGGAACTGCCATTTTTAGTCGTATAAAACGGGTCAAAAATAATTTCCCTGCTCTCCGGCGGAACACCCGGGCCTGTATCCGATACGCTCACCTGGATCTGTTCTTTGACCACAGTGGAAGTAACCGCTATGATTTTTGGTTCCGGCTTATCCCTCATGGCTTCCGCCGCGTTGGTGATTAGATTCAGCATCACCTGCTCGATTAACTGGGCGTCCAAATAACACAGTGGCAGATTTTCGGCCAGATTTTTTTCGATTTTAACGTTCCGCTTTCGAAGCGAAACCGCGGAAAGATTAATGGCCTCTTCGACGGGGCCATTAATATCGATCAGGGAAAGCTGCGGTTCGCTGGACTTGGTGAAATCCATCACTCTGCGGATGACGGATTCAATTTTACGGGAGGCGGATTGGAGCTGGTCCAGAATTTCGCCCACTTTCTCTTCGCTGCCTTCCTTGTGATGAAGTTTATTAAGGGTATTCAAGTAAATATTGATGCCGGAAAGCGGGTTTCTGATCTCGTGAGCAATACCGGCAGCCACCCGGCCCAGTGAGCTCATTTTGTCCTGTATGCGCAATAGATTTTCCAGCCTCTTGGCCCGGGTGACTTCGTCGATGTTCAGCAGAATCGCGTCCTTCCCCTGATATTCGATTCTGCTGGCCCGGCAATGAACCCACCGCATGTCGGCCGGGCTGCCCTTTTTCCCGGAAGGATAGAATCTGAACTCGGTGTCGGTATGCTGCCATTGGCCGGTTGTTATATTCTGATAAAATTGTACAACCTTTTCGATGTCATCGCGGTGAATTATTTCGGTATCTTCGAAGATAATGCGCCGCGGCAAGCGGCCGAACAGTCGTTCCTGTTCCGGATTCTGGTAAACAATCCGGCCCTCCTGAATGATGGATATGCCGGTTAAGGAACTCTCAACCAATTGTCGGAATCTGGTTTCACTTTCAATCAAAGCTGCCTGCGCCTGTCTGCGTTCAAAGATTTTGCCGATACGCTCGGCAACGGCCGCCATCAAGTCGCTTTCTTCTTTTAAAAACGGTTCCTTGTCCCCGGCCGGTGCGCCTTCAAGCTGACATATTACCAGAACGCCACTGATTTCTTCCTGTACCTTAATATCCTGGGAAAGCATCCAGTTTGTTTCTTTAAAATTGCTTGTTTTGAACTCCCGATCATCTATTGATATTTTTGCGCCGGTGATGGTGGGGTAATGCATCGCCGGTGGAATCAGCTCGACGATCTCCTCAAGGATTTTTTCGAAAGAAAGGCTTGGCATTTGAGCCACATGGGATATTCCATACAGGCAATTCAGCTCTTTGACCCGTTCGGCAAGCTCATCCATGCTTTTTTGCAGCGCTTTTTCAGCCTTCTCACGTCCTTTTATCTCCAAATCCAGCTCGTCTCGCGAGGCGGTTATCCGTTTTAATTTTTGGGTCATCTGGTCGAAAGACCTGCCGAGCTGGCCGATTTCATCACTGGCACCGGTATCGACTTTATAATCCAGATCGCCCGCTCCGATGGCCTCTGTGCCGACCATTAAGGAACGAATCGGATCCGAAATGGATTTTGAAACCATCACGGATAAAAACAGCTCGATGATTAAAACGATGACCAGCAGGATGATGACGAAACCCCGCAGGGCCGCTACCGGTTTAAACGCCTCCGAGGCATCTATCTTGGCCACCATTCCCCAGTGCAGTGACGGAAGATAACGCCAGGCGGCGAGCACCTTTTTACCCCGGTAATCGACCGATATCCCAATTCCATCTTTACCTGTTAATGCCTGCTGAATCGTTATGGCCCGTTTTTCCCCAAAGACAACTTTTCTCTGCAAGGCTGCATTGGGATCATGACGAAGCGGATTCAAAAACAAGGCCCCGTCACCCATTTTCTTGGCGATCAGCGTCTCGCCGGTCGCTCCCAGCCCGGTCGTATCCTGGATAAGTTTGTAAATCGGTGCCATGTCGATTTCAAAAACGGCTGCTCCCACATACTGATTTGCAAAGGAGTGAATGGGCGCCATGGCAAACATGGAGAACGTATTGGCTGCAAATTTACCGGTAAAGATGCCTGAAAATTGAATCTCATTTCCGCTGTCGTTAACTGCCCCCTTCCAGAGATCCGGCAGGGAATGGCCTAGCAGTTCAGGGGCGGCAGACGGATTCAAAACATAAACGATTCTGCCCTCAGGATTGACGAGCAAGATGTTTATAAAATCATAAACCGGCTGGTAGGACTTTAAGGCCTGGTCCAGTTCGTCTCTGATGGCTTTATAAGCCGGACCGGTAAAGTCACCGGAATACCCGGCTAATAGCATGGCTTTTTTTTTAAGGGTCGGACGTTGTTGCGCGATAGTGATGTGTTTTTTGTGATGGCTGAAAAAGTCTTCTATCTGTTCGGCTTTAAGAACCGCAATGCTCCTCAATGCCTCCATTCGCACGGACTCCAGCGTCTTCCTGGCATGATAATATCCCAGCATGCCGACAACACACAACGGGATGATCGTAGATGCCAATAGAATCAGGATCATTTTTTTTCTGAAGGTCATATTGTCTCGCCTCGCAAAGCACAAATTACTAGAAGTGGTTTCAAAATTCCAGATCAGGTTCAAGGTCAAGGCGTCAAGCCGATCGAGAAAGCGCAGTCCGCCTGAGGCGGATGAGCATTTATCGGAGGCTTGCAACGCAGGCCTTGGGCCTTAGATGGGATTTTGAGACCACTTCTAAACAGGCCCTAAAAAGTTTAGCGACGCCCACCTGAAGCAACTTTCGAACTTGATTATGGGTTTACCATAACAAAAAATTTCAAAGATTTGCGACAAAAATTTCAAATCCGGATCAATTGTGATTCTGTTATCAACCTACCAGCCGTGCCGAATCTCAAATTCTCCGGGCAACGAATCCAAAACATCGATCGGAACCAACTTTGTTGGCGGTCGCTGGTTGAGATAAGCGATTTCCGCCGCCGGGGTTTGGGTCTGTCCGGCGATGATTTCCTGGACAGCCGGCGCGCACATCCTCCCCTGACAGGGGCCCATGCCCATGCGGGTCATGCGCTTTAACTCATTCATCTCGGTGGTACCTTTGCCAATCGCGCTTTTAATGTCTCCCAGGGTCAACTCTTCGCATCGACAGATAATGGTATCGTCATTGGCGAGTTCAAATAGACCCGGACGGGGGTATGATATCCGATCCAGGGCATCCCGCAAACGCCCCAGTTTTTTCATCTCATTCAGATATGGTCTTTTCCGCTTGCGGGCTTCCTCAGATGAAATGTAACCGAGGGATTGGGCAATGGAGATGCCGGCGATTCTGCCTTCAGACATCGCCATGGCGCTGCCGGCCACACCGGCGCCGTCGCCCACCGCAAACACACCCGGTACAGATGTTTCCATATCCTCATTTCGGGCCGGAATCCAGCCCCCGAGTCCAGGCGAATATCGGTGCTGACAACCCACCAGCCGCGTTAGTTCAACCGAGGGCACAAGACCATAGCCGAGGCATATCGTATCAACCTTAAGGATACGGCGCGTTTTTTCAATGGCGCGCCAATCCTTGTCAACTTCAGCAATAACGGCCTCCTCCACTTGACGGTCCCCGCGGGCCTCCAATATCATATGTCTGCGCAACAGGGGCACACCCGCTTTGCGGATTGCACGCATATATTGCAGCCCATCGGTCAAAAGCCCCCAGTTGCGACTGAATCCTTTTAACAATTTTAGCCAGTTATCGATTTCACCGGCCTCCAAGATCGCTGCAACCGTTCCGCCGCCATCCAAAACCTGGTTGGCCACAACCAGTTGCAACGGGCCTGTGCCCGCAAAGAGCAGGTTTTTGCCCGGCAACACCCTTTGCATTTTTACCAGGCTCTGAGCCCCACCTGCGGTCAGAACACCCGGCAGGGTCCAGCCTGGAAAGGGTACCGGTCGGTCGTAGGCACCGGTGGCCACAATAAGCTTGTTGAATGCCACCCGTTGTCCTTTACCCGCTTGATGGAAGGCCATGATCCGGTTTTCAAATGTCCCGAACACCAGGGTATCATGCCGATAATCGATCTTTTTGCGAACGGCTGCAAACTCGGACAGAAGCGCTTTTCCCTTTTGATAATCCGGCCCCAAATACCCGGGGTGAACCAGTTTGAAGCCGTCGTTAAGCTGGCTGTATATCCGGCCGCCGGGTTTTGCATTCTCATCTAAAATTTTGACGGTTGCACCCGCCCTTGCAGCCTCAACTGCAGCGGCAATTCCAGCGGGGCCCGCACCGATGATAATCAATTCAGGATCTTTCACTCAGGCACCTCCCATTTTGCCAGGCCCTTCTGGGTTTGAACCCGCATCCCGGGCTTCACCAGCGTCTGGCATGTGCGGCGATTGGGCACACCATCGATGACCATGGTACAGCCGTAGCACAGGCCAATGCCGCAGCAAAATCCGCGGGGTTCTTCTCTTTTGACGGTCTGATGGGTTGTCCGTATGCCGGCTGCCGTGATGGCTGCCGCGACCGTCTCCCCTTCATAAGCCGCTACCGGTCTACCATCGACTTCGATGTCAAAGGCTTGGCCACGTTGCACATCCTTCCATATTCTCAAGTCCTGCGTCATATCATCACCCCGATATTCCATAAGGAAAGGTTGTCATATTTTTAAGTTTAAAGAGATCCGCCTGGATCAGAGATATATATCGTTGAATCGCGTCCAGCGCACTGCTGATAAATCCATCGAGGGCTTTCCGTCTACGATCCATTCCGCCAGAAGCCTTCCGGTAATTGGGCCCATGCAAAACCCGTGGCCCGAATGTCCTGCGGTTAAATAGCATCCTTCCACATCTGGGGCTTTGTCGATGATGCAAACCGCATCCGGGGTCCAGTTGGTCAGCCCTGCCCAGCAGTGGACAATGTTGACTTTCTCGAGAAAAGGAAAAAGCGTCATGCAGCTTTGTCCGGCAATTTTGAATGCATCATAACTGGTCGTTTTATTAAAATCTTCGATGGGCGCACTGGGGATCCCGATGTGGATTCCGCCGCTCAGGGCCTGGCGGAAATAACAACTGCACTGGTCGGCGCTGACAAACTCGCTAAAAACCGGGGGAAGCGGCTCGGTAACCATGAGCTGGGACCGTTTAACCACCACCGGAAAATCCAAACCGATTTGATGACAAATCGGCCTGGACCACGCTCCAGCGGCAACAACAAAATCCGGTGCGCGGTATTCGGCCTGCGCTGTCTCCGCAGCAATCACGCGACCGGATTTGACCACCAGGCGCTGCAAAGGTTCATTTTCCCTGATTTCAACACCCAGTTTTTGGGCCGCCTTAGCATAGGCCTTGCACACGAACAGCGGATTGGCATTACCGTCCGAGGGGCAGTAAGTGGCCCCCAGCAGATCCAGATCCTTTCTCAGGATGGGGAGCAATTTGCGGGTCTCTTCAGGGCTCAGCAGGCGTACATTCAGGCCAGCTTTCTGAGAAGATTGAAGCTGATCAATGAAAAAATCATACCGGTCCGGATTTCCGAGAATATGGATGTTGCCGCCTTGCCGGTACTCAAGCTCCCAATCCAGTTCATCCCTCAATCCCTGCCAGATCTTCACGGATGCCATGGCCAGCGGGAGCTCCGCCGGATCGCGCTTTTGCTGGCGCACCCCCCCGCCATTTCTTCCGGAAGCTTCAGCGCCAACGAAACCTTTTTCCAGCAGAATAACGGATTGGCCCTTTTTGGCCAGTTCATAAGCGGTAGCACACCCCATGATTCCGCCGCCGATGACAACTACCGCCGCTTCTCTAACGCCTACCATTTTAACATTCTCCAGCAGGTTGCATAAATGAGAGATTAACTCAGTATCGATCTGTTGTATTTAGCCGCCTACCATTATCAAAAAAAACTTTATTTCTTCCCCTTTTTCCAGTGGTTCCTTTGGATCGGTTAATTGCTTCATTCCTTTCATGGCCAGAACATGGTGGGTGAAGCGGCCCCCGGCCGAATCCCATATGAGCGGCGGCATATTTTGACCAAACGTGAGCCCGATTTCAGACATAAGGTCTTCAAACCGGGCAATTTCAGGAAGTTCGATCCGGGTTTTTTCAACTCCGGCGTAACGCGCCAGTGGGCCGCAGAACGTGATGTTTATTTTCATTTATTTCCAGTGCTTCGCCAGCTGGTGGAGCTCTCTTAGAACCGCCGGCGACAAAGGTGTGGGAATCCGATTGAATTGAATCTATATATCCGAAATGCCGCTGATAAATCAAGAACCCGGGTTGGTATCAAATTTAATGCGCCGTAAGCAAGATGAGATGAATTCTATCCAGCGTCAAGGGAAAACTCAAAAAAAGACCCCGTCGTGTTCGACAGGGTCTGTTGAAATAATTTCAGATCTTTTTGGGAAAAAGATTCGGAAATGAGTTAATTTAGTTATTTATTCTTCCTTTGCGGATTTCGGCTTTGAAGCTTTTTTAGGTTTTTCGGCGGAATCGCCCTTCTTCCGGGTTGCGGCTGACTTGGCCTCAGGCTCGTCTTTTTTTGTGGGCGCCTTTTTGGGTTTAGCCGTTTCTTCTTTTTGGGCTAACGCCTCTTTCTTTTTTGCTTTCGGCTCTTTCTTCGTTTCAGCCGCGACTTCTTTTTTAGCTGATTTCTTTTTATCTTGAGCTTTTCCGTCGGCTTTCTTTTCGCTGACCGCTTTTGTTTTGGCCGCTTTCGCTTTTGCGCCTTTCTTTTTGCTTTTTTTCTTTCCACCCGCCTCGGGAACAATCAGTTCAATCAAAGACATCGGCGCCGCATCGCCGGCCCGTCGTCCCAATTTAACAATGCGGGTATACCCTCCGGCGGAATGACCAAATTTTTCATTGGCTTCATCAAACAGTTTGTGAACGACGTCTTTTTCTCTGATAACCGCAAGGGCTTGCCGTCTGGCGTGCAGATCGCCCCTTTTCGCCAGGGTAATGAGATGCTCTGCCAAGCGGCGCAACTCTTTGGCTTTAGGGTTCGTGGTCCGAATACGCTCATGTTTAAACAAAGAGGTGACCATATTGCGGAACATCGCTAGGCGATGACTCGTGGTTCGATTTAGTTTCAAACTAGCTTTTCGATGTCTCATACGGCCAATCACTCTCCTTCTTCGTTATCTTCTTGGGGGGGCACAAAACCTTCCAGTTTCATGCCGAGCGACAATTCCATTTCGGATAACACTTCTTTAATTTCGTTCAAGGACTTGCGGCCGAAATTTTTTGTTTTGAGCATTTCGGCTTCGGTCTTGCTGACCAGCTGCCAAATCTGGTTGATGTCTGCATTCTTGAGGCAATTGGCACTGCGAACCGATAATTCAAGTTCTTCAACGCTGCGATACAGGTTTTCATTAAACTTCGCTTTTTCCTTATCGTCGGATTTTTCCTCAGTCACGGGTTCCAGTTCTTCGTCAAAGTTAATGAAAATGCTCATCTGATCTTTTAAGATCTTAGCGGCAAATGCTACGGCATCTTCGGGAAGAAGGCTTCCGTCGGTCCAGACTTCCATTGTAAGTTTGTCATAATCTGTTCGCTGACCGACACGCGCATTGCCAACCACATAATTGACACGTCTGATCGGTGAGTACACCGCATCAATCGGTATTGTACCGGCAGGGGCTTCTTCATCTTTATTTGCTTCGGCAAGAGAATATCCTTTCCCGTAATTTACGGTCATGGTCATGTTTAACTTACCCTCTTCCGAAAGGCTCGCAATGTGGTGCTTGTGATTGAGCACTTCACATTTCCCGTCATCACTCAAGATGTCGCCGGCGGTGACTTCTCTTTCTCCCGAAGCTTCAAGTCGTACGGTCTTGGGTTCTGTGTTCGCCAGCCGAAAACGCACTTCTTTTAGATTAAGAATGATTTCGGACACGTCTTCCAGCACTCCGGGGATAACACTGAATTCATGCATGACGCCTTCAAACTTTACCGTTGTAATAGCAGCGCCGTACAACGATGACAGTATAATCCTTCTTAAGGAGTTGCCAATCGTAATGCCGAAACCCCTTTCCAATGGTTCACACACAAACTTGCCATAGGATGGATTACTGCTAACCTGAACTTTTTCTGGCTTAATCATTTGTTGCCAGTTAATATACATCAGTTCATCAGATGACATTTTTTCTCTCCAGATTGAAAAGGTTTTTGGATGTTGGATGTTGAATGATCGATGTAAAGTCGGAACCGCAGGTCGCACCCCATATGCTGCTCAAACCGCTATTTGGAATAAAGCTCGACAATCAACTGCTCTTGAATCGGCATCGTAAGGTCTTCACGTACCGGGAATCCGTTTACGACACCTTTGCTTTTCTCTTTTTCAAGTTCCAGCCACTGCGGAATTCCTCTGCGAACGACCGCCTCTATAGAGTCTGAGATCGCTGCAACCTTTTTGCTCTTTTCTTTAACTTCAATGGCATCGCCGATTTTGACCAAAAAAGACGGAATGTTGACTTTTTTGCCATTGACCAAAAAATGATTGTGCAAGACAAACTGTCGCCCCTGAGCGCGGGAATTCGCAAAACCAAGACGATAAACAACATTATCGAGACGCCTTTCCAGTAATGCCAGCAGATTCCTGCCGGTTGCACCTCTATGGCGTTCAGCCCTTTTAAAAAATAGGTGAAATTGTTTTTCAGAAAGCCCATACATCCTTTTGACTTTCTGTTTTTCCCGCAACTGTATGCCGTAATCAGAAATTTTCCTGCCGCGGCGCTCACCATGTTGTCCGGGCGGATATGAACGCCTGTCAAAGGCGCATTTATCCGAATAGCAGCGGTCGCCCTTGAGATACAGTTTTAAATTTTCGCGCCGGCAGTGCCGACAAACCGAATCTTTATATCTTGACAAAAGATCCTCCCGATTTGGTTATGGGTTATTGGTGGCCTTTAATTTGTTATTGATAATGCATCCGTGTGATGAGTTCGTAATATCATCACGAACAACGTTTAACGAATATAAATTATACTCTTCTTCTTTTGGGTGGTCGACATCCATTATGGGGAATGGGTGTTACGTCTTTAATCATCACAACATTAAATCC
>Ga0316578_10000261_pt1 | contig 15855 bp, 13 predicted proteins | sample J0NA_2_FD_203076 | JGI IMG/M metagenome (GOLD analysis project Ga0316578, IMG submission 203076) | Rhizosphere microbial communities from salt marsh grasses in Alabama, United States - J0-2_160517rDrC | ecosystem: Host-associated > Plants > Roots > Rhizosphere | place: USA: Alabama | collected... | reverse complement strand
GGCCTGCGGGGCGGACGCCGACCGTCTGAGGCGGGAGATCACGGCGTTCATCGATGAGACGACGCCTCTGATCCCGCCGAACGAGGAGCGGGATACGCAGCCGACCCTTGGCTTCCAGCGAGTGCTCCAGCGCGCCGTGTTCCATGTCCAGTCCGCGGGCAAAAAGGAGGTGACGGGTGCCAATGTCCTGGTAGCCCTCTTCAGCGAGCAGGACTCGCAGGCCGTCTATCTGCTCAATCAACAGGACATCACACGGCTGGACGTCGTCAACTACATCTCGCACGGAATCTCCAAGGTCCCGGGGGAGAACCCGGAGGACGAGGTCCATGGCGAAGGGGAGGAGACGCGGGCCGAGGAGAAGGAAGGCAGCAGCCCCTTGGAGAGCTTCGCGACAAATCTCAACGAGATGGCTCGCCAGGGTCGCATCGACCCGCTGATCGGTCGTTCCGCCGAGGTGGAGCGCACCATCCAGATCCTGTGCCGGCGGCGTAAGAACAATCCGCTGTTCGTGGGTGAGGCGGGTGTGGGCAAGACCGCCATTGCGGAGGGGCTCGCCAAGAAGATCGTGGACCGGGAGATTCCGGAGATCTTGCGCGACGCCGTCATCTATGCCCTAGATCTCGGCGGGCTGGTGGCCGGCACCAAATATCGCGGGGACTTCGAGAAGCGACTCAAGGCCGTATTGGCCCAGCTCAAGCGCCAGCCGCGGGCGATTCTGTTCATCGACGAGATCCACACCATCATCGGGGCCGGATCCGCCTCAGGCGGCGTCATGGACGCCTCGAACCTGATCAAACCGGTGCTCGCCTCCGGGGAATTGCGCTGTATCGGGTCCACCACCTACCAGGAGTATCGGGGGATCTTCGAGAAGGACCGGGCGCTGGCCCGGCGTTTCCAGAAGATTGACGTCGAGGAGCCGAGTGTCGAGGAGACGGTGGAGATCCTCAAAGGGCTCAAGTCCCGCTTCGAGTCCCATCATCAGGTCAGCTATACCAATCCGGCCTTGCGGGCCGCCGCCGAGCTTTCGGCACGCTATATCAATGATCGCCACCTGCCGGATAAGGCTATCGACGTGATCGATGAGGCTGGGGCCAATGTCCAGCTCATGACCCCCGCCAAGCGCAAGAAGCGTATCGACGTGGGGGACGTGGAGGCGATCGTTGCCAAGATCGCCCGCATCCCCCCCAAGAAGGTCTCGGTGTCCGACACGGAGTCCCTGCGCAATCTGGACCGCGACCTCAAGATGGTGGTCTACGGTCAGGATGCCGCCATCGATGCCTTGGCCGCTGCGATTCGTATGAACCGCTCTGGTCTCGGGCACGAGGAAAAGCCCATTGGATCCTTCTTATTCACCGGCCCCACCGGGGTGGGTAAGACCGAGGTGACGCGCCAGCTCGCCCGCATATTGGGGATGGAGCTGATCCGCTTCGACATGTCCGAATACATGGAGCGCCATACCGTCTCGCGCCTCATCGGTGCACCCCCCGGCTACGTGGGCTTCGACCAAGGAGGGCTGCTCACCGAGGAGGTGAACAAGCACCCCCACGCGGTGCTGCTGCTCGATGAGATCGAGAAGGCCCATCCGGACGTCTTCAACCTGCTGCTACAGGTGATGGATCACGGGACCCTCACGGACAACAACGGGCGCAAGGCGGACTTCCGGAACGTGGTGCTGGTGATGACGACCAATGCGGGGGCCGAGGAGACGGCGCGGCGCTCCATCGGCTTTTCCGAGCAGGACCATTCGACGGATGGGCTGGAGGCGCTCAAACGCTATTTCACACCAGAGTTCAGGAATCGTCTGGATGCCGTGGTGCAGTTCTCCTCGCTGGGGACGGAGACCATCAGGAGCGTGGTGGACAAGTTCATCTTCGAGCTGGAGCAGCAGCTCGCGGACAAGAAGGTCGCCTTGACGGTGGATGCCGATGCCCGGTCCTGGATCGCCGAGAATGGTTATGACCCGAAGATGGGCGCCCGTCCCATGGCCCGGATCATCCAGAACCACATCAAGAAGCCCCTGGCGAATGAGCTGCTCTTCGGACTGCTCGCGGGCGGTGGGACAGTCCGCGTCTATGTGGGCGCTGACGGGGATCTGGGATTCGCGATCGACGCGGGTCGAGGGTCCCATTGAGCGACCCACGGATCGTGGGGAATCAAGGCTCGAGCCGAGATCAGGCCTCGCGCGCCCGCTGTGGGGCGCTTCGTCGCCGGGTTTCGGGAAGTGGCTCCGGTTGCTGTCCCGGACAGAAAAGGCGGCCGCGGAGTCAGCGGGCGCGGTAGACGATACGCCCTTTGGTGAGGTCGTAAGGGGTGAGCTCAACCGTGACCTTGTCACCGGTGAGGATACGGATATAGTGCTTGCGCATCTTGCCGGAGATGTGGGCGGTCACCGTGTGTCCATTTTCCAGCTGCACGCGGAACACGGTGTTGGGCAGGGTCTCCATGACCGTCCCTTCCATTTGGATGACATCGTCTTTGGACATGGCTTAGGTGGACTGCGAGGACAGCTCCGTTCTCGAAGGGGCGGCAGTATAGCACAGTGGCCAAGGTCTCACCGCGCTCCACTGCCCCCTCGGCGGCGTACGGCTCAGCTCGACTTCAGCGTTTGCCCCTTGGCGAAGCGCTGCCAACGACGCCCGTCCCAGGCCTCGATGGGGCGAAACCGGTCCTTGTAGGCCATCTTGCGGCAGGCGCCGATCCAGTAGCCGAGATAGAGGTAGGGCAGCCCCAAACGCCGGGCGGTCTCGATTTGGGCCAGCACAGCGAAGGTTCCGGGCGCCCGCCACGCGAGCGCCGGGTCGAAGAAGGTGTAGACGGCGGACAGTCCGTGCACCAGTCGGTCAGTGACGGCCACCCCGGCCAGTCGATCCCCTAGTCGCAGCTCGAGGAAGTGGGTCTCCCCGCCCCAAGGTTCCACCAGGAAGCGCCGGTAGCTCTCGATGCTGGTATCGCCCGCCATGGTGCCGTCGGGGTGGCGGCTGGCGAGATAGTGGAGGTAGAGGGAGAAATGGGCGGTATCGAATGCGGCAGGCGTGTCCACGAGGCGCAGCTCTGGGGCGTTGAGCTGCCAGTTGCGTCGTTGCGAGCGGTTGGGCTGAAAGTCCTTCACCGGGATGCGCACCGGCACGCAGCGGGCGCAACCCTGGCAGGCCGGGCGGTACACATGGGAGCCGCTGCGCCGGAATCCTTGGTCCACCAAGGCCTGATAGGTGCCGGGGTCCAACCGGGCCAAGGGGTCTACGAAAAGGGTGCGGGCCCTTAACCCATCCAGGTAGGAGCAAGGGTGCTCGGCGGTGAGGTACAGAGCGAGCCGACGCTCGGCCTCGTTTACCGGCCCCATCTGGCCAGCCCCCCGTGTGGTCCTCGGTTTCCGAGCTCAGTGGCCTGGGGAAACTGAATGTCCGCCTCGTCCCAGGAACCGGTCTTTCCAGGGAGGGGGCAGAAGTGATCGAGCAAGGCCACGAAGCTCCTCCGCGGGATCTCCTCGGCGCCCAGACTGATCAGGTGATCGGTTCGCATCTGGCAGTCGATGAGTCCGAAGCCCCAGGCGTTCAGCCGCTCGCACAGGTGTACCAGGGCCACCTTCGAGGCGTCGTCCGTGCGGCTGAACATGGACTCCCCGAAGAAGACCTGTCCGAGTGCAACGCCGTAGAGCCCGCCCACCAGCCGATCTGCTTCCCACACCTCCACCGAGTGGGCCCAGCCGAGCCGGTGCAGGGTCTCGTAGGCCGCGACCATCCGGGGGACGATCCAGGTCCCGCCGTCTCCACCGCGGGGCGCTGCGCAAGCCCGGATCACCGCCTCGAAGCAACGATCCATGCTGACCCCGAGCAATTGTCGGCGCAGCCGCTTGCGCAGGCTTCGCGAGACCCGGAGCGCCTTGGGGGACAATACGGCTCGCGGGTCCGGGGACCACCAGAGGATGGGATCGCCCTCGCCGAACCAGGGGAAGATCCCACGGCGATAGGCGCTCAAGAGGCGCTCGGGCGCCAAGTCGCCGCCGGCGGCCAGCAGTCCATTGGGGTGGCGCAGTGCCCGACGAACGTCGGGGAAGTTGCTGGGGTCCTGGGCAGTTAGAAACGGGACCATGGGGTCAGAAGGGGTAGGGCGCGTTGTGCACCGGAGGAGGCTCGCGGTAGGGGCTGTGGCTCTGCATCTCCTCCAGATACTGCATCATTCCTCGCGTCTCTTGATCCAGGAATCGGCCGATGGCCTGCCGAAACCGGGGGTCGGCGATCCAGTGGGCGGACCAGGTGGGGCTAGGAAGGAAGCCGCGGCTTACCTTGTGCTCGCCCTGGGCACCGGGCTCAAACCGGGTGAGTCCAGCCTCAATGCAGTAATCGAGTCCCTGATAGTAGCAGGCCTCGAAGTGGAGGCTGTGGAAGTCCTTGATACAGCCCCAGTGGCGCCCGAACAAGGAGTGCGCACCCACCAGGTTGAAAGCGGCGGCGACCATTTCGTGTCCGTCGTAGGCGAGCACCAACATGAGCTTCCTGCCCATGGTCCCCCCGATCTCCTGGAAGAAGGGCAGGGAAAGGGTTGGGAGGCCGCCGTGACGGTCGAAGGTGTCCCGGTAGAGCCGATGGAAGCTGACCCATTCGGACTCTGTCATTTCATCCCCAAAGACGCGTCGTAGGGCGATGCCTGCCTCCCACACCCGACGGCGCTCCCGTTTCACCTTTTTGCGCTTCTCCGCCGTGAAGGTGCCCAGGAGATCGTCGAAGGAGCCGTAGCCCGCGTTGCTCCAGTGGAATTGACAGCCCAGGCGGCGCTGGTGGCCTTGTTCCTCGAGGAGCAGCGTCTCCTCATCCGTGGTGAAGAGCCAGTGCAGTGACGAGACGCCCATACGCTCGGCCGTCTCGATCGCGCCTCGAATCAGGGACGCGGCGTGCCCCTTCCCCTCGGTCCCCGCGCCGACGAGGATGCGCGGACCGGTTGCGGGGGTATAGGGCGAGGCCACCACCAGCTTTGGGTAATAGGGAAGGCCGTTGCGTCGATAGGCATCCGCCCAGGCCCAGTCGAAGACCAGCTCGCCATAGGAATTGAGCTTGATGTAGCAGGGGGCGACCGCCAGGAGGTCGCCTTCCGAGTCGCGCAAGGCCAGGTGGCGGGGGATCCAGCCAAGGGACTCGCCCACACAGCCGTGTCGCTCCATGGCCACAAGGAACTCGTGGCGCAAAAAAGGGGCATCCGGGTCCACGAGGCGATTCCACTGCGCCGCTGGGATCTCGGCGATGGCCTCGTGGGTGCTGAGGGTCTGCATGGGGAGCTGCATTCTGGACCACAACGGCACAGACATGCGGGCGATCGGCAGCGAGTAAAACCGCAGTCCGCCGGGGCCGGAGTCGGCGCGGGGCCTCCGTCGTGATGCCCCGCGGCGCTGACTCTTTACTTGCCCTGGGCGGCCAGGGCGTCGAGGTACTTCTCCGCGTCTAGCGCCGCCATGCAGCCGGAGCCGGCGGAGGTGATGGCCTGGCGGTAAACGTGGTCGCAGACGTCTCCAGCGGCGAAGACACCGGGTAGCGATGTCGCGGTGGCGTTACCCTCGGTGCCGCTCTTCACCTTGATGTAGCCCCCGGCCATGTCTAGCTGACCCTCGAAGATCTGGGTGTTCGGCTGATGGCCTATGGCAACGAAGACCCCCTGGAGCTCCAAGTCCCGGGTGGAGCCGTCCTGGGTGCTCTTGATGCGGATGCCCGTCACCCCGGATGCGTCCCCCAACACCTCGTCCAGGGTGCTGTTCCAGGCCAGCCGGACATTGCCGTGCTCCGACTTCTCGAATAGATGTCGCTGCAGGATCTTCTCGGCCCGCAGGGCGTCGCGGCGGTGTACCAGGGTCACCTCGGATGCGATGTTGGATAGATACAGCGCCTCCTCAACCGCGGTGTTGCCCCCGCCGATCACCGCGACCTTCTGACCTCGATAGAAGAACCCGTCGCAGGTGGCACAAGCAGAGACGCCCCGGCCGCGGAAGGCCTGCTCGGAGGGGAGCCCCAGATAGCGGGCGCTCGCCCCGGTGGCGATGATCAGGGCATCGCAGGTGTAGATCGCCGCGTCGCCGGTGAGCCGAAAGGGGCGCTCGCTGAGGTCTGCGGTGTTGATGTGATCGAAGATGATCTCGGTCTCGAAGCGCTCGGCATGGCGACGCATGCGCTCCATCAGCTCAGGTCCCTGGACACCGTCCGGATCTCCTGCCCAGTTGTCCACGTCGGTGGTGGTCATGAGCTGCCCACCCTGCTCCAGTCCGGTCACCAGGACGGGGCTTAGGTTGGCACGGGCGGCATAGACCGCGGCGGTATAGCCGGCGGGGCCCGACCCCAGAATCAACAGTCGGCAGTGTTTGGTCGTGCTCAAGCTTGAATCTCCTCTAGGATCCGCGCGAGCCGCGTGTCTCGCGCGGCTGGTAGGGGCGGTGTCGCCACGGGTCTGGAAACTGTAAGGGCTGGCTGGCCGGGGGTAAAGCGAGCCGGGCGTCTGCTGCCGGCCAGGGTAGATGCGGTGCGATTCCCTGTTGTCTCCAGTCGATGTCCCCAGTCGGCGAGGTTGCCGGTCAGGCGGCTGGGTCCCTGTCGTCGGACGCGCGCTGCGTCTCGGCTTTCGGACCCGCGGCGACCAGCGCGACCCGCAGCATCAAGTCATCGGCCAGCTCCTCCATGGCCCGGTGAACCGCTTCCATCTCCGCCAGGGCATGGGCCAATGGCGAGCGTCCCGGGTGCCAGCCGGCACGGTCCAGCCAGCCAATGGTGATTCTGGAAGGCAAGGGGCTCGGGAAGGGGGCCTGGCCATGCAAATGGGCCAGCATGAGCCGAACCCGGGCCCTTTGTGTAGCGGCGCGGGCCGCCGGATCCCGGTCGAGCCCGAAAAAGCGCACCAGATAACGGTCGGGGTGTTCTCGATCCGGTGTCAGCTCCAGGTGACAGCTTCCCTCGAGCCTGATGTGGCGTGGCTTGAGCACAGTGGCCATGGGGCAGCTCCGGGGTCCGGCGCGGTGGCGTGACGGTTCCGGCAAGTCTAGACCCTCCACCGGTTGACGGATCGCCTGATGGGTACTATCGTATTTAAGAAGCGTTCTCATTCGCGTTTTTTGAGTCACTCCCCATTGGAGACGCCATGTCACCCATGCCCCGAACCAACGATCTGCGCCGCCAGGACCCGCCTTCGCACCAGGCGGACTTGCCGCGAATCTGCAGCAGCGACCTGCTTCGGGGCGGGAATCTGCTCCTGATCGAGCATGCGGGAGAACGCTACTACCTGCGTATGACCCGTCACAACAAGCTGATCCTGACCAAGTAGCGCTCTGAGACCGCGCCCCTCCAGCCCCGTCCGGACACCGGTGCGAGCCGCAAGCCGGGTGTTTTCATCGCCGCCCCAAGACCTTTGTAAGAGACACAAGGTATGTACGAGCAATCCTTGACCGAGAGCCCCCTGCCGGCCACCGATGGGGTAGGATCGACCTGGGGTCCCGACGTGATTCGTCTCCGTTTGGGGGTCCTGATCAGCCGCTATCTACGGGAGGGCTCGGCGGAGCTAGCCCAATTGGTGGTCGCTCACCTGGAGGCGCTGTGCCAGGATCCAAACTTGCGGGATCCAGACCTCTTCTGCGGCTACCGCAGGCTCATCCGGCATTGGCGCTGGTTGTCCGCCCAATAGTGGGTCGGACGTTTGGCGATGCGCCCCAACCTTAAGATCAAGCTTGACGGGACTCGGCCAAACGCGTCACGCAGAGGCGCTCCTCGATAGTCGGCGCATCTCCCGCGCCTTTACTGGTATGCCGCAGGGGGCGTACATCGCCCGCATCGCGGCCTACCGCCGCGCGAATGTATGTCTCGTCCGCGAGGAGTCCGAGGGCTGGGTCGAAACCTCGCCAACCGGCCCCTGGAATCAGGGCCTCCACCCAGTTGTGCAGCATTTGGGGTCGGGGCTCCGAATCCTCCGATGTCTCCTCATCCGGCTCAAAGTAGGCCGCGTCCTGATACCCTGAGACGAATCGGGTGGGAACGCCCCAGCGGCGCAGGAGGGCGATCAGCAGATGGGAGAGGTCCGCGGATGTGCCTCGTCCCGCGTCAAACAGAGCGGGAAGGGCGGAGACCGGATTATGCGCCTCGGGGTCGTACTCCGCGATCCCGTGGACCCACGCGAAGGCATCTTGAATCTGGGACAGTAGGGGGATCCCCGGCTGCCACTCGGGTATCGGACCCCCGGGGATCACCTCAGGCAGTGCCGCCGTGAGTGGCCCTTGATGGAGCACGAAGTCCCAGAGGCGCGGGGCCTCGTGGAGGCTATGACCCAGCCAGGAGTGCTCCCGGGCCGGCTCCACTGCGACAAAATCGAAAGGGTTTGAGAGCCGGGTCTCCACCTCGGCGCTCAGGTGAAACCGGAGCTCCTGATGGGCGCCGAGTACGGCGAAATGGTGCGTCAGGTTGCCGAAGCCATCGTGGCGCGCGACCACCTGGGCCTCGGGCGTCACCGTTAGCTCCAGCCCGATTAGGGCCTGGCCCTCGTCTGACCAAGGCGCCAGCCGGATCTGGACATGGTGCTCCCGAACGGGTACCTCATAGCGGATGAGGTAGTGTTGATCGATCCGGTACCTCATCGGTGCCCTTCCCCCGCCGAGCCCCGGCTCACAGGTCATCCCCCAAATGGGCCTCGAAATAATCTCCCTGCAGGGCGGCGGTCAGCTCGGCGAGCAGGGCGAGGAACTGATCGAGATATTCGTGCAACCCTTGATCGAGGATGCCTTGGGGTGTTGCCCCGCTCAGGTGGTTGCGCAGGGCCTGCATGGCGTCGGATACGGCTCCCCCAGAGATTCCGCCGATACGCTCCAGGGCTCGCCCCATGCCGTCCAGGCAATAGGCGAGGGAGCGTGGAAAGTCCAGATTGAGGACCGTGAATTCCACGACATCGATGGGGCGGATGCCGCTCTGGTACATCCGTCGGTAGGATTCGAACCCCGATAGGGACTTTAGAAGCGCACCCCATTGATAGAAGTCGAGCGGGGAGCCCACTAGGCTCAAGTCCGGAAGTAGCAGGTGATAGCGCACGTCCAGGATCCGGGCGGTCATGTCCGCCCGCTCCTGGAGGCTGCCTAGCACCGTGAATCCGTAGGGCTCGCCGCGCATCATGGTGCTCTGCGCGAGGCCAAAGAAGGTGGCCACCTCGCGGTGGACGTAGGAGTAGAACTCCGCAGCCCGCCAGGGTTGGAGGGTGGTCTTGAGGTGCTTATCGACGAAGAGCCAGAATTCGTTGATGGCCTCCCACATCTCGTTCGAGATGCGGTCGCGCACCACCCGGGCATTCTCCCGGGCCAGTCGGAGGCTGTTGTAGAGAGATCCCGGGTTGTCCCGCTCCTGGGTGAGCAAATGGATGACCCGCTGCACCGTCACCCGCTTGTCGGGATAGAGCTCCGGATAAAGCTCGTCCGCCCCAACAATATTGAGCAGGGGTTGCCACTGATTCTCTTCCGTCGCCCCCTCATCGGCCTCCAGCATGTAGACGACGTTGATGTCCAGGATGCGCGCCGTATCGTCGGCGCGCTCCAGATTTCGTGTCATCCAGTAGAGCGATTCCCCGATACGGCTCAGCATGGTCAGTCGGCGAGCACCCAGGTGTCCTTGCTGCCGCCACCTTGGGACGAGTTGACCACCAAGGACCCCTTGGTCATCGCCACCCGGGTGAGGCCGCCCGGGACCACCTCGATTCCGTCCCCATAGATGATGAAGGGCCGCAGGTCCAGGTGCCTGGACTCCAGCTCCCCGTCCAGATAGCAGATGTGGCGGGACAGTTGCACCACCGGCTGGGCAATGTAGTTGCGCGGGTTCTCCTGGATCTTCTTGGCGAACTCGGCCCGCTGGATCGGGGTGGATGAGGGCCCCATCAGCATGCCGTAGCCGCCGGACTCCGCCACCGCCTTGACTACCATCTTTTCCATATTGTCAAGCACATAGGCCTGGTCCTGGGGATCTGTCATGTGGTAGGTGGGCACGTTTTGCAGGATCGGGGACTCCCCCAGGTAATAGCGGATGATCTCCGGGACATAGGCATAGACGGCCTTGTCGTCTGCGATGCCGCTCCCGGGTGCGTTCACCAGGGCCACGTTGCCGGCCCGCCAGGCGTCAATGACCCCGGCAACTCCCAGGGCCGACTCGGAGCGGAAGACCAGCGGGTCGAGGAAGTCGTCATCCACGCGCCGGTAGATCACGTCCACCCGCCGCAGGCCATGAGTGGTCTTGAGATAGACCTTGTCGTTCTTGCAGACCAGGTCGCGGCCCTCTGCCAGCTCCACGCCCATCTCCTTGGCCAGGAAGGTGTGCTCGAAGTAGGCCGAGTTGAAGATCCCCGGGGTCAGGACGACGATGGTGGCCTCGGCGGCACCACGCGGCGAGAGGAAGCGCAGGGCCTGCAGCAGCAGCGCCGGGTAATGCTCCACCCGGCGCACACGATAGCGGCTGAAGAACTCCGGCAGGATGCGCCGCTCCACGATGCGGTTCTCGATCATGTACGAGACCCCGGAGGGGGTGCGCAGGTTGTCCTCAAGCACCAGGTACCGGCCCGCCTCGTCGCGGATGAGATCGACCCCGCTGATGTGGGTGTAGATGTCGTGGGGTGGATCTATGTCCATGATCTCCCGCCGGAAATCCTTTCCTCGGTAGATCAGCTCCGGGGGCACTACCCCATCTTTCAGGATGCGCTGGCCGTGATACAGGTCCTTCAGGAAGAGGTTCAAGGCGCGGATGCGCTGTTTGAGCCCCGCCTCCAACAGGTTCCATTCGGTTGAGGTGATGATTCGCGGCAGGATATCGAAGGGCCAGACGCGCTCGATACCCTCCTCGTTGGAGTAGACGGTAAAGGTGACCCCTTCGGTGTGCAGCGCCAGGTGCGCCTCTCGCGCCTTCGCCCCGAGGATCTGCTGCCCGGTGATCTGGATGTGCTCCCACATCGGCCGGTAGTGGTCCCGGGGCTGAAAATCGTCCTGGTAAAACTCGTGGTAGGCCATGGCGGGTGGGGGGCCCGCAAATGACGTCTGGAACTGCCCGGTGCTGTTGTTTTGAATCTGCCTCAGCATGGTGCGAATGCCTGAAGTCACAAGGGTGATTGTGAGATAGGCAGCACATTTCATTCCAAATCAACCTGAGCCGCAGGACCCTGCGGCGGCGTTCGGTTGTGGCGCAGCGACGCGTGCCCTTGCCCCAGTTTTGGGCGAGCGAATCGTCCCTAGGGCCGAGTTGGTGCGCCTCGCCCCAAAGGACCATAAGGCCAAGATCCCCGCGACTGCCTGGGAGAACGGCGCGGTCGTGCCTCTCGACGAGTCTCCACGGGCCGAAGACCTCGGTGGATCCCGCGAGTCCCGTCCGCCTGGCGCCGCTCAGACTTGGGGTATAGGACCTGACGCCCATTGCCGCGCTCCAAAATAGGGGCGATATGTGTCCCAGGTCGAGAAGCGAATGTGATCGGATTCCGGTCCGAAGCCGAATGAGCTTGACGAGCCGTGGGAGCTGGCTGTCTGCACTATCAGGACGACATCGGCGCATCGTCGTCACCCCTCGTCGATGTGCGACTTGCATCAGCGTTGAGCGGTATCAGCAAAGGGGAAAGTGGGTACGCGGTTACGTTATCGACCAGCGCTTTCCACCACACTTCCCGCCGAGGTCGGTTGGGGATCGAGATTCGGATTCAAACCCCCAAAGACGCCCTCTCAATGACGCGAAACACAGTATCGGTCGTGGTTGAGACCGGAATCGCGTCGCTCGATTAATCACTATTGCTTCTGCTTTCAAATGTGACCTGGGCCGAAGAGTCATCTGGCGCCCGGCCTGTATGCAGCAACCTGACTTCAGGTAGGCAAGTCTATGGCAGCCAAACAAAACCTCGGGCAGTACCTCTCAAGGCGTGGTGTTTCCAGAAGAGACTTCTTGAAGTTCTGCGCTGTGACGAGCTCCGCCCTCGCGCTTCCTGCGCATAAGGCGGCCGTATTCGCGGCGGCCCTTGACGCTGCCCCTCGTCCAGCGGTCATTTGGCTTTCTGGGCAGGAATGCACGGGTTGCAGCGAGTCCCTGCTTCGCTCTTACCAGCCAACGGTTGAGACCCTCATTCTTGATCACCTGTCACTCGACTACCACAACACCCTAATGGCTCCAGCGGGAGGGGGCGCCGAGGCGTCGCGCGATGCTGTGCTAATGGACAGGGACATTCCCTACGTCGTCGTTGTAGACGGGTCCGTTCCAGTCAAAGACAACGGATTCTGGTCGGTGATTGGCGGGCGCTCGGCGCTTGACGTGATCAGTGAAGCGGTCGCAGGTGCGGCCCTGGTTTTGGCAGTTGGAAACTGCGCCGCCTACGGGGGACTCGCGGCTGCAAATCCCAATCCATCAGGTGCCTCAGGCATTGACGCGTTGATGAAGCAAGGCCTGTTCGCGGCCAAGCCCTTGGTCAATGCCCCCGGCTGCCCTCCCAATCCGGAGGTTCTGACCGGCACCATCGCTCATTACCTGGCCTTTGGTGCTGTCCCCGAGTTGGACGACGTGCTGCGCCCGAAGGTGTACTACGGCCGGACCGTGCACGATTGTTGTAGCCGCATCGAGCACTTCAACAATGAGCGGTTTGCGTTCTCGTTCGATGACGAGGGGGCGCGTCTCGGTTATTGCTTGGCCCTTTTGGGGTGCAGGGGCATGACGACCCGCAACGCCTGCAGCTCCCTTAAATGGAACCAGGGGACCAGCTACCCGATGTACTCCGGCCACGGTTGTATCGGGTGCTCAGAGCCAGGGTTCTGGGACAAGTCGGATCTCTACAGGGACGAAGGGGCTATGCCAGACCCCAATGGGATCTGTGTGGCGCCGCCGCCGTCCCCTATTAGCTGATTTGCGAGCAAAGAACAACGCACCGGGCTAAGCGCTTCTGGCTCGCTTGGCCCGTTGATTGCGACAATGGTTGGAGGAGCAAGATGGGTATCGTCGTCGTGGATCCGGTCACGCGCATCGAGGGACACCTGCGCATCGAAGCCGAGCTTGACGCAACAGGAACCATCACCCGAGCATCGAGCTGTGGGACCATGGTTCGTGGTATCGAGAAGATCATGCAGGGGCGCGACCCCCGCGACGCTTGGGCCTTCACGCAGCGTATCTGCGGGGTCTGCACCACTTCCCACGGGATCGCCTCCGTGCGTGCCGTAGAGGATGCGCTGAAGATCGCCATTCCCGAGAATGCGGAGATCATCCGCAACCTCATGAACGGCGCCCAATACATTCAGGACCACGTGGTCCACTTCTACCACCTGCATGCAATGGACTGGGTGGACGTGGTCTCGGCCCTGAGCGCCGATCCGGGTGAGACGGCCAGGCTTCAGCAGTGCATGAGTCCCTGGCCAAACAACACCACCGATCATTTCGCCGCCACACAACAGAAGTTGAGGACTTTTGTCGAGACGGGCCAACTCGGCATCTTCAACAACGGTTACTGGGGCCATCCGGAATACAAGCTACCGGCCGAGATCAACCTGCTGGCGGTCACGCATTACATGGAAGCGCTTGCGTGGCAGAGGGACATCGCCAAGGTTCATGCAATATTTGGAGGCAAGAATCCGCACCCAAGCTTCGTGGTGGGGGGCATGCCCTGTGCGATAAGCACCCAGGACGGCGTCACGGCGGTCAATGCGCTGGCTCTCGATCGGGTCGGGGAGATCATTGCGCAAGCCCGGGCGTTTGTGGATCAGGTTTACATCTCAGACCTCCTTGCCATCGCCCGCTTCTACAAGGACTGGGCGACGAAAGGGGAAGGACTAGGCAACTTCCTTTCGTTCGGTGACTTCCCGCAGTACGACGTCAACGATGAATCAACGTTCTTCTTTCCGCGCGGCGCGATTCTCGATCGCGACCTTGGGAACGTGCTGCCGGTAGATCTGAACGATACGGCCCAGGTGCAGGAGTTGATCAGTCACTCCTGGTACGAGTACACCGCTGGAAAGAACGCAGCGCTCCACCCCTACCAAGGCGAGACGACTCCGCGATACTCGGGGCCCTCCAACACCTATACGAATCTCGACCTGGATGCGGAGTACTCCTGGCTGAAGTCCCCACGCTGGCGGGGCTACCCCATGGAGGTCGGGCCCCTGGCCCGTGTCCTCATCATGTTTGGCCAGGGTAACGAGGTGGTACAGGAAACGGTCAATAAGGTGCTTGCGGAGCTGAAGCTGCCGCTGGGCGCGCTGTTCTCGACGCTTGGCCGCACGGCGGCGCGAGGCATCGAGTGCAAGGCCTTGGCGGATCAGATGCCGGTCTGGTACGAGCGGTTGCGGGGCAACATCGCGGACGGTAACGGGACGGTATTCGATGACAGCCAGTTTCGCCCCTCCACCTGGCCCGCGCAGGCCCAAGGGGTGGGCTTCCTCGAGGCGCCCAGAGGCGCGCTCGCCCATTGGATTGTGATCAATAGCGGGCGGATCGGCAATTATCAAGCGGTGGTGCCCACCACGTGGAACGCGGGCCCGCGGGATGACAATGGGCTTGAGGGTCCCTACGACGCCGCCCTAAGAGGTCACACACTCCACGACCCCCAGCAGCCCCTGGAGATCCTGCGGACGATACACAGCTTCGATCCCTGCATGGGGTGTGCGGTGCATCTCGCCGATCCCGAAGGGGGATCCCTTCTCACCGTCCAGATACAGTGAAGGTGGCGGGAGACAACAGAATGCGGAACAAGAGAAGCAGGCGCGGTGCAGCGGTTTGCTTGACTACCCTTATTATGGGGACCTGGGCTGTAAATGCGTATGCGCAGCGCAGCTACGGGACCAACGTCGACAACTACTGCATCTCTCAAGGCACGGTTGCTCCGATCCAGGGCGATTGCTCGGTCTGCCATTCCGGGAGCTACGGAACTCGTGTGGAGCCGGAGTGGACCTGGTACCTGAACGGCCAAGCCAGCACCAATGGTTGGATCAATTTCTGCGGCCCGATCGCAGCCAATGGGCCACCCGATGGCAGTATCGTCTCGCCGGCGTCTGACCAGGGCATCTCAGTTGGCGCAGCGGTCGACTTCCGCGGCTCTGCCACTGATCCGGACGGCGACCCGGTGTCCTACAGTTGGGCCTTCCCTGGCGGCAGCCCAAGCAGCTCGAGCGCGCAGAACCCGGGTAACGTGACCTACGCCACCGCGGGCACCTTCACGGTCACGCTGGTGGTCTCCGACGACCATGGCAACACCGACGCCACCCCGGCGACGCGCGTCATCACCGTGCAGCCGGAGTTACCGAACAACACCCCTCCTAACGGGACGATCACTGCTCCCGCGTCCAATGTCACGGTGATCCAGGGCGAGTCCGTGATCTTCGCCGGCACTGGTATCGACGCGGAGGGCGATGCACTGAGCTTCCGGTGGGACTTTGGGGGTGCCGCTGCTGATTCATCCTCCCAGAATCCCGGGCAGGTTCAGTTGAACGTGGTGGGGACCTTCACGGTGACCCTGGCTGTGACCGACAGCCGGGGTGCCTCTGACCCGACGCCCGATGCACGCACCGTTACCGTTGCGCCTCGAGGATCGACAGGTCCCACCTGTGACGATGCCGACGGCGACCAGTTCAGCCCCGAGGGCGGAATCTGCGGCCCGGCGGACTGCAACGACCAGGATGCATTGATCAGCCCCGGGGCCAGCGAGTCCTGCGGAGACGGCATCGACAACGATTGCGATGGTCTGGCGGACGAGGCGGACGGGGAGTGCAACGGGAGCGATTGCATCGGTGCACTCCTTGGCGGAGGGGGCGGGGGCCCCTCCCTTGCCCTCGAGTACAGCCGGGAGACGGACCGTGATCCGGCATCGAGGCTCGATGGAGCCGTGGTGTCCGGAAACCTGTACATATTCATCCCG
>Ga0316578_10000259_pt1 | contig 15881 bp, 8 predicted proteins | sample J0NA_2_FD_203076 | JGI IMG/M metagenome (GOLD analysis project Ga0316578, IMG submission 203076) | Rhizosphere microbial communities from salt marsh grasses in Alabama, United States - J0-2_160517rDrC | ecosystem: Host-associated > Plants > Roots > Rhizosphere | place: USA: Alabama | collected... | reverse complement strand
TGCCGGCACGGCTGTTAGCCGACTTTACTTGCAGGTTCCGCCGCCTTTGCCGAGACAATTGTTCGAGCAGCAGTCGGCATTGGAGGAGCAGGACGCCTCCGACACGGCGCAGGCCAGCGGGCAGTCGGCGACGTCGGCGGTGTCGGTGCGGCCGTCGCAGTCATTGTCGAGACCGTCCGTGCACCAGCCTTCCTCGTTGACCGGCGGACTGCCGCAGTCGCCAGGGCAGCCGCAGCTGTCCTCGCCGTTGTTGCAGATGCTGTCTCCGCAGAACGGCTCTGGCGGGGGCTCGCCGCAATCGAGGATGCAGCCGAGGTCAGCCTCAGGACCGTCGCAGCTGCCGTCGCCGCAGCAGTAACTGCCGCCGGGGACGCCCGTCGTGGTGCAGTTGCCGCAGCGGCCGTCGCCGCAGCCGACCGGATTCACACCGTCACCGTCGCCGCAGCAGTAGCGCCCGGACGGCTTGCCCGTCTGCACGCCGTTGCAGTCCGCGGGACAGGAGACGCAGTCCTCACCGTTGCCGGCCTCACAGATGCCATTGCCGCACATCGCACCGCCGTAGCTGCCGCTGATGCAGTCCTCGGCGCAGGTGGCGCAGTTCTCGGTTGCCTCGCACACGCCGTTGCAGCAACCGGTGGTATCGACGGCGCAAGCGGCCGTACAACTCGCCGTGCCGACACAACCCCCGCAGGGACTCTTGTCGGCGAACAGGGCGCCGTCGCACGCCTCGCCCGCATCGAGCTGGCCGTTACCGCACAGGGTGTCGAAGGTGGCCGTGCAACTCTTGTCAGCGTCCAACAGCACCGAGCCGTCATCTGCGCAGGCGCCGGAGAAGCCGACGAAAGTGCTGCCCGCATCTGCCGTCGCCGTCATCTCGACGTTCGTGTCCAGCGCGAAGTAGGCAGCGCAGGTATCGCCGCAGTCGATCCCGGCCGGATCGCTGGTGACGCCTCCGCTGCCGGTACCGTCTCGCTGGACCGTGAGCTGTGGGCCGTCGATGACCAGGTCCAGACATCCTGGATAGATCGAGGCGCGGCTGGCGACATGAGATTGCATGACGGTCGGCACGCGGTCCGCAGCAACGCCAAAGACGTAATCGAGACCGAAGGTGAAGCTGATGTTGGAGTAGCCGCCGCCGACCAGATGGCAGTAGCTCATGATGGTGCCGGGCTTCTCCGCCGTGGTGCCGCCGCTGAGGCTGTCGATGCCCGGCAGTCCGAGCGCAGAGCCGCAACTGCTGCTGGCGTAGCAGAGGTCCACCGGGTCGGCGACACCGCCTACGCCGCAGTAGTCATGGGTATGGCTGGAGTCGAAGTTATGCCCGATTTCGTGGGTGACCACGAGCAGGTCCCAGACGACGCCCGGGCTACTGATGTCGAAGATGCCGCGCAGGCTGGCGCTGACGCCGTAGCCGTAGCTCTGATTGCAGAGCACGCCCACGTAGGCGATGCCGCCGCCCAGGGATTTGCCGCTCAGCATGTGGGCGATGGTGCGCTCCTCGCCGCCCATGTTGGCATTCCAATAGTCCCGCAATTCATAGAGAGCGGTGTCGGTGCCGTCGGTGGCGGTCCAGGGATCGCTGTCGGCGCCGCCTGGCCACAGACGGGCGAACGAAATCAGCAGACTGGTGCCGACCTCGCGCTCGTAGACGGTGGACGCATACGCGAAGAGATCACCCATATACTCCAGGGCCGCGGTTTCGCTGCCGAACAACGCGAAGTATTCGTAGTCGGTCTCGACCGCGACTCGGGCCGTATGCGACACCCCCGAGTCCAGCGCCGAGGTCTGCAGGTCGCCGTCATCAGACGCCGCTGGCGCGGCTGCCTCGGCGCTCGGTAGCCCGGCACCGGTCATCGCCTCGAGACCGCACTTGAAGGGCGGCATGCGGGCGAGTTCATCGGCCGCGAGCTTGCGGCTGACCAGCCCAGCACCAACGCGGCCAGGCTTCGTGCCGAGGAGCCAGATGCCGTTCTCGTCGGTGACGACACCCCGCGGACGGCCATCGGCAGGCACCGTGAGCACGGCCACGGCATTGGGCAGACCGTCCACGGGACCACGGAAATATGCATTGTCCGGGATTGGCAGAAGCGTGTCGTCCTCGCCGAGGAGCTGGGCGTTCGGGTCAAAGACCCGGAAGCGTCGCAGCTCCAGGTCCACCGGGCCATGCTGGTCCAGCTCCAAGCCGAAGACACGCAGCGCGCCACCCTTGGGAACGCCTTGCGCGACCGTGGGCAGGTCCGGCTCCGCACCATTGACGAACATAGGGTCTGCGAACACGGGTGCGGTTAGTAAAGCCGCTCCGCACAGCGGTATGAGGGCAGATAGACATCGAAGGCTGACGAAGACACGCACAATGAACTCCTCGAAGATCGGTGTCGGCCTGGTGGCTTGCGTTGAACGAAAGCGGAATCGTCCACCACCTACGGGATGACAGGTATGCGTCGCTTGGCGGCGAATGGCCTCTCTCTTGCATCCTCCTGGATGGCATTGGTCGGGCGTCCTTGCCTTTGCCCGAGACGAGCGTTCGCGCTCGGGCAGCGTGCTCAAAGCAGATGCTGTGCCAATCAAGAAATGTAAATTATATCAATTACATATATTTCTTACACACGATCACTCAGGGTCATGATCCGACGCTGAATTGCACAAAGTGACGTGAGTTGACGCCTGTGCCAGAGCCAAAATGATGGGCCGGCAAGAGGCGTCTCGAGAGGGAACTGCGCGTACGATCAGGCCGCTGTTGAGAGCCGCCCAAGAGTGTAGGCATCGCAGTATGGCCGGGATGCCAACGGCCGATTGGGTTCGGAAAGTAACTGGGGGTGCGCGTTTCTGAACAGACGAGGGTCGTCAATCGATGACGCTGAAGGCATTGGTGCCGACGTCGCGGTTCGGCGCTCGATCCTCAGACCACAACGCTCCTCGCACAGATTGCCGATCCGACTGACGCAGCACAAAAAAGAGCCCGCTCCCGGTGAGGGGGCGGGCAAATGAGCTTCGGAAAGGATTTCCCATCGGGCTGGGAAGGAACATTCTTTCACGAGCGCGTGACGGTTGGATGACGACGGCGGACTAGCCCATTCCGTCTGGTGCAAATTCGACGCCCAGGCCTCTACGCTGGAAGGTCGTACACCTGCGTTCAATGCCGTCAGCGCCACGTTCGATGTTCGCAGGGTTGGGCTCGGCCTCCGAAGGGCTTCGAACGAACGCGTGCGGAGCAGCCTCGAAGTTCTAGGCTCGCCATGGCCGGCCGAGAGATTCCGCCCGCTACCGTATGTCTGGCGGCGGGCTCACGTGCCGCCGTTCATCCGTACGCGCAGTCCCTTGTCGTACCGGAAGTACGGAACATGCCGCACGCCGACCGAGACATGGAGACAACGAACGTCGATGCGTCGGTCCGGTGACGCAGTTGGTAGGACCAGACTGGGCATGGTCGTCAAGCTGAAGGCGGTCTCTGTCGTACTTCTCCAGATGTCACCCAGACGTGCACACTGGCGTTGAGCGACCGGCTCCGTCACCATAACCGACTATGGACGTTGGGCATGGCAATGGTGCACGCCCTCAAGTCTCAGGCGAACACCACCGAGGACGCCAATCTTATTGACCTGATCTGCCAGTCCGATCTGGACCGCGAGTCGTCGACGTGCTGCGCAGGCTGGACGAGGAGAGCCAGGTCGGGGCGCTGCTTCGTCTGTAAGCGATCGAACGGGGGCTATCCATGGCGCGGGATTCTGCTCCGGGCCGCTGACACGCCCTGACGGGGGGCAGCGTCCGCAACGGTGTGTACAGGGGACGCCCACGCTGATGTCGGTGACCGGCAGGTCCCGGCCCACAGCAGACGCTCAGTATCACCGGTAAATGGCGGCTTGCCACCCATTGAGTCCGCCCGTCGCGGCCGGTCTCAGCGGCGGGGTCCGACCCTGAATGGCGGGTCGTCCTAAATACGTCGAGCGGTGACGGCGGGCGAGGCAGGCTCTACCGCTCATTGGCGCTGCAAAAGTGAGCGGCATCGGCCTCGAGGCGTTTCTGCACAGGTTGCTCGCACATCGCTGAACTCGTCAGCGGGCGCGGGTGTCTCGGCAAGAGAGTTCAGAGTGGGGGCAGTCGACTGTGCGGCGCGGGCCGCCGACAAAATTGGCGCGTTCGGTCAAGAACGTCGGCGCAACGCGAAGAGGGCGATGACGGCTACGACGATGGCCAAGATCGCCGCGGCTCCCATCGCCGCCGCTACTCCCTTCGTCATGGCGGCATCGGCCATCGCGTCGAGGCGTGTCGCGGTGGCGGCGTCGAGCTGCGTATTCAACGCACCGATGCCACTGAAAGATCGCTCGACGCTGCTTGCCTCCACTGACGTTAACGAGAAAGCTTCAAGAGACACGTTCTTCCGGTACACGACGTTGGCGACCGCGCCCGTTATCGCAACGCCGACGGCTCCACCGATTTGCCGAGAGACCATATTCACAGCAGAACCGTCCCCGACCTTGTCCTTTGGCACCGCTACCATGATCGTCGACGTAGCGGGCGCGACGATCAGGCCGAAACCGATGCCGTAGATGACGGCGCCGCATAGCACGTTAGCAATTCCTCCCCAAGAAGGAAGCAATGCGATCATGGCCATGCCGCAGGCCATGAGTGTGAGCGAGGACACCAGTAGCGCCCGCTGACCGTAGCGCTCCATGAGTCGACTACCGCGCGACGACAACAGGAACAACCCTAGCCCGAACGGGATCATCGTCAGCCCGGTTTGTGAGCTGCTCATGTTGAGCACATAGCCCAGATACTGTGGCAGCAGCAGTTGGGTACTGTTGAAGGTGAAGTAGACCACCGCCATCGATAGCGCGCCGCCCACAAGGCGGGCGTCCTGGAACACGCGCAGGTCGAATAAGGGTGCCTTCGAGCGGAGCTCCCAGGCGATGAAGACGCCAGTCGCAACCAGTCCCACCGCCAGGGCGAGCCCGACTATGGGCTCGTTCCAACCGCGATCGGGCGCTTCAATGATGGCGAAGACGATACCGCCGAGCCCGAAAACCGACAGCAGAGCCCCAGCGATATCGAGGCTGCGTGCCCCAGGACGCCGCGACGCGGGTACTACGAACGCGACCGCGATGATGGTGACGAGGGCGAGGGGCGCCGCCAGCAGGAAGGCGGCTCCCCACCACAGGAGGTCGATCACGAGACCGCCGACCAAGGGTCCGGCCGACAGACCCAGCGCCGACACCGTCGCGAAGATACCGACGGCGCGGTGGCGCTCCTCCGGTGGGAAGAGCGTGCTGATGATCGACAGGCAGGTCGGAAAGACCAAGGCTGCGCCCAGCCCGGAAATGACCCTGCCGAGGATGACGATCTCGATGGTCGGTGCGAAAGCGGAGACGGCGGAGCCTGCGCCGAAGACGAGCAACCCCAGCTGCACGAAGCCCTTGCGCCCGTAGCGTTCCGCCAGCGCACCGCCGAGTACTACGAAACCAGCCAGCGCGATCGTGTAGGCGTCGAAGGCCCATTGCACCTGGGTTGCGGTCGCCCCCAGAGCCCGGCTCAGCAGTGGCACGGTGACGCCGACGACAGTGATGTCCAGCGCGATGAGAAACACACCCATCGAGACTGCGATTAACGCCAGCCAACGCTTCTCAAACAGGGCGTCACCGTCGGGCATCCGAGGATGCGGGAGCCAATACAGCCAATGGATGATGTCGAAAGCCATAGAATCCGATGCTGAGCGATATGTCGAGGCGCGGCACTCATTGCCTCCGCATAGGGAAAGGCCGCGCTCGCGCCATGCGCAGCGACCACACCTGCCGGGCGATCAAGCCAGCTGTCGCTCCGGCCGAGGCTTGGGTGGTGTCCAGCCGGCGGCGCCTGACGGCATCATCGTACACGAGAACTGCGCTGTGCCACCGAATGTGCGGTGGCTATCCGGCGCTCGTCAGCATCAGCACAACCAGCCAGCCGGTGCGTGCTACCGGTGCGGCCAGCACGCTGCCGCCATCCAGTTCCAGCCGGATGGCGCGCGCTTCTGCACGTTTCATTGCCGCCAGCGCCTGTTGCACTGCCGAATCGACATCCGGTGCCGCCGAGACGACAGCGTCCTTCAGACCGAGCCGGGTCAGGCCCGCACCGGTGCGGTAATGGAGCACGGCGGCACCAGCTTTACCGTTCACCGCGTCGATCTCGGCCGCGAGCTCGGCGTCGGACGCGGCGATGGCGAGCCCGTTGCCATGGACGACAATGGCGGCGCCACTGTCTCCGGCGAGCCGCGACAGCACCGACTGTGCCAACTCGTCAAGGGTGATATCCCGGGACATGACGCCGAGGAGCTCGTCGCCGGCATAGATCGGATAGGACGCCGTGACCATCATGCCGGCACCCACCAGGTCCAAGTACGGGGCGGTCCAGCCCACCGCGCGTTGCTCGAAATCGGCAGCCTTGTAATACGCAGTCCCGGTGGGGGTGCCGTTATTCACCGCCTCGGCGATGGGAACGTATGGACAGATCATCATCGTCTCCTCCACCGTGGTCACATAGACCCAAGAGAAGGGGAAGCTCTCATAGGCGCTGCGGAAGGTCGGCACCAGGCGATCGAACAGGTCAAGCTGGCGGAGCACTGCGTCGCTCAGGTCGGCACCGTTGTAGCTGTAGAAGCCCGGGTAGGAGGCCTGGAAGGCCGGTGGCCTAGCAAGCTCCGCCGGCCAGGTGCGCACGCCGGTGGTGTTGCCGCGCGTCGTGCGGGTCTCCAGCCAGCGCTGGGCATTCGCCGGCGCCCCTGCCGGCTGCGCCGCCGCGAGGCGCGCATAGGCGTCTCCGAGGGCGCGGGTGCTGTCGGCGACGGCCCCGAGCGCACGGTCGACCTGGTCGGCGGCCAGCCGGATCATTGCCTCCTCGCGCGCTGCGGCCCGTGCGGCACAATTGTCGCTCGCCGGCGCGGGGGTCACAGCTATCGAAGACGCCAGCGCGAGGGCGGCGGTTAACCCGAACGTTCTCGTCCCAGCGGCTCGCCGGCCGCGATACAGGGCGTTGTCTGGCATTGGCGTGATCTCCACTGGTAGGTCGTTGCATACGGCTGGGCCATCGACGATGGCGCCGCCGTGACCCTAGAGCATACTAGTCGGACCGATGTCCGGATCACCTCGCCGTCGAGGTGACTGCCCGCGAGGTGCTTTGATGAAACGACTGCTTGGCTCAGGCACCGTTGCCATCCTGGCGCTCTCCTCCATCGCCGGCTGCGATCGTGGCGTCCAGTCCTCCACGCCGGCAGACCCGCCGCCGACGGTGACAGTGACCGACGTCGTGAGCCGACGCATCCCGCACACAGTCGAGCTCATCGCGACTACCGAGGCGGTCAACAGCGTCACCGTGCGGGCCCGGGTCGAGGGCTTCTTGGAAGATCGGCTGTTCACCGAGGGCGACCTGGTGGCCGAGGGGGACCTGCTATACCGGATCGACCCGTCCCAGTTCGAGGCGGATCTACAAGCCGCGAAGGGCGACCTCGCCACCCACCAGGCGGCGCTGGCCAAGGCCCAGTCCGAGCTGCAGCGCTTCGAGGCGCTGCTGGCCAAGCGCGACCTGTCGCAGGAGACCTACGACTCCGCGGTGGCTGCCGAAAAGGAGGCCAGGGCCAAGGTGGCGTCGAGCGAGGCCGCCGTGGAGCAGGCGACGCTGAATCTGGACTACGCGACCATCACCGCACCGCTGGACGGACACATCGGCGAAACCCGCGTGGACGTGGGCAACCTGGTGGGACCAGACGAAAACAGCGAGCTCGCCACCATCGTCCAGCTCGACCCGATCCACGTCAGCTTCCGGCCGGGCGGCGAGGACATCGACGCCATCGCCGCGCGCCATCGTCAGGCTCCGGTACGCGTGACGGTGACGCTGGCGGACAGCGGCAGCCCGCCGCGCCGCGGTGAGATCGACTTCATCGACAACCAGGTAGACCCGACAACCGGTACGCTGCGTATGCGCGCCTTGATCCCCAACCCCGACAACGTGCTGATGCCGGGCCGATTCTCGCGCGTACAGGTCGAACTGGGCGAGGCTGATGCGCTGCTGGTGCCGCAACGGGCGCTGGTCCAGAACCAGGGCGGCTTCCTGGCCTATGTCCTGGACGGCGACGATCGGGTGCAAGAGAGACGCCTCGAAGTAGGGGCGGTCCACAGCGACTTGCGGGTGGTGGAAAGCGGACTCCAAGCCGGCGAACGCGTGGTCGTCGACGGCGTGCAGCAGGTCAAGGCGGGCATGACGGTGAAGACGAATCCGGCTACCGTCTCGAAGGCCCACGCGACGCAGCCGGAGCCGGAAACATCCGCCGCTCCTCCGGCACCGGCCGCGGACAAGATCGGCGAGACCGGCTCTGAGACCGGTAGCGACGCGGGCAAGCCCACCGCCGATCCCGGGTCCTGACCATGTTCGTCAACTTCTTTATCCAGCGGCCGATCTTTGCGACCGCGATGGCCGTGCTGATCGTGCTCGCCGGCGCGGCCTCGATCCCGTTGATGCCGGTGGAGGAATATCCGGACATCACGCCACCGACGATCGCCGTCACCGCCAGCTACGACGGCGCCGGGGCCGAGGCGGTGGAGCAGGCCGTGACCCAGCCCATTGAGGAGCAGGTCAATGGCGTGGAGGGCATGCTCTACATGGCCTCCAGCAGCGGTGAAGACGGCACCCTGTCGCTGACCGTCACCTTCGACATTGGCTACGACGCGGACATCGCCGCCGTCGACGTGCAGAACCGCACCAGCATCGCCCAGTCCCAGCTGCCCGATATGGTGATGCGCAGCGGCGTGCAGACCACCAAGCAAGCGCCCTTCGTGACCCTGTGCATCGACATGAGCTCGCCGGACGGACGCTACGACGACATCTTCCTGGCCAACTACGCCAACATCCACGTCGTCGACCGCTTGGAGCGCATCTCCGGCGTCGGCAGCGTGATGCTGACCGGCGGCGGACTCTACGCGATGCGCGTGTGGCTGGACCCGGACAAGCTCGCTAGCCTGCGCCTGACCGCCACGGACGTGGCCGATGCCATCGCCGCGCAGAACAGCGTGGCCGCCGCCGGTGCCGTGGGCGCCGTGCCGGCGCCGGCGGGTCAGCAGCAACGCTGGCCGGTGCGTGCAAAGGGCCGCCTCAGCGAGCCCGAGGAGTTCGCCGACATCGTCCTCAAGGGGCGTCCGGACGGTTCGTTGGTGCGCATCCGCGACGTCGGGCGCGTCGAGCTCGGCTCCGAGGACTACGGCATCCGCGCGCGCCGCGACGGCGCCGTGGCTGCGAACTTCTGCTTGTTCGAGCTACCCGGCGGCAACTCGCTGGACATTGCCCGGCAGACCTACCGCATCATGGCGGAGCTGGCCGAGGGCTTCCCCGATGGAATCGACTATCACGTCGACTACGACACCACCCGCTTCGTGCGAGCGTCTATTCAGGAGCTTCTGATCACCCTCGCCGAGGCAGCGCTGCTGGTGTTTCTGGTCATCATCCTGTTCCTGCGCAGCTGGCGGGCGACCCTGATCCCCGCCATCACGATACCGGTGTCGCTGATCGGCGCCTTTGCGCTGCTGAACCTGCTCGGCTTTTCGGTCAACACCCTGACCTTGTTCGGCCTGGTGCTGGCCGTCGGGCTGGTGGTGGACGACGCCATCGTCGTCGTCGAGAACGTGAGCCGTCTGGTGGACCAGGGAGCCAGCTCTCTGCGGGAGGCGACGCGCCAGGCAATGGACGACGTCACCGGCCCCATCATCGCCACCACGCTCGTGCTGATGGCCGTGTTCTTACCCATCGCCTTCATGCCCGGCGTCACCGGCCAGCTCTATCGCCAGTTCGCGCTGACCATCGCCGCCGCGGTAGGCATCTCGGCGCTCAACGCGCTGACCCTGAGCCCGGCACTGTGCGCGGTGTTCCTGCGACCGCGCTGCCGCGCCGCCGCCGCGTCGACGGCCAAGTCCGGCGATACCTCGCTGACGCGAGGGGCGCGGGCCCTCAGCGGCGGCTACCAGCGCTTCCTCGGCGGGCTGATCCGGCTTTGGCCCCTGGTGCTGCTGGTGTTCGCGCTGCTGGTGGGCCTGACGGTGCACCTGTTCCAGACGCTACCGAAGGCGTTCGTGCCGACGGAGGACCAGGGCTTTCTGTTCGCCGACGTTGCGCTCCCCGAGGGCGCTACTCTCGAGCGCACCCAGCGGGTCGCCGATGCGCTCGCCGCGGGTCTGCGCGACATCCCCGGCATCGCCCACACCCAAAGCTTCACCGGCTACAGCTTCGTCGAGGGTATCGGCGCCGAGAACCTGGCCACCGTGGTGCCCATCTTCGCCCACTGGGACGAGCGCTCGACGCCGGACACCCAGCTCGGCCCCATCACCGACCGGGCCAAGGCCCTGGCGGCACGCTTCCCCGAGGCCCGCATCGCCATCCTTCAGCCGCCGTCCGTGCACGGCCTCGGCAACACCGGCGGCTTGGCGCTCGAGCTCCAGGCCATCGCCGGGGGCGACCTGCAGACGCTGGCCGACCTGGCCGGAACGCTGGTGGATCGCGGCAATGCCCGTCCGGAGCTCACCGGCCTGTTCACCAGCTTCTCGGCCGACACGCCCATGCTCGAGCTGCGTATCGACCGCGAACGGGCCTATGCCGAGGGCGTGGACATGGCCGACGTGCTGGACACGCTGCAGGCCCAGCTCGGCGGCCTCTACGTGAACGACTTCAACCGATTCGGGCGCGTGTTCAAGGTCTATGTCCAGGCCGAGGGCGCCACCCGCAGCCAGCAGGCCGATCTCGGACGGTTTCAAGTGCGTAATGCCCTCGGCAGCATGACGCCGCTCGCCACCTTCATCCGCGTCGAGCCCGCCGTCGGCCCGCGCACCATCACCCATTACAACGGCTACCGCAGCGTCAGCATTGCGGGCTCCGCGGCACCCGGCCACAGCTCCGGCCAGGCCATCGCGGCGATGGAGACGCTCGCCGACGAGGTGCTGCCGGCCGGCTACGGCTATGAATGGACCGGGCTGAGCTTCGAGCAGACCCGCGCCGGCTACCAGCAGGTGGTCATCTTCGCCCTTGGGCTGATCTGCGTATTTCTGTTCCTCGCCGCACTCTACGAGAGCTGGAGCATGCCCTTCATCGTCGTCCTGGCCGTGCCGCTGGCCATCCTCGGCGCCTTGTCCGCGCAATGGCTGCGCGGGCTGGACAACGATGTCTACACCCAGATCGGACTCATCATGCTCGTCGGCCTCGCCAGCAAGAACGCCATCCTGATCATCGAATTCGCCAAGCGCCTGCGCGAGCAGGGCCGCGGCATCGAGGAGGCGGCGCTGGAGGCCGCGCGCATCCGGGTGCGGCCGATCCTGATGACCGCCTTCGCCTTCATCCTCGGCGTCGCCCCCCTGGTCGTCGCCACCGGCGCCGGCGCCAATGCCCGCCATTCGCTGGGAAACGCGGTCTTCGGCGGCATGATCGTCTCCACGCTGCTGAGCCTGCTGCTGGTGCCGGTGCTGTACGTGTTGATCGAACGGTTGCGGGAGCGGCGCACACGAGCGCAAGGCGCTGCAGGATGATTTTCCAACCCTTGCTTACCCCGCGTTCGGCCGTTCCCCAGTGAAGCGAGCCCGTGACAATTCCTTCTCTGCCTGCGCGGCATGAGCCCGAATCACCGGCGCGAGGGTCAGACCCTGGACCAGGACCGAAAAGGCGACGACGAGGTAGGTGACTGTGACCAGGATGTCCCGTGCTTCGCCGTCCGGCAACGACAGCGCCAGTGCCACCGACACGCCGCCGCGAAGCCCACCCCAGGTGAGCAATGTCACGACGCCAGGGGAAAAGCCCCGGAAGCGACGCATGAGCCCAATGGGCAGGCCGACACCGACGGCTCGTGCGAACAACACGAGGGGGATCGCGAGCATCCCGGCCAGGATGTAGTCGAGAGTCAGGGCGATGACCATCACCTCCAGGCCAATATGGACGAATAGCACTGCATTCAGGATGTCGTCCGCCAATTCCCAGAAATTGTCGACCCGCTGCATGATCCGGGGCGCAATCAACGAATCCCGCCCCTGGTTGCCTACCATCAGACCGGCGACCGCGACGGCAATGGGCGCCGAAACCCCGAGCCGGTCCGCCAAGGCGAAGGAACCGCAGGCCAATGCGACGGTGATCATGATGCCCACGCTGTCGCCCTTCACTTTGGCGAGCAACCGAAGCGATATCCATCCCGCGGACAGTCCGAGCGCCAAGCCACCGGCGGCCTCTCGGACGAACAGCACCGAGAGATCGGAAGCGCTCATACTCGTGGCGCCGGAGACTGCTCCGTACAGGGCCAGGAAGATCACGACGGCCACGCCGTCGTTGAACAATGCTTCGCCGGCGATCTGATCCTCGAGACTCTTCGGCGCGCCGGCACTCTTGAGGATCCCCATCACGGCGATCGGATCGGTGGGCGAGATCAGGGCACCGAACAGCAGACAGTAGATGACCGGCAGGGACAGTCCGAGCCAGCCGAACAGCGTATAGGCGCCCGCCCCGACAACAGCGGTCGATATCACCACGCTGACCGACGCGAGGGTCAGGATGACCCATTTCTGTTGAAGCAGGTCGCGCAGCCGAATGTGCAAGGCGCCTGCAAAGAGGAGAAATCCCAGTACACCATGCAGCAGCGTCTCGCGTAGATCCAGCTCGCCGAGCATATTGCGCACGATGTCCTCAACGAACGGCGTGCCCGGAATCGGCAGGAGCAGCATGAGCGACACTGCCAGGGAGATGGTCATCAGCCCAATCGTCCTGGGGAGTGCAAGCCAGCGGTCGTTGAGCCAGCTGAAGACAGCGGCGAGGGTGAGAAAGACGGCGATGACTTCAAACGGATACATGGGATCGCTCTCAGCCCCTGCTCAGAGCTCGAAGGGGATGACGGTCTCGATCATCGATTGGCCCAAGACAGCGTATTTGGGTAGGCGATCGGGGCTGATGAGGGAGTGGCAGGAGTGCCGGGGCGGCGTACCCTTGGAAGTGCGAACTGACCGAGGGAAGCGCCATTGCCCGATGCCCCTGCCGCTGTTGACTGTAGTGCAGCCCGACGCCCAACGCCAATTCATGATCGCCTGCGGCGTGCCGAGCGACTCGGCGCGGTGGCGCGAGGGCAGCAGGGTGGGCAGAGTCAACGCGCAGCGGTGGCCGCTGCCGGCGTGGCGCGCGGCACGCTGCGACACTGGAGTGCGCCGAAGGTGCTGTCGGCACCGCCTGCGCTGGCGGCGTTTGCCGAGACGCCCGAGGGCGTGCGGTGGCTGCGTCAGATGCTGGTGGCCGCACACGGGTGCATCACCGAGCTCGGTGGTGGTGGTATCCGCGTGGTGGATGAATTCATCGAGCTCAGCGGGTTGTCGGCCTTCATCGGCGCCTCCTACGGCACACAGCAGTGGACCAAGGCATGATCAAAGCCCATTCGACCGAAGCAGGGCAAATGCAGCGTCTATTGCTCCTGGGGGACGGCACGCAGCGGATAATCTCCCCAGGGGCCGTGCTTTTTCTGTAACAATTCGGTTAGAGCAGCCGCACCGGTTTGCTCCGGTTTTGACCGAAAGCAGGCAGTCGCAACCGCCCAGCCGGCCTGTCGTTACCGGCCGCACGGTTCCGAGCGGGCATCCAGACCACCGCGCGCTACCGAGGCTGGGCTAAGGACAGGAGGGGGCACTCGGCGAATAGGCCGCCGCGATTCTCTTTGCAAATGCATCGCGAGAGGTCGGTTTGCATGCACCATCAGGCTCGATCGCTATAACTGACGCAGTTGTTCCGTTAGAACAGAGTAAAGAGCCTGGTCGTTGCAGGCCAGATTCGTCGTGAGGTCAGCGACTGAAAAGCCAGGAATCTCCAGCAGAATGCGCCTTGCGTCCTCAATTTTCCCTGTCGCCGCGAGGCTGGCCGCTAACCAGAGACCCGTCTGCTCCGACATCGGGTGGCGCGCACGGCCCTGACGAAATGCATTCGTGGCCTCGGCATAGCGACCACAGAGATAGTATGCCTGTCCCAGTGGCAAGTAGTAGTTGGAAGGATGATCCGGATACAAGGCCACAGCGGTCTGGACATGTGCGAGTCCTGCTTCGGGATGACCGTCGCGAGCGAGGACGGTACCCATCAGAAGGTGCCCGTTCGGGTACCCGGGGTCGACCAGCAGGAGCTTCTCCGCTTGCATCATTGCTTCCGCAAGGCTGCCCAGTTCCCGGAACGCGATGCCGCGCACGAAGAACGCCAAGGAAAGTGAATCGTCCACTCGCGCTGCATCAGCCAAATAGTCGAGAGCGAGAAGCAGGTTCTCTTCACAATTCGTTGTCCAACCATTCATGGTGTCGATGACGTATGTCCATCCAAGCATCGCGGCTGCCATCGCAAAGCTCGGATCATGTCTCAGGGCGCTGCGGAAGTGATCTCGGGCGCGGTCGTTCTGTTCCCTGGTGGCGTACTGATAGAAGCGCAGGCGCCCGATCAGGAACTCGTCGTAGGCACATGGATTCGTTGTTATCGGCGGTCCGAGGTCCTGTTGCATCCCCGGGCTGAGACGAATCGCGAGCGTTGTCATGAGATCGGCGGTGATCTGATTAGATACGGCAATGACGTTGCCGACATCACTTTCGTAGGAGTGTGCCCAGAGCAGGACGTCACGACTGCGATCGATCAGTCGGGCATTGATCCGTACATGCGCATCGTCGAGCCAACGAATGCTGCCGCACAGCAGATAGCGCGAGGGGGTTTCTCGAGTCAGCGAGCGCTCGCCGGTTTCTGCCTGTGCGAAGGGGGGTGGGGTGCTGTCCAACGTCACCGTGATGGGGGGTAAACGGGCCAATCCGGTGACAAGCTCGTCGGAAAGCGCAGCGTCAAGGGGCTCCCTGCCGTCGCCGCAGATGCTGCTAAAAGGTCGTACCACAACCGTGGCAGCCGGCGTCTGTACTACGGAGAGGGTCTTGGGCTCCCATCGGTGGCTGATGGTCAGTGCGGCTGCCGACAGTCCCCTCATGAGCATTCCGCACCGGAGGAATGTCCTTCGTGAAACATGACGCCAGACGCAGCGGGCCTGACGATCGTCGCGTTGCGGGGACCGACGCTCGGGTAGGCCACTGGCTGGCGGCGAGCGCCGCACCGGTGCAACGAACCGATAACCGCGTTTCGACACCGTCTCGATGTAACGCGGCTGTCGCCGGTCATCCTGAAGTACGTGCCGCAGCTTATGGATGGCGCCGGTGACCGTATCGTAGCCGACTACGGTACCCGTCCAGACCGAAGCCTCCAACTCCTCGCGCGAGACGACCTGATGGGACCGCTCGGCCAAATAGACCAGCACGTCCATGAGCTTCGGCTGCAGCTTGACCTCCTCGCGGCCGCAACGAAGCCGGTTGCGTTGCGCATCCACCAGCCATTCGCCGACACTGAAGGGCTCAGGCGGCGCCAGGTCAACGGGCTGCGGAGGCCCAGGGAGCGCCGGTCGGCCTGCGTGCGGAAGGATCATGATGCTCCCCTCGTCGCTGAGGAAGCCGCTGGGGAGGCTCCGTTAGGAAAACGTCGTAAAACGGTCGTCTGTTAGTCAGAAGATTAGCCGAGTCTGCTGCTAGGTTTTTACTCAGGCGCAGATGTCGCCCCCGGGCCGCAGCAGATGCAAAGAGCCCGGAGCCTGTGGGGCTGCTCACAAGACGTATGTCGTCCCACGCTCAATCACAGAAACAGACAGACGAGGAGAGGAACCATGAACCGACTAACGGTAGCCATCGGCGCGGCCTTGCTCGCCACAGCGGCGGGAGCCGACGACTTCTACCAGGGATTCGCGCAGGGAAACCAGGACCTACGACCCGTTGCCAATCCGTACACGAGTAGCGGTGTGATCCAACGCGGTGTCGGCGACAGTCTCGACCGGTACCAGGGCTGGGCTGACG
>Ga0316578_10000258_pt1 | contig 15916 bp, 11 predicted proteins | sample J0NA_2_FD_203076 | JGI IMG/M metagenome (GOLD analysis project Ga0316578, IMG submission 203076) | Rhizosphere microbial communities from salt marsh grasses in Alabama, United States - J0-2_160517rDrC | ecosystem: Host-associated > Plants > Roots > Rhizosphere | place: USA: Alabama | collected... | reverse complement strand
CGGCTATTTCAGCGCCGCCTCTTCACCGCGCCGCGCGCACTCCTCCACCGCCTCCGCCCCGACCGTGCCGCCCGGATCGGGATAGCGGTAGACGTTCCCCTCGAAGTTGCGCAGCAGCAGATCCTCTCCGTCGCGGCCGACGAGATAGTCGGGAAGCAGGGGGATCTTGCCGCCGCCCCCAGGCGCGTCGATCACGTAGGTCGGCACGGCATACCCCGAGGTATGGCCGCGCAGCCCCCTGATGATCTCGAGCCCCTTCTCGACCGAGGTGCGGAAGTGGGCCGAGCCGCGTACGGGGTCGCACTGGTAGAGGTAGTACGGCTTCACCCGGATCTTCATCAGACCCTGGAAGAGCCGCTTCATCGTATCGACATCGTCGTTGATGTCCTTGAGCAGCACGCTCTGGCTGCCGAGCGGTATACCCGCGTCGGCCAGCCGGCCGCACGCCGCGGCGGTCTCCGGGGTGAGTTCGTCCGGATGGGTGAAATGTATGCTGATCCAGAGCGGATGGTACTTGCGCAGCATGCGCACGAGGTTCGTCGTGATGCGCTGCGGCATCACCACGGGGGCCTTCGTGCCTATCCGCACGACCTCGACGTGCGGGATGCGGCGCAGGCGGGAGAGGAGCCACGCGAGCTTCTCGTCCGAGAGGGTCAGCGGATCGCCTCCCGAGAGGAGCACGTCGCGGACCTCGGGGTGGCTCTCGATGTATGACAGGGCCTGGTTCCACCGGCTCGTCGTGCACTGCAGATCGCCCGATACGCCGACGTGGCGCGAGCGCGTGCAGTACCGGCAGTAGACTGCGCAGGTCCCCGTGACGAGGAAGAGGACGCGGTCGGGGTAGCGGTGCACCAGCCCCGGCACCGGCGAATCCTCGTCCTCGGCGAGCGGGTCTATCGACTCGTCGGGACTGACGACATACTCGTGGCTCACCATCACGACGCTGCGGCGCAGCGGCTGGAGCGGATTGACCGGATCGATCAGGCTCGCGTAGTACGGCGTGATCGAGACGGGGAGCGATCCGCTGTGCCGCTCGATCGCGCGCCGCTCGTCGAGCGAGAGTTCGATGAGGCGCTCGAGTCCCGCCCGGTCCCTGATCCGGTTGCGCAGCTGCCAGGTCCAGCTGTTCCACTGGCCGTCAGGCACGTCCGGATAGAACCGCTTGCGGAAGCGTCGCGTCTCGGGGCCGCAGACGAATCTCGGCGCCGGCGTCTGTACGCGCGCGGGCTTCGCGGCGGGCATAACGATCTCGCTGTCCTCGAAGATGTCGGCTTGTCGGGGTGAGATCCTGGTGAGACGGGAATTCCCGGGGACGGTCGCGCCCCTGGCGGGACCGGCCGGGCGAACCTCTCCGAGCAGGTCCGCTACAGCGGTACCTGAGCTCGGAGGTTCAGCGTTTTCGTCGAACGACGTATGCTCGTTCATGCTGCATCCCACTTCCTTTCTCTACGTCTCGGGGATACATCTCCGGGCGCCTGCGTGCCCGAATCGAACGGAAATATATCCCGAACCGTATCTTTTGCAACAACTATTTGACTATCCCCGAAATATTTTCACGGCCGCCGGACCGCTGCCGGCGGCCCGCCCGAATGAGCCTGTAAAGCCCTGTGTAATAATGCCTTATAAAGCAAGGTCCGGACGGGGCCCACAGCCCCGCCCGGACCGGCTTCTCTTCCCTTTTACTCTACCCGCTGCGCCGGCCTCCCTACATCTCCCGCCACGAGAGCACGATGCAGGGCAGCGCGCCGCTCAGGGCCTGGGAGATCGCTTCGCTGCTGTACAGGACCGCAGCGTTACCGGCGCTGAAATTCCAGTCCGAGGTCCCCCGCACCACGACGCTCCCGAGGATCCACGGTGTCCCTGTGTACTTCAGGTCCCCCTCGACGTAGATCAGCCCCTTGAAGGTGAAGCTTCCCGCGCCCTGGAGGTCGCCGGTGACATAGAGCAATCCTTCTCCGGTGAAGTTGCTCGTGACCTTCGCGTCGCCGTGTATGACGGTGATCCCGTTCAGCGGGTTGGTGATCGACGTGTTGTCCGGACTGCCGATCAGATCGGCCGTCTCCGCATCGGAGAGGCCGAGCACCTCGGCGAGGGTGTAGAACGGGTTCGTAGGCGACATGTCGATCGGCTGCGGACTACCCGCCACGTTGGCGCTTCCCTGCGTCTTGACCATGTCCCCCGTCGTCACGACGCCGGGAAGGTTACCCGTCGGAAGGTGAAAGGCGCTGCACGCGTTCGGCACCGTCCCCGGCGGCGTGTTGATGTCGTGGTTGTATCCGCAGAAGTCGCAGTTACCGGTCAGCCTGATCGCCTTGTCGCAGTACAGCGCGCCGAGGGTGCGGGCGATCATCGTCCGCTTGGTCACCTCGGCCTGTATCACTCTCGCGCCGTCGGCGGTGCGGCCGGTCACGGTGACGACCTCGATCGGGAAGCCCGAGGCCATGTTCTCCGGCGGTATCTGCATCGGGTCCCAGCGGACGATCTCGTTGGCGTCCCTCGACCCGTCACCGTCGAGGTCGCGCCACTTGTGCTCTATCGTCAGGACCCGGTCGACGTCGCTCGGGTCGCTGTACTCGAGGTATGGCCGGTTCGGGTCCTGGATCGTGCCTGTCGTGTAGAGATCGGCGTTTCCCGCCGGCGCCGAGCCGGGTGCAGTCAGGTAGATCCGCGCCTGCCAGTTCGGGTTGTACGGCGGCGAGTCGCCTATCGCCGCGTTCCCCGTCCAGCCCGCCACGGCGACGTTCGTCGGGTTGGGGAGCGAGAGGCGGTGTATCGCCTCGTTCAGTCCCGCCTCGGCCACGAAGAGCGACTGCGTCGTCGTGCGCTGGTTCCCCGAGATCTTCAGATCCATCGAGGAGACCATCGCCATCGTGAAGCCGATCACCGAGATGGCGAACAGCACGAGAAGGGTCACCACGAGGATGTTGCCCCGCTCATCCGCCCTCCGCCTGGTGTGTATGCGTTCCATCATCCACCTGTCCTTGCTGGAGCCCTCCGGCGGCCGCCTAGAGCGCCCTGCCGAAGTACGCGATCAGCCGCCCCTGCGTCGCCGACGATCTCGTGCCGACGACGATGTCGGGGCGTCCGTCCTTGTTGAAATCGGCCACGCCGATCGAGATGATCTCTCCCGGCGAGGATGTGTTGATCTTCGTACCGGCGACCGGCAGCGTGCTGTAGGCGGGCAGGACGAAGATGTCCCCCGTGTACAGCGACGAGCTGCGCGTGCCGTATGTCACGTCGGGGAAGATGTCGTTGTTCAGGCGCAGGGTGCCGAGACTGAGCACCTCGCCCTCGGCCTCGACGTAGTCATCGGGCCAGCGCGACTGCGTGAAGTCGCCGAAGTAGTATCCCGACGTATCGGGCACGCCGAACGTGCCGGCCGTATTGAGATAGAGCATGACGTACCCGTATCCGAGCCCGCGCGAGGTCCCCACGAGCAGGTCGGGATCCTTGGCGTCATCCTCCATCATGTCTATCGCGACGATGTCGTTCACCGCGCCGTGCGGGAGGTACCTGCTCCGCCACTTGAACACGCCGGACGCGTATCCGGTGTTCTCGTAGACGTCGATATATCCGAAATAGCTCGTCTCGTGCGATCCGACGACGATGTCGGCGTCGCCGTCACCGTCGATATCGGCCGCATCGACGGCCCAGATGGCGCTCAGCGCGACCTCGGAAGCGGGACCGGCCTGCGTGACGTACTGCCAGTGCGAGAACGAGCCACCGCCCGCCCCGTGCATCGTCTCGAAGGCACCCGATGTACCGACCGAAGACTTCAGCCCGACGACCATGTCGACGTTCCCGTCGCGGTCGAAGTCGGCGAGGTCCATGTCGAGGACCTCGGTCAGTCCGCTCGTCTGGTACGCATGGTCCGGAGCGGTGCTCAGAAGCCCGCCCGTCTGCGTGTACCAGATCTGCAGGTTCGGCTGCGTCGACACGTCGAGACCGGTGAGGATGTCGGGAGTGGCGTCGCCGCTGAACTCCCAGCGTGTCATCGCGTTGATGTTGTTGCCGGCCTCGCGCCGGTATGTCGGATCGGGATCGAACAGCTCGGTGACCGGCGTGGACGCATTTTCCCACTGGTTCTGGAAGACGAGCATGTTCCCGAATCCGGTCAGCATCGCCGTGCCGAGCACGATGTCGACGTCGTTCTTGTCGTCCTCGTCGAGGTCGGCCGTCGCGACGCTGAGCACCCGCTCTGTGTTCGAGATGTGGATCTCGACGAAGCTCTGCTGGTCGTCGAGGATGTCGCCGAAGTCGCGGATCACCGTCGTATCGGCCACGATCGGGATGTCGACATACGAGTTGACCGTCGTCGACGTATATCCGACCGGGTCGACCTCCGTGACCGTATAGAGACCCGGTGCGAGGTTGAAGCGGTAGTACCCGCTCGCGTTGGTCATCGTACTGTCCCCGCTGGAGACCCTGACCGTCGCGTTGGGCAGCCCCTCCTCGCCGGTGCCGCGCATGCCGTCGAGGTTGTCGTCGAGGAAGACGTACCCCTCGATCGTGCCGTACACCTCGCCGGCGAAATCGCCGTAGTCGATTACGACGGTGTCGCCCTGGTCGACGATCGCGGCGCTGGCCGAGTTGGGCGTCGTCGAGGTGAACCCGCTCGGGTCGGTCTCGACGACGATGTAGTTACCCTGCGTGGCGATGAACGAGTACCGCCCCGCATTGTCGGTCTTGACCTCGGATCCGCTGTCCAGGGAGATCAGCACGCCGGGAAGGCCCGCTTCGTTCATGCCCTGGATGCCGTCCATGTCGGTGTCCTCGAAGACGGTCCCCATGATCACGCCCGAAGGGGCCATGGAGTAGTCGCCGAAGTTGACGACCTGCGCCGTCCCCGAGACGAGGGTCAGCGAGACGAGGTTCGATGTGGAAGACTGGTATCCCGGAGGATCGACCTCCTGGAGCGAGTAGCTCCCCGCGGGGAGCGGGAAGTAGTACATCCCGTAGTTGTCAGTGATGACGGTGCGGTTCTGGCCGGCCAGGCGGACCTCGACGCCCGGCAGACCGCTCTCGCCGTTGTCGATGACGCCGTCGCGGTCCACGTCGTGGTAGACCTTGCCGCGGATCTGGGCGCTGGTGAGGCTCACGTTGCGGATGCCGACCTCGGAGGTCATCGTCACGTCGAGGAAGCCGCCGTTGGTCTCGTACTTCTTGTCGAACTTATCCGACTCGCTCATCGCGGTGACCTGGATGCGGCGGATCCTGCTCAGCAGCGCGTCGGGCATCGCCCCGACGGCAAGGGCCTCGGCGGCCTCGAGCTCGCCGTTGCCGTTCGCATCGCCCCAGAGGACGTCCGGAGTGGCGCTGTTCTCGTCGCTGTCCCACCAGTACTTGAACAGCGGCTGGGGGATCGTCCAGGTCGGGGAGAGGTTCGGCCCCCGCACAATGGCGACGTTAGACTCGCGGACCTCGTTCGAGGCGACCCCGTCGAATCCGTAGATCATCCGTTTGAGAACGAACAGGTTCCTGTTGGCGTTGTTCTTCTCCTCGGGATCGTCCCCCCTGTCGCCCGCCGTGATGACGCCGTCGTCGTTGGAGTCGAGCGTGAACACGACCGTCTCCGCCGGGGAGTCGTAGTCCGCCGACGGGATGTAGATCGGCGCCCCGGCCACGGGGACGCGGTTCGGCTGGACGGCGCGGTTGATCGCCTCCAGCGGTCCGAGCCCGTCGATCGTGCGCCCGTTATCGATGTCGGCGTTGAGCGCGACCTGGTACGGTCCCGCGTGCACGATCGGGCGCTGCCCGTGGAAGTAATCGGTCTGGGATCCCGCCTGGCGGAGGCCGCTGGTGATCAGGTCGAGGGCGACCCGGGAGTTCTGCTGCACCTCGGCGTACTCGGTCGTCTGCGCGGCCCCCTTCTGGAAGAGGAGGAACACTCCCGCGACCGATATCAGCACGAAGCCGAGCACGACCATGCCGAGCATGATCTCGACAAGTGTGAATCCCGCCGCCTTCTTTCGTATCCTGTCCGTACGCATGGCTGCTACCGCCTGGAGGTTAGATACGTGGTGAGCGTGACGGTGTTGTCGTTTCCGTCTGCGGTCCAGACGACCGTCACGTCGACGCACTTCATGTCGACGATCGGGTTGTTGTCCGTCACGACCCACGTACGAGTGAATATCCGATCGAGCGGATTGTCAGGATCGGGGTGATTGCCGGCTGTCAGATCGGCGTCATTGATAGGCGCGTTCATCAGCTCCTCGATCTTCTGCTGCGCGTAGTTCGTCGCCAGCGTCAGATTCCGCGCCCGCGTGGTCGCCCGGTTGCTGACCGGCAACGTCCGCATCGCGGCCGTGATCCCGATCCCGAATATCAGGATCGCGATCATGATCTCTACGAGGCTTATTCCCCTGTTTGTACGCATCATCTCAGTCATCTCCCGTCAGTCTACCGTGACGTTTCCCGTGCCTCCATAGACACGGACCGCACGGGTCTTGTTGATCGAGTTGCGCAGCGTGATCGATCCGCTCTCGCGCGTGTTCCCCTTGTTCCCGAAGGTCAGGGTCTCGGCCGAGAGGGTGTGCGCAGCGAAAGTGACCCCCGTCGAGAGCTCGTACGTATTGCTCTCGTATTCGCCGTTGTCGTGAATCCCGTCCCGGTCGGTATCCTCGAAGTAGGAATAGGTCCCCGCGTCCATGTCGAAGACGAAGACCGCGTTGATGTTCTTCATCACGGCAGAGGCGCGCGCGGCCCGCATAGTGCTGGCGAACTGCTGCGTGTCCCCGTTGAGACGCCAGTTCTGCATGAAATGGTTGTACCCGGGGAGCGACAGCACGGCGAGCAGGCCCATGATCGTGATGACGATCATCAGCTCGGCCAGTGTGAACCCCCGTTCGAGGTCTCTGATATCTCTCGTTCGTGTTTTCATATCGTCACCGATTCGTTTGTCCGTCCGTTCCGTCCCGTCCGGCCCAGTGGGGCCGGCTTCCATTCACAACCGTGTTGGGCAAGAACCGTGCCTTAATCGGGGAGCCGGGTAGCAGGCCCGCAGTGATCGGTGGCCGTCAGGGGAGTGCGATTCCCTGTTGTTCCGCAAGATGTTCATTTATTGACGGATATAAAAAGCATCGGGACCGCTTCTCGGAGCGATGCACCCCCCCTCCGGCGTTCGGATGATGCGGGGGGAGGCGGAAGGAACCGACGGCAATCACCGGCCGTCGCGCGCGCAGCGCACGTCATCGTCGAGCATGCAATGCCCCGGGACACGGCGTACGGGAGAGTTGCAATATCGGAATCGGCGGGTGCACACCCGGTCGGCTCAAACGGCGGTCACCGAACCGTCGTCCTCGACCCGGATCTTCTTGGCGAGCGAGGTCGCGGCGAGTCCGCCGACACGGACGGCCGAGATCTCTCCGTCCTCGTGGTCGACCTCGACGAGCAGCCGGGCCAGACGCCCCATATCTCCGCCCTGCTCCATCTGCATCGTCCGCGCGCTCGTGATGCCGTGCCGGACGAGATACTCGCCGAGCCCGCCGGCGGCGACCGCCGTCGCCGGGTCTTCCCAGAGCCCCATCGCCGGACCGAAGTGCCTCGCATACGAGATGCACTCGGGGCTGAAGGTCTCGAGCGTGAAGAGATGGTTCGTCTGAATGCCGTACTCCCTGCCGAGCATGCCGAGCTTGATGAGGTCCGGCCTCAGGGAGAGCAGCCGGTCCCTGCCGTCTATCGGCACGACGAGCCAGTCGATCCCCGCCGTGCCGACCATGAGCGGGAGCCCCGTCTGCGCTATCGCGGAAGGCTCGATCCCCAGCACTTGGGCGAGCTTTTCCGCCGGCATCTCGGGTTCTCGCCACTGCTGGACCGGCTGGTGCATCATGATCCGGTCCAGATGCGGCGCGCCTTTCACCGTCGAGCCGTGCAGATCGATGGGGATGTCGCCCATGCCCGTCTCGAGCACGAACCGGCTCACGCCGTCACAGACTTCGACCGTGCCGTCCTCTATCAGCGAGTGGCAGACAGCGATCGTGACATGGCCGCTGCAGTCGAGCTCGCACATGGGCGTGAAGTACCGCACCCGCGCGACGGCGTCCGGCGACCGCGCCTTCATCACGAACCCGTATTCGATGATGTTCATCAGCATCTGGCCGGCGATCGACTGCATCACCTCCGACGAGAGGCCGTCGGCCTCATCGACGATCCCCGCCGGATTGCCGGCGAATGAACGGCTGGTGAACGCGTCGACGCACTTGATCGTTAGCTCCCTCATCCGTCCTCCCTGAAGGGCGTTCGCGGTTTCCTCTCCGTGTGTTCCGGCCCGCTGCGCTCCTCGATCTGGCGGAGCAGGCCGCGGAAGATGAACTCGTGGAACGGCAGGAATACGTACCAGTACAGCTTGCCGAAGAGGCTTCTCGTCCTGTACCAGGCCGTGATCCCCAGCCGGTTGCGATCCCCCTCGGGATCGATAGTGAACTCGAGCCAGGCCATGCCGGGCAGCTTCATCTCTGCGCGAAGCAGCAGCCGTTGTCCCTGGCGGACCCTTTCGACCCGCCAGAAGTCGACGACATCGTGCTCCTGCAGGGCGCCCGAGCGCTTGCGTCCCCGGCTCGTGCCGACCCCCATGATGACGCGGTCGAACTCCCCGCGCAACCGCCACATCCAGTTCCCGTGAAACCACCCCTCCCTCCCGCCGATCCGGCAGATCGAGTCGAACAGCGACTGCGCGTCCCGGTCGGTCACGATCGAATAGTGCGCCGAGTATTTGGGATGGTCCTCTATCTCGGCAAGCGTGATCGCAAGCTCGTGAGCGGGGGGGTATGCGTCGGACCACCTCGTGTGGACGCGGTCCTGCTCCTCCCTCGTCAGGGCGCGGGCAAGCGACTCGCGGAAGCTGATCGGCTCGAAGGGGATCAGACGGCGGATCTCGTCGTCCTCGCAGATCACGTCGTTCTTGAGACCGCCGAGGAGGCTGATCGTGATGGGGGCGGGCACGGGGGTGAGCAGGCTCGCCGCGTAGGCGAACATCCGCAGGCTCGCGAGGGGGAAGGAAATGAACAGCCGTCTGCGGCGCAGAACGCGGGCGACCGTCTCCATCATCTCCCGGTAGGTCATCACCTCGTTCCCGCCGATGTCGTACGATCCTCCGGCCGTGCGAGGCGTCTCGAGGGCGCCGACGAGATACTTGACCACGTCCCGGATCGCGATCGGCTGGCAGCGGCTCCTGGCCCACCGGGGTACGAGGATCACGGGGAGCTTCACGACGAGGTTCTTGATGATCTCGTACGATGCGCTCCCCGAGCCGATGATGATCGCCGCGCGCAGGATCGTCACCGGCACGGGGCCGGACTGGAGCTCGCGGGCGACCTCCATGCGGCTGCGCAGGTGCGTCGAGAGCTCGCTGCGCGCGTCGCCCAGCCCGCCGAGGTAGATGATGCGGCGCACGCCGGCGTCGGCTGCGGCGAGGCGGAAGTTCCGGGCCGCCCTGGCGTCGGCCTCGGCGAACTCGCGCGGCCCGAGCTGCATCGAGTGTATGAGGTAGTATGCGACGTCCACCCCCTCGAGCGCCCGGCGCAGGCTTCCCGGATCGAGGGCATCGGCCAGCGCGTCCTCGATCCCGGGCCGCGGGTCCCTGCACGGCTGGGTGTGCCCGCGCACCATGCGCCTGACCCGGTATCCGCGGGCGAGGAGCTCGGGGACGAGCCTCCCGCCGATGTACCCGCAGGCCCCGGTGACGAGGATCGTGCCGGCGGAGCGGTCGGGCTTCGTCGGGAGGTCCCTGCAGAAGAGCGATTCGTCGTCCGCGTACGGCGTCTCGTATGTGGCGTCGCCGTCCATACACCCAGTGTACCCGCATGCGGGATGCCTTGCCAACATGTTAACCCGGTGTATATCATCTCCGTATCGTCCACGCGAAAGGAGTTCCCGATGAAGAGATCCCCCGTCATTTCCGTGCTGCTCGCGGTGCTCGGCCTGTGCGCTCTCTCCGCGGAGGCCGCCGGCGGCAAGCAGTCGCTCGGCCCCCGCGCGATCGCGCCCCCGTCGCCGGTCTGGATCATCGCCTCGTACGACAGCGCGGGATCGCCGAACATGATGACCGCTTCGTGGGCGGGGGTCTGCTGCTCCCGTCCGCCGTGCGTGGCGGTGTCGCTGCGCGAGGCGACCTATACGTACCATTGCATCATGACGAGAGAGGCCTTTACGGTGAATATCCCCTCGACCGACCATGCAGCGGTCGCAGCATACGTCGGGACCGTCTCCGGCCGCGATACGGACAAGTTCGACGACACCGGCCTGACCGCTGTCCGGAGCGATCTGGTCGACGCCCCGTACCTCGGCGAATGTCCCCTCGTGCTCGAGTGCCGGCTCGTACGGACGGTCGAGCTCGGCCTGCATACGATGTTCATCGGCGAGATCGTCGACGTGAAGGCCGACGAGGAGATCCTCGGGGAGAACGGCACTCCCGATCCGGCCAGACACCGCCCGTTCGTCTTCAGTGTCGGGGGGTACGGCTTCTACGAGGTCGGCGCCCCGATCGGCGCGGTTCCCGAGCTGGCGAAGCGGTATATGGAAGAGGAATAAAGACGCATGATCCCGGGCCGCGCGTTGGTACGGCACTTGCATGGAAAACGCGGAACCATACACCGCGGAGAGGATCATGAGCGACAAGAAACAGCTGTTTGCCGGGCTCAAGGAAAAGATCGACGCCACCATGGCCCTGGGATACGACACCGAGCGGATGCTCGAGGCGATCTGCACCCTGCTGGCCAACGAGGTCGAGTACTACGACTGGGTCGGGTTCTACCTCGTCACGGGAAACGAGAACGAGCTCGTGCTCGGACCCTTCGTCGGCGCGCCGACCGAGCATGTCTGCATCCCGTTCGGCAAGGGGATCTGCGGACAGGCGGCGCTGGTCGGCGAGACGGTCATCATCCAGGATGTCACGAAGGTGACCAACTACCTCTCCTGCGCCCCCGACGTGCAGTCGGAGATCGTCGTGCCGATCTTCTCCGGGGACGGGAAGATCCTCGGAGAGATCGACATCGACTCGCATGACGTCGCGCCGTTCTCGTTCGAGGACAAGGAGTTCCTCGAATACGTCGCGCGCCGGCTCCCCGAGGTGGCCGCCCTGATCTGACATCGTCCGCGCCCGCCTGAAAAAACCGGTTGCGCCCGGGGACCGTCATCCCTATACTGCCGCAGATTCGACACAGGCAGAGGGAGGCGATGTCCCGGACCACGCTCGTCCTCGAGGACGGTACGCAGTTCCACGGCGAGTCCTTCGGCGCGCTCGGCGCCGTCAGCGGGGAAGTCGTTTTCAACACCGGGATGGTCGGATACCCCGAATCGCTCACCGATCCCTCCTACCGCGGCCAGATACTCGTTCTCACCTATCCGCTGATCGGCAACTACGGCGTCCCCGACGACGCGATCGAGGACGGTCTGCACCGTCATTTCGAATCGTCACGCATACAGGCGGCCGGGCTCGTCGTCGCCGAATGCTCGCCCGAGCACTCTCACCGCGGCGCGGCCCGATCGCTGTCGCAGTGGCTCGACGGGCAGGGTGTGCCGGGGATCGAGGGGATCGATACACGGGAGCTGACGACCCTCCTGCGGGAACGGGGGACCGTTCCCGGAAAGATCGTCCCCGAAGGGACCGATATCCCCTTCGCCCCCCTTCAGGGGCAGCACCCCGTCGCAGAGGTCTCGATCGGCGAGCCGGTCCGCTATGAGGGCGGCGGCCGCACCGTCGTGCTCGTCGACTGCGGGGTGAAGAACAGCATCATCCGCCGCCTGCGCTCGCGGGACCTCGAGGTGCTGCGCGTCCCGTGGGACCATCCGTTCCACGAGGAGAAGGCAGACGCGGTCCTGCTCTCCAACGGGCCGGGCGACCCCAAGGCCTGCGTCGCGACGATCGCCCACACGCGCGCCGCGATGGCCGGGGGGATCCCGATCCTCGGGATCTGCCTCGGCTCGCAGATCCTCGCCCTGGCGGCGGGAGCCGACACGTACAAGCTCCCCTACGGGCACCGGGGCCAGAACCAGCCCTGCGTCGAGACCGGCACGCGGCGGTGCCATATCACGTCGCAGAACCACGGGTACGCGGTGCGCGCACGCACGCTCCCGCAGGACTGGCGCGAGTGGTTCGTCAACATCAACGACGGGACCAACGAGGGGATCTTCCACATCTCGAAACCTTTCTTCGGCGTCCAGTTCCACCCCGAGGCCGCCCCGGGCCCCGACGACACCGAGTTCATCTTCGACCTGTTCGCGAGGGCCCTGCAGTGAGAGAGAAGATCGGCAAGGTCCTCATCCTCGGTTCGGGCGCGATCCGGATCGGCCAGGCGGGGGAGTTCGACTACTCGGGGAGCCAGGCGATCAAGGCCCTCAAGGAGGAGGGCGTCTCGACCGTCCTCGTCAACCCGAACATCGCCACGATCCAGACCTCCGAGCACCTCGCCGACAGCGTCTACTTCCTCCCCGTCACGGCGGAGTTCGTGGAGCAGGTGATAGAGAAGGAGCGCCCCGACGGGATCCTGCTCGGGTTCGGCGGGCAGACCGCGCTGAACGTCGGCGTCGAGCTCGCCGGGAGCGGCGCTCTCGAGCACCGGGGCGTCCGCGTGCTGGGGACGCCGGTCGAGGCGATCCTCGAGACCGAGGACCGCGACCGCTTCACCGGAGCGCTGGCCAGGATCGGCTGCCGGGCCCCCGCCGGCACGGCGGTCTCGAGCGTCGATGAGGCGGTCCGGGCGGCGCGCCGCACCGGCTACCCGGCGATGTGCCGGATCGCGTACGCGCTCGGCGGCCTCGGATCCGGGGTCGCCCGCAACGAGGCGGAGCTGCGCGCCATCGTCGAGAAGGCCCTCTCCCACGCCGGCCAGGTCCTCGTCGAGGAGTACCTCGCCGGATGGAAAGAGGTCGAGTACGAGGTCGTCAGGGACGCGGCGGACAACTGCATCGTCGTCTGCACGATGGAGAACCTCGATCCGATGGGAATCCACACAGGCGAGAGCATCGTCGTCGCCCCGGTCCAGACGCTCGACGCCTCCGAGTACTTCGAACTCCGCTCGACGGCGATCCGCGTGATACGCCACCTCGGGATCGTCGGCGAGTGCAACATACAGTTCGCTCTCGATCCGCGCACCGGTTCGCACCGCATCATCGAGGTCAACGCGCGCCTGAGCCGCAGCTCGGCGCTCGCCTCGAAGGCGACGGGGTACCCCCTCGCCTTCGTCGCGGCCAAGCTCGCCCTCGGCCACTCCCTCACCGAGCTGCCCAACGCGGTGACCCGCGTGACGAAGGCGTGCTTCGAGCCGGCCCTCGACTACATCGTGCTGAAATACCCGCGGTGGGACCTCCAGAAGTTCCGCCGGGTGAGCCGCTCTCTCGGCTCGGAGATGAAATCGGTCGGCGAGGTGATGGCAATAGGGCGCGGGTTCGAGGAGGTGCTGCAGAAGGCGATCCGGATGCTCGACACCGGCGCCGACGGCCTCGACACGGGGCGGATCGATTTCGACGACCTCGATCGCGAGCTCACCGAACCGACCGACGTGCGGCTCTTCGCTGTCGCCGAGGCGCTGCGTCGCGGGTATACGGTCGAACGGGTGCGCGATCTGACGGGGATCGATCCGTGGTTCCTCCACCGCATCGCCAGGATCGTCGGGATCGAGGGGCGTCTGAGAGGGATGTCGATAGCCTCCGCCGGCGCCCCGCTGCTTCGGGAAGCGAAGCGGGCGGGGTTCTCCGACCGGCGGATCGGCGCCCTGACAGGCCGCGGCGAGGCCGAGGCGAGAGCGGCAAGGACGGAGCACGGCATCGTTCCCTGCGTGAAGCAGATCGACACCCTCGCAGCCGAATACCCCGCCCGGACGAACTACCTCTACTGCACCTACAACGGCTCGGCCGACGACGTCGTGTTCGGCGACCGGCGGCGCGTGGCCGTGATCGGCGGGGGGCCGTACCGGATCGGATCGTCGGTCGAGTTCGACTGGTGCTGCGTGAACTCGATCATGACGCTCGGGCGCCTCGGACACGGCACCGTTATGATCAACTGCAATCCCGAGACGGTCAGCACCGACTACGACATATGCGACCGCCTCTACTTCGAGGAACTGACGCTCGAGCGGGTGCTGGACATCTGCGGGAAGGAAGACCCGCTGGGCGTGATCGTCTCGATGGGCGGACAGATCCCCAACAACCTCGCCTCGCCGCTCGAGCGCGCCGGGGTGACGGTGCTCGGGACGAGCCCGTCCGACATCGACCGCGCCGAGAATCGCCACGAGTTCTCACAGCTCCTCGACGGTCTCGGGATCGAGCAGCCTCCGTGGAAGGAGCTCACAGATCTCGCGGAGGTCCGGGCCTTCGCCGAGTCGATAGGGTACCCCGTGCTGATCAGGCCGAGCTTCGTGCTCAGCGGCGCGGCGATGAGCGTGGCGCTGACCGGCGAAGAGCTGGCCCGCTACCTCGAGAAGGCTTCCAAGGTCAACCGCGAGCATCCCGTGGTCATAACGAAGTTCGTCACCGGCGCGAAGGAGATCGAGATCGACGCGGTTGCCCGCGACGGAGAGCTCTTCTGCTACGCGGTCTCCGAGCATGTCGAAAACGCCGGAGTCCACTCGGGGGACGCCACCCTCGTGCTCCCGCCGCAGCGCACCTACCTCGAGACGATGCGCAAGGTCAAGGCGATCGCCCGGCGCATCGCCGCGGCGCTGCACATCACCGGGCCGTTCAACATCCAGTTCCTCGCCGTGAACAACAATGTCAGCGTGATCGAATGCAACCTGCGCGCCTCGCGGTCGTTTCCGTTCGTCTCGAAGGTCTTCGACGTGAACTTCATCGACCTGGCGACGCGGCTGATCATGGGCGAGCACCCGGCGCCGATCGACCGCTCCGCATTCGACCTCGACTACGTCGGCGTGAAGGCGCCGCAGTTCTCGTTCACCCGCCTCAAGGGCTCCGATCCGGTCCTCGATGTCGAGATGACCTCGACCGGGGAGGTCGCCTGCCTTGGGGACGACTTCAACGAGGCGTTCCTCAAGGCGCTGCTCTCGGTCGGCTTCCGCCTCCCCGAACGGGCCGTGCTGCTCTCCACGGGACCGGTCCACAGCAAGGCCGAGCTGCTCGAGGGGGTGCGCGCGCTGGCGGCGAAGGGGCTGCACCTCTACGCGACCCGTGGGACGGCGAGGTTCCTCGCGCAGAACGGCATCGAAGCTACCGAGCTGCGGTGGCCGCTCGAGGGCGGGGAGCCGAACGCGTCCACCCTGATCGCCGAACGCACCGTCGACCTGGTGATCAACATCCCGAAAAGCGCCGCGCGCGACGAGCTGGAGAACGATTACCTGATCAGGCGCAAGGCGGTCGACTTCGACGTGCCGCTGATCGCCGACCTCCAGCTGGCCAAGCGCTTCACCGAGGCGTTCTGCAGCCCGGCGGCGGATCGCCTCAGCGCGAAATCCTGGAACGAATATCTCCGGTAGGCACCCATGGCGGGGGTACAACAACGGGGCCCCGGTAGGGCGACCGGGACCCCGTCTCGTCATTCTGGCGGGTAACCTCCCCCCAGGATGTGACAACCTCTCTACTGCTGGAGCGACTTGATCGCTCCCCAGGAGCTCTCCTCGTTGCCGACGGCGCACTCGTGGATGATCACGCCGTTGATGATCTCGAAGTTGCAGCCCATGATGTCTATCGACACCCACTCGGGGTTGTACTCGGGGATCACGTAGTCGAAGACCACGTGCTGCAGCTCGGGAGCCTGCCCGCAATAGTCGACGAACGTCTCGCGAACGATGTAATCGGCTTCGGAGCCGGACGGCAGCTCGCCGGGCAGCGGGGGCAGGTTCTCGCCGTACCCGAGGTACGACCACTCGGGGGTCGACCAGTTCACGGCGACGGTGATGTCGCTCGTGCATGCCGGATCATAGGCCATCCAGTCGAACTCTATATGTATGATCTTTCCCCGCGCGGGATC
>Ga0316578_10000256_pt1 | contig 15954 bp, 16 predicted proteins | sample J0NA_2_FD_203076 | JGI IMG/M metagenome (GOLD analysis project Ga0316578, IMG submission 203076) | Rhizosphere microbial communities from salt marsh grasses in Alabama, United States - J0-2_160517rDrC | ecosystem: Host-associated > Plants > Roots > Rhizosphere | place: USA: Alabama | collected... | reverse complement strand
GTCATCCAATGCCACGCCGACGAGATTCCACTCGACGGCCGAATTCGTCGGCAGATACACTGAGTTTCCGTTGACGAGCACCTCAAGGCGCCGCTCGAGCTGATCGCTGACGCCGTGGCGGGTGGCTGTGTACCGAGCACCGGTGGCGTGGGCGACCTGAAAGCCCGGTACCAGCCGCAACAGATCCGGGATTGTGGTGGCCGTGGAGGCCTCGATGATCGCCCGGTCGAGGATCGTCACCGAGGCGGGCGTGTCGAGCAGGGCGCTGGGCAGGCGGGTGGCCGTTGAGACGGTCGGGATCGGCGCGAAGAAGTCCAGCTCGCTGGGCAGATCGGCGGTCCAGGCCGGTGATGAGGCGGCCAAGAGCAGCCAGAGGGTCGGCGCGCACCGAGACGCCGTCATCGCAGGGGCGAGTCCGCTGCGCCGTCTCGATGGTGGGGGGCGGGGACCCCCTCCTCGCCCAGAAGGGCCAGGTCGCCTGGCCGCTCCCGCGCCTGGCAGCCCCCATACCGACAGCGCCCCACGACCGTCGCAAGCCAAAAAAACGGTGGGAAGGTGAGCAGACAAGGGAATGACGGCCACCATCGCTTTCCAAGCCAATGCAGAGTATTGAACAGACGTGCAGCCTGGGCAAGCATTGACCGCCGGATCGCGCCCTCTACCGCGCCGCTGCGGTCCCGAGTCGGAAGGGCCGGCTTCTCCCGGATGAGCGTTGTGGAGATCCCGCCGCCGCGGTTTCTGGCGACCTGAATCGCCCGGCGGGCTATCATTAGCCGCCCGAAGAACAGCGACCAGGAGCCGATCATGGATCTCAGCCCCCGAGAGAAGGATAAGCTACTGCTCTTTACGGCCGGCCTGCTCGCCGAGCGACGCAAGGCGCGCGGCGTCCGATTGAACTATCCCGAGGCGATCGCCTACATCAGCTGTGCGATCCTGGAGGGCGCGCGCGACGGGCGAACGGTCGCCGAGCTGATGGATTACGGACGTACCCTCTTGACCCGAGAAGAGGTCATGGAGGGCATCCCCGAGATGATTCACGAGGTTCAGGTGGAGGCGACCTTTCCGGACGGCACCAAGCTGGTCACGGTGCACCAGCCGATCGTCTGACCGCCTTTGCGGAGCGCGACCGCCGCCCCTTGGCCGACCCTTGGTGCGGCCCCCGGCGTGACCCGGTCGGGCCGCGCACCGACCGGCAGGCAAAACCCATCAGGAGTAGGCCCATGACCCCAGGCGAAATCATCACCGCGCCCGGCGACATCGAGCTCAACGCCGGTCGACCCCGCATCACCATCCAGGTGGCCAACACCGGCGACCGCCCGATCCAGGTGGGATCGCATTACCACTTCTACGAGACCAACTCGGCGCTCGTCTTCGATCGTGAGTCCACGCGTGGTTGGCGGCTCGACATCCCCGCCGGGACGGCCGTGCGCTTCGAGCCCGGCCAGTCGCGGACGGTCTCCCTGGTGCCCTACGCCGGCGATCGCGTGGTCTACGGCTTCAATGGGGGGGTGATGGGTGCCCTCGACGGAGGTGAATCATGAGCAAGATCAGCAGGGCGGCCTATGCCTCCATGTATGGCCCGACCGTCGGCGATCGGGTTCGTCTGGGCGATACGGAGCTCTTCATCCAGGTCGAGGAGGACCGGACCCGGTATGGCGATGAGGTCAAGTTCGGGGGCGGCAAGGTCATCCGCGACGGGATGGGTCAGTGCCAGCGCCAGGCCGACGAGGTCGTGGATCTGGTCATCACCAATGCCCTGATCCTCGATCACTGGGGGATCGTCAAGGCCGACGTCGGGATCAAGACCGGACGCATCGTCGGGATCGGCAAGGCAGGCAACCCGGACACCCAGGCCGGTGTGGACATCCTGGTCGGACCGGGGACCGAGGTCATCGCCGCCGAGGGCCAGATTCTCACTGCCGGCGGCATCGACGCCCATATCCACTTCATCTGTCCCCAGCAGGTCGAAGAGGCCCTGATGTCCGGTATCACGACGATGCTCGGCGGCGGCACTGGGCCGGCGACCGGGACCAATGCCACCACCTGCACGCCGGGCCCGTGGAACATCCGCCGCATGCTCCAGGCGGGCGAGGCGCTGCCGGTCAACCTGGGATTCCTGGGCAAGGGCAACGGCAGCCTGCCGAATGCCTTGGAGGAGCAGGTGCGCGCCGGTGCCATGGGGCTGAAGCTGCACGAGGACTGGGGGACCACCCCGGCGGCGATCGACTGTTGCCTGGGCGTCGCCGAGAAGATGGACGTGCAGGTGGCGATCCACACCGACACCCTCAACGAATCCGGCTTCGTCGAGGACACCATCGCCGCGTTCAAGGATCGCAGCATCCACACCTATCACACCGAGGGGGCCGGGGGCGGTCATGCCCCCGATATCATCAAAGCCGCGGGCCTGCCCAACGTCCTGCCGTCGTCGACCAATCCGACTCGTCCCTACACGGTCAACACGGTCGACGAGCACCTGGACATGCTGATGGTCTGCCATCATCTGTCCCCCTCCATCCCGGAGGATGTCGCCTTCGCCGAGTCGCGCATCCGTCGCGAAACCATCGCGGCGGAGGACATCCTGCACGACCTTGGCGCCTTCTCCATGATTGCCTCGGATTCTCAGGCGATGGGACGGGTGGGGGAGGTGATCTGCCGAACCTGGCAGACCGCCCACAAAATGAAGGTGCAGCGCGGCACCCTTGCGGGCGACCCCGCCGAGCACGACAACCTCCGTGCCAAACGCTATGTCGCGAAATACACCATCAACCCGGCGATCACCCACGGCATCGCCCACGAGGTGGGCTCGGTGGAGGTCGGGAAGCTGGCGGACCTTGTCCTCTGGAGACCCGCCTTCTTCGGGGCCAAGCCCAGTCTCGTCCTCAAGGGCGGCATGATCGCCGGCGCGCCGATGGGAGACCCCAATGCCTCCATCCCGACACCGCAGCCGGTTCACTATCGACCCATGTTCGGTGCCCTGGGCGTCGCCCTGAGCGCGACCTGCATGACCTTCGTCTCGCAGTGGGCGCTGGAGGCGGGCGAGCCGCAGCGGCTCGATCTCAAGCGGCTTGTCGGGATCACCCGCGACAGCCGTCTGGTGCGCAAGTCGAGCATGATCCACAACGACTATCAGCCGATCATCGAGGTCGACCCGCAGACCTACCAGGTCCGCGCGGACGGGCAGCTCCTGACCTGCGAGCCGGCCCGCGTGCTGCCGTTGGCCCAGCGGTATTTCCTGTTCTGAGCGAAACCCTGTTCAAGGCAGCACGATCTGCACCGTCTCGGAGGGGCGGAGCAGCTCGTTGGGGCGGCGGTCGAAGATGATGTCGAGGTAGTAGACGGCGCCCTCCAGCTCGACGCGCACGGCCTGCACCCCGAGGCTGTAGATGCGGCCCTCGCGCATGGCGCCGTTGACGCCGATCCGCGCGGGCTGGCCCGGCTTGAAGCGTCGCAGGGTGCTGGCGGTCACCAGCGCGCGCGCCAGCATCCGATCGTCCGGGGCGATCACGATCAGCGGCTCCTGCTGGAGGGTCTTGTAGATCACCGCTCCGTTCCAGACCCGACTGGAGACCACGACCCCGTCGAACGGTGCGCGCAGCTCGGTATGCTCCAGGGCCACCTGGCTGGATGCCTCGGCCGCCTTCGCCGCTTCCTCTTCCGCCGTTGCGGCGACCTGATTGAGCTCGGCGTCCTTGAGCTCCTCGATCGCGATCAGGCCGCGATCGAACAGCTCCCGACTGCGGGTGAGCGCGCGCCCGGCCTTCTCGACCTCGACCCGAGCCCGGGCGACCCGAGCCTTGGCCTCGAGCAGCCTTGCCCGGGCCTCGCGTTGATCCATACGCAGCAGGAGATCCCCCTTGGAGACATGCTGGCCGGCGCTCACGAGGACCTCTTCGACCACGCCGTTCTCGACCACCCGCATCTCGACCTCGTGGACCCATTCGAGCCAGCCCTTAAGCTCCTGTTCCCCCGCGGCCTGCGCGGAACAGATCAGCAGGCCGACCGCCGTGAGCCAGGCATGTCTCTTCATGGCTCCGCCCCTCCGTCACCCGGGATGGGTCGCCCGGTGAGGGCGTTCAGCTCCGCCCAGGCCAATGCGCGGCAGTAGGCAACGCGTTGGATCTGCAGCCGGGTCTGGGTCTGTTGGCTCATGGAATAGCCGAGGTCGGCGGTCACCTCCTGCTCATAGAGGGCGCGGCTCTCGTCGAGCTTCAGGTCGCGCCAGGCCGACTCGGTGCCCAAGTTGCGCTCCGCCGCCGACAAGGCCCGCAGGCGCAGCAACAGCTCCAGGACCTGTTGGCGAAGCTCCAGCTGCACGAGATCCCGGTCGGCATTCGAGCGACCCGCAGTCAGGGCGCGCACGGCTGGGTTCTCGGACGCCTGCGTCAGGATCTCGTCGGCAGTCGGGAGGCTCTGCGGCGGGGCGCTCACAGCGGGCTCCAGGAGGTTGCGCGGCAGATCGGTGGGGTCTCCGAGTGCCTGTGCGAGCAATGTCCGTGTCAGCTGCTGGCTGATCTCGCTCGCGGTGCGCCGATGGAGGATCTCCTGATAGACGGATTCGAGCTCCAGGACGCGGAGCGCCGAGAGCTGGCCGAGCTCGCTGCGGACGGAGGCCCGATCGAACTGGACGTAGGCGACGGCCATCGCCTCGTTGTTGCTGGCGAAGCTGAGATCGGCAAGGAGGACGTCGAAGAACCGCGCCATGATCTCCAGTCGCTGCGCGTCCTGCGCGCTGATCAGCGGGTCGAGCGGCTGATTGCGGTCGGGGTCGGCGACGTCGGAGTTGCGAAAGGCGAGACGTTGACAGTCCAGATAGAGCGGTTGGCGTCGCGGCAGCCGGGCGGAAAGATCGTCGGACGCGGCGATCCGGGGGTGGCGGGAGGCGGCCTGCAAGGCCTGCTCCAGGCCGAGGGGATCTGAGACGGCCGGGGCCGGAGCGGGCAACAGCGCTGCCAGCGCTGCAAGAACAGCCAGGCATGGAATCGTCACTCGGCGAGCCGGGACGCTCATCGGCGGGGATGCTTCTCAGATCTGGGACGCGTCATCGGTTCGGAGCGACGTCCTGAATCGTCTTGTTCATGGGGTCTTGGCGGGGAGGTTCCCATGGGCGCAGAGCTTACGTGCAGTGCACTCGGCTGCTCAAGCGATCGAGGGAGCGGCCTGGCGACGCATCGCCTGTCGATCCGAGGATGACCTGGCGCCAATCGAGGCTCCGGAGGGGCCGGGGGGTATCCGCTTCGGCGGGGGCGCGTCTCGGGCAACGCGGGCTGCAACCCCTTCACGGGCGCCCACACCTTGGTCACCACCGCACGCGATCAGGTCGTGCCGGAGTGATCCGCGCCCAAGGATGCGCTTGAGCCCACTCGAACCTTGAGGTCGGGCCCCAGGCCAGGCGCGACGGCGACCGGCAGCATGGCCCGGGGGCGCCCACGCCCATCAACGGACCGGTTATACTGGCGTCTTCCGGGCTGCCGAGGATCAAGGGAGGCGTGCATGTACTGCTGGGCGAGAACGCTCTTGTACCTCACCGTGACGGTGCTCGGGATCGCGAGCCTGGTCGGTGCCTGCGGGCAGAAGGGTCCGCTCTATCTGCCGGAGGAGACCACTGCCGTTTCCGAATCGCCCGGCGCGGATGTCCCGACCCCGTCGCCCGCGCCGTCCGACGCGGCGGCCGCCTCTGACACGCCCTAGCCGAGAGTCCGCCAGAGACTGCATGGATCATTTCAACTATCGCAATGATGCCCTCCATGCCGAGGCAGTTCCCCTCGCGGACATCGCCGCGCGCTTTGGCACACCCTGCTACGTCTATTCCCGCGCCACCCTGGAGCGCCATTGGCGGGCCTTCGACCGCGCCTTTCGTGACCATCCCCGTCTGATCTGCTTCGCGGTCAAGGCCAACTCCAATCTGGCGGTCCTGAATGTGCTGGCCCGCCTGGGCTCTGGATTCGACATCGTGTCGAGAGGCGAGTTGGAGCGGGTGCTCGCGGCCGGGGGTGACCCGTCCAAGGTGATCTTCTCGGGCGTGGGCAAGCGCGAGGACGAGATGCGTCTTGCCCTGGAGGTCGGGATCCGCTGCTTCAATGTGGAGTCCGAATCCGAGTTGCTCCGGCTCGATCGCATCGCGCGCGGGCTCGGCGTCGTCGCACCCGTGTCCCTTCGTGTCAACCCGGATGTCGATGCCCATACCCACCCCTACATCGCCACCGGTCTCAGGGAGAACAAGTTCGGGATCGACATCCATGCGGCGGAGGAGGTCTATGCTCGCGCCTCGTCCATGTCCAATCTCCGCGTGAACGGCATCGCTTGCCATATCGGATCTCAGCTCACCGATCTCGCCCCCTTCATCGACGCTCTGTCTCGGGTGTTGGTCTTGGCGGAGCGTCTCGGCGAGATGGGTATCCCGATCTCCCATCTGGATCTCGGCGGCGGACTCGGGATCCGTTACACCGATGAGCATCCGCCAGAGCCGGCGGCCTATGCGGCGGCCCTGAGCTACCAACTGGGCGATCGTCCCTATGAGGTCGTTCTCGAGCCCGGACGCGCCATCGCGGGCAACGCCGGTGTGCTCCTGACCCGCGTGGAGTATCTCAAATACAACGGTCAGCGGCGTTTCGCGATCCTGGATGCGGCGATGAACGACCTGCTTCGCCCTGCGCTCTATCAAGCCGTGCAGGAGATCGTGCCGGTCGTGCGCGATTCCGACGCCGAGCAGGCCCGCTACGACCTGGTCGGGCCGGTGTGCGAAACCGGGGACTTTATTGGCAGGGGCCGTCATCTGGCGCTGAGCGAGGGCGACCTGCTGGCGGTTCGTGGCTCCGGGGCCTATGGGTTCACCATGAGCTCCAACTACAACAGTCGACCGCGCGCACCCGAGGTCATGGTCGAGGGCGATCGCGTCCATCTGGTGCGCGAGCGCGAGACCATCGCCAGCCTCTTCGCCGGAGAATCCGTGTTGCCGTCATGAAGCGCCGCCCCGAACCCGAGTTGATGGACACGCACGAGCAGGCCATCGCCTACGCCCAGGCGGACTTCACCGAGTCCAATACCCTCTTCATCGAGCTGTTGCGCAAGCTCGCCCCCGGCCCGCTCGACGGTGCCCGGGCGCTCGACCTGGGCTGTGGGCCGGCGGATATCAGCATCCGCTTTCTGCGTGCCTATCCTCAGGCGAGATGCGATGCCTTGGATGGCTCCCAGCCGATGCTCGATCTCGCACGGGCCGCGCTCGACCGATCGCCCGGTGTCGTCTCGCGCTGTCGTTTGATCTGCGATCAACTGCCCTCGGCGTCGTTGCCCAGCCACCATTACGACCTGATCCTCTCGAATAGTCTGCTACACCATCTGCACGACCCCGGGGTGTTGTGGCGTACGCTCCTGGAGACCGGAAAACCCGGCGCCCCCGTCCTTATCATGGACCTGATGCGTCCGGCATCCGCGGGATGGGTCGAGGCGCTGGTCTCGACCTATGCCGAAGGGGAGCCGGAGGTTCTCCGGAGCGACTTCCGGAGCTCGCTGTTCGCGGCCTTCGAGCCAGCGGAGGTCTGCGATCAACTGGTCGCCGCCGGCCTGACCGAGCTCTCCGTCGCGGTGGTCAGCGACCGGCATCTCGCCGTCTCAGGACGCCTGCCGCGATGAGGCTCGGCTTCAGCAAGATGCAGGGTCTGGGCAACGACTTCGTGGTCCTGGATGGTACCGGGCAAGCCATAGAGCTCGACCCCGCGACCGTCCGCCGGCTCGCCGACCGCCGTTTCGGGATCGGCTGCGACCAGGTCTTGATCGTTGAGCCGGCCCGCCTGAGCGGAACCCGGTTTCACTATCGCATCTTCAATGCCGACGGCTCAGAGGTTGAGCAGTGCGGGAACGGTGCCCGTTGCTTCGCCCGTTTCGTGCGCGAGCGGGGGCTCACCGAGGCGGACGCGATTCCGGTGGGCACCGCCGCCGGACCCATCCGGCTTTTTATGGAGGCGGACGGACAGGTGCGCGTCGATATGGGGGCGCCCGAGCTCGCGCCTGAGCGGATCCCCTTCCTGGCCGATCGGCAGGCCGTCGCCTATCCGTTGGATGTCGCGGGTGAGCAACTGAGCATCGGGGCCTTGTCGATGGGGAATCCGCACGCGGTGATCCTGGTCGACGACCTCGACTCGGCACCTGTGAAGCGCCTGGGGCCGCTCGTCGGGTCCCATGAGCGATTCCCAAGCGGTGTCAACGTCGGATTCATGCAGATCCTGCGGCGGGACCACCTGCGCCTTCGGGTCTTCGAGCGCGGCGTCGGGGAGACCCTGGCCTGTGGGACCGGCGCCTGTGCCGCGGTTGTCCATGCGCGACAGCTTGGTCGAGTGGATACGCGGGTGCGGGTTGGCTTGCCCGGCGGGGATCTCGTGATCGAATGGGCCGGTTCGCCAGATGTCGTCTGGATGACGGGACCGGCCGTGCATGTCTTTCGAGGGGAGATTGAGCTATGAGAGGATCAGCGTGAGCAGACAAGAGGCAGAGCAGTCCGCTGCCGAGGACCCGGACCTCGAGGCCAGGGTTGCCGAATACCTTGTACAGAATCCGACCTTTTTCGATCGCAATCCTCAGGTCTTGGCGGCCCTAGAGGTCCCGCACGCGTCTGGCGGGGCGGTCTCCCTGATCGAGCAGCAGGTCCGCCTGCTGCGCAGCCAGCTGGAGGCGGAGCGCAATCGGCTCACACACCTGATCTCACGCGCGCGCGAGTACGAGTCCCTCTCCGGCCGCCTCCACAACCTGGTCTTGAAGCTGATCGCGGCACAGGATTCTGAGCAGGTCTGCGATCTTCTCAAGGATGCCCTCCTGAGCGAGTTTTCCGCCGAGGCGATGACGCTCAAGCTGTTTCAAGCCGAGTCCGAGACGGGGTCCGGGGCGGATCCCCTGACCCTGTCCTTCCGCGACTTCCTCGATCGTCACCATGCCCTGTGTGGCCCTTTGGACTGCGAGAAGGCGCGGATCCTGTTCGGCGCGGCCGGCGCCGAGATCCGCTCGGCCGCACTGGTGCCCGTCCGGGCCGATGGGCATGCCGGGGTCTTGGCGATCGGCAGTCACGACGCGGAGCGTTTTCGCGCGGACATGGCCACCGACCTGCTCGATCGACTTGGTGAGATCCTTGGCCAGAAGCTGCGGGTCATGCCCCTGGGGCACTGTGACGAGGGCCCCGAGGTGATCTCCGTGCCCTCGGCCGAATGAGTCGTCCGCGGACCAGACCGTGACCACCGCAGAGACACTTCGGGGACGGTATCCACCTGTGGGCGTGTCTTGCGGAGCCAGCCGTGCGCGGGACCGATTCTATGATGCCGCCTCGTGTATTCCCGCGCCGGCCGGCCGCACGGGCCTGCCGCGCGCTCGCGGCTGGGCTCGGACGACGCCGACATGAGCGCGCCGAAGGACCTGACAGCGGCATTCCTCAGCCATCTCGCCCATGAGCGACGTCTGTCCGCGCAGACCCTGACGGCCTACCGGCGCGACCTGGAACGTCTAAGCACCTGGCTGGCCGACGCCGGGGCGGGCGCGATCGATCGGCTCGACGAGCAGACGGTGCGACAGTTTCTCGCCTGGCGCCATCGTCGCGGGGCATCCGGAAAGACCCTGCAACGGGAGCTCTCCAGCCTGCGCAGTCTTTATCGCTGGCTGCTGCGCGAAGGGCTCGCCGCGTCCAACCCCGCGCTCGGGGTCCGGGCGCCAAAGAGTCCGCGTCGTCTGCCGGCGACACTCGACGCAGACCAGCTCTGTCGCCTGCTGGATCATCCGGGTGAAGAAGACCTCCTGGCGATCCGCGACCGCGCGATGATCGAGCTCTTGTATTCCTCGGGTTTGCGGCTCGCCGAGCTGGTCGCGGTCAACCTTGGCGATATCGATATGGCCGAGGGGGAGCTCGCGGTCCTGGGTAAGGGGGCCAAGACGCGGCGCGTCCCCGTCGGAGCCAAGGCGCGCGAGGCGGTCCGGCGCTGGATGCTGGTGCGCTCCAATCTGGCTGGCGGGGACGAGCCCGCGCTCTTCACCAGCAGCCGTGGAAGGCGTATCCATCCCCGCACGGTCGAGGCGCGTCTCGCCCAATGGGCGCGCTCCCAAGGCGCGACGCGCGACCTGCATCCGCACCTGCTGCGCCACAGCTTCGCGACCCATCTGCTGGAGTCGTCCGGCGATCTGCGCGCCGTTCAGGAGCTGCTCGGACACGCCGACATCGGCACCACGCAGGTCTATACGCACCTCGACTTCCAGCACCTGGCCCAGGTCTATGACCAGTCCCACCCGCGCGCGAAGAAGAAGCCTAAACGGCCTCCGGGGTAGCATCCGCTGCCCTCGTCCTGGCCCGCCCCGTATCCATCAGCAGCAGACACGGTCTGGCGAAGGCAGCCATTCAGCGCGTCCCCCGGGGAGCAAGATGCACCGCCATTTGCAGGCGCTCACGCGCCCGGAGATGAAGGAGTGGGGGAGACCGCCTCTTGCGGTCCCTGAATCTGATTCATTGTGGCGTTTTCCCAGATGATGCCGTCTGATCCCTGACCATGCTGCTCTCACCCAAGCACCGCTTTCTCTTCGTGCATATCGCCAAGACCGGCGGGACCAGTGTCCGCGCCGCGTTGGAAGGGCTGCGATGGCGCGATCCCTGGTATTGGCCGATGTTTCTCTGCAGCCGTCTGAGCCACCTCAGCGGTCACCGCATCGCCACCAAGCTTCCCCGTCACGCGAAGGCGATCGCCGCCAAGGAGATGCTGCCGAAGGCGTACTTCGACCAGCTCTTCAAGTTCGCCTTCGTACGCAACCCCTGGGATCTGCAGGTCAGCTCGTTCCACCATATCCGCCGCGAGCGGCCCCAGTACCTTGGCGGGCACGCGGATTTCGAGGGCTTCCTGCGCTGGAAGCTGGATCCGGAACGGCCCTACCAATACCACCTGGACACGTCGATCGAGTTGCAGAGCGACTACTTGATCGACCTTCGTGGGCGTTTGATCGTGGATTTCATCGGCCGCTATGAGCGTCTGCAGGAGGACTTCGAGACCGCCTGTGAGCACATCGGCATCCCTGTGCCCGCGTTGCCTCATGCCCGCAGGGCGACCGACCGCCGCCAGGATTATCGTCTCTACTACACGGATGCGACCGCCGAGCTGGTCGCGCGGCATTTTTCCGCGGATCTCGAGCTGCTCGGCTATCGTTTCGGTTCCGAGTGACGCCGTGCGGTCCGCCAGGTGCGCAGCCGGCTCAATGCGAATCCGACGGCTCACATGCTCTGCGGTTCGCTGCTCTGAGCGCGGGTCTCTGCTCGGGGCGCGATCGCGCGCAGCCGGAGCGCGTTCTCGGCGGCAAAGTCGGCGATCCGCGGGAGCATGCGGGTCAGGATTCGGTTCACTGCCACCACGCCGCCATAAGCGTCTTCGGATGTTGCGAGCTCGGTGTCGGCGAACACCTGCGTCGCCAGGACCCGGCGCCCGTTCGGGTCGACGAGACCGACGCGGAGCTCCACGCGGGCCAGGCTTGGACGCGTGCGGAAGTCCTGATAGAGGGACTCGATGAGGGTGTCGAGGCGAAGATCCGCGCTGATGCCGAGCGCCTCCTCGCTCACCGCCCCGAATGCAGCGTTTCCCCTCAGAGCCGTGACCAGCAGAGGGCCGAGCATGGCGGCAGGCGCGTCCACCCATTCGTGCTCCGCGAAGTGGTCGATCCGGTAGTCCTGCTCGAGGTACGCCATACGGCGGGTGGAATAGCCCGCGGCGGCCTTCGGCTCGGCGACCAGGAGGGTCGGCCTGGCCCCCGCCGGATGCCCGGGTTCGCGATCACGCTGCGGCAGGTCCGGAGCCAGCAGATAGGTCATGGGTGGCGATTCCGGCGGCCGCGGCAAGACCCCGGCGCAACTGCCCAGCAGGACCAAGACCGGAAGCACGGCGAGAACCTGGGCCTTGAGTTTCAGACCTCGCATCAGCGCTCCCCCGGGCCGGGGCGGCGGGTTCGGCCGTAGAGGAGCAGATTCGGGTCCTGCTCCAGGTCGGTTGCCAGGCGGTCCAGCCGGCCGGTGAGACCGCGAAGGTCCCTCAACAGGGCGACCAGCTCCGGCATCCCGTCCCGTGTCAGGGCCGTGACCCCCGGGGCGGCCTGCGCGGTCAGACCATCCAGCCGGCGCGCCGCCTGACCGATCGCGCTCGCCGCTGCCGCCGCGGCATCCAGGGTCTCGCCCGCGCGCTCCGCCAGTGCCGGGAGCCGCCCGACCGCGCGGGACAGGTCATCCAGCACGGGGCCGAGTCGTTCCAGGTGGTCATCGAGGGTCCCGGCGGCCTGAGACAGGTGAGCGGTGGCTTGCCGCGCGTCCTGGAGGCCGGCCCCGATCGTCGCCCGCTCGTCCTCGCCGACCAGCCCCCGCAGGGAGGCCAGGGTGTCCCGAAGCTCCGCCGCCGCGCCCTTGGCCTCATCCAGCAGCTCGGTGCCCGTTCGTTGCAGCTTGGCCAGGTCCGACGGGACCGCGCGGATCACCGGGTAGTCCGCTCCTGGCTCAGTCTGCAGCGGCGGACTCCCCGGCTCCCCGCCGTGCAGCTCGATGAAATACACGAGCCCGGTCAGGCCCTGGCTCGCCAGACTGGCGGTGGTGTCCACATTGATCGGCACATCCCGCCGCACGTCGATCAGCAGCCGGATCCGGCGCGGATCCCCGGGGTCAATGCCCACCTCGCGCACCTTGCCCACGTCCACGCCCTGGTACTTGACGAGGGACTCGCCGGCGATCCCCGCCACTGACTCGGGCGGGTAGATTGCGAAGGTGCGGTCGTCCCCCGCGGGTCCGACGCCCACCAGCCACAGCGTGGTCACCACGAAGACCCCCGTCAGGGCGACGACGAAGAGTCCGACGAGTGCATAGCTTACCCGCGGTTCCAAGTCAGGCTCCTTGCCGCGCGCGCCCGGGGTCCCTGAAAGAAGGCCGCGATCGCCGGGTCGTCCGATGCGCTCAGCTCGCCCATGGTTGCGGTGGCCAGTATCCGCCGCTCAGCGAGAAAAGCCACCCGGTCGGAGACCCGCCACAGGGTATCCAGATCGTGGGTGGTCATGACCACCGTCAAATCCAGGGAGCGGTGCAGGTCCAGGATCAGGTCGTCAAGTGCATCGGCGCCGATGGGGTCCAGACCCGTTCCCGGCTCGTCGAGGACCAGCAGGTCCGGGTCCATGGCCAGCGCCCTGGCCAAGGCGGCGCGCTTATGCATGCCCCCGCTGAGCTGGCGGGGGTATTTATGGGCCGCATCCGCGGGCAGACCGGCCAGAAGCAGCTTGAGCATGGCGATGTCGCGGATCACGGCGTCGGGCAGGTCCGTCTGCTCCTTCATTGGAACGGCTATATTCTCCAGTGCAGTGAGCGAGTTAAATAGTGCGCCGTGCTGGAACATGATGCCGATCCGGCGGCGCAGGCGGTTCGCCGTGGACTCGTCCAGATCGACCGCATCTTCCCCGAACAGGCGCACCTGCCCCGCAGTCGGGCGTGCAAGCAGGATCATCTCCCGCAGCAGCACCGACTTGCCGGAGCCGCTCGCCCCCACCAGCGCCAGGATCTCGCCCCGATTCACGGTGAGGTTCAGGCCCTCATGGATGCAGGCCGCACCGAAACAGGTCCGAATTCCCCGAAGCTCTACAGGGTGTGGCCTCGTGCGATCGGGTACCGGATCGCGCGGTCCTGGACGCTCTCCGGCCAAGGTCAGATCCCCATCCAGCTATAGACGACCGAAAAGGCGGCGTCCAGGACGATCACCATGACGATCGCCTGGACCACGCTGGTCGTGGTATGCCGGCCCACGCTGTCGGCGCCACCGCGCACCTTGAACCCGTGGTAACAGCCCACGGAGGCGATGGCCGCGGCGAACACCGGGGCCTTGGCCACCCCTGTCATCAGTGAGTTGATGGACACTGCCTCCGGTATGCGTCGCATGAAGGTATCGGGGCTGACGTCCAGCATCAGGGCGGACATCACCATCCCCCCGGCCACCGCCGCCATGTCCGCGAAGACGGTGAGCAAGGGCAGCGCGACCACCAGACCCGAGATCTTGGGCAGCACCAGCAGATCGATGGGCGACACCCCGATGCTGCGCAGCGCGTCGACTTCCTCGGTGACCTGCATGGTCCCGATCTGTGCCGCGTACGCGGAGCCGCTTCGCCCGGCCACCACAATCGCCGTCATCAGCGGGCCAAGCTCCCGAAGCACGGTGATGGTCACCAGATCCACGACATAGAGGTTACCCCCATAGACGCGGAGCTGCACCCCGGACTGGTAGGCGATCACCACCCCGAGCAGGAACGAGAGCATGCCCAGGACCGGCACGGCGCGCACCCCGTCCTGCTCCACCACCAGCAGGATCTGGCGCCAGCGCAACCGCGCCGGCCGCAGAAGGCTGCGCAGGAAAGCCAAGGACGTTTCACCGCCGAAAGAGAGCATCGAGAAGCCTTGCAGCACCCACTCCCAGGCATCCCGGCCGAGCCGCTCCAGGCCTGCAGCGCGACGGGGCAACTCGAGGGCGGCCAGACTGTCGGCCTGCGCTGCGAGCCGTTCCCGCACCAGACCGAGCAGGGCCAGATGCCGATCGTCAAACCCGCTGAGCCGGGCCTCGCGTCCATCGCCCTTCAGCCTTTCAATGAGGCGATAAAGCAGGAGCGCCCCTGCCGTATCGAGCGCCGTCAGGCTGCTTCCGTCGACGTCCACGGGCTCCGCCGTCTGTCCTGACCCTGCGGCCGCCGCACTGATTCCGTCGAGGGCGGCGGTCGTCCAATGACCGGTCAGCCGCAGGCGGCGACGATCCGTGCTCCATTCGAAGCCCGCCGCAGTCTGCGCCGGCGTTCCGGCCGTGCGGGTCTGGAAGCGATGCTTGGGCGGCGTCACGGACATCACCTCGGGGAAGGACGAAGACTGCGATCCGAGACCTTACACCATCGGCCTGAACATCTCACCACAGGGCGCTGGACCCGGCCGATCACGATGGCAACAATGACGCGAATCCACGACGAGACGAAGCCAATGGAACCCACCCAGACCCGTTCACAGCTGACTGGGGAGCTCGTGGAGCTTGCCCTGCGTGATCTGGCGGAAGGCAACGCTGAGCTTCTGCGGCACGCCCTGGCCGACCTGCATCCCGACGAGATCGCGGACCTGCTCGAGGGCATGCCGCCCGAGCAACGCCGGCTGACCTGGGGTCTCGTACCCGAGCCGATGCGCGGCGAGGTGCTCAGCTACCTCCACGATGAGGCCCGTGCATCTCTCATCGATGAGATGGAGCCCGAGGAGCTGGTCGTCGCCGCCGGGCAGATGGACGACGAGGACCTGGCCGACGTCCTCGAGGAGCTGCCGCGCGACCTCACCGAGACCATCCTCGCCGCTCTCGAGCGCGACCATCGCGACCGCGTCGAGGCGGTGCTCAGCTACCCGGAAGGCACCGCGGGACGCCTCATGAGCGCCAATGTCATCAGTGTGCGCGCCGACGTCACGCTGGCCGTCGTGCTGCGCTGGCTGCGCCGTCACCGCGAGCTGCCGCCTCACACCGACGCGATCATGGTGCTGGCCGAAGACGGACGCTACCGCGGCAAGCTCGACATCGCGGACTTGGTGACGCGTGACCCCGACCTGACCGTCATCGCGGTCATGCAGCCCGATGCGGCAACGGTGCGGGCGACCGCCAGCGAACGCGAGGTCGCCGCGCTCTTCGAGCGCCGCGACCTCATCTCGGTTGCGGTTCTGGACGACAACGAACGCCTGCTCGGGCGGATCACCGTCGACGACGTGATCGACGTCATCCGCGGGGAGGCCGACCGTCGGTTGCTGCAGAGCGCCGGCCTCGAGGAGCAGGAGGACCTGTTCGCGCCGATCTTGCCGAGCGCTCGGCGCCGTGGGCTTTGGCTCGGCATCAACCTGCTGACCGTGTTCGCGGCTGCCGGCGTGATCGGCCTCTTCGAGGCCACCCTCGAGAAGATCGTCGCGCTGGCGGT
>Ga0316578_10000255_pt1 | contig 15959 bp, 16 predicted proteins | sample J0NA_2_FD_203076 | JGI IMG/M metagenome (GOLD analysis project Ga0316578, IMG submission 203076) | Rhizosphere microbial communities from salt marsh grasses in Alabama, United States - J0-2_160517rDrC | ecosystem: Host-associated > Plants > Roots > Rhizosphere | place: USA: Alabama | collected... | reverse complement strand
TCGGTACTGGTTGTCGGCGGCGGAATTGCCGGTATGCAGTCCGCATTGGATCTGGCCAATTCCGGGTACTACGTGTACCTTTTGGAAAAATCCCCCTCCATCGGCGGGGTGATGTCCCAGCTGGACAAGACCTTTCCGACCAATGATTGTGCCATGTGAATTATCTCACCGAAACTGGTCGAGGTCGGCCGGCATTTAAATATCGAACTGATCACCTACGCAGACCTTGAAAGTGTGAAGGGTTCTGCCGGAAATTTCAAGGTCAAAGTCAGAAAGCGTGCCCGCACGATTATTGAAGACCGCTGCACGGGCTGCGGTGCCTGCGTTGAAAATTGCCCTGTGGTCATTCAAAATGTGTCTGCAGGCTGATGGGAAGCTGACATCAGACGGGTAGACGTGGTGGTTCGAACGCACCGCACGCCCCCGGATCATTAGGAGAAACCCCTATGGACAAAGCCATGGACCAACGCAATGATCCATCCGCTCAAATCGATTATAAAGCGCTGGATGCGATCATCGAAAAAGAATTCAACAGCGATAAAGAAAACCTGATCATGATGCTTCAGGCGATTCAAAAAGCCTATAACTATCTGCCCCGGCCGGCGCTGAATTATCTGGCGCTTAAAATCGGTGTCCCCTATAGCAAAATATATGGTGTGGCAACCTTTTACAGCACCTTCAGCCTGGAGCCCAGAGGCCGCAATATTATTTCCATCTGTCTGGGCACCGCCTGCCACGTCAGGGGCGCCGAACGTGTCCATGAAAGAATCGAGGAGGCGCTGGGCATCAGCGACGGCCAAACAACGCAAGACCAGCGTTTTACACTGGAGTCGGTGCGCTGCATCGGCTGCTGCAGCCTGGGGCCGGTGGTTAAAATTAATGAAGACATGCATGCACGACTGCCGACGGATCAAGTCGGTAAAGTTTTGGATCAATACGAATAAGCGGAAAATGCGAGGCATAGACCATGAAAATCCTTTCTGTGGATGACTTAGATAAGATAGGCCAGGAGCATAGCAAACGACTGTACTGGCCGGATGCCGTCAAGGTGAACATCGGCATGGCCTCCTGCGGAATTGCGGCCGGGGCCCAGACGTCTTATGAAAAGGCCAAAGAAGTGTTCCCCGCCGGCAGCGGAGTGCAAATTTGCCAGACCGGCTGTATCGGTTTCTGTGAAGAAGAGCCTCTGGTTGAAATCCTCGGATACGGTAAACCCAGAGTTATGTATAAACACATCACCGAAGACAAGATTGCCGATGCAATAAACGGCTATATGGAGGGTGATTTCAATAAAAAATGGATCCTCGGCCAAATGCGGGACGCCCGCAGTGTACTGGAAGACGGCACCGACAACGCTCTGGCCGGAACGGAGCCGGCAGACGGCATCCCTTACCTGGAGGACATCCCTTTTTACAGCAAACAGGTAAAAATCGCCCTGCGCAATTGCGGATACATTGATCCGGATTCAATTGAAGAATACATTGCCAGAGCTGGTTACCGTGCGTTTTTACAAAGCCTGCAGGAAATGGATCCGACAGACATCATCCGTATCATCAAGGAATCCGGACTGCGAGGACGCGGAGGCGGGGGCTTCCCAACCGGGATTAAGTGGGCTACCTGCGCCAAGCAAAAGGGGCGTCGCTTCATCATCTGCAATGCAGATGAAGGTGACCCGGGTGCCTACATGGATCGCAGTATCCTGGAAGGTGATCCCCACAGCGTGCTGGAGGGCATGTTGATCGCCGGGGTGGCCATCGGTTCCAATCAGGGATCAATCTATGTCCGCAATGAATATCCGCTGGCCGTTAAACGTCTGGTCACAGCCATCAAAGAGGCTGAGGCATATGGTCTGCTGGGCGAAGGTATCGCCGGGTCGGATTTCAGCTTTGACATCAAAATATCCACCGGCGCTGGTGCCTTTGTTTGCGGGGAGTCTACCGCATTGATGGCCTCTTTGGAAGGCAACGTCGGAAGACCACGGGCCAAATATGTCCACACGGTGGAAAAGGGCTTTCGAGACAGCCCCTCCAACCTGAACAATGTTGAAACCTACGCCAATGTACCCGCCATTCTGTTAAAAGGCGCCGGTTGGTTTGCGGGCATGGGCACCGATCTCAGCAAAGGGACAAAGGCTTTCAGCCTGGTGGGCAAAGTTAAAAACACCGGCCTGGTGGAAGTGCCGATGGGGATATCTTTAAGAGATATTGTTTTCAAACTGGGCGGCGGGGTGCCCAAGAAAAAAGAATTTAAGGCGGTGCAAACGGGTGGGCCCTCGGGGGGGTGCATACCCGAGAGATTTCTCGATCTGCCGGTGGATTACCAGAAGCTGAACGAAGTAGGCTCCATCATGGGCTCCGGCGGAATGATCGTCATGGATCAGGACACCTGTATGGTGGATGTGGCCCGCTATTTTCTGGATTTTCTCAAGGATGAATCCTGCGGCCAGTGCAACCCCTGCCGTGAAGGGATTAAACAGATGCTCGCGATTCTAACCAGAATCTGCGAAGGAAACGGGGACAAAGGCGACATCGAGCTCCTTGAAGAACTTGGCAGCATGGTGCAAAAATTTTCCCTTTGCGGGCTGGGGACATCGGCACCGAACCCGGTTTTAACCACCATACTTTATTTCCGGGATGAATATGAGGCCCATATAATAGATAAAAAATGCCCGGCCGGTGTCTGCAAACCCCTGTTTCACTATGCGATTGATGCTGAAGCCTGTACCGGCTGTCGCGTCTGTGCGCGCAAATGCCCGCAGAAGGCTATCAGCGGCAAAAAGAAGGAGCCCCACACGCTGAACCAGGACAAATGTATAAAGTGCGGCATCTGCTATGACGCATGTAAATTCGACGCCATTCAAATTCGATAATATGAGGAAATGGATTTATGATTACATTTAAGCTTAACGGCCAAACCGTCCAGGGTGAAGAAGGACAATATATTCTCCAGGTGGCTGAGAAATTCGGTGTCGACATTCCAACGCTCTGCCACCATAAAGCGCTCGAACCGGCAGGGATGTGCCGTCTGTGCACGGTGGAGCTTTTTGACGGCCGCCGCAAACGCTATGTCACAGCCTGCAACTATCCGATCTGGGAAGGCATGGAGGTCAACACCGATTCAGAGGCAGTCCATCAGGGACGCAAGTTAATCGTTGAACTGCTGCTGGCCCGCTGTCCGGAAGTACCGCTGCTTCAAAAACTGGCTGCACAGTATGGAATAGAAGAACCTCGCTTTGAAAAAGAAAACGACACCTGCATCCTTTGCGGACTGTGTGTGCGCACCTGTGAAAAAATGGGAGCCAATGCCATCAGCCTGACCGGCCGTGGCGTCGATATGGCAGTGGACACACCGTTTCATATTCAAACCGAGGCTTGTATTGCCTGCGGTGCTTGCGCCACGGTATGCCCCACCGGACACATTACCCTGGATACCATTAAAGCCAATGTCACCCAACGTGATTTTGAACTGATTCCCTCCGAATACGAAATGGGCCTGTCGGGCCGCAAGCCGGTTTACGTGCCCTATGCCCAGGCGGTGCCCAACACGCCGGCCATTGACCGCGACAAGTGTATTCATTTCAAAACCGGCGGCTGCAAGATCTGCGCCGAATTTTGCGGGGTCGATGCTATCGATCATTCCATGCAGGACGAAATCATCGAGCTAAACGTCGGATCCATCGTTCTGGCTCCGGGCTTTGAACCCTTTGATCCGTCTAAATTTGATTCATACAACTACAGCAAATTGCCGAATGTGATCACCTCCATGGAAATGGAAAGGATTCTGTCAGCTTCGGGACCCACCGGCGGGCACCTGGTTCGGCCCTCCGATCATGCCGATCCTAAAAAGATTGCCTGGTTTCAATGTGTGGGATCCAGGGATATGAATCGCTGCGATAATTCATACTGTTCATCGGTATGCTGCATGTATGCCATAAAAGAAGCGGTCATCGCCAAAGAACACGCCGGCGATGATCTGGATTGCGCCATATTCTTCATGGATATGCGGACGCATGGTAAAGATTTTGAGCGCTTTTACGATAACGCCCGCGAAAAACAGGGTGTTCGCTTCCTGCGCAGCCGCATCCACACCATCGACCCGGTGGGAGACAGCGGCGATCTGTCGGTGCGTTATGTAACTGAAAACGGCGAATTAGAATCGGAAACCTTTGACATGATTGTGCTGTCGGTGGGGCTGCAGACCTCCGCTGAGACTGCCGAGCTGGCCAATCGGCTGGGCCTGGAGATGACGGATGGCAATTTTTGCAAGACCGACACCTTCGACCCCGTCGCAACCTCCAAAAAAGGTATCTATGTTTGCGGCGCCTTTCAGGGGCCCAAGGACATCCCCCAGTCGGTGGTGGACGCCAGTGCCGCCGCTGCGGCAGCCGGTGAAATCCTGAGCCAGGCTCGCAATACCGAAACGAAAACCCCGGAAGTCGTCCCCGAAACCAACGTAATCAACGAGCGCCCGCGAGTGGGGGTGTTTGTCTGCCGCTGTGGCATTAACATTGCCGGCGTTGTCGATGTACCGTCGGTCGCCGAATATGCCAAGACACTGCCCTATGTGGAATATGCCAGCGACAATCTGTATTCCTGCTCCCAGGACACCCAGGAGAACATCTCCCAGATCATCAAACAAAAGAATTTGAACCGGGTCGTGGTGGCTGCCTGCACACCGAAAACCCATGAACCCCTGTTCCAGGAAACATTGATAAATGCAGGGCTAAACAAATATCTGTTTGAGATGGCCAACATTCGCAATCAGGACTCCTGGGTCCACAAAAACAACCCTGAGTTTGCCACCAAAAAAGCCAAAGATCTGGTGCGCATGGCCGTCTCGAAGGTTACCCTGATGGAACCCCTCAAAGAAACCGAGCTGGAAGTCAATCAAACCGCCATGGTCGTCGGCGGCGGTATATCCGGCATGGCATCGGCTAAAAGCCTGGCGAATCAGGGATATGAAACCCATATTATCGAACGCAGCGCCCAGCTCGGCGGCCAGGCTCTCAACCTTTATCAGACCGTAACCGGTGAGGATATTCAGAAAAAATTGTCGGGACTGATCAAAGAAGTGCAGAGCAATAAAAAAATCCACATCCATCTGGAAACGACCCTGTCCAATGTGGAGGGGTTTGTCGGCAATTTCGAGAGCAAGCTGTCATCTAACGGTAAAGAGGAGCTCCTTGAACACGGGGTTGCCGTTTTGGCCACCGGCGCATCGCCTTTGAAGCCGACCGAATACAGTTATGGAAAAGATCCGCGCATTTTGACCAGCCTGGAGCTCGACCGGAAATTTCTCGATAAAGACCCCGCTTTGAAAAAAATCAATACAGCGGTTTTCATCCAATGTGTGGGCTCACGGGAACCCGAACGCCCTTATTGTTCGCGGGTATGCTGCACGCACTCGGTTGATAATGCCCTGCAGCTGAAAAAGCTGAATCCGGACATGAACGTGTTTGTTCTCTACCGCGACATCCGAACCTATAGCGAGCGGGAATACGTTTACAAAGAAGCCCGGGAGGCCGGCGTCATCTTCATCAGATACAGCCTCGACAGTAAACCGGAAGTGAATTTAAAAAAGGGCCGACTCCTGGTAAAGGCCACGGATCCCATCATCGGACGACCCGTGGAAATTGAAACCGATCTGCTCACCCTTGCCACCGCCGTTGTCCCCAACCGGGATGACCAATTGGCCAATTTTTTCAAAGTATCCCTGAATGACGACGGTTTCTTTGTGGAACGCCATGCCAAACTCGGACCGTCTGAATTTGCCACCGACGGTGTTTTTCTTTGCGGCTTGGCCCATTATCCCAAACCCATTGATGAATCCATCGCCCAGGGTCGAGCGGCCGCCTCACGCGCTATCACCCTGCTGGCCCGGAAAACGATTCACACCAGTGGCAACATTGCAGAAACAAATCCGGCGGTATGCAGCCAATGCGGGGTTTGTGTGTCGGTTTGCCCGTATTCGGCACCCTCTTTTGCTGAAGAGGGACCCTTTGCCGGCAGAGCCCAGATCAATCCGGTGCTTTGCAAAGGATGCGGACTTTGCGTCGCTTCGTGCCGATCCGGCGCGATTCATTTAAAAGGTTTTGACAACGATCAAATTTTCGCGCAAATCTTTGCATTGAACAAAGCAGTATGATAGTGAAAAAAAAAGTGACTATAGTGAACTAAAGTTGGGAGTGACTAAAGTTAATGTGTCGCTCCGCTCCATCTCTAATAAAAAGATAGAATTCCTTAACTTTAGTCACTTTAGATCACTCGAAACTTTAGCTCACTTGTTAAAAGGAGTATTAAACCATGTCCGAATGGGAACCGAAAATCGTCGCATTTTTGTGCAACTGGTGCAGCTACGGTGCCGCCGACCTGGCAGGGGTTGGACGGATGGAATACCCATCCAACATCCGGGTGGTTCGAATCCCCTGTACCGGGAGGATGGACCCTAAGTTTTTCCTGGCTGCCTTGCGAGAAGGCGCAGACGGTGTCTGGGTGTCCGGGTGACATCCCGGCGAATGCCATTACCTGGAAGGTAATTATTATGCTCGACGCAAATTTGCCCTGTTTCAAAACCTGATGGAACACATGGGAATTGAACCCGGCCGTCTGCAGTTTTCCTGGGTCTCCTCGGCTGAATCCACAAAGTTTGTCAAAGTGGTCACCGAAGTCACCCAGGCCATAAAAGACCTGGGACCGAATAAAAATTTAGTCAAAAGCATGCCGAAGGTGGCTTAAGATGTTGAGTTACATTGATAAAATAAAGGAAATTTCCATACGGCTTTTAAAAGAGTGCCAGGTGGAAATGGTTATCGGGTTCCGCAAGGGAACGGTTCCGATGATGAATGAACCCCACTTCGCCAAATCTGCCGAAGCGGTTGAAGACTTCGTCTGGGACAGCAATTGCGGCATTAACCTGTGCAATTATCTTACGAATCGCGGTGAAAAAATTGCGATTGTGGCCAAAGGCTGTGATTCCCGCAATATCGTCACCCATATCATTGAAAATAAAATCAAACGGGATCAGCTCGTCATCATCGGTGTCCCCTGCAAAGGGATGATTGATAAGCGCAAAATTTCCGCCATGTTCGAGGGGGAGATTCGTGAAGTTAGCGAAAATGAAAACAATATCACGGTTAAAGGCGACGGCTTTGAAAAAACGTTAAATAAGAAAGATGTGCTCCAGCAAAATTGCGCCATCTGCATTCACCGCAACCCGGTAATTTACGATGAAATGGTGGGGGAGCCCGTCGAAGAACAGGCCGATGTGGACCGTTACGCGGATGTCCGTGAAATCGAAGCCCTCTCGCCACAGGAAAAAACAGCATACTTTGAGAAACTCCTGGAACCCTGTATCCGGTGTTATGCGTGCCGCAATGCCTGTCCGCTTTGCTACTGCCCCACCTGCTTTACCGATGAATCCCGGCCGCAATGGGTCGGCAAAGGTCAGGACTCCGCTGATGTGAGCACGTTTCACTTTTTAAGAGCCTATCATTGTGCCGGCCGATGCACCGATTGCGGGGCCTGCCAGCGTTCCTGCCCGGTGGGCATTAATATGCGCGTCTTAACCAAAAAATTGGAAAAAGATTGTCTGGAGCTGTTTGGCTGGGAGGCGGGCCTGGATCCCGATGTACGACCGCCGCTGGATACTTACAAACCGGGTGATCCGGATGAGTTTATTAAATGAGAGGTGTTTTGTGTTTGGTGTTTAGTGTTTGGCCAATATCTCAATAATTCATACTAAATACCGAAAACTAAACACTAAACGCTCATAATCAAAGGCAACTGAGATGAAAATTGTACAGATCGACAAAGAAACCTGGGCGGATGGCCTTGCAAAATTATCCGAAACCTATCGGCTTTTCGGTCCCGTCAAAGAAGATGAGTTCCATAATTTTAAACAACTCCATCAGGGGCAATTGCCGGATTTAAATTGTTTGAACACCCGTCTGTCGCCCAAATCGATCATCTATCCGCAAACGGAGGTGATGTTCGAATATTCCCTGGATGAACGCCAGGAAGACCACCACATCTTAAAAGAAGCCAAAAAGGACTATTCCCCGCAGGCGGTTATCGGAATCCGGCCCTGTGACGCCAAGGCTTTTGCCCTGGTCAGGCTTAATTTCGACACCCCGGAATACCAGGACCCGTATTGGCTCAAAGCCTATGAAGCCACAACGCTGGTCGGCCTGGCCTGCGAATCGCCCTGCAGTTCCTGTTTTTGCACCACCGCCGGCTGCGGGCCCTATCATGAAGAAGCGCTGGATCTGCTGTTGGTGGATAACGGCGATCAATACTGGGCCAAGGTCATCACCGATAAAGGTGAGGCTTTTCTGGCAGCCGCCGGATGGACCGAGGCGGTGGACGAACAAACCGCCCGGAAGGAAATTGAAGTTAAAAAGAAAGCCGCCGAAGATAAAATATCTGCCTTTGTGAAAACCGACAACCTGCGGGAAATTGATACCAACGAACTTTACAATGCACCCTTCTGGGAGGAGGTTTCCTTTTCCTGTATTAATTGCGGGACCTGTACCTATGTGTGTCCGACCTGCTGGTGTTTTGACATTCAGGATGAAAACCGTGGCAACAGCGGCTGTCGGTTGCGCAACTGGGACAGCTGCATGTACCCGTTATTTACGCTGCATGGTTCCGGGCATAATCCCAGAGACACCAAATTGCACCGGGTGCGCCAGCGATTTATGCATAAGCTAAAATACTACGTCGATAAATATGATGCCGGGATTCAGTGTGTGGGATGCGGCCGCTGCGTCCGCCTCTGCCCCGTCAACATCGACATTCGTCGAGTTTGTGGATACATGAACAGCCACGCCGTTTCAAAGGACGCCTGTGAGGTTTAACGCATTGATTATTTTCGATTGAATATTGAATATTTACAGAATTCTTCCAATTTAAATAAAAATGACAGAGCGAAGCGACTTCCCTAAATAGTCAATTTTCAATATTAAATCTTCAATTGTTAGGAGATTACCGTGCTAAATCCATATATGCCGTATCCGGTTCGCATCGATAATATCACCGTTGAAACCGAAGATAAAAATCTAAAAACATTTCGCTTTGTCTTCCTGAACCCCGAAGATGAAGAAAAGTTCAGCTACCATGCCGGCCAGTTTGCCGAACTTTCCGTGACCGGAAAGGGTGAAATACCCATCGGCATTGCCTCATCGCCCTCAGAGAAGGGATTTGTCATGTTCACCGTAAACAAGGTGGGCCTCGTATCCTCATATCTGCATGCCATGAAAGAAGGCGATATAATGGGCGTTCGCGGCCCCCTGGGCAACTGGTATCCGTGGGAACAGATGGAGGGTAAAAATGTCGTCATCATCGGCGGCGGATTTGCTTTTACGACCCTGCGGTCTTCTATTGTTTACATGCTGGATCCGGCCAATAGATCAAAATTTGGGGATATTCATGTCATCTACGGCGCCCGCACGCCGGGCATGCTGCTTTACTGGGACGAGTTGATTGAATGGGAAAAACGCGATGATATCAACATGCACATTACCGTTGACGGCACCGATGACCCCGACTGGAAGTACAACACCGGGTTTGTTCCGACGATGGCCGAACAAAAAGCGCCGCCCGGCGGCGAAGATACCTACGCGGTCGTATGCGGTCCGCCCATCATGATTAAATTTACCCAACCGGTTTTGGATAAGCTGGGCTACTCGTATGATCGTATCATCATGTCCCTTGAAAACCGCATGAAATGCGGAATTGGAATGTGCGGTCGCTGTAATATCGGCAAAGAATTTGTTTGCAAAGATGGGCCGGTTTTTACACTTGCGGAATTAAACAAAACACCCCGAGAGTATTAGAAGCCATCTTTAAATATTTTCATGTTGACAATGCCATGTCACTTACGATAAAAACTTTTGTTTATAATTGAGCCTAAAAGGCTGCGGCCGCAAGAGAATAAATTATCAATATATTAATTATCGAGAAGGAGGACGATTAAATGCCAAGTGTAGAATTCATGGGAAAAGAGTTTAATATCGACGAAGACGGATTTATCGATTCCTACGACAACTGGTGTCAAGAATGGGTGCAATGGGTAAAAAATCAAGAGGGTATCGAGGAACTGAATGAAGAGCATCAGAAAGTAATCGAGGTTCTTCGAGAATATTATGAAAAAAATGGTATCGCCCCGATGGTTCGCGTTCTTTCGAAAGTTACCGGGTTTAAACTGAAACATATTTATGAATTGTTCCCATCCGGACCGGGCAAGGGGGCCTGTAAGATGGCCGGTCTTCCGAAACCCACCGGATGCGTCTAATCCCAAGATCGTGACCGAATTTTCAATTTTAAAAAGGCCCTGCAACGGATGCAGGGCCTTTTTTTGTTTAGAAAGGAGACCTTGATGATCCTTTCAGTCAAAACCTCGTCGCGCACAGAATTAATCGATATTACGTCAAAAATTGCAAAATTGGTTAAAGAATCCGGTGTCACCGAAGGCCTGTGCATGCTATATGTGCCCCACACCACCGCAGCAGTCACCATCAATGAAAGTGCCGATCCGAGTGTCAAAGGCGACATCCTGATGGTCTTAAATCAGATTATTCCCTGGGATGCAGATTACAAGCACATGGAAGGCAACTCACCGGCTCATGTTAAATCTACTCTGGTCGGTGCATCGGAACTGGTGGCCATTGGAAACGGCGCACTGACGCTGGGCACCTGGCAGGGGATTTTTTTCTGCGAATTTGACGGTCCGCGAACTCGAAAAGTTCATGTTCGCATCACTGAGCAGCGCTTTGCATAAGATGAGGAATGAAGATGCCAAAAATTGATGATGTCGACAAGGCCATATTGAATCAAATCCAGTCCGACTTCCCCATCACATCCCGACCCTACCGCACCGTTGCCGAAGATTTGGGATTATCCGAAGGCGAGGTTTTAAAACGCGTCTCCCGCTTAAAGTCGTCAGGCATTATCCGCCGGATTGGCGCCAATTTTAAGCCTGAAAAACTTGGATTTGTCAGCACCCTATGCGCCGCAAAAGTTCCCGAAGATAAGATCAGGCAATTTGCCAAAGTCGTAAACCGTTTTCCGGGTGTAACTCACAACTACCGCCGGGAAAATAAATTTAATATCTGGTTTACCTTTATTGCACCATCGATGGACGAAATTAATGCAAACCTCGAAAAGATTGCCGCGGAAACCGGCGTAACCGATATCCTCAATCTGCCGGCAACGAGGGTGTTTAAGATAAGGGCGGAGTTTAAAGTGTAGGTTCAAAGGTTCAGGGTTCAGAGGTTCAAGGGTTTTGGCCGCTGGCTGCTGGCTACTTGCTGCTGGCAGAACAAACCCGGAACTCGCAACCTCAAACGCGCAACACGTGATCAACTTCTGATCCCTGAACCCTGATCGAAGAACCTGAACCAAATAGACGGTACGATTACAGAATGGCAATGTCACCGATAACAACCCATTGCTACAATAACGATACATGAAGAACGACCTCCGTATCGCTGCCGTAATGATGAACTGTCCGGTTGGCCGGGTTGAGGACAACCTCGATCGCATGGCCGGCTGGATTCGAGCTGCAAAGAAACAGGCTGCAGACATCGTCTGCTTTCCGGAAATGAATGTTACCGGTTACAGCACCCGTGAGGCAATCAAAGATTCGGCGGAAACCGTACCCGGAACAATCAGTCGATCGGTTTTGGCTCTGGCGCGGAAATTTAAGCTGGCCATTCTGGCCGGAATGTCGGAAAAGGACTCTCAGGGTCGCGTGTTTGCCAGTCATCTGGTGGTCACACCGCGGGGGGTGGCCGGCATCTATCGCAAAATCCATATTGCCCCGCCGGAGACCGATGTATTTTCGGCGGGCGATAACAGCGCGCTGTTTAAAATCAAGGGGGTTAAGCTGGGTATCCAGCTATGTTATGATGTGCATTTCCCCGGGCTTTCAACCCGCATGGCCACCGATGGGGCCGATGTGATTTTTATGCCCCATGCATCTCCCCGGGGCACGCCGGCGGAAAAGTTTAATTCCTGGATGCGCCACCTGCCTGCCCGTGCTTTCGACAACGGCCTGTACGTGGTGGCCTGCAACCAGACCGGAAACAATCAAAGCGGCCTCACCTTTCCGGGCGTATCCGTTGTTCTTGATCCTGCCGGTCGAATCATCAAAAAAAATGCCGGCGGAACAGAAGATATGATCGTTTCAGATCTAAAAGCGGATGAATTAGAAAAAGTCAGGGGCCATCGCATGCGCTATTTTCTTCCCAACCGTCGACCCGACTTATATTGATGGCAAGCCCTCACCCATAAACCCCGCTTTGCCTTCCATCAACCGGCCTTAAGGTTTCTCGCATCGGAATCAACATTATTTGACTTAGGTCAATGAAGGTTGCGGTGAATCTGATATGTTGATACCGGCTGAAAAAAACGATGAGATCCCCTCTGAAGCTTCTTCATTTTGAGTTCTGCCGATTTTTCCTGACGATGAATAAAAATCAGCCGAGATTCAACAGCACACGAACCCCTGCCCGTGAGGAGATAAAAGAAATGGATGAATATTTAAATAAAGGTATCAAGGAAATCATCGATGAATTTCCCGAAGTAGAGGATATTTTAAGCGACTATGAAATCGGCTGCGGGCCATGCAATGTCGGCATCTGCCTGCTAAAGGATATTGTGGCGATTCATCGGCTGGCTGAGGACCAGGAGCGGCAGCTCATGGCCAGAATTGCTAAAGCCATCCATCCTGATCAAGATATCCGCATCCCCCGGGCAGAGAAAAAAGCTGCAGCCAGGCCCGGAGAATTAAAATACTCACCGCCGATGAAAAAATTAGTCGATGAACATGTCTTGATCAAGAGATGGATTGCTTTGATTCCCCGGGTTGTTGAAAATCTAGATGTCGAATCCGAAGAAGGCCGCCGGCTCATTCTCGAAGGAATCGATATGATCCGATCCTATGCGGACAAATACCATCACGCCAAGGAAGAAGATATTCTTTTCAAATATTTCGATGAAGAGGCCGACATCATCAAGGTGATGCACGAGGATCACGCGCACGGCCGGTCGCTGGTAAAAGAAATGCTCGCTGCGCTTGACAGAAGAGATGCAAAAACCATCGCTGCAAACCTGATAGCCTACCGCGAACTGCTGACCGAACACATCCGCAAGGAAGACGAAATATTATACCCCTGGATGGACAATCAGCTTTCCACCCACCTGGTCGGTGAACTCTATGCCAAATTCGACGAGGTTGACCGGCAAATCGACGTTTCACCCGGTAAGTATGAGGTTTTTATCGATCAATTGGAGAAAAAATTTGCAACACAGGAGGGTTAAAACATGAACGCTAAACTAGAGACGCTGGATTTAAGACCGCTGCCTCCGCCGGAAAGGCACGCAAAAATATTTGAGACCTGGAATCGCCTGGAATCCGGTGAGACGATGAAAATCATCAATGATCATGACCCGAAACCGTTACGCTATCAATTTGAGGCCGAGCAGAAAGGGAAGTTCGAGTGGGAATATCGACAAGAAGGGCCCGTGGATTGGATCGTAAACATAAAGCGCACATAAAAATCGAACCACCAACAAATCGAGGACTATCTTCCAAACCTTCAATCCTTAGGCAAAGACGTGTTCAATCGATGGGTGCAATTAATCAAAGGGGTTCGATAAACACCCACAGTCTCCCGCCGCAGACATCTCCGCCTTTGGTGCCTAAATCATCGGTGAGGTCGATTTCAAGGATCTGCGGCTTTTGGGTGACCAGCGTGCTGCGCAAAGCGGCACTGCGAGCCTGACTTTCGCCGCAACCGCCGCCGATCGTTCCATACATCGTGCCGTCCATGCATATGATCATTTTTGCGCCAGGCTCCCTTGGCGTGGAACCCGCCGTCTCGATGATGGTGGCAAGGCAGACGGTTATATCCTTTTCCTTAAGCTCCAATACTTTTTTAAAGATTTCCAGATCATTCATAAGTCAATTCCTACCGCATTTCTCAGGGCCCGCGCCTGGGCCGGACCTTTTCTACGAACACACACCAGCTCGGACACAATCGACAGTGCAATCTCTTCGGGCGTCTCAGCGCCGATGGGAAGTCCGACGGGTGTAAAAACTTCCTTTAACCGTTTCCGGGAAAATCCTTTTTCCGCCAGCATTTCAAGAACGAAACGCACCCGCCTGCGGCTTCCGATGAGGCCGACATATGCGGTTTTCTTTGTCAGTATTTCAATTAAACAATCCGCATCGTGCTCATGCCCCCTGGTAATCACAACAGCATATGTGGCCGGACTGAAATGGTAATCACGCAAAGCGGCCGTGAAATCATCGGCAATGACGGTGCAATTCGGAAAACGAGAAGGACTGGCAAAATCGGAACGGTCGTCGATGACCGTCACCCGAAAACCCAGACGCCGGGCGAAATGGGCTAAAGGGATGGCAATGTGACCTGCTCCGCACAGAATTAACTGAGCATCAGGGGAGATAATATTTAAAAAAACCTTAACCCCGGCTTCCATTTCAGCTACCTGGCTCTTATTTTCCTTGAACGCCTTTTGCGCCAGGCCGGTCAAACTTGAATCCAGTTGAGTTGACCCCAGAGAGCCCTCTATGGCGCCGTTATCGAATACAATTGCTTTTCGACCGATCCGGACCTCAGCGATGTTTGAGGCCAGGACAGTTGCCAGGCAGAAGCTTTTTTCCTTTTCGATAAGCTCGACAATGCGAACATGGATATCCATAAATCTCCTTTAAAAATAGATTGTGTGTTATTCGTTATTTGTTACCTCGATAATACCGCATGGAGTCCGTTGAGTAAATAGCAAGGGCTATCCATATGAGGATAAAGGTTGCCACCTGGGCGCTTGAGAACGGTTCACGAAATAAGAAAACGGCCAGGATAAACATACAGCTGGGGGCGATGTACTGCAGCAGCCCCAAGGTTGACAGGTACAGCCGCCGGGCACCCAGGGTAAAAAACAGTAACGGGATTGCGGTAAGCGGTGCGCAGCCCATCAACAACAGGTCCAGTTTCAGACTGACCCGGAAAATGGAACCCTGGCCCTGGCTATCGAGATAAAAAAGGAACACCAGGGCCGGGAAGGAAAGCAACAGGGTTTCCACCGTCAATCCCACCAGTGATCCAACCGGGGCGACTTTGCGTATCAGGCCGTAAAACCCAAAAGTTACCGCCAGCGTTAAGGCAATCCAGGGAAACTCACCGAAGTAAACCGTAAGATAAATAACACCAACTGTGGCCAGCGCCACGGCCAGGATCTGCAGGCGGCGCAATCTTTCTTTAAGAAAAACCACACCCAGCACCACATTGACCAGGGGATTGATGTAATAGCCCAGGCTGGCCTGTAACAGGTAACCGCTGTTGATCGCCCAGATATACAGCAGCCAGTTGCCGCCGACAATCAGGGCGGTAGAGAAAAGTATGAGCAGGGTGCGGGTATCTTTCAAGGCATTGATAAATTCCTGCCAGCGACGCATCATAATTATCAGCGGCAGCAGCAGGATAAACGACCAGACGATGCGGTGCAAAATAATCTCAAATGCCGGAACCGCGCGCATCGCCTTCCAGTATATCGGGCTGATCCCCCAGATCAAAAAGGCCGAGGATGCATACACCACCCCTGATATCATATCCGAGTGGAGATCGGGTTTTGTTTTTTGGGGTTTAGGGAGCGTCATTTGAATCAATGAACCGGTCGGAATAAATCCCAATGTTATTGTCTTAGAGATGAGGACACGTGGGAGTGGCTTCCAGCCACGATTGTCAATATTGGCCCGACTGCGCCATTCGCGGCTGGAAGCCGCTGCCAAAACCGCATAATTTTATAAGCCTGCACTATGGGAGATAACCCTGCACCTAAATGGTTCGAAGCGGTACATCTTTAAATTCGCTTTGCAGGCACCATACTCCAGCGCGATAACAGCGTCAATCGACTTTTTAAAAGAGTTGAAAAGAGATT
>Ga0316578_10000254_pt1 | contig 15965 bp, 7 predicted proteins | sample J0NA_2_FD_203076 | JGI IMG/M metagenome (GOLD analysis project Ga0316578, IMG submission 203076) | Rhizosphere microbial communities from salt marsh grasses in Alabama, United States - J0-2_160517rDrC | ecosystem: Host-associated > Plants > Roots > Rhizosphere | place: USA: Alabama | collected... | reverse complement strand
GCGAGTACGGCACCAATGTAAGCGCGCAAGATACAGCATCTGTTCTAATCGTCAATCCCAAGATCGCGATTACAAAGACCTTGGATACCGAGGTGGTTGTCAACGGCGAGGATGCCTCCTTTACGATCGCGTTGGAAAACACGGGCGACGTAACTTTGAACGGAATCACGGTTACAGATGCAGAATCTCCCAATTGTGATAAGGCTGATATCGGCTCACTAGCCCCGGCTGCGACCACTTCCTATTCATGTACTAAAACAAATGTAACTGAACCTTTCGACAATATAGCTGTTGTTACGGCCGTGGGTGAGTATGGCAACAGTGTAACCGCGCAGGATACGGCATCTGTGGCAATTGTTAATCCCAGCATCGCGATTACAAAGACCCTGGATACCGAGGTGGTGGTCAACGGCGATGACGCCTCATTTACGATCGAGATCGAAAATACGGGTGACGTCACCTTGAGTGACATCGCGGTTACCGATGAAGCATCCCCCAACTGTTATAAGCCTGATATAGGCTCACTCACTCCCGGAAGCACTACATCTTATTCATGTATCAGGGAAAATGTAGCCGAAACATTCAATAATGTGGCCGTTGTCACGGCCGTTGATCAATATGGTCACAACGTAACCGCGCAAGATACGGAAACTGTTCAAGTAATTAATCCGAGTATTGCGATCAGCAAGACCCCGGATCCTCTCATCGTTGTTACAGGTGACTCCGCCAAATTTACAATCCGCGTCGAAAACACGGGCGATGTCGCATTGAGCAGTATTATTATTACCGATGAAAAATCTGCTGTCTGTGACTACGAATATGAAGGATCCCTGGATCCCGCCAGCGCATTTTCCTATCCGTGCGAAAAAACAAATGTGATTGAATCATTCGAAAATGTAGCTGTTGTTACGGCGGTTGATGGATATGGCCACAGTGTATTTGCGGAAGATACGGCATCTGTTCAGGTCATCGATCCGGACATAACAATTACGAAAGAGGCTGACAATTGGGAAATTGCCAAAGGAGACGTAGCCTATTTTACAATTGTGGTCAAAAATACAGGCGATGTATCCCTAAAAAATATCGTTGTAAAAGATGAGCAAGTCTCAAGTTGCGAAAGGGACTTCGGCACCGAAGTCTTTGCACCAGATCAAGAAAAAACAATTCACTGTTATAAGACGGCCGTTCTCGCCGATCTAATTAACAAAGCCTCAGTTACAGCGAGAGATAATTACGGCAACGTGGTCGCCGACATAGATTCCGCCTCGGTGGAAGTTCAGAGTCCAGACATTCGCATCGTCAAAGGTCCAAAGACGCAAGCAATCCTCAAGGGAGGAACAGCGAAATTTTATGTAACCGTTGTAAATCCCAGCACGACGGTGATTTTGACCGATGTTAAGGTTGTAGATCCTCTAACTCCAGACTGCAACAGAAATTTCGTTAGGCTAGGAACAGGGGAAAGTAAGTCTTATTGGTGCGTAAAAGAATCCGTTTCCGAACCTTACACGAACTACATTGAAGTTTCAGGTCGTAATATATTAACCAATGATCGTGTTTCGGATACCAGTACCGCTGATGTGGAGATCCTGGATATGCAGGCCGCGATGCAGATCAGCCCACCTGTGCAAACTGAACCTGGTGGAGCGGCTGATTTTACGATTACAATTAACAACAGTGGAAGTGTGTCTTTCAAACTCCAATCCCTTATCATCGATCTCTTGGGATCTCTCATCGATCCGAACAATTCAAAATTAGAAGATAACAGTTGTTTAGGCGCTGGTGACAGTGAAGTTGATCCAGGAGAGATCTTTGCCTGCTCGTTCACGGCCGACTCCGAGATGGCTACAGGCGTATATCTTTATAACCTCACAGCAAAAGCCAAAGATGAACATGACCTTCTAGTAACCAAGAGTACGACATCGAGTCTAATTGTCGCCGATACGAATTTGTTACGGGTGACCCTGGAAGCCAAACCTGACAAGCTGCCCGCTCCGGAAACAACGGCAAAGGTCGAGGAATGGCTTACAATTACCAACCTTTCAACAACGTCAACACTCACCCTGGACACCCTGGTCCATTCAGAACTTGGAAATCTGAACCATGTAGGAACCTGTTCGCTGCCGCAGATCATCCCCCCGGAGGACAGTTATCCCTGTATATTTGGAGTTAAGGTTTCCGGTGAAACAGGAGATGTCATTCACCATGAAGTTTCTGCCGCGGGGTTAACAACCGATGACTTGACAGCAGGAAACATCGCTGAAACTTCTATTTATTTTATTAATGAAGACAATCTGATGAGTTGGCTCCCTGTTGTCCTTCAACCCAGCCCCTACGAAGAAGAAAATGACGGAAAATGCCAGGCATTCTTGATAAAAACAAACGTCAACTATACTTTTACCCTCGACGATCCAGTCGATTGGTTCAAATTTAATGTTGAACGCAGCGGCCAGGCACAACTTCTGATCAATCATCTTATTTCTACTAATTCTCAGGTTACCCTTTTTGATCAAGAGGATTGTACAAAGATAACAGACGACGACCGCATTGCCTATAATGGCGACGTCACTCCTGATAAACTGCTGAAATTCTCTGCGGAAAGTGGTACTTACTTCTTGCGAGTCCTCAATTATGACACCGGTGCAGTAAATTCAACCTATTCGCTATCTGTTAAGTCACCGTAGAAAGGAGGATCAACGTGCTTCTTCGCCGCCTAATGCTTTCCTTTTTAACACTAACCGGCTTTCTAGCGATCGCCCTTTTTTCACGCTCCGGTGTTTTCGCGGAAAGTTTAATTTTCGACAAACCAACAATAGAAGATGGGATTGAAGAACAAGGGACCTGGCTGTTAATTGTTAAATCGCCAGATCCTGTCTATGTAGAACGTGGTGACTCCGCATTTTTTAGCATTATTGTTTGGAACCTCAGCCCCAATTTTGCGATTGAGGATGTTCAGGTTGAAGATGTGCTTTCACCTTCCTGCAACCGGCCTATCGGCAATCTTCAACCAGGAAAGTCTGACAATTATCTTTGCGAGCATAGCAATGTTCAGACAGCATTTACCAACACGGCCGTTGTTACCGGAATAAATGCAACAAATTCCCAACCGGACAGCGCGAGCGATTCAGCGCGGGTTGAAGTGCTTGAACTCTTAACCTCAATTGTTCCGGAAACGAATGAAGTCCCCTACCCCGGAGGGAAAGTCGTCTTTAATGTCTCTCTGGAAAACACCAGTTCCGTGGCGATAACGCTGAATTCAATTACCAGTCCGGAACTGGGCGATTTAGGCGACTCAAATAATTTAAATGTTGAAGATAACGATTGTCCGGAAAAGATCGGCCAATCCATGGACGCTGAGGGCGGATCGGTCAGCTGCTCTTTCAAAGCGAATGTCATGGGCGCGGCAGGAGATAAAATCTTCGATATCACCGCGACCGGCTCTGTTGATAGCGCCTCGATCTCCGGCAGTGCAACCGCTGTTGTAAAGATATTTAAAATCATTTCCGCTTCATTGGCTGCTCACAAAAGTGACTATCCACAAGGCAGCATGGCTACGTTAACAGCTACAGTTCAGAACTTAAGCAATACGAAGTCCGTTAAAATTTTGACCATGGAAGATTCAGGTCTGGGAGATATACAGGATGATGGTAACTGCCAATTACCAAAAACGATTTCTCCCGGCGGCGCATATTCCTGCTATTACAAACAAAGAATAATCAATGGGCCCGGCCAACAATCCTTTATTTTGGATGTTACTGGCGAAACAAATGACTCGCCTCCCCGGGCTGTGAGTGATCGGGCAGCAGTAACCATTAATGTTTATAAACCAACAGTCTATCTTCCTTATACAATTAATATTGAACGGCCGACTTCCTGTGAAACCGCTCTAAATATTGAGACAAATACCCCCTACTATTCTAAGCCCAATGTTAATATTGAGTATTACAAGTTTTCCCTGGCAGATAGTAAAGCCATTACTGTAAAAATAAAGAATTTTGTTGTCAAATCCGAGAAGGGACAGGTACAAGTATTCCGCTATGTGGGGGAAGAATGTTCCTCCAATATACAAATAGTACTCTATGATGAAACGAATAATATAGATCGAACGCTAGGTCCGAAGGTATTGCCTCCTTTAGCACCTGGTAAATACTATTATATTGCCATTGTCAATACAGGAATTACATCAGTGGATGAATATTATTCTTTAATCGTTGAGGCTGAGTAGTGAATCCGGCTGCATTCCAACTCATGACCCACTAATTTACCAACCATTCCAGGTTATTTATGTAAATGCTTAAGTCATTTTGTTACTTATCACCGGTACAGTTCAGGCGTGGGGTATTTATAGACCTTAAAACAACAAAAACCGGGATCTAAGGGAAAACCTCATTATTATTATGGCAGGCTCTATAGAACGCGATCAGATTATCGATCAATACAAAATTCAGAACCTTGCCGGTCAGGATCAGTTTAGGGAGTATTATTCAGCCTACGAGATCGAGACGGGGAAACATGTCACATTGACCGTTTTGCGGCCGGAGTACGTGGAGTTCGATCTATTTAAAGAAGATTATCTTCATCGCACTCAAGCGCTGACTCAAATACGCCATCCAAATCTGTTAACCTATCTGGATACGGGTTTATACAATGGGTATCGACCCTTTGTAACAGTAGATGCTGTGAAGGGTTTCCCACTCGCTGAACGACTGGAACGCCTGGCTAGAGGGCAGGAGTTCGCTCACGCTGCCTATGCCCTAACGCTGATCAAACAAATCGCTTCCGGATTGGTGCTCCTTGAGCGGCTTAACCTTTTTCACTACCAGTTAACGCCCGATCACGTATTGCTAAGATCGGTGACACTCAAGAATGAAGAATCTATCGTCATCACCGATCTTGATATCCCCAGTAAATTTACGGCCGAAATCAGCGAGGACAGCGAGGTTAACCCTGCTTATCTCTCTCCCGAACAACTGGCCGGCGATCCAATAGACGGCCGCAGCCATGTATATTCCCTGGGTGTTATGCTCCATGAATTATTGTGCGGCCAGGTCCCGGAACGGCCGTTAACACCCTGGCGAAATATTAGGTCAACTTTGAGCGGTGGTTCAACTTTGGCTCAAATAAGACCCAACCTGGCTCCTGAAACCTATTCTTTGGTTGAACGATCCCTCTATAAGAGCCGCAGGCGGCGAACCCCATCCCTTGAGGCATTCCTGCTAGATATAGAAAAGGCATTGGCTGCTGAAGAAGCGCCTGTTCATGCTGTACCAGCCGACATAGATCCTCATTCCCGGCGAACTTTTATGATTCCGATAGCCCTCTTGATTCTTTGCATCTTCTGTGGCTTAATGGCAGTTTGGTATGTACCTGGATTGCGCAATAATCCGGCACCTACTGAAGTGCTTGCCTCTGAATCACTACCGGAGGCTGTAAATGCGGATGAGACGGCAACATTACCTGCCTCGCCCACTGCCGGACCCTCTGCTACCCCCGTACCAAGCTGGGCACCGACCGAGCAGTTTCTGCGACGGACAAGCGCTGCCGGCGAAAGTCCTACTGAACGAGCGCCATTGGTGACCGAGTTATACGAAACCGCTACACCGGAAGAGACACCCTTGTCCACAATGACAGCCACCCCTGAGGCGACTATCCCAGCTACAGCCACAGACACACCTTTCCCGACAGAGACGCCACAACCAATTTTCCGTATTGTGCCAGACTCGGCAAATGTTCGGATAGGCCCGGGAACGATATATGATGTCACCGGATATGTCTATCAAGGAGATGGTTTAGAAATTCTTGGCCGCAGCAATAGTGAATTTGTCTGGCTCAATATTCGTTCAGAAAATGGGACCCAGGGATGGGTCGCCGCCGACGTAGGCCAATTGGAATGGGACCGGGAGTTAATGGAGATCGAAATTGCGGCGACAATTCCACCGCTCCCCACACCAACCATGACACCCACCCCAACCAATACCCCGATACCACCGACACCGCTTCCTACCACTCCCCCGGAAAACACCGGTGGCGGTGGAGGCGGAGGAAATTCTGGTGGAGGTGATAATGGAGGAAGCAGTAGTCCACGCCCAACACCGACCCCTGCCATTTAAATTGAATATTAAACAAAAGAGTAACCTTCCAGCGAAGAACCCACTTTTTCGCAATTTAGTAGAGAGAATGAGATTAAATACCCACTCGAAAAAGCTTTACGCGTTTAAATTAGAAACCACTTTCCGATTGATTATTTCCGGGTTTATTTGTTTTATTGCAGCAGTAGAACTGGCCAATGTGGCGGCAGCCAGGCCGCTTACTGCGCTTGATCTGAATGAAATACCCAGCCTTGATCTGAATGGTCCGGGAACCGGTACAGGATACGCGGCAATGTTTACAGAGGATGCCGGGCCGGCATCAATTGTGGCAAGTGATTTAACAATCCTTCCCGACGATATAACCATCTTATCAGCGACAATTACGCTGCAAGCAACCTTAAATGATTCGCAAGAGTTCTTGGACGCAAATATTGGAGGAACATCTCTCGTCCAGAAAAGCTACAATTCAACAACAGGTATTCTTGAGCTGATTGGTCCTGCTCCCGAATCAGATTTCGAATCGGTTTTAAAAACAATCACTTACGAGAATAAATCGCAAGCACCCGATACAAGTATCGATAGAGTTGTCTCTTTTGTTGTCAATGGCGAAACAGCCGACAGCGAAGCAGTAAACAGCGTTGTAGCGATTAAGGCCAATAACGATGCGCCGGTTCTGAGTAATGCGGTTAATTTTCACCTTGATCCAATCAAAGAAGGTGATCAGACTCAAATTGGTAATCTAGTATCAACGATCATCGCCTCGGCCGAACAAAATGGAGAGGACCAAATTGATCCAATTACTGATCCAGATGATCCAAATGGAACCGGTCCGGAAGGAATTGCCGTGATCGAAGTAGCCGATAGCAATGGAACCTGGCAGTATTCGATTGACTCCGGATCCACCTGGCTTCCATTCAACGAAGTGAGCGGTGAAGAGAATCAGGTCTTAAGGGAAAAGGTAAACGAAAGTTCGGCCGTCTTGCTCGATGAGACCTCACGGATACGCTTCCTTCCTAATGCCAATTACAATGGTATCTCAAGCTTCAACTTCAGGGCATGGGATCAAACCACCGTTGAAAAAGCGGGAGAACGGGCAAATGCTTCTATCAATGGAGGCACCTCAGCTTTTAGTATTGCAAGTGCCTCTGCATCGATTGAGGTGGAGGCGGTTAACGATCTTCCACTTGTCGATCTAAATGGACGGCTACCCGGCGAGGATTATATATACAGCTACCTGACCCAGATCAACTCAACCCTGGTACCTCTGACAACTGGCGATGCTTTTATCTTTGACGCTGATAGTTTAGATATTGAATCCTTAACTGTAACCTTAACCAACCATCCAGATGGCGTGAATGAGTATCTATTTTTAGAGAGCTCTTCAGATGGCGCTTACGATCCGGACACAGGTGTAATTACATTCTCAGGTAAAGACTCGCTCGAAAATTATAGTACCACGCTGCAAAAGTTACATTATGCAAATAATGCGGAAAGTATGAACACTGAGGATCGGATTATCGAATTCGTTGCTAATGACGGAACAGGCGACAGTCTACTTAGAACAACGACACTGAAGTCAATTGAAACCAATAACGCACCTAACTTAAATCAAGACCTCCCCATGCAGTTCAATGATATCGATGAAGATGACATGGACCCGGACGGAAATGCGGTCAGTGCACTGTTGGAATCGACCGAGTCCGATCCAATTCAAGATGAAGATTCAAACGCGCTAAGCGGATTTGCTGTTGTCGGGGTGGAGAATCTAAATGGCGAATGGCAGTTTAGTATTGACAATAGAACGAGTTGGATCCCCTTTGGTGAGGTATCCGATCAGGCAGCAGTTTTACTGAACGAACAGGCAATAATCCGCTTTGTACCTGAAGCGAATTTCAGCGGTGAAACAAGAACTATAACCGTGAGGGCCTGGGATCAGACAGAAGGTGCGAATGGTTTAAATAATGTTAACATAACCAATTATTTAACCAATTATGAAGCAATCATGCCGTTTAGTAAGGATACATCATCTATATCTATCACCATAAACCCCATCAATGATGCTCCTGTTTTGACAATCACGGCTGATACAACTGCACAGTTCATCGAAGGAAATGGTCCGGTGATTATTGCCGGACCGACTATACAAATCATGGATGTCGACAGCGCCATGCTGGAATCGGCAACGCTCACGATAAGCAACCTGATTCCAAACGAACCTGATATCCTGCATGTGGAATCAAACGGATCAGGTATTGTCGTAAATTATAACAAGGAGAGCGGCACGCTCCAGCTAACCGGGCAAGGAAGCCTCGCCGAATATCAACGCCTGTTGAGATTAGTGACTTTTGACAATCTTTCCCAGGATCCGGCAGTCGAGGATAGGACCATAATCTTCAATGTCAATGACGGAGAGAGTGCCAGCAACGATGTTACGAGCACCGTGCTTGTCGAAGCAGTAAATGATATGCCTGTGCTGGATTTAAATGGCGATACTGCCGACGGCACCGATAACACGGTCTATTACGACAATGATGGTGTTCCGGGTGGTAGTTCAGTCGTCCTGGCCGGCGGTCTACAGGTCCATGATGCCGATAACACAACGCTGATTGGAGCTACGATATTGCTCGAAAACCAGCCGGACGGAACATCCGAGTATTTAACTGTTGATACCAGCAATACAAGCATTGCATATGATGATCCGGAAGATAGCAACATTATAAGTCTTAGCGGGCGGGATAGTCTGGCGAATTACCAGAAAGTTCTACGGACGGTTACTTATGTAAACAACAAGGCTAAACCAAACCGGGCTGTTCGTAAAATTTCCTTTACCATAGAAGATGCATCGCAGGGTACTTCTATGGCATGGGTAAAAGTTGTTGTACGGCCGCAAATACTGCTCATGCCCATTATTGCCCGTAGCTCCCAGCAGATCACTGAGGAGCCTAATAATACCTGCGAGGAAGCTGTACCGATCGCCAAAAACAATACCTATGAGTTTATGGCTGATGATGTGCGAGATTGGTTTAGTTTTTCTCTCTCGGAACCGGCGGATATAACGGTTGAATTAACTGAGTTCGGTCCTATAGATGGTCAGTTGAATGTCGGCCAGGGAAGCTGCGGAGCACTCAAACTCATCGGCTTTAACGGCGATTACTCAACTACTAAAATTATCGACCTTGGAAGTCTCAAAGCCGGCCGTTATTATATTCTGTTAATAACCGATAAATTTGAAAATAATCTAGAGCCTTACAAACTGCGCGTAAAGGTTAACCAGTAAGAAAGAGATCATTTTCCGGCCGCTTATAAATCCAGGATATGGCGCGCGATCACTAAGCGTTGAATTTCGCTTGTTCCTTCGCCAATCGTCATCAGGCGCGTGTCGCGATACATTCTTTCGACCTCAAATTCCGAACTATAACCATATCCACCATGGATTTGAATCGCATTGCGACAAACTCGCTCACTTATTTCCGTAGCAAATAGCTTGGCCATCGACGCCTCCTTGGTGAAGGGAATGCCCTGCTGCTTCATCCAGGCCGCCTGATAGACCATCAAACGCGCTGCATGAATCTCCGTCGCCGCATCCGCGAGCATCCATTGGACAGCCTGGTAATTGGCGATCGGCGTGCCGAAGGTTTGGCGTTCTTTTGCATAAGCGACGGCCGTTTCAAAAGCCGCCTGGGCAAGTCCAATCGCCAATGCGCCAATGCTGATGCGCCCGTTGTCAAGGATTTCCAGGGTTTGCTGCAAGCCATAACCTTCACGCCCCAAGAGGTTATCTTTTGGCACCCTGACCTCCTCAAAGGTCACGGCATGGGTCGGCGAGCCTTTGAGACCCATTTTGTTTTCCGGAGGGGCGATATACACCCCGCTGGCGGCGCTGGGAACAAGTATGTGACTGAGGCTGTGACTTCCCTGCCCTTCCCCAGTGCGGCATAAGACAACCATCAGGTCGGAAACGGAGGCATTTGTCATCCACATTTTACTGCCATTGATGACCCAGGAATCTCCCTCGAGAACGGCCGTTGTTTGTACACCGCCCTTGAGATCAGAGCCGGCGCCCGGCTCGGTAAGTGATAAGCAGGCTAATTTACCCGCCCCGCTTGCCAGAGACGGCAGCCAGGTTTGTTTTTGATCGTCACTGCCAAACTTGACCAGCGGACCCAATCCCAGCCCGTTATGGGCCGATATGGCCAGTGCGGTAGAACCGCAGCCCCAGGCCAACTCCTCGATGGCGATGGCGGCGCTGATGGCATCCAGCTCCGCACCGCCATACTGCTCAGGGACTTCCAGACCTAAGAGGCCCAAGGGTCCCATCTTATGAACGGCCGTCCAGTTGAATTCCCCACTTTCATCCGTATGGCGCGCCATGGGCTTAACTTCCCGGGCAACAAAATCATGGACGATATCTCTCACTTCTTGCTGTTCATTTGTAAATTCGAAATTCATATCCTGGGTCCTTTCTTAGTCGAGGTTATGATAATTGCCGGCGGCCAAAGCTATTAGGAGCAGCTGCTTTAGCCCACAGGGCAAGCGTTCCGGATCGATATATTCATCCAGGCGATGCGCATTCGCCGATTCCGTTAATCCAATGCAAACGGAGGGTATGCCAAGGCTCAAGGGAATATTGGCATCTGTGCTACCGGCGACATAAATAACCGAGCGGCTCCCTGAATACCTGAGCGCTTCCTCTGCCCATCTGACGATCGGCGTATTTCTTGGAATCCGGCCGGCCGGCCGGTTGCCCACAGGTTCGATACTGAACTTTACGGAGGTTCTACGCCGGGCAGCGCGTTGTTGCGTGCGGAAGATGATGTCTGAGACGAGGTTAACCAATCTCTCAAGCTCAGCCTCATTTTCTGATCTTAAATCAAGAAGCATGGAAGCCGATGAAGCGATCGTATTTACGGAAGTCCCCCCTTCGATGACACCCACGTTATAGGTCGTCTTCGGCCGGTCCGGCACATTCAAACGCGCAATCGCCGCTATAAGGTGGCTTATTTCATGAATCGCGCTGGCGGTGCCGAAGCTGCCCCAGGAGTGTCCCCCGGGCGTTTCAACACCTATACGAAATCTTCTGACGCCAACTGCCTCATGCGCAATCTGGCCGAACAACCCGCCCTCAACCACGATATAAGTTGCCTGACGGCCGAAATGATCGACCACCGCGCGCATCCCACGCAGGTCGCCCAGCCCTTCCTCACAAACATTGCTCACAAACCAGGTATCGGCTCTAGGCTGCAAAGCAAAGCTGCGTATGGTGTCCGCAACTGCGAATAATCCGGCGACACCAGTCGAATTATCGCCAATACCCGGACCATATAGCATGTGGTCGACCTTATGGATTCGAAGATTGGTACCGGCCGGGAAAACAGTATCGCTGTGCGCGGAAATAATAACCGGTTTATTGGCGGAAGGATTTGAGCCCGGAAAACGGCCGTATACATTATGAATATCGTCTCGCCAGACGTCCCTCAAGCCTAACTGTTTAAACTGGGATTCGATATATTGAGCCCTTTCAAGCTCCTGGAAGCTTGGCGCGGGGATTTGCTGAATGGCGATGATCCAATCAATGATTTCATTTTTTCGCGAATGAAAACTAGCCAGCGCTTCCTGGGCTCGCGAAAAACTTGCGATGCGCTCAATTCTACCTTTTACCATACTGCATCAGGTCGCCAACATAAATTGTTCAAAATAAGGCGCCAGGCGAGGAGGAATACGGCCGAAAACTTCAATCCCTTCAGAGCTGTGCGCTTCATCATCGACCTGCCCACGTTCATAAATTAAGGACAACAAATCCCCTCGTTGGTAAGGCAGCAAGACATGTAATGGCACCAGATATTGGGTCATCGCCGCCTCAAGTGCGGCGAGCAAGGAGTCAATACCCTCTCCTGTTTTTGCGGATACCAAAACAGCGGGATGATCGAGGGTGATACTCTCCAAATCAACCTCGCCATCCTTAACCAGATCGGTTTTATTGAGAGCGATAACCGTAGGCAGGTGATCGACTCCCAACTCGGCCAGGGTATCCTCCACAGCTTCTATCTGTTCATTCACATTGGGATGGGTCGCATCAACAACATGCAGCAATATGTCAGCATTTGAAATCTCTTCCAAAGTAGCTCGGAAAGCAGCAACTATCTCAGGGGGCAGTTTTTGAATAAAGCCAACCGTGTCGGTAAACAGAACTTCCCGACCGCCCGGCATATCGACGACCCTTGTCGTCGGATCGAGGGTCGCAAAAAGCATATCGGCCGAATAAACATCCGCCCCGCTGATGCGATTCAGGAGCGACGATTTTCCGGCGTTTGTATAACCGACAATAGCCACTACCTGGAGTTCTGTTTGCTGGCGCTTGGCGCGATGGCGCTCACGATGCGCCCGAACCGATTCCAACTGCTCCTTAACCTGGGCGATTCTGCGATTGATCTCGCGGCGGTCGGTTTCCAATTGGGTCTCTCCTGGCCCACGCAAACCGACACCGCCTGAAGAACCACCCGCCCTACCGCCGGCCTGACGCACAAGATGGGTCCACATGCGTGTCAGGCGAGGCAAGCGGTATTCCAGTTGGGCCAGTTCCACTTGCAGCTTCCCTTCGCGCGTCTGGGCATGCTGGGCGAATATATCCAAGATGAGGGCTGTACGGTCCAGAACTTTGATATCTTCGCCAAAGAAGCGCTCCAACTCGCGCTGCTGCCGGGGCAGCAGTTCATCATCGAAGACGACAACCATCGCCTGCAGCTCTTCCACCAACATTTGAATTTCTTCCAGCTTCCCAGGACCGACGAATGTCTTTGAATTCGGCTGATTTAAGCGTTGTATTGCCGAGCCGACAACTTCCAATCCGGCCGTATCGGCCAACAAAGCCAATTCTTCAATACTTTCCTCAACGGGAAGCAAGGATAAATCATCTCTGATTTCCACCCCTACAAGAAATGCGCGTTCTTGAGGATCCAGTGTGTCATGTAATTTAGTGTTAATCTGCGTCTCCTTCGGGAGAAATTACCCGATCCTACTCTCGCAATCCGCTGATTTGCATCGAACGCGGGTATTGAACTGTGAAACTATAGTTCACATGGGTTTCTACTTGTGCTTCAAGGTCTAAGCGCCATTCGAGGATATTCATTTCTGAACGTTCTGATGGAGCCGGTTTTGCTTCGTCCAACTTCACCTGGATTTCTTCATGGCGAGAGACTGGAAGCTGATCACGAACTTCCACCCTAGCTTTATCGGCCAACAAATTCTTCAACGTGATCTCATAGCCATAATTGACAACCCGGTCGTCCTTGAGTAGCTTTTTATCAACGGAACGTTTTACCAACTCCCGTTCAACCTCGATACGTTCTTCAACGCCAAGGAGAAGCTCCAGCTCGCCGTTGATAGGTGTATATTCGATGCGTGTTTTCCCGATATATTCATCATTGAAGAACAGGTTTCCTTGACCACTTAGAAGAGGCGCCGCCCCTTCATTCACCAGCTCAATCATGCGGAAAACCGCATCGGTATGCCTGGGTATGGTAAGGTAAGTCAGAGAGGACTTTGGATGAAACCGGCCTAAAAAGAATTTATGGGGTGAATTGTCACTCTCAACCGTGCTTCGATCAGCTATTTGATAGGTAACGATCGCATTCTCACTCTGAATTACGGCTTCGGCAACCCGAGCATCGATCAAGTTCGCTTCTTCCGCCATTCTCCCCGCGGCAGCGTATTCCGCATCAGCCTGAAGCGCCGGGCGGCTCATTGCCATGGCAATTTTTTTCTCTTTTGGTATAGGCGCGGGCGGGACAAAGGAGTCTATGTACCAGGGATTGAGATCTGGTATTCGTTGGTTTAAGGCAGGCCTGGCCGTTGAGACTTTAAGCTGAACATCTTTCCAATCCTGTCCGGTTCGCTGTGAAATCTGGGCAATTGTACTGATAGACAGTTCCTTGTCGCGATCGGCAGCAGCCCGATAATGTAAATCATAAAGCGGCTGCCAATAGGCATTGCCAACGAGATAGGTTAGAACAGGGAAAAATGATCCATCCCCCTCAACTTTAACCGAGACCCTAACTTGATAACGGCTTCGCGGTTTTGCCGAACCCAGGTCCGTCAGGTCGCGCTGCAACTTTTCCAGTTTGCGCTTGAGCAAACGAGCTTGCGAAGCCAGGTTTCTCTGCTCTTTCTTAACCGCCCGTTCCTGGCTGCGGATATAAGTCATGAGCTCCTTTTGATTTTCCACGGACATACGGCCACGTGAAAGACCTTTGGCATACTCATCGGTTGCCTGCCGTAATCCTTTGAGCTGGTCCGCCTCCGCCTGCCAGATAACGATATCATCCTCAACGGCCAGCAGTTCCTCATTCACGGATTCGATTTCAGCTTCTAATTTCTGAAACTCCGGCGACGGGGATTGTTCATAGTGCTCCTGAACAACGTCAACGCTGAGAATTTGTACCGGTGCCGCGCCGGTCCCACTTACGCGGATGGATTCTTTCTCCATACTTAACGGCAGTTCATCGAAAATCAGGGTAACAATTTCCGGAGATAATTCTGTTTCCCCCCGGCAGGTCACCTGGGCTCTATCCGGATAAACTGTTACATCTGTGAGTTGATATGTTATTGATTCTTCCATGTCGTGTTATTCCAGTATGGACAGGAAACGATTGTGCGAAATTAGGCAACGGCCGTGTCCACAAGATCCTTTTCAGCAGCCCGGCGATCGTATCCCAGGCCAAATTCTCGCGCAAAGCGGCGCATCTTGGTCAAAGCTTTTCCTGCATACCAGCGTCCGCGATCAGGTTTGTTCATTTTTGCTTGAGGTGGTGAAAACAGTCCGAAATTCGCTTTCATGGGTTGAAAATCTTTCGGATCCGCGTGCGTTACGTAATGACATAAAGCTCCCAGCATCGTATCGGTGGGGAAGATGACAGGGGCTAATCCTTGAAGCAGCCGCGCGGCATTCAAGCCGGCAACCAGCCCTGTTCCGGCGTTGCCCATGTATCCCTCGACGCCGGTAACCTGACCGGCAAAAAACAGGTCGCTGCGGATGCGCGACTGCAAGGTAGGCTGCAGCAATCTGGGCGAACTCACATAGGTATTACGATGCATCATGCCGTAGCGCAGAAATTCCGCGTTCTGCAAGCCCGGGATCATGCGCAATACGCGCCTTTGTTCACCCCAACGCAGGTTGGTCTGAAAACCGACCAGGTTATAGAGCGAAGCCGCAGCATTATCCTGGCGCAGTTGGACGACCGCAAACGGCCGTTTTCCGGTTCTTGGATCGACCAATCCGACCGGGCGCAAGGGACCAAATGCCAATGCATCACGACCTCGTCCGGCCATGATTTCAACAGGCATGCAGCCTTCAAAAAAGTTCGGGTCTTCCCGCTCAAATTCTTGCAGAGTAATGGTCTCGGCGGCCAACATTGCCGCGACCAGATCATCATATTCCGCTTTATTGAGGGGGCAATTGATATAATCACCCTCCACCTGATCGCCTTTATCATAACGAGATTGGCAAAAAGCAATGCTCATATCAATTGAATCGGCATGAACGATGGGCGATACTGCATCGTAAAAATAGAGGTACTCTTCACCCGATAATTTTTGAATTTCGGCCGTCAATGATTCCGATGTGAGCGGGCCGGAGGCGATAATTACGGGTTGGTCGGGTACGGTCTTCGCCTCCTCACGGATAATTTCAATCAAGGGATGTTCCTCAATCCGCCGGCTAACTAATTCCGCGAAGAGGTCACGGTCCACGGCCAGAGAAGACCCGGCAGGAACGGCCGTTTCTTCCGCGCACTGCAAAATCAAGGAGCCAAACCCCCTCAACTCCGCCTTCAGCAGTCCCGGAGCTTTGTTAACCAGCGCTGATCCGAGAGAGTTACTGCAAAC
>Ga0316578_10000252_pt1 | contig 16038 bp, 12 predicted proteins | sample J0NA_2_FD_203076 | JGI IMG/M metagenome (GOLD analysis project Ga0316578, IMG submission 203076) | Rhizosphere microbial communities from salt marsh grasses in Alabama, United States - J0-2_160517rDrC | ecosystem: Host-associated > Plants > Roots > Rhizosphere | place: USA: Alabama | collected... | reverse complement strand
CCGGCGGTAGAGCGCGCTCCGGCTCAGGCCCAGGTCCTCCGCCGCCCGGCTCACGTTGCCGCGGTTCCGGGCGAGCGCCTTCCGGATCAGAATCCGCTCGGCTTCGTCGAGCTCCATGCTCTCGAGCCGGAGGGACCCCTCGGGCGCCTGTCGCAGGCCGAGGTGCTCGACGCCGACCTCGTCGCCGTCGGCCAGCAGGACCGCCCGCTCGACCGAGTGGCGGAGCTCCCGCACGTTGCCCGGCCACGCGTGCCGCAGCAGTGCGTCCACGGCGTCCGCGCTGAGCCGCACGTCGGGGCGCCCGTAGCGGGCGCCGCTCCGGGAGAGAAAGTGGGCGGCGAGCAGCGGGATGTCCTCGCGTCGGTCACGGAGCGGCGGCAGGCGGATTTCCACGGCGTTGAGCCGATAGTAGAGGTCCTCGCGGAACCGCCCGTCCGCCACGGCGCGGTCGAGCTCGGAGTTCGTGGCCGAGAGGATGCGCACGTCGACGTGTCGGGTCCTCGAGGAGCCGACACGCTGGAGCTCGCCGGTCTCGAGGACGCGGAGGAGCTTGGCCTGCTGCGTCAGCGGCACGTTTCCGATCTCGTCGAGGAAGAGCGTGCCCCTGTCCGCGAGCTCGAAGTACCCGATGCGGTCGGCCTTCGCGTCCGTGAAGGCGCCCTTCACGTGCCCGAACATCTCGCTCTCGAACACGCCCTCCGACAGCCCCCCCGTGTTCACGGTCACCAACGGCCGGTGCGAGCGCTCCGAGCGGTAGTGCAGCCAGCGCGCCACGACTTCCTTCCCCGTGCCGGGCTCTCCCGTGATCAGGACGTTCGCGATCGACGGCCCGACCTTCTCGATCAGCCGCAACACCGGCTGCATCGCCTTCGACTCGGCGATGAGGTCGGGCACGTCGGTGCCGGTCCGCAGCATCTCGTTTTCCGCCTCGAGGAGCTGCGCCTTCCGGACCGCGCGCACGAGTTCCAGCTGCGTGCGCACCGCCGCGAGAAGCCTCTCGTTGTCCCACGGCTTCTCGATGTAGTCCCGGGCGCCGCGCCGCATCGCCTCCACGGCACTCTCGATGCTGCCCCACGCGGTCATGACGACGACGGGAAGCGTCGCGTCGAGCGCCTGGATCTTCGGCAGGAGGTCGAGTCCCTCCTGGCCGGACGTGGTGTCGCGCGTGTAGTTGAGGTCGAGGAGCATCACGTCGAACTCGTCTCCCTCCAGGAGTTCGAGCACCTCGCCGGGCGACGCGGCGGTGTGCACCTCGCAGCCTTCGCTCTTGAGCAGGAGCCGCGCCGCCGCGAGGACGTCGGGCTGGTCGTCCGCCACGAGGATCCTCGGAGCCGTTCGCGTCACGTCGTCGTCCTCCCTTCTTCCCGGCTCCGTCCGGAGCCGACCCTCTCCGGTCCGCTCTCCTCGACGATGCGTCCGTCGAACAGGTGGACCGTGCGCTCCGAGTGCCGGGAGTAGCGGGGGTCGTGGGTGACCATGAGAATCGTCGCGCCCTCTCCGTGCAGCTCGCGAAGGAGCTCCATCACGGCCTCCCCGTTTGTCGAGTCGAGGTTTCCCGTGGGCTCGTCCGCCAGCAGGATCGAGGGCCTGCCCACGATCGCGCGCGCCACCGCGACGCGCTGCTGTTGTCCCCCGGAGAGCTGACCCGGGTGGTGATCCACGCGGTGCGACAGACCGACCCGCTCCAGGGCCTCCTGGACGCGTCGCCGCCGCTCGGCGGGCGCCAGGTCGCGGTAGGTGAGCGGAAGCTCCACGTTCTCGAACACGGAGAGGTCCGCGATCAGGTTGAACGCCTGGAAGATGAACCCGATTCGCTCGTTGCGGATTCGGGCGCGGTCGACCCCGGACAGCCCGTCGACCCTACGACCCTCGAGTTCGTAGGAGCCTTCCGTCGGCGTGTCGAGAAGCCCGACGATCGAGAGGAGCGTGGACTTTCCGCAGCCGGAGGGGCCCTGTACCTCGACGAACTCCCCCTCCTGCACCACGAGATGCACGTCCGAGAGGGCGTGGGTCTCCATCTCCTCGGTGAGGAACACCTTCCGGACGCCCGAAAGTCGGATCAGGGGCGGCGCGCCGTGACTCATGCGGGTCGATCCTGGAACAGGCGGAGTGTGCTCACGGCGTCAGCCGGACGCAGGGAACGTCGTCGAAGCGGGACATGTCCGACACGATGACCACATCGCCCTCGCGCAGTCCGGACAGCACCTGGATCCGGTCGCGGGAGCCGAAGCCGAACCGGACCTTCACCCGCTCGGCCGAGGTCCGGTCGGGCGCGACGCGGAACACCGAGCCCGCTCCCCCTTCGACCGCCCAGGCGGGGCGTTTCACGGAGAGCGCATCCTCGAGCTCGCCGAGACGGATCGTCGCCTCCACCGCTGCGTCGGCGGCCGCGGCGGCCCCGGGGGGCGACCCGAGACGCACCGAGACCCGGGCTCCGGGAGGCGGGGGAAGGTGGCCCCCCGTCGCCGCCGCCGGGGACGCCGACTCGGCAACCGGGGTGACCGACTCGACCGTGCCCGGGATCGAGTCGCCCGAGGCGTCGGCGAGCAGCACATCCAGGCCCGGACGGACCTTCGTGGCGAGCGGTGCCGGGACCGAGAGCTCGGCCACCATCCGCTCCGGCCGGAGCAGTTGCAGGAGCTCGGTTCCCGGAACGACCCACGTGCCCGGAGCGATCCGGATGTCCTTCACGACCGCGTCAGCGGGCGCCCGGACACGGAGGCTCTCGACGCGCGCCTTCTCGCGAGCGGCCACGTCGCCGAGCGCTACGAGGCGCTCCGTCTCCAGCTCGATCTGCTCGCGTCCCGTCGATGCCAGGAGGTCCAGGACCTTCTCCTCCAGTTCGATCCGTTCCTCGAGCGAACGGAGCGCGTCCCGGGCCGCGACCTGTTCGAGCTCGACCGCCTCGCCGCGGGCGGCGCGCCGCTCGAGGTCGGTCAGCACCTCGCGGCTCGCTTCCCGTGCCGAACGCATGTCCGCGAGACGGGCCTCCCGCTCCAGCCGTTGCGTTCCGAGCGAGCGCCGGAGCGCGACGACGGCGGCCCGGGCCGCGGTGAACTCCTGCTCCGCCTTCGCCGCCTCGAGTTCCGCCTCGGGGCTCGCCAGCTCCGCCAGCACCGCGCCGGCCCGGACCGTCATTCCCGGCTCCGCCTCGACCGAAGCGACGCGCCCGGCCACCGTGGCCTCGATCGCCTGGAGCTGATCGGTCGCGAGCTCGCCCCAGGCCCGGATCTCGAGTGGCATCCTCCCGCGTTCCACCTGCGCGAGTACGAGGAGATCGAGGTCGACGACGGGTGAGGTGGGCTCGAGACGGGAGAGGAGGAGCGTGAGCGCCGCGGCGAGCACGAGAATGCCCGCGACGATCGGGGTTCGCGGCGTACGGCGCCCCCCTCGCGGCACGTCCATGCCCGATTCGGAGGCCCCGTGGCCGGGCGCCCGCCGGAGATGGCCCGACGCCGGCCGCTCGCCGATCGGGAGATCGGAAGAGGGTCCGGGCGGTGGAGCGTCCCCGCTGCGATTCGATGCGTTCATCGGGTCCTTCGGCTCGAGGGCCGGGCTTCCCGCCCGGCCGCTCCCGTCCTCCGTTCTGCCGCTCGACCCTGGAGGGAAGCAACTGCCGTGCCACGCGGGTCCCCCGTGGACCGTCACGCAACACTCTGTCGCGCCGCACGTTAGAGCACCGCGATCAGGCGGTGTCGAGACGGTGCGACCGGAACCGGGACGGGGTGTTCCGTTTCCGGACAGTCGAGGCTCCGGACGGGGGCACGCCTGCTCGCCCGGTCAGACCGCGTCTTCGGGGAAGGTCTCCAGGACCTCCTTCACCTTGTTCAGGAAGAAGGCGGCCATCGCGCCGTCCACGACCCGGTGGTCGTACGAGAGGCCGAAGTAGGACATGTGCCGGATCGCGAGCACGTCGTTTCCGATCGCGTCCTGTGCCACGACGGGGCGCTTCTCGATCACGCCCGTGCCGAGGATCGCGACCTGCGGCTGGTTCACGATCGGGGTGCCGAACAGGTTCCCGAACACCCCGACGTTCGTGATCGTGAACGTCCCTCCCTGAATGTCGTCGAAGTCGAGCGTCTTCGTCCGCGCCTTGTCGGCGAGCTCGTTGGCGCCCGCGGCGAGGCCCATCAGCGAGAGGCGATCGGCGTTGCGGAGCACGGGGACGATGAGCTCCTTCCCGTCGTTCACCGAGACCGCGATGCCCAGGTTGATGTCCCGGTGATAGACGATCCGCGTGCCGTCCACCGAGGCGTTGAGGATCGGGTACGCCTGCAGCGCCTCCACGACCGCCTTCATGATGAAGGGGCCGTAGGTGAGCTTCACGCCCTGCTCTGCGAATCTCCCCTTCAGCCGGCTTCTCAGCTGCACCACGTGCTCGAAGTCGATCTCGTTCACGGAAGTGACGTGCGCCGAGATCCGCTTCGACATGAGCATGTGCTCCATCGTGCGGAGACGCACCCGGCTCATCTCCTCCACCCGGTCGCCCTCCCGGACCGGCACGGAAGGGATCTTGATGTCGAGCGTCGCGCCGTGGATGGGGACCCGCATGACCCCGGGAGGGACGGGCTCGGCCGGGGCGGCCGGCTTCTTCTCGGCCGGGGCGGCCGGAGCGGCCGCTTCCTCCTTCGCCGGAGCCTCGCCCTTCTCCCGCGCGTCGATGTAGGAGAGGATGTCCTCCTTCGTGACCCGGCCCGCGATGCCGCTGCCCTCGACCTCGGAGATGTCGACGTCGTGCTCGGCGGCGATCTTGCGGACCAGCGGCGTGCTGCGAGTTCGCAGCCGCTCCTCCCGGCTGCCGGGCTCCGCCTCCGGGGCCGCGGCGGCGGTCTCCGCGGCGGTCTCCGAAGGGGGTTCCGACACCTCGGAGGCCGCCGCCTTCTCCGCCGCTGCTTCCGCCTCGGGCTCCGCCGCCGCTTCCGCCTCGGGCGGGGCTCCGTCGTCGGCGGCGCCGCCCTCGGTGTCGATGCGGGCCACGATGCTGTTCACCTCGACCGTGTCCCCTTCCTGCACGAGGACCTCGACGAGCGTGCCGCTCGCGGGAGACGGGATGTCGGCATCCACCTTGTCCGTGGAGATCTCGAACAAATCCTCGTCGCGCTCCACCGTGTCGCCGACCTGCTTCAGCCACTTCGTCAGCGTGCCCTCCGCGATGGACTCTCCCATCTGGGGCATGATCACGTCGACCTTGGCCATGTCTTCCTTCCTTCTCAGTACGCGAGCAGCCAGCGGGCGGCCGCGACGATGTCCTCTTCCTGCGGCAGGTACGCGTCCTCCAGCGAGGGCGCGTAGGGAACCGGCGTGTCGAGCGCCGTGACGCGCCGGATCGGCGCCTCCAGCCACTCGAACGCCTCCTCGCAGACCTGCGCGGTGATCTCGCCCGCGAACCCGCCGAAGCGGGGGGCCTCGTGGACGATCAGCAGACGACCCGTGCGCTTCACGCTCCCGACGATGGTCTCGACGTCCAGGGGGCGCAGCGAACGGAGATCGATCACCTCGATCTGCGCGCCGTCTTCCCGAGCGATCCGGTCCGCCGCCTCCGCGGACTTCCAGACCATCGCCCCGTACGTCACGATCGAGAGCGCGTCGCCGGGCCGGTGGACGCGGGCCCTCCCGATCGGGACCACGATCTCCTCGCCCACCGGCAGCGTCTCCTTCACCCGCCGATAGAGGAACTTGTGCTCGAAGTAGAGCACCGGGTCTGGATCACGGATCGCGGCGACGAGGAGTCCCTTCGCGTCGCGGACCGTCGCGGGCGCGACCATCTTCAGCCCGGCGACGTTCGCGAAGTAGGACTCCACGTTCTGCGAGTGAAACGGTCCCGAGCGGGCCCCCCCGCCGCACGGGCCCCGGATCACCAGGCCAGCCCCGATGCCCGTCCGGTACCGGGACTTCGCGGCGAAGTTCACGATCATGTCGAACGCCGGCGCGATGAAGTCGATGAACTGCATCTCGGCGACCGGGCGCAGCCCCATGTGCGCCGCGCCGATCGCGGCGCCGACGATCGCGGCCTCACTGATCGGAGTGTCGATCACCCGGTCGGGGCCGAACTCCTCCAGGAACCCCTCCGTGATCTTGAACGCGCCTCCGTAGACCCCGATGTCCTCGCCGAGAAGGAACACGCGGTCGTCGGCCCGCATCTCCTCGACCAGCGCCTCGCGGATCGCCTCGAGGTACGTCATCTCGCGGAAGGGCGTCTCCGCCCCGGCGGCGCGGGCCGTGTCACCCCTCGCGGGGCGCACCCCTTCCTGCGTACTCGTCTCGCTCATCCGCCTCCTTCCGCGCGGCCGTCCCGTCCCGCGAACGCCATGTCCCGGTAGCCGACGGGTCGGGTGCGCGTCCACGGGATCCCCGGATTCTCGGAGGGATCGGCGTAGACGCCGGTCCGGGCCTCGTCCGGCGCAGGGTGCGACTCCGACAGCACCCGGTCGACGGCGTCCGCCAGCTCCGCCTCCACGTCCTCCCGGACCCCGGCGAGCCCGGCCTCGGAGATCCACCCTTCGTCGAGCAGGGTCCGCTCGAAGCGCGCGATCGGGTCGCGCTCCCTCCACGCGGCGAGCTCCCCGGGGGGAACGTATCTCTGAGCATCGTGCTGGGCATGGCCCAGCATGCGATAGGTCTCGGCGACGATGACCGACGGCCCCCCGCCCGCCCGCGCCCGGTCCACGGCCTCCCGCGCGGCCTCGTACACCTCGAGCACGTCGTTTCCGTCGACCGACCGGACCGGCAGGCCGTAGGCGAGGGCGGTGTCCGACCAGTCCTCGACCGCCGCCACCCGGTCGCTGCGGGTGCCGAACGCCCAGCGGTTGTGCTCGAGCACGACGACGATCGGGAGGTCGAGGGCCGCGGCGAGCGCGAAGCCCTCGTGCGACGCCCCGGTGCGGGAGGCGCCCTCTCCCTGGTAGGTCATGCAGACCCGGGCCTCTCCCCGCTGCCGGAAGGCGAGGGCGACCCCGTTGAGGACACAGAGCTGCGTGCCGAGCGGGCTGACGGGCCCGAGCAACCCGAGCTCGGGCAGCGTGAAGTGGTTGACGTTGTCCTTGCCCGCGCAGGGAGAGGCGGCGCGCGCCGTGTACTGGCGGAGCATGTCCAGCGGCGCCAGGCCGCGGACGTAGAGCGCGCCCGCGTCGCGGATCGACGGAGCGAGCCAGTCGCCGGGCTCCAGCGCGAAGGCGCTCCCGACGGCGGTGGCTTCCTGGCCGAGGCTCCGGTACAGGCCTCCGACGACGTGTCCCTGCTTGAAGAGCGTCTCCAGTCGCTCCTCCACGGTCCGCGTGAGGACCAGGAAGCGGTAGAGCGCATGCATCTCCTGTCGTCCGAGCGCGCTGCTCAGAATCGCCGCCTCGCGAGAGAGTCCGGTCGGAGCGCGGCGGGGCGCCGCGCCCGTCCGCGTCGGAGCGCGAACATAGACCGGGCCCGACGAAAGTTCAAACGGGGATCGGGATCGCTTTACGATGAAGTAAAGGGGAGGGGCACGACGGTGGCCCCCGGGGGTCCTGCGGCCGAGAGGCTGAGCTCGGTGGCCGGATCCACTTCCCGGCGCACCATCGCGAGCGCGATCGGGCCGTGCCGGGGAGACAGGACCGACGAGCCGATCCGGCCCACCTCGCGCCCTCCGTGGAACAGCGGGTCGCCGGTCGAGACCGTGGTTCCGCGGTGGAGGCGCAGGCCGCGGAGGTGACGGTTCACGTGACCTCGATAGTGGATCCGCGCGACGACCTCCTGCCCGGTGTAGCAGCCCTTCTCGAAGCTGACCATCCGCTCCGTGAGCCCCGTTTCCTGGGGGAGGTTCTGCTCGTCGAAGTCGCGCCCGTAGACAGGGATTCCCCGCTCGACTCTCCAGATGTCGTAGGCGGCTGGCGGGATCGGGCCGCCGCCCCGGGCCTCGACCACCGCCAGGAGGTCGGCCCAGCCCGCGACCGCCGCGGGCCCGAGTCGGACCACGTCGTGGCCCCCCCCCTCTTCCGGCGTGCGGGGCGCCGCGAGGAGCGGGCCCGACGCGCCGGGAAAGGCACCGAATCGCCCGGGGGTCGTGACTTCGGCGGGCGCGCCGGCTTCCTGCAGCGCCGCCTCCGTGGCGGGTCCGAGGAGCCGGACCACCGCGGCTTCCGGCTCGGCTTCGACCCGGGCGAGTCGGGGAGGGAGATACCGCGCGAAGTGCGCGCGAAGGGAAGCGGCCGAGACGCGCGGCAGGTCGAGCAGGATGTCGTCCTCGCGCTTCCAGACCGCGAGATCGGCGAGAGGTCGGCCCTTCGGGGTCAGGGCGAGAGCGAGAATCCGCGAGCCCGGGGGCGGGCCCGCGAGGTCGTTCGTCAGCAGGCCGTGCAGAGCAGGTCCGGCGCCGGGGCCGGTGACGCGCCAGATCACGCGCTCCGAATCGAGGAACACGCCGACCGACTCCTCGAGGCGTCGCGCGTCGCGCGCGGCATCCATCCGCTCGGCCTGCTCCGTCACCGTGCTCTCCTCTTCCTCAGTACAGGCGGCCGCCGTCGGGCACGACGGCCGTGGGCGAGAGCAGCACGGGTCGGCCCTCGGCGTCGGGCACGCCGAGTGTGAGACACTCGGAGGGAAAGCCCGCGATCGTGCGGACCCCGAGGTTCAGGCAGGCGAGGACCTGGCGTCCGGGAAGCTCCTCGATCGCGTAGCGTCCCGTGAGGCCGGCGGCCGAGCGACGGACGCCGATCCCGGGACCGAAGTCGATCCGGAGCCGGACGAGGGGCTTCCGGGCCTCGGGAAACGGTGCGGCCTCCACGATCGTTCCCACCCGGATCTCGACGCGCTCGAACTCGGCCATCCCGATCTCTCGCTCCGAGTCGCGCACGCGCTTCCTCCGGTGGAATGTCCGCCCCCGCGCGGTGCGCGCTTCCAGACCGCGCCGCCGGGACCGACGAGTATAGGCGGGTCGTGCCCGGGCCGCGAACCGGGTAGATTGGGCTCCCTTCCGGCGCCGCGGGACGCGTCGTTCCGACCGGGCCGGACCGGTGGCCCGGCGGAGGCCGGGACGGCTCGAACTCGGAATACCGACATGCTCGAAGCCCTGCGCGCGCGCGACGTCCAGAAGCGGCCGGACACGGTACGCCTCTCCGGCCGCGTCCTCTTCCTGACCGAAGACCCGGAACTGATCCGCCGACAGCTGGCGGGCGAGGACCTCGCGTGGGACCCGTCGATTCCGCTGCGCGACGACATCAGCACGGACGAGATCACCCCCGCCTGGGTCTGCTACTACTACGACGAGAAACTCGGGGAGTACCCGTACGTGGGGCTCCGCTGCCGGGGCGAGCAGCCGATCGGGCCGGGCGACGTGATCCGTGGAGGCTTCGTGGCGTCCGTGTCGGGAAAGCGGCGCGGGAAGGGCTCGAGCCGGGAGGCGTCTCCCTACGCGGAGCGGGCGGCGGGAATCCGAGTCGTGGTCGCCGAGAACATCGAGCGGATCTACCGGGAGAACTGCGAGAATCTGGGTGTCCTCGCGACGACGGACTTCTCCGTGATCGACCGGATCCGACGCGGCGAGGAGATCCCCCTCGAGACCTTCATCGGCGACGCCGGCCGGATCCAGCGCGACATCATCGAGTACGGCGGACTTCTCGACTACGCCGTGGCCCGTCTCAAGGGGCTCGTCCAGGTGCCGGCGGTGGTGACCGACGCGTCCCGGCCGATGACCGTGGCCGAGAAGATCCTGGCGCGGCACTGGGTGGCCGACCTCTCGCGTGACGAGGTCGGCGTGCCCGCCGTGAGGCCGGGGGACGAGGGCTTCGTGCGCTGTGACCTGCGGTTCAGCCACGAGTACGTGACCCCGATGGCGTCCACCTTCTGGGGAGAGTTCGCGGGGGAGGGCGCGCCGATCGCCGACCGGGACAGCGTTCTCTTCTTCCGCGACCACCTCGCGTTCCTCGACCAGGTGATCAGCCCCGAGAAGATCGAGCTCGGACTCCTGGACGCGGCCCACGGGCTCCACGACCGGCAGCGGGAGTTCGCGGCGGAGCAGGGCGTGCGCCTGCACGGCGAGCTGCCGGACCGGGTCGGGAGCGAGGCGATCTGCCACGTGAAGATGCTCGACGACTACGCCCTCCCGGGCCAGGTGATCGTCGGAAGCGACTCGCACACTCCCCATTCCGGGGCGATCGGGTGCGTGGCGTTCGGCGTCGGCACTACCGCGATCGTGAACAGCTGGACGACGCGCGACGTGCGGCTTCGGGTCCCGCGCTCCGTCCGGGTCGAGGTGACGGGCCGGCTCGGACCCGGCGTCACCGCGAAGGACCTGATGCTCGAGATCCTGCGCCACCCGTACGTTCGCGACGGGGAGGCGATCGGGAAGATCATCGAGTACGGCGGGGAGGCGGTCGAGGCGTTGAGCGTCGACGAGAGGGCCACCCTGACGAACATGGCCGCCGAGGTCGGGGCCTTCACGGGGATCGTGGCCCCCGACGACCGGACCGTTCAGTTCCTGGTGGAGCGCCGGGGCCTCGATCCCGCGGAGGCCCGATCCCTCACCGGGGGGCTGCGCGGCGACCCCGGCGCGGACTACGAGTGGACGATGACGATCGACGCTTCGCGACTCTCGCCGATGGTCGCGACGCCGGGAGACCCCGGGAACGGCACTCCCGTCTCGGACCTCGGCGACGTCCGCGTCGACATCGTGTATGCGGGCTCCTGCACCGGGAGCAAGCGGGACGACATCGCCATGGCGGTCCGTGTCGTGGAGCGGGCCCTGGAGGACGGACGCCGGGTCGCGGAGGGCGTGGACGCCTATCTGCAGTACGGCTCTGTCGACGTGGAGCGGTGGGCGAAGCAGAGAGGGTGGCACGACCTGTTCGTCGAGGCCGGGATCCGCGTCCTGGCGCCCGGTTGCGGTGCCTGCATCAACGCGGGTCCGGGCATCAGTCGCTCGCCCGACCAGGTCACGGTGAGCTCGATCAACCGGAACTTCCCCGGTCGCAGCGGGCCCGGAAAGGTCTATCTCGCCAGCCCGTTCACGGTGCTCGCCTCGGCGTTCGCGGGCCGGATCGTCGGGTTCGAGGAGCGGGAGGCGGCCGCCGTCTGATCGTCCCGCCCGGCGGCGCGATCAGCGCGAGGTGGCGATCGCCCGGAGCGCCCGCTCGGTCAGCCAGCGGCGCACGACAGGTTTCCAGGCCCAGCCCAGAGCTCCGGCCATGGCTCCCGGCCGGAGCTCGTCGATGACGGAGTCGGCCTCCGCGGCGAACGCCGCTTCCAACCGTCGCCGCGCTTCGGGCGGCACGGCGTCCCAGCCGGGCTCCACCGCCGCCGTCTCGTAGGCTCCCGCCTCGTCCGGCGTGTACGAGATGACGTCGGAGAGCCCCTGCTCCAGCAGCCGTCGAGCGTCGGCCCGACCGGAGCGGAAATCGTGGGCGCGCCACTCCCGGCGGAGAAATCCGCCGAACCCGCCGAGATAGTCTCCCGCGAGCTCCGCGTCGGACTCCGGCGCGAGCAGGTAGAGCCGCATGATGTCCTTGTCGCGAAGGCCGCTCGCCGCCTCGAGCACGAAGATCAACTTCGCGAGCCGGGCGCGTCCGGAGCGCGAGTCCGCGGAGCCGAGGACCTCGCGGTACCGGGGGTCGGCCTCGATCCGTGCGAGGTTTCCGTCCAGGTAGTCGACCACGGGGTCGGCTCCCCGCGCCGACGCGCCCGTCGGATCGACGGCCACCTTCATTTCGGCGACCCGCTCGGCGAGATCGCCGATGTACCGACCGAGCACGACGTCCTCGGGGTCCGTGATCCGATCGTCCATCTCGGGAAGCCGGGCCAGCAGGGCGTGCAGGATCTCGAGCCGTGCGTTGACGCGGTTCGCGCGGATCCAGTCGAGTGCGGCGCCCTGTCCGAGCACCGCCCGAGCGAGGTCTCCCGCGAAGGCCGCGAGGGAATCCGGCGCACCGGCGAGGCCGCCGCCGCCTCCGGTCGTCCGGAGGGAAGGCTCCACCAGGATGTAGCGCCAGTCCTCGCTCCGGTGGTCCGGGTCCCGTTCCACGAGGTCCTTCGCGAGACCGAGAGGCGCCGCATCGAACAGGCCGCCATCGACGTACCACATCTCGACTTCGTCCGACCCGGAACCCGGCAGGTGCGCGCCCGGATACTCGGACCTGCGCCGCGCGAGCGGGCGCGGGGGGAAGGCGAACGGGAATGCCGCCGAAGCCAGCGCGGCCTCGCGCAGTCGCTCCCAGGCTGGGTCGTTCGGCCGCCCTCCCCGGACCTCCACGTCGATCCAGTCGGAGTAGGTCCGGGTTCCGAACTTCCGATCGGGCACGTTGAGGAAGCCGTAGCGCAGGTCGTACCGGATGCCGTGAAGGCTCGACAGCGTGATCCCGACGCGCAGGGGCACGCCGAGCGCTGGCGAGACGGCGTCGTCGGAGGCGGGTCCCGCCGTGACCAGGGCTCGCGAGAGGTCCTCGAGCACCCGGGGGTCGAGCGCCCCCCGGCGGTCCTTCCGCTTCGGGTTGAGAAGGTGCCCCGCGTCGGCGCCGTCCAGCCAGGCGCGCTCGATCCAGGGGACGACCCCGGGATTCACCGCGAGCGCCCGGGCCGCGAGCGCCGCGTTGAGGGCGCCGGCGGAGGTTCCCGTGATCACGTGAATGCGAACCGGGCCCGACGCTTCGTTCCGGGCCAGGGCGAGGAGCAGCTCGGTGACGGCTCCGCCGGTGTACGAGCCGAGCGAGACGCCTCCGCTGAGTACGAGCGCGATCTTCGTCATGTCGCTTTCGTCGTGGGGGTGATTCGAGGGAGGAAACTGCTCGCAGGGTCCCGGGCCGGCAAGCACGCGACGCCGCGGGGGCCCAGGCGGGTCAGTCAGTTCGTCGGAGCGGCCCCGGCGTGGACCGGAATCTCCATCTCCAGAAGACTGGAGGCATCCAGGCTCGCGCCGGCCACCCAGAGCGACCAGTGAAGGTGCGGGCCCGTCACGCGGCCGGTCGCCCCGACGTCTCCCACCTGCTCGCCCGCCTCGACCATCTCGCCCTCCGCGACCCGGATCCGGGAGAGGTGAAAGTACCCCGTGTAGACGCCGTGGCCATGATCGAGATAGACGCCGTTGCCCGAATAGAAGAGGTCGCGCGCGATCACGACCCTTCCGCGGGCGGCGGCGCGGACCGGCTCCCCCGTGGCGCCCTTGAGGTCGAGGCCCGTGTGCCGGCTCTGGAGCTCGCCGTTGAATACGCGCTCCTGTCCATACGGCGCGGTCACCGTGAGGGGCCGGGGCGCCCGGAACGGCTCCTCGATCAGCCAGTCCGGGGTGGCGGCGTCCAGCACCGACCGGACGAGCTCCCGCTCGCGTGCGATCCGCTCCAGGGCCTCCGGCGGCGGCGACGAGTACTGCGGAGCGACGCGGAGCCGTGTCGCATCGAAGGTCCGTCCCTCCACGGAGATCGGGATCCGCTGCTCGCTCTCGCTCCCGTCCGCGAACCCGAAGCGGAGCAGGAGCTCCTGCGGCCCGGTCGTTCCGATCGGGACGGCGGCCATGCCGTACCAGGCCCCGTTCAGGCGCCCGAAGCGCACCGGCCGGCCGGCGAACTCGCCGTCCACGGACTCCGGAGTGCGCCCGGAGGGACGCTCGAGGAGCCGGATTCCAAAGGCCGACCCTTCCTCGGGAACGGGCCTCCACGTCGCGCCGAACGGCAGAATCGGGGGGGCGGTCCGCGCGATCGCCGCCCGCGCCTCCGCCGCCCGGGCCCGCAGGTCCTCCGCGTCGGTCGTCGCGGCAACGCGCTCGGCGCTGTCCGTCGCCGCGGCCGGGTTCGCCGCGTCGGGGGTAGACGTCGGAAGCGGGGGCGCGGACGACGGCGCGGCGCCGCCCGCGCCGGCCGGCGCGCAGGAGGAGAGGGCGGCGGCGAGCGCGAGCGCAACGATCCGGAGCGGGAGTCGCGTCACATGCTTCACGCCGCGGAGAATGCCCGCCGCGGCGCAGTCGGGCAAGGTAGGGGCGCCGCGACGGACCGGTTATGGATCCCGTCCGCTCCTGCCCGTCCGGCGTCCGTGCCCTCCGGACTCAGAAAGCGAGCCACGTGTAGACGTAGAGGGTATCGTTGTCTCCCGCATCGCGTCCGAAACCGTCGTAATCGGTCGCGGCGCCGTTGAATTCCGTCCACAGGGTGTACCGGATTGCGAACCGCGTGTTGAGCCACGGGCGCCACGCGACCTCGCCGGTGAAGCTCGTGCTCGCCGGACTTCCGGTCCGGCTCCCGGTCACCGGGTCCGGCGCGTTGAGAACCGCGTCGCTGTCTCCCCCGATCGTGCGGAACCCCACCATGAGATCGACGCGCGGCCGCGTCGTCCACGTCGCGTCCAGGCCGAGCGAGTGGAGGGAATTCTCGGGACGCGCGGCCCCATCCAACCCGAACGTCGCCTCGAGCCTCTGCGATTCGTGGAGCCACGTCGCGTGCGCGGCGAAAGCTCCGCCGCCGAGCGGGACCTCGTACTGCGCGTCGAGGGCGAGGTCGGTGAACCGGTCCGTGGCGCCCGTCACACCCTCCGGGTACAGGCGACTCGAGAAGCCGAATGTCCCGAGCTCGAGGTAGTGGGATCCGAATCGGTGCTGGAGCGCGACGCGCCAGTACGGCGCGACGCCCTTGATCGTGCTCTCGGATGTGTCGTCCGGGGGGTTGGACGATACCTGAGGCGCGGAGCGATACGCGGTCAGCTCACCGTAGACGAGGCCGTTCCAGAGAACGTATCCCCCCAGCCCGGCCACCTGTCCGCCCAGGTCGTCCTCCAGCAGGGGTGTGGACGACGGGGAGGGCGCGGTCGCCGATTCCGTAAAAGGAAATCCCCATGCCGGAACCGTGTTCCACACGTCCTGCACCGTCGGATTGTTGTTCAGACTGAAGCCGTACTCGAGTGCCTTCGAACCGAGGTTCGTTCGGTTGGCGTAGCGCAGATCCACATTGTCGATTGCGACCGTTCCCCCGCCCGATTCGTAGGTGACCTGAAGAAACCCGCCGAGATGCGGCGTGATGGCCCCCCCGAGAAACAGGCCCAGCTCCTGGGGAAAGTCCACGTTGGTGTTCTGCGTTCCCGGCTCCTCCCTGGCGATGGAGCTCATCGACGCGATGAACATTGCCGACAGGCCCGGAATGAGACTGAGCTGGAGCGACTCGTCGTCGCCCTCCTTCTCCGAGACGACCTGATCGGACGCTGGCGTGGTGTAGCCGCCCAGTTTGAACGCCCGCCCGAACTCGGTGAGCTGGGGGAACGCCGTATGACAGGCGCTGCAGGCGAGCCCTGTCTGCCGGGAGAAACTGGGAATCTTCTCCAGCGAGTGCGACGTGAGCTCGGCCCTGATCTCGGCGATCGGCCGGCGCGTCCCGGATGTGTGCCCCGCGGCCGGGGCGGGAGAGCTGGTGAACGCCAGGATTCCGAGCATGCCCGCGGGTGCGAGCAACGCTCCAAGCCGTGTGCCCATTGTGGCTCCTCTTTCCGGCGCCAGCGCGGTGGGTTTCCCCGGGATCGGGGCAGTGCGGACTACTCGTGGGCGAGATGGCCGGTCGCGGAGCCGACTCGTCTCGTCGGCGCAGCGTCCGTATGCACGGGAGGCCGGAGACGAACCCGTTCAACATAGTGCACCCGCGCGAGATCGACGAGAACTTCGTCACATGCCGTCCAGGATCGGGAAGAGCGCGGGCGCGCGGGTCCGCGGCATCTGCCTTCGCCGCGGCGTGCTCGGCGCCGGCGCGGCCGGGACCGTCGCCTCGGGACCGGCCGCCGGAACGGCGGCCCCCGGGGTCGGCGCGGCACTGCCCTCCAGGGCCCGCGTACGGGAGGAGGAGTCGAGCGCCAGCGCCACGATCGAGAACGGGAGTCGCGTCGCATGCTTCAAGCCTTGAAGGAAGCCCGTCGCGGAACGGGAGGGCAAGGATGGCTCGTCTCGGCGACGGGGGCGTGGACCGGTCTGCGTCGTGCGAAGGGCTCCTGCAGGAACTCCCGGGGCGAGGGGAGTCCGTCCCGGACCTCGCGGATTCGCCCGGAGAGCCCGCGACGCCCGGCGAGAAAGAGTTCCGCGGCGGCCCGCCTGGCGTGTCTCTCGAGGTCCGGGAC
>Ga0316578_10000251_pt1 | contig 16051 bp, 14 predicted proteins | sample J0NA_2_FD_203076 | JGI IMG/M metagenome (GOLD analysis project Ga0316578, IMG submission 203076) | Rhizosphere microbial communities from salt marsh grasses in Alabama, United States - J0-2_160517rDrC | ecosystem: Host-associated > Plants > Roots > Rhizosphere | place: USA: Alabama | collected... | reverse complement strand
GCACGCTGTTCCGGCGCCTGGCGCGCTACGGCGACTACACGCTGGCGGACGTGGAGCTCGACACCGGACGAACCCACCAGATCCGGGTGCACGCGGCCAGTCTCGGCGCGCCGCTGGCCGGCGACGAGAAGTACGGGGACGAGGCGGCGAACCGGGCAGTGCGCGCGCTCGGACTGCGGCGCTTGTTCCTGCATGCCTGCGCCCTGACTTTCCGCCCGCGGGCGGAGGACGCCCCGATCCGGGTCGAGGCGCCGCTGCCGCCAGAGCTGGAGCGCCTGTTGCAGCGGCTGCGGGAATCCCACGGCGAATCCGGGAAAGGCCCGGCATGAAGTAGCGGGCATGAAGTATCGATTGTTGGTATTCGACTGGGACGGGACCGTGATGGACTCGGCCGGGCGCATCGTCGCAAGCCTGCGCGCCGCATTCACGGACCTGGGCCTGACGCCGCCGGACCCGGCGGACTGCCGCGACGTGATCGGCCTTGGGCTGGAGCAGGCGATGACGCGCCTGGCGCCGGACGTGGCCGGCGCGCGCCAGGTTGAGCTGATCCGCCGCTACCGGCATCACTATCTGGACGCCAACGACACCCCGACGCCCCTGTTCCCCGGGGCGGGCGAGGCGCTGGCGGCGCTGCACGAGGCCGGCTACTGGCTCGCGGTGGCCACCGGCAAGAGCCGCCGCGGGCTCGACGAGGCGCTCGCGCAGTCCGGTCTCGGGGGCTGGTTCCATGCGACGCGCTGCGCCGACGAGACCTTCTCCAAGCCCCACCCGCAGATGCTGCTGGAGCTGCTGGAGGAATTCGGCATCGACGCCGCCGAGGGCCTGATGATCGGCGACACCGAGTACGACCTGCTGATGGCGCGCAACGCCGGCGTCGCATCGGTCGCGGTCAGCTGCGGCGCCCATGCGCCGGAGCGCCTGCTCGCGCTGGAGCCGCTGGTCTGCCTGCCCGGCGTCGACGCCTTGCCCGGCTGGCTCGCCGCGGGCGGGTAGTGCCGCGCTGAAGAGGTCTCGCTGCCGCCGCGGGGTCCGCCGACTTCAGTCGGCACCCGGCGAAGACGGACTCCGGTCCGCCGAGGACAGGCGCCCTGATGGCCGCGGGAATTGCTCCTGACCTACACCGATTACACCGATTACACCGATCACCGAACCGCCGGCGGCGCATGAGCGCTGCCCGTAACAACGAGACACGCAGACGATATGAACTGGACCTTCTGGAAGAAACGCGACGGCGACGACATGCCCGCCACGGATGATCCGGCCTGGGAGCGGGCGCTGATCAACAAGATGGCGGCCGAGTTCCTGCGTGAGCAGCGGCGCTCGCGCCGCTGGGGCATGGTGTTCAAGGCGGGCATCCTGCTCTACCTGCTGCTGCTCCTGGGCGTCTACCTCGCGGACGGCTTCGGCAACGCGCTTGGTGCCGCCGGAGAGCACACGGCACTGATCGAGGTGGACGGCGTCATCGCGCCGGGCACCGACGCCAGCGCGGACCGCCTGGTCACGGCCCTGCGCAAGGCGTTCGAGGCGGACAACGCCAAGGGCATCATCCTGCGCATCAACAGCCCCGGCGGCAGCCCGGTGCAGTCGGGCTATGTCTACGACGAGATCCACCGGCTGCGCAAGGAGCACCCGGACAAGAAGGTCTACGCGGTGGCGTCGGATCTGTGCGCGTCCGGGGCCTACTACATCGCCTCCGCCGCCGACGAGATCTACGTGGACCGCGCGACACTGATCGGCTCCATCGGCGTGCGGCTCGACGGCTTCGGCTTCCAGCAGGCGATGGAGGAGCTCGGCATCCAGCGCCGGCTGCTCACCGCCGGCGAGCACAAGGGCATCCTCGATCCGTTCTCGCCGCTCAGCGACTGGGACAAGCAATTCCTGCAGCGCCTGCTCGACGACCTGCACGGGCAGTTCATCGCCGCCGTCAAGGAGGGCCGCGGGGACCGGCTCAAGGGCGGCGATGAGCTCTTCAGCGGCCTTTTCTGGACCGGCGACGAGAGCGTCAAGCTGGGGCTGGCCGATGCCCTCGGCAGCAGCGGCTATGTGGCGCGGGAGGTGATCGGCGCCAAGGAGATCGTCAAGTACAACACCAAGCGGGAGCTCTGGGAGCGGCTCGCGGATCAGGTCGGCACGTCGTTTGCGCTGACCATGGCGCGCATCAGCGGCCTCGACGGCACCCCGGCGTCGCTACGCTGAGCCGCCGGCGGGGGCGAGCACCTCGACCCCCGCGTCGGCGAGCATGTCGATCAGCCGGATCAGCGGCAGGCCGATCAGCGCGTTCGGGTCGTCGCCCTCCAGGCGCCGGAACAGCGCGATGCCGAGCCCCTCGGACTTGAAGCTGCCGGCGCAGTTGAGGGGCTGCTCCCGCTCCACGTAGACCTCCACCTGGGCCCGCGTCAGCGTGCGGAAATGGACCTTGAACGGCTCGCAGTGCAGCCGCGCGCGGCCGCTCGCCGCCTCGAGCAGGCACAGTCCGGTATGGAATACCGCGGTGCGGCCGCTGGCGCGCAGCAGCTGCTCGACGGCGCGCTCGCGCTCCCCGGGCTTGCCGAGCACCGCGCCGTCGATGCTGGCCAGCTGGTCCGAGCCGATGATCAGCGCGCCGGGATGCTCCGCCGCCACCGCCCGCGCCTTGTCCTCGGCGAGGCGCAGCACCTGGCCCTCGGGCGGCTCGCCGGGGCGGGGCGACTCGTCCACGTCCGGCGCGGCGCAGGAAAAGGGCAGGCCGAGGCGGGCGAGCAGCTCGCGCCGAAACGGCGACGTGGAGGCGAGGACGAGTGGTCTAGGCATCTGGCAGATTCCCTCGCGGACCGGCGCCCGCGGCGGCAGGCGGTCTCAACGCACCCAATCGATCAGGTACAGCAACGGGTCTTCCACGTCCGACTCGTCCAGCACCCGGCCGTGCACGCACTGGCCGGCGCGCCGGACACTGTCCGGATCGCCCGACAGCAACGGGTGCCAGGCAGGCAGCGGCCGGCCTTCGGCGACCCGGCGGTAGGCGCAGGTCTCCGGCAGCCAGGCGGGCTCTCGCAGATGCTCCAGGGTCAGGGTCACGCAGTCCTCGACGCGGGCGGCCCGATTGGCGTAGTCGCCGCAGCAGCCGCGCTCCTGGTCCAGCAGGCGGCATGCGACCGCGGTGTAGTGCATGGCGCCGGTGTCCTCGTCCTCGTACTTGTTCAGGCAGCACTTGCCGCAGTGGTCGCAGAGCGATTCCCATTGCGCGCGGCTCATCGCCGACAGCGGCGTGGTGTACCAGAACGGGGCGTCGCCCGGAGCTCCTCCGTCAGGGAGGGCGTGGCGGTAAGGGTCTGTGGCGTCGTCGGGGGAGGCGGGGCTGGACATGCTCGGGGGCGCGCGGGCTTTGGCGCGTTTGCGTTAATCGGTTAGATTACCGAAATCGCACGCTGCAATCGAACGTCGACGCGGGAGGCGATGATGCAGGCGACACCGATGCGCGATGAGCCGGAGCGGCGCGCCCTCCTGACCACCCCGCTGGGAGGGGTCGCCGTGCGCTGGCGGGACGCCGTCGTGACCGGCGTCGAGCTCGATCCGGCGCCCGGCGACGGCGCCACGGACCGCGCCGGCGTGCCGGCCTGGCTGCTGCGGCAGATCGACGCCTACTGCGCGCACCCGGGGTTCCGCTTCTCGCTGCCGACCGCTCCGGCGGGGACGCCTTTCCAGCGGGAGGTCTGGCGCCTGATCGCCGCGATCCCGGCCGGGACCACCCGCACCTATGCCGAGATCGCCGCCGAGCTCGGCAGCGCGCCCCGGGCCGTCGGCGGTGCCTGCCGTGCCAATCCCTATCCGCTGCTGGTGCCCTGCCACCGGGTGGTGTCCAAGGCCGGGCTCGGCGGCTTCGCCGGTGACACCAGCGGCCGGCTGGTCGCCTTCAAGCGCCGGCTGCTGGCGCACGAGGGTGTCCTTGCCGGGATCCATGCCGTCGCCCCTGATCGGTCTGAGACCGGGGCCGAAGAGGACACCGGCGAGGGGGTCGGGTCCGCGGCATGACGGAATCGCCGGACCCCGCGCTCATCGAGGCCTTCGCCGACGCGCTCTGGCTGGAGCGCGGCCTGAGCGCCAACACGCTGTCCGCCTACCGCTCCGATCTGGAGGCCTTCGCCCGCTGGCTCGAAGCCAGCCGCGGCCGGACGCTGCGCGAGGCCCACCGCACCGATCTGCTCGATTATCTCGCGACGCTCGCGCAGCAGGGCCGCAAGCCGCGCTCGTCGGCGCGCTCGCTGTCCTGCCTGCGGCAGTTCTACGGCCACCTGCTGCGCCTGGGCAGCATCAGCGAGGACCCCAGCAGCCGCGTCGATGCGCCCCGGCTCGGCCGGCCGCTGCCGAAGACGCTGACCGAGTCGGAAGTGGACGCGCTGTTGAATGCGCCGGACACCTCCGATGCCCGCGGCCACCGGGACCGCACCATGCTGGAAGTGCTCTACGCCAGCGGACTGCGCGTGACCGAGCTGGTCACGCTGCGCCCCGGGGCCGTGAGCCTGAACCAGGGGGTCGTGCGTATCACCGGCAAGGGCGACAAGGAGCGTCTGGTGCCCCTCGGCGAGGAGGCGACGCGTTGGCTCACCGAGTATGCGAGGGGGCCGCGGGCGGTGATCCTCGGCGGGCGCAGCAGCGAGTATCTGTTTCCGACCTCGCGCAGCGCCTGCATGACGCGCCAGACCTTCTGGCAGCTGATCAAGCGCTATGCGCTGGACGCGGGGGTGGTCAAGCCGCTGTCGCCGCATACGCTGCGGCACGCCTTCGCGACCCATCTGCTGAACCATGGCGCCGATCTGCGGGTGGTGCAGATGCTGCTCGGTCACAGCGACCTGTCGACCACCCAGATCTATACGCACGTGGCGCGGGAGCGATTGAAGCAGCTGCACGCGCGCCACCATCCCCGGGCCTGAGCCCTCTGCGGGCCTGAAATCCCGGACGACCCAGGGCGCCGTATCGTCCGCCGCCGGTTGGATCCGCTCGCTGCGCGCGGCGGCCGTTGGCAGGTTCGGTGGACCTTTACCGGGCTTTACTCTATCGTTAGCGGCTTGTGTTTGCGCCGGCCGGCTAAACGCTGCATTTATCAGGGTCTTCGGCCTCTCGTGAGTCGGGCCCTTGCCAGCGTCCAACCGGCGCTGAAGGATGCGGCGGTGGGCCGGCCGCGTCCGTGCGTCCCGTCTCGATCCCGGCCGGGACGGCTGGCATCCGCGCCGGCGCCAAGGCGCCCCTGAAGCCAGCCCATTCATGTCTCGATCGTCCCGCGGAGCCTCTTGATGCCCTCGTTCGATGTCGTCTCGGAATGCGATCTCCAGGAAGTGCGTAACGCCGTGGACCAGGCGAACCGCGAGATCGGCACGCGCTTCGACTTCAAGGGCGTGGCGGCGCGCTTCGAGCTTGGCGACGACGAGATCCGCCTGGAGGCGGAGCAGGAGTTTCAGCTCCAGCAGATGCGGGATATTTTGCGGCAGAAGCTCGTCAAACGGGGCGTCGATCACGCGGTATTGCAGGTCGACGAGCCCGTCACGACACTGAACGCCGCGCGACAGCGCATGGGCCTGAAGCAGGGCATCGACAGCGACACGGCCAAGCGCATGGTCAAGGCGCTGAAGGCGACCAAGCTCAAGGTCCAGGCGCAGGTTCAGGGCGATCAGCTGCGGGTAACCGGCAAGAAGCGCGACGACCTGCAACAGGCGATCGCGGCCCTGAAGGCCACCGATTGGGAGCGGCCGCTCCAGTTCCAGAATTTTCGAGATTGATCCCGAGGAAATTATCCATGATCCAACGCGTCGGACCGCTGGCCGTGGCGATGCTCGCCGTGGCGTTGACTGCACCTTTCACCACTGCCAACGCGGATGAGGCGGCGAACATCCGCGCCGCGCTGCAAAAGGTGCTGCCGGAGTACAAGCCCACCAGCGTGCAGCCGACCCCGGTCGAGGGGCTGTATCAGGTCGAGATCGGCCCGCAGGTGATGTTCGTCACCGGCGACGGGCGCTACCTGATCGACGGTGCCATCGTCGATCTGAAGACCCGGGAGGACATCACCGAGCAGGCCCGCGACGCGGCACGGCTGCGCGCCATCGACACCATCGGCGAAGACAACATGATCGTGTTCGACGCGCCGAACAGCGCCCACACCATTACGGTCTTCACCGATATCGACTGCGGCTATTGCCGCAAGCTCCACCAGCAGATCCATGCCTACGAGGACGAGGGCATCAGCGTCCGCTACCTGTTCTATCCCCGTGCGGGGCTGAACTCCCCGTCCTACGAGAAGGCGGTTTCCGTGTGGTGCTCCGATGACCGCCAGCAGGCGCTGACCAAGGCCAAGGCCGGTGCGAAGATCGCCAGCAGCAGCTGCCCGAACCCGGTGCAGAAGCACATGGAGCTCGGCGAGCTGATGGGCATCCGCGGCACGCCCGCGATCGTGCTCGACAGCGGCGAGCTGATCCCCGGCTACGTGGAGCCCAAGAAGCTCGCCGCGCTGCTCGAGAAGTCCACGACGAACTGACCCTTACGCCAGTGGCGGCCCTGCCGGTTACCGGGGAGCCTCAGGGAGGAAGCCGTCTCATGATTGGAGCGCCCGCATGACCAGAGCAGTCGTGGAGTTCGCGTCGCGCAGTGACCGGGGGCACGTGCGCCCCCGCAACGAGGATTCCGTGGTGGTCCACGCCGACGCCGGCGTCGTCGTCATCGCCGACGGGATCGGCGGCGCAAGCTCCGGCGATGTCGCCAGCCGGATGGCGACGGAGATCATCGGCCAGCGCTTTTTGCGCCAGCGCCCCTCCAGGGTCGAGCCGCGCCGGGCGCAGCTGCTCGCCGAGGCGGCGGTCGACGAGGCGAACGGCGCGATCCTCGATCATGCCCGGCATAAGGAGGGCTGCGCGGGCATGGGCACGACCGTGGTCGTGGGCTACTTCGGCAACACCTGGCTCGTCTATGGCCACGTGGGCGACTCGCGGCTGTACCGGCTGCGGGGCCGCAAGCTGGAGCAGCTGACCAGCGACCATTCCTTCATACAGGAAGTGGTCGACCAGGGCTTCTTTCCGGACCTGGAAGAGGCTCGGCGCTACGGCATCAACGAGAACGTCCTGACGCGGGCGGTGGGCTCCACGTCGCACGTGGCCGCGACCACCGCCGTCACCGACCTGTGCGTGGGCGACATCTACCTGTTCTGCACCGACGGGCTGTCGGGCATGGTGCCCGACAACGAGCTGCAGATGGTGCTGTCGTCGGTGCAGGGCAGCCTCGGCATCGCCGCCGACGCGCTGGTCCACATGGCCTGCGAGAACGGCGGTAACGACAACATCACCCTGGCCCTGGCACGGGTCCGGTCCATCGGCGACGACCAGCAGCAGGGGGAGTCGGCCGGCGCGGATGAGGAGCCGGCATCGACCTGAGCCTGGTCGAGGGCCGCAGGGGCTCGCACATGAGCTGCGCCCTGTGTGCAGTGCAGCGGCATCTGCGCCCGAAATCGGGACCGAAATCGAAATCGGGGCCGTTGGCGAAGTCCTCGCTGACTGCTTGCTTCGATCTCGATAGCGACAGCGATTTCGATAGGGGTTTCGATAGGGATATCGGTTTGAATGAACGGGATCCGTCGGTCTGAGGCAACGCCTCGCCTGCCCCGCTCGACGGACGGCTAACGCCCGCCCACCACTCAGAGCAATGCCTTGAGCCGGTACAGCGCCTCCAGCGCCTGGCGCGGGGTCATCTCGTCCGGGTCGAGACCGCGCAGCGACTCCAGCGCCGGACTCGGCGGCTCCGGCGCGAACAGCGGCAGCTGCACCGGCATCGACTCCGTCCCGGCCCCCGATCCGCCGCTGCCCGAGCCCGCCCCCGTCCCCTGGGGCGCCGCTCCCGGATGCCCCGCGGCCTCCTCCAGCTGACGCAGCCGCTCCCGCGCCCGCTCGATCACCGCGCGCGGCACCCCTGCCAGCGTCGCCACCTGCAGCCCATAGCTCTGGTTCGCCGGTCCTTCGCGCACCGCGTGCAGGAAGATGATCCGCTCGCCGTGCTCGACGGCGTCCAGGTGCAGGTTGGCCATGCCCGGATGCTCGTCCGGCAGCGTCGTCAGCTCGAAGTAGTGGGTTGCGAACAGCGTGAAGGCGCGGATGCGCGTCGCCAGCTCGACGGCACAGGACCAGGCCAGCGACAGCCCGTCGAAGGTGCTGGTGCCGCGGCCGATCTCGTCCATCAGCACCAGGCTGCGCTCGGTGGCGTTGTGCAGGATGTTGGCGGTCTCCTCCATCTCCATCATGAAGGTCGAGCGGCCGCCGGCGAGGTCGTCCGCGGCACCGATGCGCGAGAAGATCCGGTCCACCGGGCCGATGCGCGCGGCGCGTGCCGGTACGAAGCTGCCGGCGTGGGCCATCAGCACGATCAGCGCGATCTGGCGCATGAACGTGGACTTGCCGCCCATGTTCGGCCCGGTGACGATCAGCACCCGGCGTGCATCGTCGAAGCGCACGCCGTTGGCGACGAAGGGCTCGCCGCCGGCGCGCTCGGCGACCTGCTCCACCACCGGGTGGCGGCCGTCGTCGATCTCGATCAGCGGCTCGTCGCACAGACGCGGGCGGGTCCAGTCGAGCCGGTCGGCGCGCTCGGCCAGGTTGCAGAGCACATCCAGCTCGGCGACCGCCGCGGCGCTCTGCTGCAGCGGTCCGAGCCGCTCGCGCAGCGTGCCGAGCAGGGCCTCGTAGAGGGACTTCTCCAGCGCCAGCGCCCGCTCCCGGGCGCTCAGCACCTGGTCCTCGAAGCGCTTGAGCTCCGGCGTGATGTAACGCTCGGTGCCCTTCAGCGTCTGCCGGCGCTGGTAGTCCGCCGGCACCCGCTCGGCGTGCGTGCGACCGACCTCGATGTAATAGCCGTGCACCCGGTTGTAGCTGACCTTCAGCGTCGCGATGCCGGTGCGCTCGCGCTCGCGCCGCTCCAGGTCCAGCAGGAAGCGGTCGCCGTGCTCGGCCATGTCCCGTAGCTCGTCGAGCTTGGCATCGTAGCCCGGGGCGATGACGCCGCCGTCGCGGATCAGCGCCGGCGGCGTCTCGATCACGGCGCGGCACAGCAGGTCGCGGGTGTCCGGGTGCTCGTCCAGTGCCTGCTGGACCTGCGCGAGCCGCGGGCTGTCGAGCCCGCCCAGCCCGGCGCGCAGGGCCGGCAGGCGCTCCAGGCCGTCGCGCAGCGCGCTCAGGTCCCGCGGCCGCGCCGAGCCCAGCGCGACCCTCGACAGGATGCGCTCCAGATCCGCGATTGCGGCGAGCTCGTCGCGCAGCGGCTCGAAGGCGCGGGCCAGCGACAGGGCCTCGATGGCGTCGTGGCGCAGGCGCACGGTGTTTGGATCCCGCAGCGGGCGGCTGATCCAGCGGCGCAGCAGGCGCGCGCCCATTGCCGTGCAGGTGCGGTCCATGACCCCGGCCAGCGTGTTGCGCTCGGCCCCGTCGCCGCCGCTGAGCGGTGCGATCAGCTCCAGGTTGCGGCGGGTGGCCGCGTCCAGGATCAAGGCATCGTCGCGCCGCTCGGTGCTCAGACCGCGCAGGTGGGGCAGGGCGGCGCGCTGGGTGTCCTTGACGTATTGCAGCAGGCAGCCGGCGGCGCCGACGGCCAGCGGCAGGTCCGCGCAGCCGAAGCCGGCCAGGTCGCGGGTGCCGAACTGCTCGCACAGCAGCCGCTCGGCGCTGTCGGCATCGAACAGCCAGGGCTGGCGGTGGGTGACACCGGCGTCCAGGTGGAGGTGCCGGTCGAGGTCGCTGTCGTCCGCGAGCAGGATCTCCGCGGGTCGCAGGCGCTCCAGCTCCGCGGCCAGGGCCTCCTGCCCGTCGAGCTCCAGCACCCAGAAGCGCCCGCTCGCGAGCTCCAGCACGGCGACGCCGAAGCGGGCTGTCCGGTTGTCCCCGTTGCGCTTGCCGCCGGCCTCGGCGATGGCGCAGACCAGGTTCTCGCGGCGGTCGTCGAGCAGCGCCTCGTCGGTCAGCGTGCCGGGGGTGACCACGCGCACCACCTCCCGCTGCACCGGCCCTTTCGACTTGGCCGGGTCGCCGAGCTGCTCGCAGATGGCCACCGACACGCCCTTGCGCACCAGCTTCGCGAGGTAGCCCTCGGCGGCATGGTAGGGCACCCCGGCCATCGGGATCGGCTGCCCGGCGGACTGCCCGCGCTTGGTCAGCGTGATGTCCAGCAGCGCCGCGGCCCGCTCTGCGTCGTCGAAGAACAGCTCGTAGAAGTCCCCCATGCGGTAGAACAGCAGCAGGTCCGGGTACTGGGCCTTGATCGCCAGGTACTGCTGCATCATCGGCGTGTGGCGGGCGTTGCCGGCACGGTCCGATGGGTCCGGGGCGGAATCCGGGGTGGGCTTGGCGGCGTGCTTGGGAGCGGCGTTGGCGGCGCGATCGGTCATCGGCGAGGGGGCGGACTGCGGCTGTGCGGTGGTCGGATCCGGATGGTCGGGCTCGACCCGAGCCATGGTGGACCGGGCCGGACGGCGACCACCTATGAAACTGCAACTTCTCCGGATGGACAAGGCGATCCTGAAGCTTCGGCCGGCTGCCAGGTCGTCGATGCCCAGCACCAGGAGCCCGCCGCCGGCGTTGCCGAATGCCGCCAACTCGTCGGACAGGCCATCGGCAGGGGGCGCCTTCACCTCCGGTAGCTCGTCGGCGGTCACGAATCGATCTCTCCGCCGGCTGCTGCCTTCGATCCGTCCCCGACCCCTCACGTTGGTCGCTCCGGCGCGCATGCTCCGGAGAACGGGCAAGTGGTTGCCGTAGGGCCGATGGGCGAAGCGCGACCACCTCCCGGCGCATCGCAGCGCTTCGGCGGGCACGGGAGTCGGTCACGAACGGGCGGGGGATTATGCGATGTCATGAGCTCGGCCGGCCGATGAGGCACCGGGGGCGCGCTACCGCCGGCCGTCGCCGGGTCGTTCGGCGAAGCGGCCCGTGCGCAGCGACGCCGACTGCTCCTCGGTCCAGCGCGGCAGATCGGTCGCGTCGGTTTGGGATGTCATGTCCGTTGCTCGGTCCAGCTGGATCGCGCCCTGTGCGTAAAGGGCACCTCGAAAAATTCGGGGTGCCCGTGCTGGTCAGGATGGCCCGCCATGTCTCAAGCTTCTCAAGCGCTTGAGACATGAAGCGAAGCGGAAGCCGCGCGTTCGCTTCGCGTCTCAAAAAATGCCATGGAAGGCATTTTTGAGGTCCCCTAAAGATGAGCAGGGCCGTGCTCCATCTGGGCCGGCCTTCTCCGGGGTGGCCAGCGCCCGCAGCCGGTCCGAGCGGCCTCCGGCGGCCTTGCGCCGTCCTCGCGCCAGCGGCAAAGGGTCTACAATGCGCCGGCTATGAAACTGCAACTACCCCGTACCTACAAGCTGATCCTGTCGCTGGCCCTGATCGCCGGCCCGTTCACGTGGCTGATGTTCACCGAGGACGGCCAGCGCCGCAGCGATCTGTTCATCCTGCACCTGCTCGGCAAGCCGAGCTTCAACGTCGCCTTCGACCGGCTGACCCCGGCGGTGACCGAGGCCGACATCGCCGGGCAGTTCCCGAAGGTGGATTTCCAGTGCCGGGATCAGGCGAGTCGCCTCGGCGAGCGCGCCTGCGTCGCCGAGATCGCGTCCTTCAACGGCGTGCCGTCGCGCTCGGCGACGCTGTTCTACCGCGACGGCCGGCTGACCGCGCTGCAGCTGGACTATCGCGCCCGCTACTACGAGGCCCTGGTGCAGGGGCTCGACGCCGGCTTCGGGACGCCCGAGCGGGAGGCCGACAGCGGCGTGCTGATCTGGCGCCTGGACGGCGGTGTGCTGATGATGTCCGCGAGCCGGCCCGAGGACGAGCAGGACGCGGCGGTGATGTGGCTGGCGTCCGGCACGACGCGCGACGGGTAACGCGCTTCGATCCTGGCGGCGCGGCTCTGCCGTGGCACCAGGTCTGGACGGCTCTGCCGTTGGCCCTGGCGGCGGGCATGGGCAGCGCAATGTCCGCGGGCGGCAGAGCCGCCGAGACGGCGTGCCGGGGACGAGCCCCGGCATGAGAGGAGCTGTTAAGCGGCCGCGCGCGCGATGCCGGGCCTCAGAGCCGCGGCCCCTCCCGGTGACTGACACGCACGGCGGCGGCCTCGCCCGGGACGTCTTCCAGTCGGAGCAGGAAGGTGGCGTAGTCGGGGTTCCTGCGGCTCGGCATGAAATGGATCAGCGCCGTGGAGCGCTCGGCGAGTACCTTGCCCTGCGCGTCGAGCAGCTGCACGTCCACATGGCCGCGGATGCGGCCGCGGCGGTCGTAGCGCTTCTCGACGCGGCCGCTCACCTCCAGGGCGCCGTTCTGGCGCTTGGCGCTGATGCCGGCGGGGGTGAGGCCGTTGCCGGACTCGATGATGACCTGGATCGGCTCGCCCGGAATCGCACCGGGGACCGGACCGGCGGCGGCGCCGGCGCAGAGCGGCGCGGCCAGCGCCAGTGCCAGCAGCAGGGTTCGGGTAGGGCGGGTCAGCATCTTGAGCATCGACTTCATCGCGGATTCATAGCGATCTCCAGGCTACGCCCGGAGTCTGAATCCCCGCTGAATGCAACAGCCCCGTGACTCCTGGAACCCGCTTCGATGCCGTCGGGCAGCATGAGCGCATCGCCCCGGCTCCGGCCGGGGTCAGTCCAGCCGCCCGCCCCCCAGCACCGGCAGCGTCCACCAGTGCAGGCCGGTGCCGGCGAAGTCGGCCCGGAGCTGCTCCAGCAGTCGCTGCGCCACGGCCTGCGGCAGCTGCACCAGGAACAGCACGCGGCGGGTGCGCCCGGCCACCTGCTCGGCCAGGCTCATGGAATGCTCGGACGAGCCGTGGCCGGACACGGGCAGGCTGGAGAAGCCGGGCACGTCGTCGCGCTCCAGCAGCCATTCCACCAGCGCGTCCTCGATGTTGGTGGGCACGATCAGATGCAGCAGACAGTCGGACATGGTCCCTCCGGGGGCATGGCGCCGATGACGGCCGGACCGCGCCCGGCGTGGGCGCGGGGGGCGGTGGTCATCCGAAGCGCCGGTACAGGATCGGCAGCAGGATCAGCGTCAGCGCGGTCGAGGACAGCAGCCCGCCGATGACGACGATGGCCAGCGGGCGCTGGATCTCCGAGCCGGGGCCGGTGGCGAACAGCAGCGGCACGAGGCCGAACGCGGCGATATTGGCGGTCATCAGCACCGGACGCAGCCGGCGGCGCGCGCCTTCCATGACCACCTCGTCGATGGGGCGCCCCAGGGCCTGGAGCTGCTTGAACCAGGTGACCATCACGACGCCGTTCAGCACCGCGATGCCGAGCAGCGCGATGAAGCCAACCGACGCCGGCACCGACAGGTACTCGCCGGTGATGAACAGGCCGACGACGCCGCCGATCAGCGCGAACGGGATGTTCGACAGCACCAGCAGGGCCTGGCGCACCGAGCCGAAGGTCGAGAACAGCACCAGGAAGATCAGCCCGAGCGCGACCGGCACCACCAGCGCCAGCCGGGCCGCGGCCCGCTGCTGGTTCTCGAACTCGCCGCCCCATTCGAGCCAGTAGCCGGTCGGCAGGTCCACCTGCTCGGCGACCGCGGCCTTGGCCTCCTCGACGAAGCCGACCAGATCGCGCCCGGACACGTTGGCGATGGCCACCGACAGCCGGTTGCCCAGCTCCCGCGACAGGGCGACCGGCCCCTCGGCCCGCTCCATGTGCACCAGGTTGGTCAGCGCCACCGAGCGGCCGTCCGGGGTTGCCACCTGCAGCCCCATGAAGCGCGACGGAGAGGTACGCAGGGCCTCGTCGCCGCGGATCAACAGCGGCCGGCGCTTGCCCTCGCGGTAGACGATGCCCACCGGCAGGCCCTCCACCTGCGCCCGCAGCAGTGCCTCGAGGGCGTCGGCGTCGATGCCGAGGCGGCCGGCCTCCAGGCGGTCCACCACCAGGTTCAGGTATTGCGCGCCCTCGTTGCGGGGGGTGTAGACATCCTCGGCGCCGTCGATACCGGAGACCACCTGGACGATCTCCTCGGTGACGCGGTTCAGCTCGTCCTGGTCCGTGCCGAACACCTTCACGGCAAGGTCGCCGCGCACGCCGGTCAGCATCTCCGAGACGCGCATCTCGATGGGCTGCGTGAAGGCGTAGTCGAGCCCCGGGAAGCGCTCCAGCACCGCGCGGATGGCGTCGATCAGCTCATCCTTGGTCTCGAAGCGCCATTCCTCCCGCGGGGCCAGCATCAGGAAGCTGTCGGTCTGGTTCAGCCCCATCGGATCCAGGCCGAGCTCGTCCGAGCCCGTCCGGGCGATCACGGCGCGCACCTCCGGCACCGCGTCCATGATGGCGCGCTGGACACGCTGGTCGATGGCGATGGACTCCGCCAGGTTGATCGACGGCAGCTTCTCCAGCTGCACGACCAGGTCACCCTCGTCCATGGTCGGCATGAAGGCCTTGCCGATGCGGGTGTAGAGCGCGCCGGCGCCCACCAGCATCGCCACCGCGACGGCGACGACCAGCCACTGGTGGCGGAGGCTCCAGCCCAGCACCGGCGTGTAGATCCGCAGCAGCTGCCGCACCAGCCAGGGCTCACCGTGGCCGCCCTTGCCGAGCAGGAACGACGCCAGCGTCGGGATCACGGTCAGCGACAGCAGCAGCGAGCTGGCCAGCGCGAAGACGATGGTCAGCGCCACCGGCACGAATAGCTTGCCCTCCAGTCCCTGCAGGGTCAGGAGCGGCAGGAACACGATGATGATGATCAGGATGCCCGAGGCCACCGGCACCGACACCTCTCGCGTGGCGCGGAAGATCAGGTGCAGCCGTGGCAGCCTGCGGCGCCCGCCGCTGCCCTCGTTGGGCTCGTCACCGCCGGCATGATCGGCGCCCTTGCCGCCCTGGCCATTGTCCCCGTGTCCGGACAGTTGGCTGACGATGTTCTCGACCACGACGACGGCCGCGTCGACGAGCATACCGATGGCGATGGCGAGGCCGCCGAGGGACATCAGGTTCGCCGACAGCCCGAACTGGCGCATCAGGATGAAGGTCGACAGCGCCGCCAGCGGCAGGATCAGCGCGACGGTCAGCGCCGCGCGCACGTCGCCGAGGAACAGCACCAGCAGCACCAGCACCAGCACCGTAGCCTCGACCAGGGCCTTGCTCACCGTGTGCACGGCCTTGTCGACGAGCACGCCGCGGTCGTAGAAGACCTGGATCTCGACGCCGTCAGGAAGTCCGCCGGAGAGCTCGTCGAGCTTCGCCTTGACCCCCTCGACCACAGCCCGCGCATTGGCGCCGCGCAGCCCGAGCACCAGGCCTTCCACCGTCTCGCCCGTGCCGTCGCGGGTGACCGCGCCATAGCGGGTCAGGGCCGCGCGGCGCACCTCGGCGATGTCGGCGACGCGCACTGGCTGGTCGGGACTGCCGCCGACGACGATGCTGGCGAGGTCGTCGAGGGTCGTGACGGCGCCTTCGCTGCGGACCAGCAGCGCCTCCTCGCCCTCGTCCAGCCGCCCGGCACCGTCGTTGCGGTTGCCGCGCTCGATGGCGTCGCGCAGGTCGGCCAGCCGCACGCCGAACGCGGCCATACGGCCGTGATCGGGCACCACCTCAAAGGTGGTCACATAGCCGCCGAGGGCGTTGACGTCGGCGACGCCGGGCACCGAGCGCAGCGCCGGGCGGATGGTCCAGTCGAGCAGGTCGCGCTTCTCCTCGAGGCTCAGGTCGCCGCCCTCGATGCGGAACATCAGCATCTCGCCGAGCGGCGTCGTCATCGGCGCGATGCCGCCGGAGATGCCGTCGGGCAGGTCCGGCCACACCGCGCTCAGGCGCTCGGAGACCTGCTGGCGGGCCCAGTAGATGTCGGTGCCCTCGGCAAAGTCCACGGTGATGTCGGTCAGCGCGTACTTGGCAACGGAGCGCAGCATGGTCTGGCGGGGGATGCCGAGCATCTCCACCTCGATCAGCGCGGTGATGCGTGACTCGACCTCTTCCGGCGTCATGCCCGGCGCCTTGACGATGACCTTGACCTGGGTCGTGGAGACGTCAGGGAAGGCGTCGATCGGGGTGTGCTGGAAGGCGCGCCAGCCGGCGCCTGCGAGCAGT
>Ga0316578_10000248_pt1 | contig 16105 bp, 18 predicted proteins | sample J0NA_2_FD_203076 | JGI IMG/M metagenome (GOLD analysis project Ga0316578, IMG submission 203076) | Rhizosphere microbial communities from salt marsh grasses in Alabama, United States - J0-2_160517rDrC | ecosystem: Host-associated > Plants > Roots > Rhizosphere | place: USA: Alabama | collected... | reverse complement strand
CCAGCAGCTCGACTACCAGGGCGTGGCCTAAGCCCAAGACCCGGTCCCGAGCCTGCGGAAACTGGTGGGGGCAAGGAGGAGCTCGCGTGGGTCCGAGCGGAGGCGCGCCATGGGCCTACGTCGGCGCAGGCTCGCAGACTTGACGCTCCCTAAACCCTGACCCTTAGGAGACCATCCATGCCAAAGGCAACCGATCGCAAAGCCGTCCTGCTCTGCGCTCTTATTGCCGCGCCGGTCGCGGCCGCGCCATTCGACCAATCGCTGGAGCTGCGAGGCATCAGCTTCCGCGTGCAGTGCCCCAACGAGGGATCGATCAACACCGTGACCATCACCCCCTCCGGCCTCCAGGCGGATAACTCGGTCATCACCCGCGAAGCGGACGGCGTGGTGACGGGCGCGGAAGTCGCGGACCTCAACGCCGATGGCTCACCGGAGATCTACGTCTACACCCAATCCGCCGGAAGTGGCTCCTATGGCAACCTGATCGCCTACGCGGCCAATCACGAACAATCGCTGAGCGAGATCGCACTGCCGGCGATCACCGATGATCCGGAAGCCGCGCGGGGCTATATGGGCCACGATGCGTTTGCCGTCGTCGAGAACGAGCTGCTACGCCGCTTCCCGGTCTATCGCGACGGAGACACCAACGCCCGGCCATCCGGCGGCACACGCCAGATCCATTACCGGCTCGCCGCCGGCGAATCCGGCTGGACGCTGCGCAAGGAGCGCATCGTCTGGCACTGACCGCGTTGCATGCCTGTGCGTTACCCGTCCCAGACACATCGTGGACTCCATCGGTAAGGAGATGCGACATCCGCTCCATATCGCCCTCGGAGACTGTGCCGCCGGGTGTCTGCGGGCCGCCTGCAGGCACTCATCGACGCCGACGGGCCGCGACACCGGTGGCGCGAATGCGCGGTCCGCCTGGTCCAGGCGAGCCCAGCATCCATCCCGGGTTGGTGGAGCGCCTGATCGGGATCGGCGTGCTGGTCGGCTTGGGGATTGGCAATGTGCTGGCCGCCTACGGCTTTGGCTGCTTGCATGACAGACGCGGGGTTGACTGAACAGGGAAGGGTCTTTGCCTCGTCAAGGACCAACACGGATCAGCCCAGGTCGTCTGCCGGCCTTCAGCCGCCCGCCTCGCCCACCGGGGCGGCAGCGGGCCGCGCGATCAACCAACCAGCCGTCAACATGAGCACCGCCCCAATCAGCGAGATCCAGTACCAGCCGGGCAGCCGGGTCTGGCCGTATTCGTAGACCGCCCCGGCGCCTCGGTGCCCACCAGGATGTCGCCGTCAGCCGCGGCAATGAGCTCCGTCACGTGCCCAGCCCCAGGCGGTTGGTTCGCCACCAGACGCACACCGCCGGGTAGATAGGGTGCGGCGACGGCGACGATCAATCCGAGGATGGCCAGGGAGAGTGCGAAGTTCTGGCGTTGGTTCATCGGTCTCCCTATCCATCGACACAGTGGAGCTCTGGGGACGAGGCGATTTCAGTGCGCGCATCCGCTTGAACGCGGGCAGGGTCGCCTTGAGCTTGGGGTCAGGAGGCTGCCTGACTTGAGGCCGATTTACTGCGGCGGTGGGAGAGCGGCGCATATCCGCCCGATTTCTCGTTGCATCGACCCACTATTCGCCTCAACATCGGTCGAAGCTGTCCTCGCTCTCCCACTCGGCTCGCGACGATCGCTCAAGTCAGACAGGCTCCTCGGCGCAGTCTTCGGCCCGACCAGGCGCGAACGCGTAAGCATGATCCGACAGTACCGACCACGATCAACGCAAGGAGATCGAAATGCCATCCCTGTTCGACCCCGTTCAGATGGGCGATCTCGCCCTCCCCAACCGTATCGTTATGGCCCCACTGACCCGCAATCGCGCCACCGCCGGGTTGAAGCCGGGCGAGCTGACAGTCGAGTATTACCGGCAGCGCGCCAGCGCCGGCCTGATCATCGCGGAGGCCACCCAGATCGTCCCGATGGGGCAAGGTTACCTCGACACGCCCGGTATCTACAGTCCGGAGCAGGTCTCCGCCTGGCACAAGGTCACCGACGCCGTGCACCAAGCCGGTGGCCGCATCGTCCTCCAGCTGTGGCATGTCGGGCGCATCTCCCACAGCTCTCTGTTGCCGAACGGGGCTGCCCCCGTGTCGTCCACCAACCGCCGGGCGAACGCGCAGACATTCATTGCCGCAGGGTTTGTCGATGTCTCCCAGCCGCGTGCCCTGCGCGATGACGAGATCCCTGGTCTGATCGCCGACTACCGGTACGCCGCCCGCTGCGCCATGGACGCCGGATTCGATGGCGTCGAGGTGCATTCCGCGAACAATTATCTGCTCGAGCAGTTCCTGCGCGACAGCGTGAACGACCGCGAGGGCCCTTACGGCGGCAGCATCGCCAACCGCGCGCGCTTGGTGAGGGAGGTCATGCAAGCGGTCAGTCAAGAGGTCGGGGGCGGGCGCGCCGGCATCCGCCTCAGCCCGATGACCACCTTCAATGACACGGCGCGGGACAGCGATCCACAAGCGCTTTACAACCATCTCGTCGAGCAGTTGGCCCCGCTGGGACTGGCCTACGTGCATGTCATCGAGGGCGAAACGGGCGGTCCGCGTCATCCTGAGGATGCCGTGCGGCGGTTTGATTACGACGCCCTGCGGGAACGCTTCCAGGGCTGCTGGATGATCAACAACGGCTATGGACGGGAGGATGCCGAGCAGGCCATCGCCAGCGGCAAGGCCGACCTGGTCGCCTTCGGCCGCCCTTTCATCAGCAACCCCGACCTGGTGCGCCGGCTGCGCGAGAACGCGCCAATCAACCCGCCGCAGGAAGACACGTTCTACGGCGGAGGCGCAGAGGGCTACACCGACTACCCTACCCTGGACGCAACCGGGTAAGGGAATCAACCGAGCCGCCGCCGAGAAGCAGAGCGGGAATCGCGACCCCAGTTGCGCTCAACCTGCTACCCTGCTGCCGACGGCCGGGCACGTCCCGGTCCACGTCCAACCTGCCTCTGCCTGAGGCGGTCGGTTTCCCTGTCCCTGGAGAGCGTGAGGTACGCATGCGTCTCGTGGACCGTCTCCTCTGGGCGTTGCTCATCGTCATTGCGGACACCGCGGCCTTCGCGGTCCCTCTCGCGGCGCTTCTGCTTGCCTACGTCTTGCTCGCTCGCCCGTCCTGGTTCCGGGAGAGGGTCGAGCAACTCTACCGCGATGCTCCTCGATAACCAGCTACCGGTCGAGATCGAGACCCCACCCATGAGGTCCCTTCAGATGAGACCTGCACTCGTGCTAATGCTCATCGCGCTTGCCCTCTCGGCGTGCGCAAGCCAACGAGCAGTCGAAGAGCCCGAAGCGGCCTCGACGGGACCGACGTTCTACGGAACGATTTCGGTCTCGGCGGACCACGTCTCGACGCGATGAAGTCGTTCCCTGGAGTTGCAGCTTAGGCTGCGCGTCAGTCGCAGAGCCGCCGGCGCGCCCTGTGAGGGCGCCCCAGCCTTCGGCCGCCATGGGCAGGCTCACGCTGCAACCGGTAACCCATCGTCGAGCGTCCGACAGACCGGCCACGACCCTGAGCCGGCATGTCCTTCCTGCATCTCAGCGGCAGCAGTCTAGCGCACAGCGGACGTGGAAGCTTTGTGAAAGCAGTCGCACCCCGCGGCTCCTGCCAGCTAATCGTCCGACCGCTGTGGATCCTGATGCACCGTTCGCTTCCAGTAAAGGCGCATCATCGGGCGCACTGAGACGCCGTGCAGCAAAATCGAGTAAGTCCGAGGGCTAGAAATTCGTCCAGTCCCACGGATTCCTGATGACGCGTCCGCAGATAGACCGCCAACCAGCCGATGAACGCACCAAGGACGGCACCGATCAGCACACCGCCGATGGTGGCCCAAAAACAGTCTGCTGCCGGCCAGCGCCACCCGCCCGTACCCAGGTCATGCAGACCCAGCAGGCCCAGACCGAGCATGACGAAGGGAAACGCGGCTCCGTCGTTGAGTCCGCCCTCGCCAGTCAGGCTAAAGCGCAGGTTGTCACGATCGCGCGACGATTCGACCTGGACGGCAGAGGCGAGCACCGGGTTGGTGGGGGCGAGAGAACGCGCCTTTCACGGCGCACGAACCTGTCGGACTTAGGGGGATCGAAGCGAGGGAGTGGGAGAGCGAGGCCATTGCGTTCCGGAGTCATGATCTGCTGGAGGGTTGTTACGCCCGCTCCGGGCTGCTGAGCGACGTGCAGCTGTACGAGGAGTATCCGGCCCGCTGCGCCGCCGACGTCAACCGTCGCTATCGCTGGATCCGCGGCGATTGGCAACTCGCAAGCTGGCTGCTGCCTCGGGTACCCGGCCCCGACGGGGAGCGCCGCGACAACCCGCTCTCGGTGCTGTCGCGCTCGAAGCTGTTCGACAACCTGCGCCGCAGCCTAGTGCCGGCCGCATTGACGCTGCTGCTGCTGTTCGGCTGGACGGCGGGTGCCTCCCCCTGGTTCTGGACCCTGGCGGTGCTTGGCATCCTGATGATTCCCCCGTTGGCGACGGCGCTGCTGAACCTGCTGCGCAAGCCGAGCGATACGCGGCTGGGCCCGCATCTTGCCGCCGCAGCACAGGCGGCCGGCGAACGCCTGTTGCAGACCGGCTTTGCGTTGACAACCTTGCCCCATGAGGCGGTTTACAGCCTGGACGCGATCCTGCGCACCGTCGTCCGTCTGCTGTTCACCCACAAACGGCTGTTGGAATGGAATGCCTCTGGAGACGCCTCCAGTGAACGGGAGCATTTGACCCGCGGCGACCTCGCCGGCTCTGTGCGCGCCATGTGGTTCGCGCCGGTGCTCGCCATTGCTATCGCGGTCATCCTGGGGGGCGACCAACCCGGCCGTGCTGGCGATGGCGGGCCCGATCTTGCTGCTGTGGCTTGCCTCCCCCGCCATCGCCTGGTGGATGAGTCAGCCGATCGCCCCCCGCCACGAGATCCGGCTGTCCGCCGCGCAGATTCGGTTTCTCGGCAGCATCGCGCGCAAGACGTGGGCCTTCTTCGACACCTTCGTCGGCCCAGACGACCACTGGCTGCCACCGGACAACCACCAGGCGGTTCGCGCCGAGGCGCTGGCCCATCGCACCTCACCCACCAACATGGGCCTGGCCTTGCTGGCGAACCTGTCCGCCTACGACTTCGGTTACGTCCCGGCCGGGCAGTTGCTGGAGCGCACGGCCCGGACGCTGGGGACCATGGCCACCCTGGAACGCCATCGCGGCCATTTCTTCAACTGGTACGACACGCGGTCGCTGCAACCCGTCTATGTGTCGACGGTCGACAGCGGCAACCTGGCCGGCCATCTGCTGACCTTGCGCCCGGGTCTGATCGAGCTGCCTGATCAGCCGATCCTCGCGCCACGCTGGATGCACGGGCTGATGGACACCCTGGTCGTCCTGGAAGACGCGGCCGGCACCCCTGCTCCGGCCGCACTGAGCCGGTTTCAGGACAACCTCGACACCGCGCTCAAAGCACCGCCGGCGACGCTGCTGAGGGCCTGGCGCGCCGCGCCGAGATACTCGCCGAGGAGCTCGGGCGCGAGCCTGACAGCGAGGCGCTCTGCTGGGCACAGGCGCTGACCCGGCAATGCCGGGCAATAGGCGACGAGCTGTGCTTTCTTTCGCCCTGGAGCGCGCTCCCGGAGGCGTCGCAGGGGGCTGGTGATCTCCCCGGCATCGACGCCATCCCGACGCTGCGGGCCTTGGCGGGCCTCGATGCGGGCTGTCGACCCGCCTCGCGAGCGGGTGCGAGGCGGGCACTGCTTCCGCGCCGCACGCCTGGCCGACCGATCTCCGCCGCCACATCGGGCAAGGCAGCGAACGCGCCCGCATTGCTGCCATCGAGGACCTGGCCTCGGAGGCCGGAGCGATGGCGAATATGGAATACGGCTTCCTGTACGACAAGGGATCGCGCCTGCTCAGCATCGGCTACAACCTGGACGAGCGGCGGCGCGACACCAGCTACTACGACCTGCTCGCCTCGGAGGTCCGCCTGAGCGTGTTTGTCGCCATCGCCCAAGGGCAGTTGCCCCAGGAGAGCTGGTTCGCGCTCGGGCGCCTGCTGACCGCCGCGGGCGGCAAGCCGATCCTGCTGTCCTGGAGCGGGTCGATGTCCGAGTACCTGATGCCGCCGCTGGTGATGCCGACCTACGACCACACGCTGCTCGACGAAACCACGCGAGGCGCGGTGGCGCGGTGGCGCGGCAGATCGAGTACGGCAATCGGCTGGGCCTGCCCCGGGGGGCGCGAACACGTTGTCGAGATCACAGTCGCGGCGCAAGATCACACGGAAGTTCAGACCTGATCGGGCCGCGCGACACGAGATTCCGCAGGCGATCCGACCGCGGATCGCGGGGAACGGCATAGGCGCCCAGGCCGACAGTCCGGTCCAGGGTCTGGTTTCGATCGGATTGGGCATTCGGCCCCGAGCGAGCCACCGGACGCAACCGAAAGGCAATTTCCCGATGCGTCGTATCCAAATCAGTCATGTCACCGAGTATCTATTCTCCAGCCCCGTGACACTGCTGCCGCACCGGCTGCTGTTGCGTCCACGGGAGAACCACAACGTGCGTATCGAATCCTCCACGCTGGAGATCAGCCCAGCCCATACCCTGCAATGGAAGCGCGACGTGTTGGACAATTCGGTCGCACTGGTGAGCTTCAGCGAGCCCTCGGATCGGGTGCGCGTCTCCAGCGGTGTCGTGATCCAGCACTACGAGGACAACCCGTTCGACTTTCTGCTCGATGACTTTGCGGTGATCCACCCATTCGACTATTCTGCGGAAGACCGCGCCGAGCTCACACCCTTCCAGCAGGCCGTCTACCCGTCGGACCAGGACGCGGTGCGGCGCTGGCTGGACGGCATGGGACTTCCGCAAGCGATGCAGACCTTCACGCTGCTCGACCGCATCAACCGCGAGATTGCCGGCCGCTTCATCTACCGAATGCGCGAGGAACCGGGTGTGCAGCCGCCCGCCGTGACGCTGGCGAGCAACAGCGGCTCCTGCCGCGATTTCGCAGCCTTGTTCATGGAGACATGCCGGTCGCTGCGGCTGGCCAGCCGCTTCGTCAGCGGTTACCAGTTCGCACCGACCATCGCGGCAGGCAACGCCTCCACCCATGCCTGGGCCGAGGTCTATCTACCCGGTGCGGGCTGGAAGGGCTTCGACCCCACCAGCGGCGAGGTGACGGGCAACAAGCACATCGCGGCGGCGGTGGCACGCCACCCGGAAGCCGTGCCGCCGGTGGCCGGAAGCTTTCTGGGTCCGACTGGCCAACAGCCGGTCCTGGATGTCGCGGTCCGGGTCAGCGAGCTCCCCGCTTGAGCGCACCCGGAGCTTGCTTTCGTTGTTGACCATGCGCGACAGGCTCCTAGGCACACTGCCGCTGGAAAAAATTGGCTTGAGAACCGAAGCCATGAGAGACAAAACCAAGCCGAAGAAGAGGCGATTTGTCCGCGCTCTACTACTCTGCTGCGTCGGGCTATCCGCCCGCGCGCTTGCGCTGAAACCGACAAGCCGAACATGGTTGTGATCTGGGGCGACGACGTCGGCGAGTCCAACATCGGCGCCTACAATTTCGGGCTGATGGGTTACCAGACACCGAATATCGACCGCCTCGCCAAAGAAGGCATGATGTTCACCGACACGCATGGCGATCAGAGCTGCACGGCGGGACGTTCGACCTTCATCGCCTTGTGGGACAAACCTGCCGGTCGGCTCAAATCAGCAGTCGACCGGCAGCAAGACGCTGATTCCTCTCCACCCTCGTCCGCGGTTTCCGCCACGCTGTCGGCGGATTCCCCCCGCCCGCCATCTCCTCTTCATGGCGCCGGACATCTCGACGATCGCATCTGCTTGACCGTCGTCTGGTCATCCGGCAGGCTCCCGTGTCAGATGCCGTGAAGCGTGATTCACTCCGCGCGTAGCGGACGGCAAGGACGCGACTCTTCGAGGGTGAGAGTCCCTCAGCCATGAATTGCTCGATTTCGACGGCTCACGTGTCCACTGCTCAGGGAGGCGACGAACCGAGATCTGGATGGATGTGGAAGTCACGGCTGCCCCAGATTGGGTCGAGAGACCCGCTCCGGCGGGGGGAATGTCCTGGGTGTCGAGCAAACCCGGGGGCCTGAACATGAGCGAATGACTGCAGCCCCGAGAACAGCCTCCGCACCGTCGTCGTTGCGTGGGACATTTTTTTCTTCCAACCCACTCAAGCAACAAATGACAACCGATGCCATCCGGATAATCCAGCAGATGCAGGACTTGCTGGGCGAGCTCGCCTCCGCACTTCAGGGTGGCCCGAACGCTCTACCTCCCACTTCGCGCGCCGGCGGCAAGGCTGCGCCGAAGACAGCCCCAGATCTCCGCGCTGAGCGCGTCTACTACGGGCCTGCCGCCACCTACCAAACGCGCGACGCGGTCACCCTCGCCATTGACGGGGAAAAGCCCCATTGGGTCACGACCAACGCGAGCGGTGCCATGCTCCTGCGGGGATGCACCGGTGAGCACACGGTCGAGGATCTGGCTTCACGATTGACGACCCGTTACGGCGTTGCCGCTGACGTCGCGCTCACGGACACCCTCACATTTCTCGATCAGCTCGAAGCGATCGGTTTCGTCCAGCAGTCGCCCCGACTCGCCCCGCCCTATCGCGGCCGCACGAGCGCGTTGCGTATCGGCCGCTTGGCGGATCTGTATCTCTTTCTGACCAACGACTGCAATCTGCGCTGCAGCCACTGCTATGTCTCCAGTGGAGACGACGTGCCGCCGCGGGAGATGAGCACCAGGGAGGTCTTTGGCCTCATCGACCAAGCCCGCGAGCTGGGCGTCGGGCGCTTTCTCGTCACCGGCGGCGAGCCCTTCATGGTGCGGGACATCTTCGAGATCATCCGCTACATCACCGGCGAGAGCGACCTCGTCATCTTGACCAACGGACTCTTCTTCAGCGACAAGTTCCTCACCCGTCTCGCCGACAGCAGGGGCCGCGGGCGGCTGTCCTTCCAGATCAGCCTTGACGGGCCGAACGCCGCCCTGCATGAGGCGATCCGCGGCAAAGGAACCTTCGACAAGACCCTCCGAGCGATCCGCCGCGCGGTCGCGGCGGGGCTGGAACTTTCCATTTCCACCGCAGTGAGCGAGCGCAACCTGGACCACATGACGGACACGACCCGGCTTGTGGCCAGTCTCGGCGTCCCCACGCACCACATCCTCTGGATGCAGGAATGGGGCCGCGCCCTCGATCATCGGCCGGAGCTGATGGCCCCGCCGTGGCGCGTCTTGGAGGCGATGCGGGAGTGCCGCAAGGTGGGCGACGCCCTGGGGGTGACCATCGACAACGACGCCTCGCTCCGCGTTCGGGTCAAGGGCAAGCGTGGCCGCAAAACGGATCTCTGCAGTTGCGGCTGGGACTCACTCGCCGTCTTCAGCGACGGGCAGGTGTACCCCTGCGTCTGGCTGGCGGGGGCGCCCGGAATGGAATGTGGCAGCGTGCTGGAGCAACCTCTCGGGCAAATCTGGCGCGAGTCACCGATTCTCGATCATCTCCGCGACGTATCGGTGCAGAACCGGGAGAAGTGCAGCGACTGTCACCTCAAGTTCCTCTGTGCCGGCGGGTCGCCCTGCTCGTCTCACTTCGCGAGCCTGGCCACCCGTGGCAAGAGCGACCTGCGCTCCGCCGAGCCCTACTGCGAGACCTTCCTTGCTCTCACGCACGACATGCTCTGGGAGCTCGGCACGGCCGGGCTGCCGGCAAGCACCGGCGGGAATAGCTACCAGGCGCCGCAACTGCTCCGCGCGATGGAGGGCGCCGGCGCGGTATGCACAAGGCCCAACACGGTCGCCATCGACCGGGCCCATGAGGTGGGGTCCTACCATTGTGTCTGCGTCCTGGAGAGCGACGTCTCCGAGGGCGCCATCGCACCGGCCCTGGCCACCAGCCTCGCCGAGGCAGTGGCAGACCCCCATCAGCCGGCGGGGACCTTCGACGCGATCGGTCAAACCTGCATCGACCTCCTATTGCCCATGGCCGAGCGCATGCGCGCGCTGGAGGTGGGCTCGGTCCTGCGAGTCACCACCGACGACCTCGCCGCCGGAGAGGACCTGGCGGCTTGGTGCCGGATGACGGGCAACGAGTTGGTCGACCGCAGCAAGGCCGATGGTTACAGCAACTATTACATCCGGCGGGGCCGAACGGCGTGAGCGACCCGCCGTCTGACATGGGCGGGCCGCCCGTCGCCCACCAGCACCTGGATGCCGGCCAAACCGCTTGTGGTGAGCTTTTGGTGCTGCTTCACGTCCAGATGCGCACCCTGCAGGAGGGCGAGGTCTTGCATTTGGTCGGTTACGACCGCGGCGCGATCCACGACATACCCGCCTGGTGCCGTATGACCGGGCAGAGGTTGCTCTCGCTGCGCGACGAGCGGCCGGCCCACTTCTTTATCCAAAAAGTGAGGAGATAGAACACCATGGCCAAGATCATCGTCAGCGTCACCCACGGGAAAGACAACGCCGATAAGGCGACCCTCGGCTTCGTAGTCGCCAACGCGGGGTTGGCCTCCGGCCAAGAGACGATCGTCTTCCTCAGCTCCGAAGGTTCCTATCTCTCCAATGAAGGCTACGCGGACGACGTCCACGAGGAGGGCTTCAAGCCCCTCAAGGAGCTGCTCGACACCTTCACCGGCAACGGTGGCACGGTGTGGGTCTGCGCGCCCTGCTTCGCCCGCCGGAAGCTCTCGGAGGACAAGCTGATTCCTAATGCCACCCTGGTCGGTGGCGCCAAGGTTGTCGAGGCGCTGTCTCAGGGAGCGTCCTGCATCTCGTACTGAGATCCCGTGAGAACACGCCCTCGCCCCCTTCTGGGGTAGCGGGCGGAGGTGAAGGAGAGACCAATCGAGAGGTTGCAGCCCTCACCCTAACTGCCTACCGGGGGAGAAAGGGATTCACCCGATCTGAGGGCATGGGGGGCCGGCGATCGGCTCGCCCCGCAGCGAATCTGCGATTACCGGGACCGTCAGGAGGCAGGAACGCAATGCGCACAAATCCGTTCTCGGACGTCTTTCTCTGGCTCGCCGACGCACGCTGGGAGGTGTTGCTGTTGTGGGCGCTGCTCATCGCCAGCATCACCGTCGCGGCCGTGAACTGGAGGGGCGATCCCGCCCAGCGCACCCCCCGCGACGTTACCGTATGGGTGTTCCGCGTCCTGATCGGTGCCATGTGGTATCAGGGCACCACCTGGAAGCTTCCCCTGCCCGTTTCCGGGGGATTCGAGTACTGGCTGCGCCAAACCGGAGAGCACGCGGCCTTTCCATTCATCGGCGACCTGGTCAATAACCTGCTCCTGCCCCAGATTGCGCTGGTCGGACCCTTGATCTACTTCGCCGAGATGTTCTTTGCCGTCAGCCTGCTGCTCGGCGTACTCACGCGGCTCGGCGCCCTGTTCGCCGCCGGTCAGGCGCTCTTCCTCTGGCTCGGGCTTTACCGCGCAGAGGCGGAATGGCCATGGAACTACATCTTCCTCGCCGTCGTCCATGGGCTGTTCATCGTCGTGGCTGCCGGGCGCAGTCTTGGGGTGGATGCGATCCTGCGCCGGCCCGGGGGCCTGGTCTCCCGCGCAACAGGATTCGCCGGACTGATCCTCCGGCAGTCTACCTAACCGGACGACCCGCGCGAGACGGTCTGCCGATCTGGATCAGCGGCCTGCAAGCAGAACCTTGAGGAAGGTCCACATAATGCCCGCGGCGGCGCGAAGGCTGCCGATCAGATTGCCGGAGACCTTCGACCTTCCCCCGGCGCGGCGCCGGTGATCGACTGGGATTTCCAGGATACGCAGGCCCTTGGCCGCCGCCCGCATCTGCATCTCCAGGTTCCAGCCGTAGGTCTCCTCGCGCATACCGAGCCGGATCAGCTGGTCGCGGCGGATCGCGCGAAAGGGGCTCATATCGGTGTAGGCGACGCCGTAGACCAGCCGGCAGAGGAGCCCGGCCAGATACCCGGCGAGTACCTGCTGCAGGCCCATGCTCCCGGGTTCGCACCGGCCGCGGGTTCTTGAGCCGATTACAAAGTCATGCGTGCCGGCGTCGATTGGGGCGAGCAGGTTTGGCGTGAATTCCGGACAATCGCTGCCGTCGCCGTCGAGGAACAGCACCACCGCGCAATCTTCACCGACCGCCGCCACACCGGCCGCGCAGGCCCGCCCATAGCCTCGGTGCAGTTGGTGCACAACCCGCGCGCCGGCCTCGCGGGCGCGCTCGGCCGTGCGGTCCACGCTGCCGTTGTCGACGACGATCACCTCTGCGACGCCCGTTCGGAGGACGGCCCGCACCACATCCGCGATCGGTTCTTCCTCGTTCAACGCCGGGATGACGACGGAGACGCTCGCGTGCTGAAGCGGGCCGGACCCGGCGCTCACAGGCTCCATCGCAGGCCGCAGTTGGCACAGGACTTCGCCGGTCGGTCGCTCATCAACGCGCGGCGCAGGGCCCGGTAGCGCTCGCCGTTCCAGATGCCCCGCAGGGTCTCCTGGGTCGCGTCGCCGAGGGTGATCTGCTCGTAACCGCGAACCGCGAACGGGGCAATGCAGCAGGGCAGTGCTCGCCCGTGGGCGGTGAAGTACATCACCGTCCAGGGACGCCGGCAGAGGGACCAGGGCTGATCGCTGGTGCTCTTCGTGACACTGGTGCCCGGCTCGGTCGCCCCCGAGGCGTCGAAGCGGATGCCGAGGGTCTCGGCGCGCTCTTTCGCCGCGCGCAGCAAGCCTGCGTCCGCGGCGGTGAGGTTCTCAAACAGCGCCGAATTCGGCCGCGCCATGCCTTGGCCATCGGGAAAGTACACCAGTCGCTGCAGATAGACCTCACCCACCCCGAGTCTGTGAGCAAGCTCAATGAAGGCGGGTAGTTGGTCGAGGGTCTCTTTCAATCCGGTGAGCCAGAGGGACAGCCTCGGCCGTTCCAGGCCGAGCTCTCGTTGACGCGTCGCGAAGCGACGGACGTGGCGGACGATCCGTTCGAAGTCATCGCGCCCGCGCAGCTCCTTGAAAGAGATCCGGTCGGCGGCATCCAGGGACACGCGGAGCTCGTCCAGGCCGGCGTCGATGAGCTCCTGCCCCTTCTTCTGGGTCAGCGCGGTGCCGTTGGTATTGAACAGCACATAGGTGCCTCGTTCCTTGAGGTAACGGATCATCCGCGGAAGGGAGCGGACGAGCATAGGTTCGCCGATGCCGTGCAACACCACCCTGGGGACTGTCGGGAACTGGTCCACGATACGAGTGAAGACCTCCCAGCTCATATCCGCGGGCGGCTCCATGTCCTCGTACGTGCGCGGACAGGTCGTGCAGAGGAGATTGCAGCGGTTTGTCGTCTCGATGTAGAGGCAGACGGGGTCGCGGTGGGCGACCGCTCCAAGATCGGGCCCCGCTTGCTCGAAGTAGCGACGCGGGTCAACTCCGGCGCGGGAAGAGGTCTTTTCGGCGCTCATCGGGACGGCCTTCTGCGAACGGATTCCGGCGCATTATCGACCCGCCTCAAGTGCCGGTACAGCTCGACGGCGAGGGCGACCGCGACCACCGCGTGCAGCGCCGCCTGGGCAAGGAAGGCTTCCGGTTTCCCGTCGATCGGGGGAGCCGTATAGAGCACCACAGCGGTCAGCGTGAGCACCGTGGACGGCGGCCAGGGCGCGAGGCAGGCGAAGGGGACGAGCACGAGGAAGTACCAGGGATAATTCGGCGAGAGGAGGAGAAGGAACGCAAAGAGGAGGCAGTGGGCCTGGCGGGTGATGGTGGCCAGATCACGGCGGGGGTCGCGCACGGCTGCAAGCGCAAGGCCGCCGAGCACCAGCGCGGCGGCCACCAGGTAAGCCGGGTAAGCGCAAACCGGCAGCGAACCCAGCAGGCGCCCAAGCAGCGCGAGAAGGAAAAAGCCGCGACCGTCGGCGAGGCCTTCCTCGCCCGTGTACGGGACAAGGAAACTGACGACACCGGCACCCACATCCTGATATGGGAGATAGGCCGCGACAGCCGCCAAAGCGAATGCGAGAGGCGCCCGCCAGTCCCAAGGCCGCCAGAACGCGGGGAGCGCTGCCACGGTGATGGGCTTGAACAGGACAGATCCGGCGAGCAGCGCCCCCGTCACGAGGTGTCGCCCGGTGGTCGACGCCCACAGGGCAAAAACCAGCAGAATCATCATGCCGGCGTCCACGTGACCGTCGCCCGCGATCTCCCACAGGGGGAGCGGATGCCAGGCGTACAGAAGGAGCTGTTCGGGCGGCCTGCCAAGGAGAGCCAGCAGGCGCGCCAGCGCCCACATGGCGAGGCCCTCAAGGACCAGGAACCCAAGCTTGAGGCCCAGGAGCGAGTCGCCGAGGACGTGGAACAGGCGGAATGCCATCTGGGCCGCCGGCGGATATATGGTTACGGCGTAGTCGGCCCGGTTGATATGGGGATACACAGCGTCGTCCCGCAGGTGGGCAACCGCTGAGTCGGCGGGTACATAGCGGTAAGGGTTGATTCCGGCAGTCTGAACGCGGCCGTCCCAGACGTAACGGTACGCATCCGACGAGTGCATCGTGGGCCCGCCCACGAGCAGGAGCCGGAAGATCACGGCAAACACGACGATGATCGTAAACACCCCGGCCCTGCGGTCGGAGTGCGCGAGAACACGGACGGCGAGCAGATACACCCCGCCGCCCAAGAGTGCCACCGCAACAAACGCATAGTCCGCGTCCCAGCGGTCGTGGAGCACGAGCGCGAGCGATTGGAGGAGAAGCAACCCCAGTCCGAGCTGCGCCAGACGCCAGCGGGAGTCTGCAGGGGCAGCGACCCTGGACGTCATCTCAAGGTGGCTCCCGGCGCGTGGGAAGGATCAGTCCCGCTCGCCCGCTTTCCGCCAATAGATCCGCCAAGAAGGCTCGGCTACGCGCCGCTACAGGGCGGCCGGACGGATCCTGGTGGAGGCCGATCCCGCTTCCGAACAACTCCTCCAACAGCAACTGGAGCGAGTTGGCGTCATCCACGTCGTACCAGAGAGGAACCAGGGAGACCGGCAGACCCGACGTCGCCGCGCGAGCCAGGGTCTGCACCAGCACCCCATTGGTGCTCCAAGCGATGTCCCGGAACAGCGCACCATAGGGTCGCCTCAAGCCGATCAGGGTGTAACCGCCGTCAATCGACGGACCCAGGACAACAGGCGCAGTGTGCTGACGCAGCGCCTCGATTACCCCGAGAAGGATATGAGACGGGAGCGTCGGACTGTCCGAATTGATCAGACAGACCGCCTGGAATCCCACGTCGAGCAGGTCGGCAGTGGCGTTGAGTAAACGCTCACCGAGCCCATCGCCCCGCTGGGCGAGGCACACGAAACCCTTCGGCAGGATGCCCTCCAGCTCGTCCTCTGCGCCAGAGGGTGTATATACGGCCACGCCCTGGACGTTGTGTGCCTCTGGAAGCGCGTTGATCGACGCCGCCAGATCGGCGATGAAACAGCGCGAGAGCTCGGCCGCCTCGCCCGCGCTGAGCGGCGGGCATAGCCGCGTCTTGCTCGAACCGCTGCGCGGGACTTTACACATAATGCCGAGCGCGATCTGCCCCGGCTGCACCCGCATCATCACTCCCCCTGGCACCGTGCCATACGCTCGTTACCGGATACCGTGGTCGCCGCATGAGTCATGCCGCACAACGAGTGTGCCGAACAGAGGTCTTCCTGCCCCGAAGCTTGCGCTCGGATATCAGTCGTCGAAGGACTCCCGCGACAGCGCACGGAGCGCTTGCGCAGCAACAAGCGGGAGACGTTGTTCCAGAACCAGCGATGGGAAGTCCCACGGCATGACGGTGGGCATTTCGGGAACGGTACTATCGCAAGGAAGGCTCAAGCAAGCCCCTTTAATAAAGGGCACAAGGTGCGCCGGTGGCGAGCAAACCGCCGTTCTGACGATCAATGGGCGCGTGGCGGACGCTGATGTCCAGCTCGCGAGCGGCGTGCGCGCAAGCGATGCCGGGTCACCGGGAGGACCCCGGCGACGGGAGTGGTTACCACGTCAGGTGCCACAGCCCCTACCGCCGCAGCACGCACTTCGCGTAGAGGTCACCGAACACCCC
>Ga0316578_10000246_pt1 | contig 16129 bp, 15 predicted proteins | sample J0NA_2_FD_203076 | JGI IMG/M metagenome (GOLD analysis project Ga0316578, IMG submission 203076) | Rhizosphere microbial communities from salt marsh grasses in Alabama, United States - J0-2_160517rDrC | ecosystem: Host-associated > Plants > Roots > Rhizosphere | place: USA: Alabama | collected... | reverse complement strand
TCTTTATTTGTGGGAGTGGCTTCCAGCCACGAGGGTTTAATCTGAGTTTTATTTTGCTTTTTAACAGCGATAATAGGATTTAAGGGAGTTTGATCTCAGATCAAATCTCCATGAGCTGCCCCCCGGTAATATTAATGGCCTGGCCGGTGAGGTATGAAGATTGATCCGAGGCCAGAAACGCCACCAGGTCTGCAACTTCAGCGGTGGTTCCCAGACGGCCCATGGGAATACTTTTAAGCATTTCCGCTTTGCGCGTTTCAGGGGTCGATTCCAAAATATCGGCCTCCAGCTTAAAGCGCCAGTCGGTAAAATCCGTCTGAATAACCCCCGGGCAAATGGCATTGACCCGGATACCCGCACCGGCCAGTTCTTTGGCCATGACTTTTGTCAGCATAACAACCCCGGCCTTGGCCACGGCATAGGCACCGTTAAACAAGGGCGGCACCTTTGCTGCTCTGGAGGCGACATTAATAATACAGCCCCCGCTAGCGGTCATCAAGGGTACAATAGCCTTGGAGACCCGAAATACGCCATGCAGGTTGACGTCGATGGTTTTCATCCAGGCACCCTCATCATAAGTATGGATGGCATTGGGCACGCCAAAAACGGTACCGGCATTGTTACACAAAATATGAAGGTGGCCAAATTGTGTTTGCACTTCATTCGCCACCCGAGCAATGGAATCACCGAGGGTCACATCCAATTCAATGGCAATCGCCTTGATCTTAAATGCTTTTTCCAGATCTTTTGCAAGGCGGGTCATTTCAACCATGTTATCGGTAAGCGTTTCATTCTGGCGGGTTTCTTTTCCCGCCAGATCGGCGATGATTACATTGGCCCCGCACGCCGCCAGTTTGCGGGCAACAGCGTATCCGATGCCCGACTTTTTTCCCGAACCGGTCACCACAGCGGTTTTGCCTTTCAGGCTATCGTTCATGTCTCTGTTCCTCAACGATGAGTTAAAGTAATTAACAGCCCCGGCCTCGATGCATTTTCAGCAGGCCATAATTGCGATGGAATCCATAGTTATTTTTATTGCCGATCGAAATCAACAAAAAATTGACACGCTTTGTCTTCAGTCTTAAATTTTGAGGAAGAAATTCGGCCCTTCCCGGTATGCGATGATCTAGTGTATGTTGGACGATAACCCGCCAATGTTTACGAAAGGAGGCGCAATGAAAACGGTAACCCGAATTATCGAAGACCAGATCCACCTCTATCAGATTGCGCACTCGGAGAGAAAAGAAGAAAAACCCGGCATTTCCGTTGTCACCCTGTCAAGAGAACCCGGCAGCGGCGGCCGCATCATCGCCGCCCGCCTGGCGGAAAAACTCGGCATTGATATTTTCCATCAGGAAGTCATTCATGAAATGGCTGAAAGCGCCCATGTCAGCGAGCAACTGCTGGAAACGCTGGACGAAAAGGGCCTTTCGACTCTGGAAGACTGGATTTCTTCTCTGGTCAATAAGCACTATCTGTGGCCCGACCTGTACTTGCAACATCTAATGAAGGTCATTGGAACCATCGGCAAACACGGTCGTGCGGTGATCGTCGGCCGCGGCGCCAATTTTATCCTGCCGCCTGAAAAAAGATTCCGGTTGCGCATCGTGGCGCCGCAAGCCTGGCGAATCAATAATGTCGCCAAAGAATACGATATTTCCGCAGAAGATGCCAAACGACGGGTCATGCGGACCGAATCCGACCGCCGCGCATTCATCCGCAAGTATTTTAATGCGGAGATTGCAGACCCCACAAACTATGATTTGGTAATCAATACCGCCGTGTTAGCCGTTGATGATGCGGTCAAGGTGATTTCTTCCGCCCTGGGGCTGGTGGAATGTGTTTTTGTGGGATAGGTTCTAAAAAATTGACGACCATGCCAAAGACCGCAGCGTCGGCCCTTATCTAAGACGTCACGTGCCCTGACAATCTTTTCTGGACGTTCTCACTTCTCAATTCTCTGAGCGCATCACGGGCCACCCACCGCGCCGCTTTGGATTCGAACTGCCGGATTTCTTCAGCCACGCGAATCGCTTTTTTATTCAGGGATCGGTTGCGTTTGCCGATTTGCCGCAGCGCCCAGTTAACCGCCTTTTTGACAAAATTGCGCTCATCGTCCGCCTCTGCTTTGATGCGCTTAAAGAACGGGTCAAACTGTTTGTCTGGCGCTTTTTTATCGTGCACTGCCAGAACCGCCATCAGCACAAAACCGGCCCGTTTGACAAATTCCTCGGGCCGACCCGCCCAGGCCATCGCTTTTTGACGGGCAAACGGGGTTTTACTGAACAGCCGATTGCAGCACTGATCACACAGGTCCCAGGAATCAAATTCGGTTGCCCATCGATCCAGCCGATCTGCGGTGATCCGCTGCGGATCATCGATCATGCACGCCAGGATGCGGGCTTCATGGACAGCGCTAGACCATAGCGCCCCGGCAAGTTTATGGTTTTTCCCGATTTTTTTGGCCAGACTTTGAAGTTTGGGAATTGAAACCCCCAGGGCCCGGTCGGCTTTGATGCCGTATCTGGCCATGCCGGCTGCCGCTTTGGGGTTCCCCATCGATTTAAGCTCAGCGATCACATCCCTAATTTGCATAGCCTCCTCTCAAGGCCCATTGGCGGGCACCCGTCTGCGCCAGCGCTTCGCCGCGCATAGCGGAGGCCCCCCTAAGATAATTCGCCTGTGAGAAACTGCTTGAACCCCTTGAGCGTCCCCCGCCAGGCTGCATTTTCTCCAACCATAATCGAAACAACAACGTCTTTCTCGACGCTGATTTCCAAAACCACCTCTTCATCCCCAATTTTAAACACGGCCTCGGCCCAGCGTTCGGCCGGCAGGCCGCTGCTTTCACAATCATAATCCGTACGGATTTCCCCAGTCATTCGGATGTCACCCATGATTGTCCTCCTTGCCGAATTAATCGGTTGGGCCGGTTGAGCCGGCTAAAACAAGGAAAATCTCTGGTTTTATCTTTTACGGGCTAACCGGCCAACGGGCTCAACGGGTAAACCTATAGACCTTAAATGTATTTTTGAGATAGGCTCTATAGCAGTTGATGAAGCTTTTGCTCCAGCTCATCAAATTCATCTCCGGAAAAACAGTACTTCATCTCCAGAAACCGCTGGCGGAGACCCATCACCTCTTTTTTAACATTTTTGTTTTTAAGAATCACATCGGCCATCAGCTGGGCCAGCTCCGCAAAATCTGCTGCTTGCATGCCGAAACGCGTCATTTCCTGTACGCCGGTCCGCAGCGATCCGGCTGCCGAAAAGCTTTCCTCATCCGGGGCGGCCTGGTAATTGAGAAGGATATGGTTGTCCTCCAAACGCTGCGCGATTTCAGGTGCGCGCGCATATCCCACGTTAATAATGACCTGATGGGTTTCGGTAAAGGAAATTGCCGGATCGCCGGCGACATCCAGGCCACAGTCTTTTAAGGCTGCAGCAAAGGCTTTGGCATTGGACATCACATTTTTCTGATAATCATCTTTGAAAGCGTTCATTTCGTAAGCAGCCAGCAGCAGGCCCAGCAAGGTGCCCAGGTGGTGGTTGCTGGTGCTGCCGGGAAAGGCCCGCCGCTGAATGGCTTCCCAGAACTCATATTGCAGATCGTCTTCGGTATAGTTTACGGCGGCGATACCGCGCTGGGTGCCGTAAAACGTTTTATGGGTCGAGCCGGTCACGATGTCTGCTCCCTCTTTGAAGGGCTGCTGGAAATAAGGGCCCACCAGCCCGAGCACATGGGCCATGTCATACATCAACATACAATCCAATTCGAGTGCATCAATGACGGTGCGCATTTCTTGAACCGGCTCTTTATGGATGATCATGCTTTTGCCCAGAATAATCAGCTCCGGGCGGTGTTCGGCGATCAGTTCCCGGGCGGCTTCAACATCAATTTTAAACGGATTGTCTTCTAAAACCGGAAAATTGACCACTGCCGCTTTTTCCCATTTGGGATCCCGCATCACAAAATCCCGCAGGGCCCCCATGGGCTGGGCGCTGAGATGCCCGCCCTTGATAATGTGATTGTTCATCACTTTGCGGATACGGCGCTGTTCGCTTTTGCGGTCGGCACGGTTCAAATAATCCACCAGCGCACTGAACACAGCCATGTTAGCCATCTGCCCCGATATGACCCGGGTTTCGACTTCGCTGCATTCTAAGAAGCGCTGTAACTCACAGGTCAGCAGATATTCGACCTCACCAATAAATTCGGTGCCCTGATAATAAAAAACATTGGCTTCCTTAAACGCTTTGACCTGTTTGTGCTCGGCATAACGGCCGGCCGGGTCGGTAATGGAAAGCAAGTGCACCAGGGGTGAGGCCGTCTGTTCCGAAGGAATCAAATTCACGCATTGCTGCTGACGCCAAATATGATTGTCGATGGCTTTACCGATCAGTGTTTTAACATTTTGCTCCATTTTTTGAGCAGCACAAACCGATTCACGGTCTTCGCGAAGCTGATCATAAAGGACCGGCCAGGCATGGGGCGGAGCTTCGGCCCGCATATGATAGGGCACGATGACGGCCCTGGTGCGTTTGCCTCGGATCTCAATTTCAACTTCATCGCCTTGCACCAGATCGCTGTCTAAAAGGGCCAAACCGATGGCACGGCGCCCTTTGTTTTCACTTTGCCTGGTGGACAGGCCAACGCCTTCACTTTGCCATAACGGCACCATGGTCCCGCTGGTCACATACCCCACATGCCGATCGCCGCGCAACACTTTGGCTTCAGCCCGGGCAACACCCTTGTCGATCAGGGCGATGGGCTGAATGATGCGGGGTAGGTCGGCAATCAGCGAATAATCTCGGTCGATGATGCGCTTGAAGGCTTCATACTGTTTTGTCAGCGCCGGCCGGCCGATAAACGTACCTTTTAAAGGCGAAAGACTGACGCTGAAGCGCGCCAGCGTACTGGCGAAGGCCGGGATTTCTTGGCCGGCGGGGTCGAGCCCAAGCTCATGCCCGTAAAGCGGCAGGACGGCTTCCAGCCGCAACGTATCTCTGGCACCTAACCCGATGGGTCGCACGCCTCTTTCAATCAGCGCGTCCCAGATCGCAGCCACATCCTGCCGCACAATGAAAAGTTCAAAGCAAATCGGCTCACCGGTGTAGCCGGTGCGGGAAACCAGCACCTGACTGCCGTTGATTTGAACCGTGCTCAGGCAGTTGCGCAACGGTTCGGGCAACCGACCGCCAGAAATCATCCCAAGCATGATGTCTTTCGTTTTCGGCCCCTGCAGGCTGAGCATGGCCAGCTCATTGGTGCGGTCGATTAGCTCCACCTCACCGAAGTCTTTGCGCAATGCTTCCAGGTGGGCGAAATCTTTTTCCCGGTTGGATGCGTTGACCACTAATATGTATTCATCGGGAACAAAGCGGTATAGATAAGCATCATCAATGACCCCACCGTTTTCATTGGGAATCATCGTGTATTGTCCCTCTTCTTCTTCAAGGGCGGCGGCATTGTTGCTGAGCACGTGTTGCAAAAATTCAAGGGCATTTTTGCCGCGCACCGTGAAGCGGCCCATATGCGAAATATCAAAAAGTCCCGCGTCCTGGCGAGTGATCAGGTGTTCTTGAACGATGCCGGTTTCGTAATGCAGCGGCATTTCCCATCCGGCAAATTCCACCATGTTGGCGCCCAGTTTGACATGTCGATCATTTAACGCGGTTTTGTGTAAATCCCCCATTGCTCATCATCCTTTTTTTAAAAGAGGTTTAAAATTCTATTGCGCTGTTATGGCTGAAAATAATAGATAAAAGGAATCGTGCTGTCAAAAAGAAATTCAAATTGAAGACACGATTTAAACGCTTTGATATTTTCACCTAAACATTTAAGGTGCCATGATGCCCGACAAAACATCAAAATACTGGAATTCTCATGGGATAATGTCTAATTTTGGGCGTCCGATCGGCTGGCTGCAGATGATTGCCAACTTTGCCGGAGCCTGTATTGTCACATCGTATTTTGTTTTTTTTGACCGGGTATTCCCGGCCCGATATATCCAAAACACGTTTTATCTCGTCGGGATCATGTTCGTCGGGCTGGTGATTATTGCGATCGCTTTTTTTTACACCTGGCGAAAGGATTTGAATCGATTTGCTGACCTCAAAAGGCTTGATCAGGAGATTGACCCGGTTCTTCAAAAAAAGGCGCAGCGCAAAATTCTTGATTTTCCTTATATTTCTGCATTGATGAGTCTTTTTAACTGGTTTTTAGCCGCCATTACGATGACAGCTTATAGCCTGATTTCCGAATCCGGCGAGGGAACACTATTCACCGTTGGGCTGGTTGAGGGGTTAAGAGTTTTTACCGGCGTTATCATCGCCGGAATCGTTACCTGTGCCATCATCTTTTTCACCACCGAATCCCAATGCAAGAAAATTTGGCCGTACTTTTTCCCTGAAGGCGGCCTGCCCAGAACTCCGGGAGCGTTTCGCCTGAAATTGCGCACCCGCATGTTGGTTATCTTTATTTTAGCCAGCATTTTACCGCTGATCATGATGGCGGTCTTATCGTATAACAAAGCCCGCATGATGCTCGTCCTGGATCCGGCGGAAGTCATCCAGAGCCTGTTATATTTGACGGCTTTTTTATTGATCGTGACTCTGGCCGTGGCCATGATTTTATCCCGTACATTTTCAACCGGCATCATCGATCCCGTCCGACGCATGGAAGCCGCCATGGCCAAAGTTGAAAAAGGAAATCTGACGGCAGCCGTAACGGTTAACAGCAACGATGAGCTGGGCACACTGGCCGAAAATTTCAATCAGATGACCGAAGGTCTCAAAGACCGCTATCGGTTGCGCCAATCACTGGATCTGGCCAAAGAAGTGCAGCAAAATCTGCTGCCCGGAAAGAACCCCGAATTCCCCGGGTTGGATATTGCCGGCAAAAGCATCTATTGTGATGAAACCGGCGGCGATTATTTTGATTTTTTCGATAACGCCGGGACGGATGCAAAAAAATATGGCGTTGTTATCGGCGATGTGTCCGAACATGGCATTCCATCAGCCCTGCTGATGGCCTCAGCCCGCGCTTTTATGCGGCAGCGTGCGGCGCTGTCCGGCAGCATTGCCGAAATCGTTGGTGACGTCAACCGCCAGCTGACGCGGGACGTGGAAGATACCGGCCGGTTCATTACCCTGTTTTATCTTCAGTTCGATATGAACAACCGCAGCCTGAGCTGGGTGCGCGCCGGACATGAACCGGCAGCGCTCTATGATCCTGAAACCGATGGCTTTGAAGAACTGGCCGGCAAAGGCATCGCTTTAGGAATTGATGACAGCTGGCAGTATGCAGAAAAAAAACGCGCCGATCTGGCTGCCGGTCAAATTATTTTGTTGAGCACAGACGGTATCTGGGAAGCCCGCAACCTAAAGGATGAAATGTTCGGCAGGCAGGCCATTTACCATATCATTCGCCAAAATTCGCATCTTTCAGCTGCAAAAATCCAGGATGCCATCCTGCAGGCCTTGAATCATTTTCAGCAGGGCGTTGCACCTGCAGACGATGTCACGCTGGTCATCATTAAAATCATGCCAGATGATTGAGAGCTTATAATTGAGGCGCTTTGGCGGGCACGGTGGCCCGCCGGATGAGACCGAAAAACGAGATGCGCAAGCTGAGTGCGCCCCCTTGGAATTCAGCATCTAACATGCGCATCAATTAAAAAAGGAGACGTGGCAATGGCAACAGCAACGGTTCACTGGTTAAATGAAAGAAACTTTGTCGGAGTGGATTCAACGGGTCACTCGGTTGTATTATCCGGCCAAAAAAACGGTATCGGCGTCAGTCCGTCCCAGATGCTGCTGGTTGCGCTGGCTTCGTGTTCATCGGTGGATATAGTTGAAATTTTAGAGAAAAAACGTTTGAAATTGAAGCTGCTGGAAGTCACCATCACCGGGGAACAGGACCCGGATCCGCCATGGACCTATCGAAAAATCCACGTAAAATACCGGCTGGGCGGTAAAGATTTGACGGAAAAAGCCGTTGAGCAGGCCATCCATCTTTCCCAGGATAAATACTGCTCGGTGTCTGCCACCGTCAGAGGCGTGGCCCAAATCAACACTGAATTTGAAATTGTGGCTCCTTAACCCAACGATAAGCTATCTCGAAATTCGCAGTTCCGCTTCAAAACGTTCCAGGGGTGCTCTCAAGTTAGAAGTGCCTAAAATGACTAAAGTTATGGTTTCGCTCGCGCAGCGCAGGCGCTTGCGCCGCGTGACACTCAATTTTTTATAAACATGATAGAATTCCTTAACTTTAGGCATTTTAGCTCATTTTTAATTTTAGATCATTTGTTGTTATAGGCTAACCGCTTAAAATCAAAAATAAATATTGACACCCAGCGGGTTTACCAATAAAATTTTAACCGAATCGTCGTCATTTACCCAAAGGAGCAAGCGCATGCTGGATACGGATCTTCAGTTAGGTAAATATGGAATCACCGCTCGCCTGTTTAAGCTAATCAGCGACCTGCCCAAAGACAAAAAACTGATCCTTTTAAAGCGGCTTATCGGCGATGATGTCACCGCCCAGTTGTGTAAATTGATTATCGAAATGTCTGAGGAACAGCAGATCATTTTGCTGGAGCAATTGGAAGCCTTGCCGCCCGTTGAAATGCCCGAACGGACCGTCAGTCTGGAAGGAAACGATTCTGCGATGCGGGAAAATCCGCGCAAACCGTGTCTGATTAATGCTAATTACCGTGTCCAGAACAAAGACTTCAAGAGCTACATATTAGACATCAGCATCGGAGGGGTGTTTATCGAGACCAATGAAAAATTTACCATCGGTCAGAAAGTAGAGTTGAATTTTTCATTGCCCAACCATTCAAAGCCGTTCAAACTCGCCGGAACCATTTCCTGGGGCAGCCCGCGGGGATTTGGAATGAAATTTGATGGTGTTGCAGCACAGCAGGGCGAAATTTTAAGATCTTTTGTTGAGCAAAAAGAATAGGCGCCGGCAGATTGCGCCTTAATTGACACTGAAGAAAGGTGTTCCATGAAAATCCTAATATTCTTATATTTTCTTATTGGAATCCTGCTGTGGGTGCCGGCTTCAAATGCGGATATTTATTCCTGGACCGATGAAAACGGGGTCAAGAGTTTCGGTAACGAGCCACCCGAAAATGCCGCCAACCTAAAGCTAATATTCAAAGAGGCCCCGCACGACGCGGCTACCGATCAGCAACGCACGGATACGGAAAACAGAGAGCTGACCGAGCTTATCAAAGAACTTGATGAAGAAGAGCAACGGCAGGCAGCCGAAGATAGAAAAAAAGCAGCAGAAGCCGCGCAAAACAGGAAGCCCACCCAAGCGGAAAAAGTCGCGGCTGAAAGAGAACGGCTGGAAACCAAAATTGCCGAGCTTGAGGAAAAACCGCTTGAGTATTTCGGATCTCAAAAAAACAAACGGGTGCGCATCGGGTTTTACCGCTACCGGCTGCAGGCCTTAAATGAGGATCCGGATAAATACTTTAGCCAGCCCTCCAGCTTTGAGGGCAATGTTAAAAAATCTGAATAAAACAAATTTTCCTTCACCTATCGCAAATCAGATTCATGCTATTCCCCATGGGCACACACCCTCCATCTGGGGTGAGCCGAATCTGGGGTGTTCTCTGCAACTTCCCCCAATTAAAAAGCCCATATCCATGGAATCGCACCGCAGGGCCTTATGATTTTTTTATCATACGGCTTTGAAATATTTCTCAAGTTTACTATAATTTACGCCGATACGATTATTCGTTAGGTTTATTCAAAACGGTGATCTTGCAAGTGAGTGTTCATCGATCAATTCGGATGCAAGGAGGACAGTTTGATGAAAAAAATGGTTTCTTTTTCAGGTGTTATGGTATGTCTTATTTCTTTGTGCCTGCTGATTCCGGCTGCCGGGGCCCAGCAAGCAAACAAAATTCAAGTCGTTGCCGCCGCCATCTGCAAGGATGTCGTCGACCGCGAAGCAGTGGAGGTCGGAACGCAATTTTCGAATTCGGTTTCCCGGCTGTATTGCTTTACAAAAGTGGTGAGTACCGAAATACCCACCGAAATAGTACACGTTTGGAGTTACGGCGATGTCGAACGCGCCCGGGTTTCTCTGGCAGTCAAGGCCGCCACCTGGCGAACATATAGTTCCAAGGCCATTCAACCTCATGAGATTGGCCCCTGGCGCGTGGATGTCCTGGACACATCGGGCAATCTGCTGGAAACGATTAATTTTGAAATAACTCAGTAAGCCTAAAATAAAAAAGAATTCTGCGAATCGCGTTTTATCAGAAAACCACCTCCATGGGAAACGGGAGGTGGTTTTCATTTATGTTGAAAACTTCGAAATTTGAAACCCAAAAGAAATATTATTTACTATAATATCAAATATATAATTGATTGAGGACCTCATAAAATTGAAATTGACCATTTTTTTTGATAAGCTGATAGTACAAAATTTATTTCCGAAAGCTGCCGTCTAATAACCCCATTTGACCCGGTCACGTTGTCCTCATCTCATGCCGCACCCATAATTCTAAATGGAGGGTTCTATGACATTTGCCAACATGTTGAATATTACGAGCAGTCCGGCACTATCCATATTAATATGGATCATATTGTTTCTGCTCGCGCTTTATTTTGCCCGCCGTCCGTTTCACCGGGCGGTGATGTCATTTAGCAAAATTATTTACAATGCCATGCGCTTTACGGCGGCCTCTGTGCTTTCGGCGGAGAAACGACTGGTGAAGCGTAACCGGGAAGTGATTATGGCTGCCGGCCTGGAAAACGCCGAGCGGATCGTCGAACGAGAATTTGACCGTATCGGTGCCGCGGTGACCCGGGACCTTGAAGGCTACCCCAATGTTCACCGCCAGCTGTCGGAAATGATCACCAAGCTGGATGAAGATTTCACCAGCAGCGCCGATGTACCACCGTCGTTGCCCAACTGGATGCCGATTATCGAATCCATTGCGAAAATCAAACATACCGGGGATTCGATGGTCGCCAATATGCTGGCGGAAATAAACCGTTCTTTAACCGACCAGCACAAAAAAGCGATAGAAGACTATCGCAACTCCACGGCCTCACGCCATTCAATTTTAAGCAAGATGATGCCGTTCTGGCGCAAAATCGAAAAATCTCTGGACCGCATCGCTGGATCCATCACCAACATCAAAAAACGCGCTAAAACCGTTGATCACTACATGGACGAGTACGAAAAAATCCGCTCCGGCTCCGATAAAGCGCTACGCGCCCTGTCGACCTCGGCCATGACGCAATTTGCCATCGCCGCCCTGGTGCTGATGATTGCAATCGGAGGGGCCGTCATCAACTTTAACCTGATTGCCCTGCCGATGTCGGAAATGGTCGGAGGCGCCAGCTATATCGGCCCGTTCAAAACCTCCGATGTGGCCGGTCTGGTGATAATTCTGGTCGAATTAACCATGGGGCTGTTTTTAATGGAATCATTGCGCATTACACGGCTGTTTCCCATCATCGGTGCCATGGACGACAAAATGCGCCACCGCATGATTATCATCACCTTTACCCTGCTGGCGATTCTGGCGGGTGTGGAATCGGCGCTGGCTTTTATGCGGGACCGCATCGCTCACGATATGGAAGCGCTACGGCAAACACTGGCTGGCGCTGAACAAGCCGGTTTGACCACCAGTATCATCCCCACCGTGGGACAAATGGTCATGGGCTTTATTTTACCCTTCGCCCTGGCTTTTGTTGCCATTCCGCTGGAAATGTTTGTGTCCTCATCCCGCACCGTGCTGGGTGCTCTGATGGCGTGGCTGTTGAGAATGTTTGCCTTTTTGCTGCGCCTGCTGGGCCATATGGGGTTTTACGCCGGGCGCTTTATCGTTAATGTGTACGACCTGGCCATTTTCCCGACCATCTGGCTGGAAGGCATCATTATGGGATCCAAAGGCAAAAAGATGGACATCCCTGAAGCGGAGTTCTCTGAAGATTCGCCGCTGATCGACGAAGCCGTCGACGGGTTTGAAGAAACCATGAAAATAAAGGAGCCGCAGGAATGAAAAAATTTTTTGCAATCGCCATCGTCTTTTGCATTCTGGTTGCAGGTTGCACCGATACCAAAAGCCGCTCCACAGGAGTCTATATGCTACTGGACACCTCGGGCACCTATGCGGTGGAGCTGAAAAAAGCTCAAAAAATTCTCAATTACCTGCTGGGCGTTCTGGCACCCGGCGATACATTGGCAGTAGCCCGCATCGACACCGGAAGCTTCAGTGAAAAAGACATCGTCTCAAAAATCACCTTTGACGATCGGCCCTCGGTGGCCAACAACCAAAAACGGGCTTTCATGAAACAGGTTGACACGTTTGTCAAATCGGTGAAAGGAAGCCCCTATACCGATATCTCGGGCGGTATTCTACAGGCGATCGAATACTTAAACGAAGCCGAGTCCGGCAAAAAATATATTTTAATTTTCTCTGATCTTAAAGAAGAGCTCGCCAAAGGATACAAACGCGACCTTCCCTTTCAACTGCCGGATTATAACGTCATCGCTTTGAATGTAACCAAGCTGCGCGGTGATAATATCGACCCGAAAGAATATATGGCCCGCGTGGAAGATTGGCGCAACAAGGTGGAAAAGGGCGGCGGTGAATGGGGCATGATCAACGACCTTGAACGGCTCGACAATATTTTTACCAACTAACCCAAACAAAAAATATAAGACAATCCGCTAATGGTAAAAGGGGGGCGCTTTCGGTGCCCCCTTTTTTTACATCCTTTTGGTGCCACTTCTAATCGCTTGTGCGTTTAACATCTTGACATATGAAACGGCCGGGAACTAAAATCAAGGCGGTATATTAACCTTAAAGTCACCCAAACCTGAGTATTGCAGCCATCAATGATAATACCGGCAGCACAAACAAAACTGTGCGAGAATAAGGGTGCCGCAAGATTTAAATTTACGCCACTGGTGTTTATGGCAGTGATCATCACCGTGGCCGGCTGCGGCACTGCTCTGATGACAAAAGACCCGAGCCCACCGGTTGTCGGTGAAGCGGTCATTGCCGGCAATCTGGAAAACCCAAAAATCAATGAAGCCAGCGGTCTGGCATCGTCTCGCCTTTACCCCGGGTTACTGTGGGCAATCAATGACGGCGGCGATGACCCGCTGCTGTATGCCGTTGGTATCGATGGTGCCGATCTGGGCACTTACCGCGTAGCGGGGGCCAAAAACTTTGATTGGGAGGCGCTGGCCTCATTCCGCTGGCAGGATACCGCCTACCTTTTGATTGCGGATGTTGGCGACAACTGGGAGCAGCGTCAAACCGTTACGATTTACGTTGTAAAAGAACCCGCAATCACCGCAACCGGGATAGACAATGGGAAGAGTGTAAAGATTGCGTGGCAGATCCGTTTCACATATGAGGATGGACCTCTGGATTGTGAAGCAGTAGCAGTGGATACCGCCCGACAGCGCGTCTTCCTGCTCAGCAAGCGCAGGTTGACGCCGGTGCTTTATGAATTAGCGCTGCAGCCCATTGATCAGGACACAATTGCTGTTGCACACCGGTTAACAGCCGTTCCGCATTTTAGCTGGCCCACCGGCATGGATCTGACATCCGATGGTCTTTCAGCGGTGGTGCTGACTTACAACAACGGGTATCTTTTCAAGCGCAGACAAAACGAAGATTGGTCGAACGCCTTCAAAAGAAAGCCGCAGCGTTTGCGCTTTAACCGATTATTTCAGCAAGAAGCCGTGAGTTTTGGCTTTTACGGAAAATCGGTCTTTGTGACCTCCGAGCGGATTCCGGCGCCGCTGGTGCGCATCGATTTGGAGTCTGAAACAACAAAGCCTTAACTAACGGATGACGAAATGGCACAAACTTCAATGGCTTTGTCAAACCGGAATGTTGGAATGATGGAAGATTGGAATGATGTGGTAAAAAAATGTGGTTCGTGCAACATAAGACCACCCATTGTTCCATTATTCCAAAATTCCATTATTCCATTGCTAGATATCGCACAAAAGAAACAATTACCGCTAACCGTTCATTGGTGCTGCGCCCGAGGAGAAACAGAATAGGCTCATTGGAAACACCCGCCAAGAAATCTCCGTTTAAGATTCGAAACATTCGCCTGTTTATTGCTTTCCGGGTTTTTTTTAACTGCCGGTTTTATTATCCGGTATTTACCATTTTGTTTTTAGATTATGGTTTGAGCCTGGAACAGTTTGCCCTGCTCAATGCGACCTGGGCCGCCACAATCGTTTTGCTCGAAGTGCCATCCGGCGCCCTGGCCGACACAGTGGGCCGCAGGAATCTACTGGTTTTTACCGGAATTCTGATGGTTATCGAAATGATATTGCTGTGTTTTGCACCGCGGGGCAATGCGCAGCTGTTGTTTCCCATATTTCTGGTCAATCGGATACTGAGCGGGGCGGCCGAGGCATCGGCTTCCGGTGCGGATGAAGCCATCGCCTATGACAGTCTCCTGGCGGAAGGCGACATCCGGGATTGGCCGCGGGTTCTCGAAAAACAAATGAGGGCAAGATCCGTCGCCTTTATTATCGCTATGAGTTTGGGCGCGGCTGTTTACGATCCTGATCTGATGCAACGCGTTGCCGATTCGATAGGAATAAATGTAACGTTAAATCAGGGTATTACCCTGCGAATCCCACCTCTGCTGACGCTGTTGATGGCGTTTTTAACCCTCATTACCGCATTGCGGATGCGCGAAAGCGGACATCACAACAACCAGAAAAATGCCGCCCGGGGCCTATCGATTGCAGGCGCCTTTAAACTGACCCTTACGGCAGGTGGCTGGATCTTGCGAACGCCATTTGCCTCGGTCATTATTCTCGCCGGGGTGGTCTTTGACAACTGTATTCGCATGATCATTACACTCAACAGTCAGTATTACCGCCTTATTGATCTGCCGGAAGCCACATTCGGTTTGATCGGATCCGGCCTGGCGATTCTGGGATTGGTGATGCCGCGGGTGGCACGGGGTATGGTGCAAAAGCATACGCCCGCATTTAATCTGGGCGTCATGAGCGGACTTACCATGATCGGGCTGGTCGGCATAACCTTTTTCTGGCCGATTATTGGATTGCTGCCGCTTATCATCCTGGTCGCCGTAATTTACCTGGAAAATTTTTTTCAAAGCCACTACCTGAACCGCATTACCGACTCCCAACAGCGGGCCACGGTCTTGAGCTTTAAAGGTCTTTCATTTAATCTGGCTTACGGCCTGATCGGATTGCTGTATTCTTTGCTGCTGGCATACCTGAGTTTGCAGGCCAGAACCGGCCGGCCTGAAATCAGCAACGTTCAACTGGAAAACCTGGTATTTATCAAATCAATCGCCTGGTTTCCGGGATATTTTCTGCTGACAATGCTGGCCGTGCTGGTCTTTGCCCGCTGGCGGCTGAAAAATACCGATGAGCATAAAAGGCCTGGCTAGCATCCAGGTTTTTTTTTGTTGCCTTTTACCGTAAATAAAATTATTTAAGCCAAGAAGGCTATCGCTGATCAAAGCCCGATAACCGCATCAAAAAAAAGGATAGGAAAAATGGGTCAATCTGAAAACGGCGACGACAAAGATTTTGTATTGAGCAGCAGCTACCAGGGTAGCGACGCATTGGAATCCCGCGAGGATCTTTACCACGCATCCGGCAGCAATGCTTCCGGCGAACGGGCCTTCAAACCCATTTACATCGCCATCGGCGGCTTTTTGATTTTAATCATTCTTAGCGTTGTCGTCATTGCCAGAACCTACAGTCTTGCCGAAAAAGTCCAGTTGCTGGCGTTGGAATCCAGGCTGGAGCAACTGGAAAACCGTCTGGGATCCATCGAAGGTGAAGGTGGATTATCTCAAACTGCTGGGCAGGGAAATCCGCTGATCCTGCTAACCGAGCGCCTTGACCAGTTAGAAGCCAATATGACGGCCCGGATCAATAACATGGCAAATCAGCTCAATACCAACGCGGCCAAACCGGTCGCAGCAGCCGCTGCACCTGCCCCGGCTAAACCGGTCGCCGAAGCCGCCGCACCCGCCCCGGCACTTAAAAAAGAAGCCAAAGCCAAAATTCACACCGTCAAGCAGGGCGAAACCCTTTATCGCATCAGCCGCCGTTACAATCTTTCTGTGGA
>Ga0316578_10000245_pt1 | contig 16149 bp, 12 predicted proteins | sample J0NA_2_FD_203076 | JGI IMG/M metagenome (GOLD analysis project Ga0316578, IMG submission 203076) | Rhizosphere microbial communities from salt marsh grasses in Alabama, United States - J0-2_160517rDrC | ecosystem: Host-associated > Plants > Roots > Rhizosphere | place: USA: Alabama | collected... | reverse complement strand
GTTCTTCAATCTCCCCGCAGGCGACGTGCGTTTGAGCGCGGGGTCTCCCGCGCTGGATGCGGCCTATCCACCCGCGGCGCCCCCCGTCGACATCAACGGATTCCCGCGCGATGCCACCCCCGACATCGGCGCCTACGAAGGCGCTGTGACCGACTCCTGAGACGGGCTCGCTCAACCGCGTTGGCGTGGTTGCAGTGGGTGCTAGAAACCCGTTGCTTCGCGTGCCCAGTCGTTCAGCTCCAGGGAGCTGGCGCGACTCTTCTGGGGGCGTGAGGCGGCGGGTGCACGCCGCGCCTTCTCCACCTTGCGACGGCGCGCCGCCAAGCTTTCGGCGCTTCGGGTGAGGCGCTGCTTGAGCTTGGGGGAGCTGGCGCGCTGGGAGCTTCGTCGGAGCTCGGCTTCGGCCTGGGCCAGCTGTCGATCGGCTGCATCCAGGCGCCCTGCGTTGGCATCGCGTGCCGCGTGGTCCGTGAGATCTGCCGCCCGGAAGGTCGCAACGATGGCACTGGCTCGTTGGTTCGGGCTGCTTGCCGCCAGTCCCTCGTCGTCGGTCAGCGTGCCGCGCACGATGGTCTCTTGCACGCGCGCGAGACCGCCCTCGTGGTGATCGGTGAAGTACAGCCGAGCGCTGAGCAGCGCACGGTCGCCCAGGGCGGGGCTGCGCAGCCGCACGCGCACCACGAACTCTCGCGCCTGGCCGGAATACAGGCTGCCGAGCGGGAAGCGAATCGACCCGCTGGTGCCACGCGTGTGGTAGCCCCAGTGCGGTGCGTAGATGGTGACTCCCGGGGCGGGAACCAGCTCCAGGGATGCATTCGTGGCCAGCGTCGTCTGCACCAGATTGAGCTCCTCCTCGACGATGCTGGCGAGCTGTTCGGTGCTTTCCAAATGGTAGAGCCGTCCGCTCGAGCGCTCGGCCAAGGCGTTGAGGGTGTGCTCGTCGTAGTCCAGGCCAATGCCGAGGGCGCTGATCTGGATCCCCTGGGCGATGGCCTGCTCCCCCAGGCGACCCAGCTCGTGAGGTGAACCCGGACCGACCGTGGGCCGACCATCCGAGATGAGGATGACCCGACGAACCGGATGCGTCGCTGGCGCGTGGGCCACCGCGCCCTTGGCGTCGAGCACGGCCTGGTACAGGTTGGTGGCGCCGTTGGCATAGAACCGGCCGATGACCGCACCTAGCTGTGCTCGGGTTTCCGGGTGCAGCGACCGGAGGGGCGAGTGCCGATGCACTCGGCTTTCGAACGAGTGGAGCGCCAGCAGATCGCCGTCCGCGAGCTGCTGCACGACCGTATGGGCGGATTCGCGGGCGTGGTGGATCTTGACGCCTGCCATGGATCCCGAGGTGTCCACGGTCATCACGACTGCGGTGGGCAGCCGGCGTCGTTCCTCGACGACCGGAACGTTGACCCAGATCGCCACCTGATGCTCTTGCCGCCCGGACCAGAGGTATCGACTGGTGGCTTCGGCTCCGAGCCAGGGGCTGGAGCTCGGATCGATGCGCACGTCGGGACGATCGGGCTCGGCATGGGGACCGGCAATTGCAGCCGGCGCCGACGGCTCGGGCTGATCCGCAGACGCCTTCCCACTGGCGATGACGGCCTCATTGCGATTCGAGGTGTCGGTGGCCTGTCCCGACGCGGCGACCCGTGGGGGGGTGGTGCCCCCACCGCAGCCTGCGGAGAAGGCCAGAGTCAGTAGTGCCAACAGTGCAGTTCGGTTCATCGATCGCTCCCCGGGCCGCGGACGGCCTCACGCTTGGATGGAGCTACGCGCGAGCAGCCACGAACGATCTGCGCGTTCCGGCCCCGGACGGCAGAATCCGAGCGCGACGGAAAGACGTTGCGGTTTCGGCGGCCGGTGAACGGCTGAAAACCCAACGATTTCAGGATGCTTCTAGCTCCCGGGCCCCGGCCGCAACGTGCCAGATCCCCTGGCCATGCTACAACGCGGGCGCGAAGGAGGCGGCGACATGAACACACGACCCGCGTGGCAGTTTGGGAGCGTTCTCTTCCCGGTGACCCTGTGCCTGATGGGCTGCAGCGGTGGTGGAGGCGGAGGTCGATCCGCCCCGACCGACGCGGGTGTGGATCTGCCCGAAGTGACGGCAGTCATGGGTCGGGTGGTGGATGAAAATGGCGACGGTCTGACCGACGTGAGCGTCACGGCCGGTACGGCCGAAACCACATCTGGCGCTGACGGCTCTTTCGAGCTGGAGACCCAGGCTGGCTCCAGCGTGGTGGTCGAGCTGACGCGGACCGGGTACCTGCGCGGCCTCGAGCGAGTGGACGTGCTGGAAGGAACCCCGACTGCGCTAGAGGTAACTCTGATGCCAGAGGCCGAGCCGGTGGCTCTGGATGCCGACGCAGGCGGTACGGCGACCGGCGCGCGGGGCGCCTCGATCACCGCCCCGGCTCAGGCCTTCGTCGACGCTAGCGGCAACGCCGTTGCCGGGGAGGTGCAGGTCCACCTCACGCCGCTCGATCCCGCCGTCGACGCCGAGCTTTCGGCCTACCCGGGCGACCTGCGCGCCGAGACCGCAGACGGCACGCTCGTTCAACTCGAAACCTTCGGCGTGCTGGACGTCACGGTGCGGCAGGAAGGAGAAGAGTTGCAGATCGCGGACGATCAGACCATCGAGATCCGCATCCCCGCTCCATCGTCGGGCGCGGACAACTGGCCTGAGTCGGTTGCGCTCTGGAGCTTCGACGACCAGACCGCCGATTGGGTGGAGGAGGGGATCGCGACCTATGACGCGACCGACCACACCTATGCTGGGACCATCACGCATCTCTCCCCCTGGAACGCCGATCTGGTCATGGATGCCACGTGCATCCGCGGAACCGTGGTCGACGAGAGCGGCAATCCCGTTCCCGGCGCGCTGATCCAGACCTCGGGCATCGACTACCTGGGCACCAGCTCGGCCACCGCGGACCAGTCCGGGCAGTTCTGCGTCGTGGTGCGCAGCAACTCGCAGGTCCGCATCACCGCGATCCACCCGCTGGGCGGTGGCACCACGCGCGAGGTGAGCAGCGGCTCGGCTGCGACGACCGTGCCTCCGAATTGCAGCACGTGCGATGACCAGGGCAATTGGACGGTGGAGCAGGGGAGCGTCACCGGGCCCAGCGGACAACAGGTCGACTGTGCAACGCTGGGCGATCCCTATGCGGGGACCTGTGTCGAGCCCATGATGGACATGTTCGTCTGTTTCGACCCGCAGGGCGCTTGCACCTATGATCTCGACCAGGGCGAGATTGTCTACGAGAACGGCGTTCGCATGACGACGGGCGGTACCCAGACCGAGCTATACGGTACGTCCGGGGAAGCGTGCGGGTCCATCGATGTGCTCGTCGAGGGCAGCGACTATTCGACGCTCTACACGGACACCTCGGGGCAGACCTGGACACTCCGCACCACCGACCAGGGCGACACCGTCATCGAGTGTGCTGACGGCACCACCGTCACCATCACTGCGGAGGAATCAGCCACCCTGAATGCCTGTTCGGGCAGCGACGCCGCTGCCGCGGACGAGTGCACCATCGTCGGCAGTGGCATGCCGACCACGTGCACGTCCAATGCCGACTGCGCTGCCGGCGAAGTCTGTTGCACGAACATCGGCTACTGCATGCCGGACATCGAAGGGATCTGCGACGCTGCCGGTGCCTAGGACGCTGCTCTGTCCGGAGGGCGGGGAGCTCCGTCTCCGACCTACCGCGCCTTGACCGAGAAAGCGTAGGTGCGCTGGCAGCCAGCGCCGGCATCGATGGTCTGGGTGAAGGCGACGGTCTCACCGTGGGCGAGCGTTGAGCTCCCCACGCTGAACAGCGAGGAAGCGCTGTCGCCATGAAACACCTCGGCCTCGCTGAAGCTCGAGCTGGTGGACACCTCGAAGAACGACTGGGGGGTGCCGAGCAGACGGAAGCTCACAGTCGACCCGGCCTCACCGAGCTCCAGGGTCGAGCACCGAACGCTGCGGCGACCCACCTCGGTCTGGACCTCACACACCCGAACGACCTGGGAGAAATCCACGGCGCCAGTGCACTCGCCGACGTCGCGCGCGCTCGTGACCTCGACCTCGTAGCTCGAGCGGGCCACCGGCGAGTCGTGAGTGGCGACGCGGGACGCCTGGGCGATGCCGGGCAACGCAACCAGGCCGAGGGTGGCAACCAGTGAGCGGATGGGGCGGCTGGGGGCGAGCATCTTGATCTTCTCCGAGTGTCTCTGACCGATGCCCTCCCCCTCTGCATAGCCCGTGCCAGGCGCGAATTTCCCGCAAGGTCCGCCTTTCCGGGGCAGAGCCCGCCGGCCTGTGCAGCGGGTTGCACAGGCCGGCGCGTGTCGGGCTCTGCCCAGTGTGCAGATCCCTGCACACGCGGAGGCTCGCCCCGTTCCGCCCACAGGCCGAGGTGCGACCAGTCCCGGCGTCTCCCACCGGTCCCGGGCTCAGTTTCCCCAGCCCAAGAGGCCCACCAGCAGCTTGCTGCAGAGGATGATGGTGACGAGCGCCGTGGGATAGACGGTGGCGTACGCGGCGGAGGCGGCGTGGCTGGTGGACAGAGTGGTGGCCGCGGCCAGTCCCGGGGTGCTCGTCATGCCCCCGGCAATGACGCCCAACGTGTGGAAGAGGTGCAGTCCGAGTCCTCGCCGGCAGAGCAACACTCCGCCCACCAAGGGGACCAGCGTGACGATGATCCCACTGATCAGGAGCGACGCTCCGTGACTGCGCAGCGTGGGAACGATGGTCGCGCCGGCCCCGGTGCCGACGGCGGCCAGAAAGAGCATGAGGCCGAGCTGTCGCAGCAGTTGGTTGGCAGGTCCCGGCAGCATCCAGATGACGCGTCCGGTGTTGTACAGCCCGCCCAAGACGATTCCCGCAATCAACACCCCGCCGGTCACGCCCAGCCGAATCTCCCCGATGACGGGCAGGGGAATGGGGATCTGGCCGACGACGAATCCGACCAGAATTCCCGCGACCAGCGCGAACACGTCCGCCGCGTAGGTCGACTCCAGATCGTCACCGAACAGCTTGGCCACGTTCGCGACCGAGCTCTGGTTCCCCACCACCGTCGCCACGTCGCCCTGCCGGATCCTCATCTCCGGGGACGGCGTGAGGTCGAAGCCGTTGCGATGGACGCGCGAGATCCGGACGCCGAAGACTTCGGTCAGGTTCAGCGATGCCAGACGCTTGCCCACCACCTTCTTGGACGAGACGACGACGGCGCGAGCGACCAGGTCCCCGGAGAAGTGGATCTCTTCCTCGATTCGCTTGCCGACCAGGAGGTGCACCTTCTCCAGATCGCGCTCGGCTCCCACCACCCGCACCCGATCTCCTTCCGCTAGCACCGTGTCGGCCGTGACCAACGTCGCACTGGCTGCCTTCCTGGGCTGGATGCGAGTCAGGGTGACGGCGGCCACGTCACGGAGCGCGAGCTCGCGCACCGACTTGCCGAATACGTTGGGGTTGTTCACGATCAGATGGTGGACGGCGAGCGGCGGATGCTCGGCTAGCGCTTCGGTACGGACTGCCGCTTCCTCGCTCTTCAGATCGATCCGCAGAATGGTGGGCAGGAGCTTGATGCACAGCACCACGCCGACCACACCGAATAGATAGGTCACGCCGTACGCTGACGCGGTGGTCGGGTCGGACGTCAGCTCGATGGCCGCGGCCAGTCCCGGCGTACTGGTCAGTGCGCCCGCGAGAATGCCGGCCCCCATGCTCGGCCCGTATCCGAACAACAGGCAGATCCCCAGGCAGGTCGCGAAGCCCAGCACGACGACCGCCGCGGCGCCGAGGCTCAGCCGCAGTCCGGTGGCTCGCAACGAGGACGCGAAGCCCGGCCCCGCCTGCAGTCCGATGCTGTAGATGAACAGCGTCAGCCCCAGCGTCTGGATGAGCGGGGGAAGCACCCGACCGAAATAGCCGAACGCGAGTGCCACGATCAGGATCGCGGTGGTCCCGAGCGAGAAGGAACCGAACCGGATCCTGCCCAGGATCTCGCCGCACAGCAGAATGGCGAAGAGAAGGAAGACGGGATTCTGGACGAGCTGCATGGGAAGGACGACTGGAACCGTCAGGTCGGGGTCCTAGCACGGCCGAGCCGAGCACCGCACCGATCCGTGTCGAACCGACTCATTTCCCCCACGCGGACGACTTCGTTCAGATCGTGGAGGTGGGGGACCCAACTTCGTGCCCTGTCGAGGAAGTGACAATGTATGGATGCGGTTCGACTCCAGCGTCAAGCGCCCCGCCGGTTCGACGTGCCGTCCGCGGGCCCGGAGTCGCCGAACCGAAGGGGACTCCGCCGCTCGTTCTGCCGCCGAAAATGCGCGCTCCAGGCCACTCGCCACAAATCCCGAATCCATTCCGAGCCAGGCATGCTCCTATGGAGGCGGTCCCCTACGGGGCCGTTCTCGGCCACACGCCCCTCGGAGCCTGTGAGCCTGCTCAGCAACCGAAGAAGGAAGGACCCATGCTAGAGCTTCACCAGCGCGAGAATTGTCCCTACTGTGCGCGGGTACGTCGCTACCTCGAACACCACAATCTGAGCTACGTCTCGATTCCGGTTCCGAAGCTCGGCTCTGAGCGAGCTTCGACCACGGCGCTGCCGGGGACGACCTCGCCGGAGGTCCCCGTGCTGGTCGATGGCGAGACCGTGGTCCAGGGCAGCGACTCCATCATCGAGTATCTGAGTCGCCGCATCCAAGGTCAGCCGTTCGCCGACCCGAGCTACGGCTTGACGCGGCGGTTTCCCGGAGCCGACTACGCCGCCACCGTCGAGGCGACCAAGGCGGCGCTCGCGACGGAGGGTTTCGGAGTACTGACGGAAATCGACGTCAAGGCTACCATGCGCAAGAAGCTCGACGTCGACTTCCCGAGCTACGTCATTCTGGGTGCGTGCAACCCGCCTCTGGCGCACCAGGCGCTGACTGCCGAGCCCGGGCTAGGTCTGCTGCTTCCCTGCAACGTCGTCGTGGCCCAGGACCCGGACGACGCGATTGTGGTCTCCGCCGTCGATCCAGTGACCATGTTCTCGGTCGTGGACAGCCCCGGGGTCAAGCCCATCGCCAAGGACGTCCGAGCCAAGCTCAGTCGTGCCCTGGCCGCGATCCAGGCAGCCGCCGAGGCGCAACCCCAGCCGTCCGCGGCAGCCGTCCCCGCGACCGCCGGTTGATTCGCCGTGGACTAGCTCGCTGGGTCGGGCCGGCTACCGCTGGAGAGGAGTTGAGTGAGCGCAGCAATCATCAGGGACACGTCACGCGTGCCCGCGACCTCACGGCACGAGTGCATGGCGAGCATGGGATTGCCCACGTCGACCGTCCGGATGGCGGTGCGTGCAGCCGACACGGGACCAATCGTGGATCCACAGGGAAGGTCGTTTCGTGAGACGTAGCGCTGCGGAGTGAACCCTGCTGCCTGGCAGGCTTCCGTGAAGGCTGCTGCGGCTGGACCGTCCGTTGCGTACGATTGGTTGGCGTGCACTTTCACCACGGGTCCGGCCCCCAGCCTGGGCTGATGCTGCTTGTCGTGCTTCTCCGGATAGTTGGGGTGAACGGCGTGAGCCATGTCCACGCTGACGAGCAAGGAGCGCGCCAGCGCGCGCGGCACTGCCTGGACACTCGCCTCTCCGGTGGCTGCGACCGCGCGCTCCAGCACGCTGGTGAGCAGGCGGGACTGCGCCCCGCTCGCCGTGCGGCTGCCCACCTCCTCGTGGTCATAGAGCACACAAACCTGAGTGGCCCGGCGGGCAGCCGAGTCGAGCAACGCAGTCAAGCACGAGTAGCAGCCCACGAGGTTGTCCAAGCGTGAGGCGCTGAGCAGCTCGTCGTGGAGACCTCCCAAAGCACCTGGCTGAACGTCGTACAAGCACAGGTCGAAGCCCAGAATCTCGCCCGCCGTGACTTCGGCGGTGCCGGCCTGGCCGAGCCGCTCGGCCACGAGCTCGGCGAAGGGCGAGTCCGTTGGCCGACTGAGCCCGAGCGCAGGCACCAGATGGTCCTGTGCGTTCAGGGTCAGCCCGTTCTTGTTCACCCCCCGATTCAGGTGGACGGCGAGGCTCGGAATCCGGCAGATGGGCTGCTGGAAGTCGACGAGGTGCGAGGCTCCTCCTGCCACCGAGACTCGTCCCGCCAGCGACAGATCGCGGTCCAACCAGGTCGACAACAGAGGGCTTCCGTAGACCTGCACCCCGAGCTGGCGGTAGCCGGCGGCTTCCAGGTCCGGAGTCGGCTTGAGTCGCAGGCCCGGTGAGTCCGTGTGTGCACCGACCAGCACGAAGCCGCTCTCGGAGGGCGGGGCCGTCCCCACACGGAGCGCGATGAGTGTGCCGGCCCCCCGTACGAGGTAGCAGCCCTGACCGGGGCGGAGCGACCAGTCCTCGCGCTCGTCCAGCGGCTGGAAGTTGTGGTCCCTCAGTCTCCTGACGGCTTCTGCGACCGCATGATACGGCGTGGGGGACGCGCCAATGAAGGCGAGCAGCCCACGAGCGGCGGCCAGGTGTGCTGGTTTCAGCTTGTCCTCGTCGGCCATGGCCTCACGACTATACTCCGGGCCGCGGTGATCACACCCGACGTTAGATTCGAAGGCTTCACGAGTGACGACTGGTTGCTGCTCGGCGAGATCTTTCGCCCACGCAGCTCGCCGGCGGCGGTGGATCTCGGCGAGACCGCTCAGGCGGCGGGGGGAAGTGACTCGACGCGGTCCGGCGGTGTGGTCGCCGTGTCGACGGGCCAGCGGCTGCGCAAGCTGATCTCGACTACCCGAGGCCGACTCGATCCCCGCTCCGGACCCTGGCCCGAGGCCCTCGAGGACCTGGCGCGACGGCATGGCGCGGAGTGGGTGCTGCATTTGCACACGGGTGCGCTCGAGGAGCTGATGGAGCGTTTCGGGCAACGCCTGCGACCGGATCAGGACTACCTGGCCCAGGTTCTGCTACTGCTGCGGATTCTCCGCGAACTGGATCTCGAGGGGGCTCTTGGGACCTGGCCTCGACGAATCGCTGCCTGGCCCGTCCCCAGCGAGGCTCTCGTGGCCCGGGCTTTCGACGCGTTCTGTCCAGATGGGCGGGCGGTTCTGTTGGGGGTGTTTGACGATGGCCACCTCGCGACGAGTCTGGCCGCTCGACGTCGCGGCGCCGGCTTCGACTGGATTCTGGGTCCGGACGAGCTTCGCGCCGAGATGGGCCTGGTGTCCGGTGACTGGACGCGAGACTATCGCCACCTCGTCCGGGCGGCAGAGCTGCGCGTGGGCCCGCTCGCCCTCGGATGTTTTGGTGAGCTCGATACGTTGCAGCAACTGGCCCATCACAACAGCCAACCGGGGAGCTGGGCGACCGCAGTGGCAGCGCGCGACGTCATCATCTCGCCGGTTGCGCCGGCCGTCGCCGTTCCACTGGGCATTGACCTGGGTCGCGCTGCCGTGGCGGCAGCTCGAGGAATCGTCAATCGTCTGGCGGCTAGCAGCCGGTTGGCCGCGGACGGTGCGCTCTTTCCAGCACTGGAGCGCCTCTCGCAGCGCTACGGCATCGATCGGGACATCGAGTCTCTATTGGGATTCAACCCACTCGGACTGCTCCGCCAGCTGCTGTCTCGCGAGTAGCGCTCTCTACACACTGGACCTGCGGCCGTTTTTGGGCGAACAATCCGCCCATGGCCGTGTCCGGTCGCATTCGGCGCCGCCTTGCGCTGGCGATCGTGCTGACGGCGCTCATCCCGTTGGTCGTAGCGGTGCTGCTGGCGCACTCCATGGTGAAGACCACGTCGGCGCGCTTTTTCGAGCCGGAGGTGGGCGTGCGGCTCGATCAGTCGCTCAGCCTGTATCAGGAGCTGGCGCGTGCAGTGAAGGCGGCCATGCGCCACGAAGCGTCCGCGATCGCCCAGCACGAGCCATTGCGTCGAGCGGCTGCGGCCGGCGATGCGGAGGTGATTCGGCGCGAGCTTCGGCAGCTGTTTCCCAGCTACCCCAATCTGGTGAGCCTTGCGGTGGTGGACGAGGACGGGGAGCGACTCGCCAGTGTGGATCGTGGCACCCCCCTCGACCCGGACACGGAAAACGACCTCGAAGTCATTCGGCCCCTGACCGACGTCGATGAGCCTGGCGAGACAGGGTCAGATGGCGAGGCCGCGGAAGGCGAGGGGCCACGCCTGGTGGCGATCTTTGCGGCCGAGAAAGCGCGCTTCGAGGAGCGCGACGAGATGAGCCGATTCGTGGACTTCTACCACCGGTTGGAAAGCCGCCGGGAACGGGACGAGGCGAGCTATCTGTTCGCGTTTGCCGCGCTGCTCGGACTGACGATCTTGGCCGCTGCGGGCGTGGGCGCGCTGTTGGCGCGTGGTGTTTCGACCCGCATCACGCAACTCGCGGAGGCCACCAAGCAAGTGGCAGCCGGTGACTTGACAATCCGAGTCTCCGAGGAAGGTGGCGATGAAGTGGCGGACCTCGCGCGGGCGTTCAATCGGATGCTCGGGGAAGTCGAATCCAGCCGCGCCCGCATCGAGTACTTGCGGCGGATCGGCGCCTGGCAGGAAATGGCGCGGCGCCTCGCGCACGAGATCAAGAATCCCCTCACGCCGATTCAGCTGGCCGTGCAGGAGATCCATCGGCGCTACTCCGGTGAGGACGAGCATTACCGACAGCTGGTGGACTCGACGCTGGAAATCGTCGAGGACGAGGTGGGCACGCTTCGTCGGTTGGTGAGCGAGTTCTCGGATTTCGCGCGCGTCCCTCGAGCGGAGCTTCAGGAGGCGGATCTGGCGGAGTTCTTGCGCGAGCAACTCGGCAGGCTGGCACTGCTCGACGATGAGATCGCCGAGGGTGACGTCCAGAACGACTCGCGCCTTCAGGGACAGGTCGAGCTCGAGATCCCCGACTCCGCGGCGCCCGCCAACATCGATCGGCAGATGTTCCGGCGAGTGCTGATCAACCTCGTCCGCAATGCCGCGCAGGCAAGCTCGGCTACGGGGGCGCAGAGCTGCGAGGTCAGGGTCCGACTCACCCGCGACGGTGATTTCTGGGTGATCGACATCGACGACGACGGTCCCGGCATTCCGGCGGACCTGCGAGCGACGGTATTCGACCCCTACGTCACGACCAAGACCGCAGGCACAGGGCTCGGGTTGGCCATTGCCAAGAAGATCGTGATGGAGCATGCGGGGAGCATCGGGGCGCTGGAAAGCCCGCTGGGGGGTGCCCGGATACGGGTGCGTTTGCCGGTAGCAGGAACGGCGGTCGGCCAGGCAGCTCTGGAGTCGAGTCACTGGGACGCAGCTCCACCCAGCGCGCGGACGTGACCGCCGGCGCGGCGCCGATCGCTTCTACTGCGGCGCGTCGCGCGGGGAGGCTCGGCGGGGCGGGAGCCTCGTGGCGGGGCGGACGGGCTGCGTCCGCCGCCACCGATGGCGCCAAAACCTGGCCGCACCGTGGCGTCCGGCGTATGCATGCAGCCGGTTATGGCCAAGTCCCCGGAGAAACGGGAACGACCCGCGTGGTTGACGCCAGCGCTGGTGGTTGCCGTCAGTCTGGTCTTCGGCTTCGCAGTCCTGCCCAGGATCCGGCCGAGCGCGGCTCGATTCGTTGGGCAAGAGGCGCCCGACTTCGTCCTGCCGGTGGTGCACGGTGGCGATCCCGGCAGCCGAATCCGGCTGTCGAACCTGAGAACCCAGACGGTGCTGTTGGAGTTCTGGGCGAGTTGGTGTACCGCCTGCGCTCGCCAGATGCCCATTCTCAACGAGCTCGTGGGAAGACGATCCAGTGGCCAGATCGCGGTGGTGGGCGTGAGTGTCGACGACACCCCAGAGCCGGCCGCGCATTTCGCTCGGGCCCGCGCCCTGCGCTACCCGTCGGTGCACGACGCTGGAGGGCAGGTGGCCGAGAGCTACGGGGCGACCACGCTTCCAACCATGGTCGTGATCGACCGAGACGGTCGCGTGAGAGCCATCCGGCATGGCGTCGTGGGGAAGAAGGCGTTGGAAGAAATACTGGAGGAAGTGAGCGCACGTGGCCTCCGGTCCCCTTGAGACAGGCGTCTTGGGGGTGATCCAGGGCCTGACCGAGTTCTTGCCAGTGTCGAGCTCGGGGCACCTCGCGCTGGGGCAGATGCTGTTCGGTCTGAAGGACGCCGGTCTCACGCTGAATGTCACCCTGCACGCCGGTACGTTGCTCGCAACGGTGCTGGTTCTGCGGAGTCAGTTCGCAACGGCCGTGACGGAGGGAACACGCGCATTGGTTTCGCCAGCGCGGTTCGTCGGTACAGCTGGAGGCCGCGACGCGCTGTTCGTCGTGATCGCCTCGTTGCCCACGGCTGTGATTGGTCTGCTGCTCCGTGACGCCGTGGCTCGTTGGACGACGTCCCCCCTGGCGGTAGCCCTTGGCCTTGGTGCTACGTCGGTGCTTCTCGTGATGTCGCGCTTGGCTCCCACTGGCCTGCGCGACGTTCCGGCTTGGTGGGGGGCTGCGCTCATCGGAGTGGCGCAGGGGTTGGCCGTCATGCCCGGCCTGTCCCGCAGTGGGACCACCATTTGTGTCGCTCTCTGGCTGGGGGTGCGCCCGCAGCGTGCCTTCGAGCTGTCCATGCTGGCTTCGGTGCCCGCGGTGCTGGGTGCCGTGCTGGTGGAAGTGCCGGCCGCGCTCACGTCGCCGGTTGGATTGGCCGCTCCGGTGGCCGGGGCCGTCATCGCCTTCGGTGTGGGCGTTGGGGCCTTGTACGTCCTGCGGGGCGCGATCAATCGGGGAGGTTTTGCCTGGTTCGCCGCGTGGACCGGGCCGCTGGCGGTGGTGGTGGCGACCATCGGGTTGTAGCGTCAGAGGTTTGCGTCAGGGCTGTGCTACCCTCCGCCGCGCCATGAGCACCTTTGCCGTCGTTCTCGCCGGGGGAAGTGGTACCCGGTTCTGGCCTGCGTCCCGGCGTGACCACCCCAAGCAGCTACTGGCGTTGGGTCCGAAGGACGATACCAGCCTCATTGCCGCCACCGTCCGTCGGTTGGGCGGCATCTGCCCGCCGGAGAGGATCTTGATCTCGACGGGCGCCAGACTGCTCGAGTCGACCCGACAGGCGCTGCCGGAGCTGCCCCGGGACGCTTTCTTGGGTGAACCAGTCGCACGCAACACGGCTCCTTGTATTGCCTGGGCGACCCAGTGTGTCGCGCGTCGAGATCCGGAAGCGACCCTCATGGTCTTGCCGAGCGACCACCACATCGGCGACGAGGAAGCCTTCAGAGCCACGCTCGAGCGTGCCATCGGCTCTGCGGAGACCGGTCCCATTACGACGATCGGAATCCAGCCGACCCGACCGGAGACGGGCTACGGGTACATCGAAGCGGCGGACTCGGTCGGCGAGGGGGTGCTTCGAGTCGAGCGATTCGTGGAGAAACCGGACCGGACACGCGCCGAGCGGTTCATGCGGAGCGGTCGCCACTTCTGGAACAGCGGGATGTTCTTCTTCCGCGCGCAAGGGATGCTGAGTGCCATTGAGCGACACCTGCCGGAGCTGCATCGTGGGCTGACCGCGCTCGAGCGTGCGGCCGCCGAGGGCGCGGACGCCGAGCGTGCCGAGATCCTCAGGTTCTTCGAGACGGCCCCTGCCGTGAGCATCGACTACGGCGTCATGGAGAAGGAGGCTTCGCTGAATGTCGTTCCCGCCAGCTTTGGGTGGAGCGACTTGGGCAGCTGGCACAGCGCGTGGGAGCTCGCGCAGCGTGACCCGCACGACAACGCGCTCGACCCGAGCTGCCTGGCCCTGGAGTCCAGCGGAAACCTGGTGATGGATCTTCGCACGGACACCGCGCGCCGAGTCATCGCCGCCGTGGGCGTCGAAGGTTTGTGTGTGGTGGCGACGGACGACGCGCTCCTCGTCATACCGCGGGAACGGGCGCAGGACGTGCGGCTCGTCGTCGACGCCCTGCGCGAGCGCGGGCGAGACGACCTGTTGTAGACCCCAGACTCCTCACCCGACGTCAGCGTCGGCGCCGAGTGCTCGCACGTCCATTCCGTCGGGAGCGGGTTGCCCTGGACGCTGATGCGGTGGTGGGCGCCGCCGAGTCGGATCGGCTGGTGGCTGGCTGTCCAGCCTGCAGCCGTCTGAGTTCGTCGCGCAGGCGGGCAGCGGTCTCGAACTCGAGGTTCTCCGCCGCCTGGAACATGCGTTGCCGTACCTCATCGATCTGATCGGTCAATGCCAGTTCCTTGGGCCGAGCTGGCTTCTTGCCACCTCCGGTCGGCTTGGCCGCGGTCACCACTCGTGGCACCGAGTAGTAGTCGTTCTGGCCACTGGCGGGGCTGATGTCGAGGATGGCACGCTTGATGGTTTCGGGAGTGATTCCGTTCTTTCTGTTGTACTCGAGCTGGATGTTGCGTCGCCGGTCGGTTTCCCCAATGGCACGTTCCATCGCTGGCGTGACGCGGTCGGCATACATGTAGACTCGCCCGTTCACGTTTCGAGCCGCGCGCCCGATCGTCTGAATCAGTGCGCGTGGGCTTCGCAGGAAACCCTCCTTGTCGGCATCCAGGATGGCAACCAGGCTCACTTCCGGAAGATCCAGACCCTCGCGCAACAGGTTGATACCGATCAGCACATCGTACTCACCGGCCCGCAGGTCGCGGAGCAGCTCAACGCGCTCCAGCGTCTCGACGTCGGAGTGCAAGTAGCGCACACGGACGCCGAGCTCCGCATAGTACTCCGTCAAATCCTCGGCCATCCGCTTCGTGAGGGTCGTCACCAGGACTCGCTCGCCCCGGTCCACACGCGCGCGAATCTCTCCAAGGAGGTCGTCGACCTGCCCCTGCACCGGACGGACCTCGATGGCTGGATCCACCAGTCCAGTGGGACGGATGAGTTGTTCGACGACCTCTCCCTGCGTTCGGTTGAGCTCCCAGTCGCCCGGGGTGGCCGAAGCGAAGATGCATTGGCCGATGCGTTGCTCGAACTCCTCGAACGTCAGCGGGCGGTTGTCCAGAGCGCTGGGCAACCGGAACCCGTACTCGACCAACGTCTCTTTGCGCGCGCGGTCGCCACGATACATTGCGCCCAGCTGCGGAATGGTCTGGTGTGACTCGTCGATGATCAGCAGGTAGTTGTCCGGGAAGTAGTCCAGAAGGGTCGGAGGGGGCTCCCCGGCCTGGCGTCCCGCCAGGTGTCGCGAGTAGTTCTCGATGCCCTGCACGAATCCCATCTGTTCCAGCATTTCGAGATCGTACATGGTGCGTTGCTCGATTCGCTGCTTCTCCAGGAAGCGCCCCTCCTTGTCGTAGAAGTCGAGTCGCTCGCGCAACTCTTCGCGGATGGCCTCGATCGAACGTTGCAGTTGCTGTCGTGGCGTGACGTAGTGCGAGCCGGGGTACACGGCGTACTTGTCCAGTGAGCCCAGCGCCCGGCCCCGCAGAGGATCCACCTCGCGGATGGCGTCGACCTCGTCGCCGAAGAACTCGATCCGGATGGCGGTGGCCTCCTCGTAGGTCGGGAATATCTCCACCACGTCGCCACGCACCCGGAACGTGCCTCGATGGAAGTCGGTGTCGTTGCGTTCGTACTGAATGTCGACCAGCTGGCGGAGGAGGTTGTCCCGCCGGAGTTCCTCACCGCGGACGATTTCGATCAGCAATCCCTGATAGGTCTCCGCGGCACCAATGCCGTAGATGCAGCTCACGCTGGCGATGATGATCACATCCGGACGTGACAGGAGTCCGTGCGTTGCCGCATGGCGCATTCGGTCTATCTGATCGTTGACGATGGCATCCTTCTCGATGAAGGTGTCGGTGCTCGGCAGATACGCTTCCGGCTGGTAGTAGTCGTAGTAGCTGACGAAGTAGTGTACGGAGTTCTCCGGAAAGAGATCCCTCATCTCCGCGTAGAGCTGCGCGGCCAACGTCTTGTTCGGCGCGATGATGAGAGCGGGCCGCTGCACCTTCGAGATCACGTTTGCGAAGGTGAACGTCTTCCCGCTCCCTGTGATGCCGAGCAGAGTCTGGAATCGCTGGCCAACCTCGAGCCCCTTCACCAGGGATGCGATGGCCTCGGGTTGATCCCCCTTCGGAGCGAATTCGCTACGGAGTATGAACTCTGCTGGCATCAGCCACGTGCGGCAGGTGGTGAGATAGAAACATCAAGTATAGCGCTGGCGGCGGTGTTGAACACAACCCTAACCGGCACTGCAAGGGCT
>Ga0316578_10000244_pt1 | contig 16154 bp, 12 predicted proteins | sample J0NA_2_FD_203076 | JGI IMG/M metagenome (GOLD analysis project Ga0316578, IMG submission 203076) | Rhizosphere microbial communities from salt marsh grasses in Alabama, United States - J0-2_160517rDrC | ecosystem: Host-associated > Plants > Roots > Rhizosphere | place: USA: Alabama | collected... | reverse complement strand
CCGGGCGTCCCGCTGAAACCCGGTGAACACAGGGAGGGAAACGGACACCCCCACCCACTTGGAGGTCGCCCGGGTCATGGGATCCCCGAAGAAGTTCGGGGAGCCGTTTTGCTGGGCGTTGACGGAGAGGTTTCCGAAGATTGAGATCCGGGGGAGGTAATCCACCTGCTCCACCCGGAGCTCGGCGGTTCGGAGCCGCTCCATGAGCTCTAGCTGCTTCAGGTCCGACCGTGCTTCAAAGGCGATGTCCAGCACCGTCTCCGGAGCCAGAAGGACCGGGTCTTCCAAGCCGGACATGGAGAGAATCTCCCGGTTGGCCGCATCGTTCGCCTCCACGTCCTCCAGGTCCATGGACGCCAGGCTTCCAGTCACTTCCAGCGCCTCCAGATCCTGGAGGTTCAGCTCGATGGCCAGCCCGCGCCGAGCCTGAGCCATGGAGTTCTCGGCCCTCTTCAGGTTGGGCTCGAGATTCGCGAGCTCCACCTGCAACCGAAGAACGTCGTAGTCCGAGGCCAGCCCGGCCCGGTTCAGCGCCTCGGTCTCTACGAGAGACTCCCGGACCCTCCCGACCGAATTCTCGATGAGCCTCCGGTCTTCCTGCGCCAGGAGGAGATTGTAGTAGGCCAGTCGCACCCGGGTGACCAGGCTCTGAGCCCGTCCCCTTAGGGTCTCTTCCTGGAGGCCCTCGTACCGCCCCGCCGCACCCACACCGATGAACGCGGACGCGGAAAAGAGCGGTTGATCGAGGACCAGGGCCGAGGACCAGGCGTTGTCGGCACCGAACTGTACCTTGATGAACTCACCGGGCTCACCTCCGAAGAACTCGGCTGGAAGGAACGACACCGCCGGGGCGATGTTCCTGGTGTAGGAGGCACTGAAGTCGATCTTCGGGAACACGCTTCCCCAGGCCTCGGACACCCTCTCTTCGGCCTCCTCCAGGGCCAGGCGCGCATCCTGGATATCCCTGCTCTGGTCCAGAGCAGTGTGGACGGCCTCCCGGATCGACATCGTAACCGGGGCCCCGTCCTCGGGTGTTCCCGTGGAGCCTGCGGCCGGCCGATCCTGGGCGGCCCCGGGGCGGGGGAGGAGGGAGAGAAGGATCAGGAGGCCCGACGAAAGGAGGATCCTGCCAGAGCGTCTTCTCGTCTCATCTGTCGTCGTCATCGCACCAGCTCGATTCATCTCTGAGGATTCTCCACCGTGGCTTCGGCCCGGACAGCTTCCCTCCACTGGGGGGAGGCGGTCCCGTCCCGCTGCTGGTCTGCCAGGAACTCCAGGTACCTCTCCGTTCCGATCCCTCGAATCACCTTGGAGTAGGACGCGGCGATCAGGGCTCGGAATTCCCCTTCGTTCGAAACCGGGAGGAGGCCGCGGTGGTACAGGGAGATCATCCCGTGTCCGTGGGCCCAGAGTGTAAGGGACACCTCGTAGGGGTCGCCCGGGTGGAGGAAGCCCGCGTCCATCATCTCCCGGGCCCGATCCGACCAGAACTGCCCCACGGCACAGGCCTGATCCGCCACGGCTCCCTCGCCGGGCTGGATTCCCAGAAGGTCCAGGGGAACGTAGAGGACCTCGTAGAGGGCTGGCTGCTCCATGGCGAAGTCCACGTAGGCGTGGCCGGCCCTTGTGAACCGCTCCGGAGGCGTGCGTCCTTCCAGAGCCCGATAGAGGTATTGAGCGAAGAGGCGGTAGGCCTCCGCCACCACCTCCCGCATCACCCCTTCCTTGCTCTCGTAGTGTCGATAGAGGGCGGGGGCGGTACAGCCCACACACTTCGCCAGCTTCCGCATGGAAAAGCCCTCGAGCCCCTCGGAGAGAAAGAGGTCGCAGGCGCACCGGATGATCTCTTCACGTTGTATACTCATAGCGTGAACAACGTAAACAGATCGAGATCTGTTTCAATGGCCATCTGACCTTTTTTACAGACCGGTGTTTAGACCACATGGTCTGAACATGAGTAACAAGCGTTGCCCCCCAAGGGGTTTGCGGTTCGACCAGCGGGGGAGGGAGAAGGGAAGACTGTTACACAGGGCCCGGCGGTGGGTGCCTCAACGCCCCGACGGCGCCGCGACGGGATGGGAGCGACCCATGAGGAAGGTGGAGGCGATGATGACGGCGGCTCCCAGGCCCGTCCACTGATCGGGGGCTTCCGTGAATACCAGGAGGCCCCAGACGGTGGCAAAGACGATCTGGAGATACCCCACGGCCATGACTCGGCCCGCCTTCTCCAGCTGCAGTGCCTTGGTGACGAAGACCTGTCCGGCCTGGGTTGCGAGCCCAACCCCCAGGAGGTACGCCCATTCAACACCTCTCGGCACGACGAAGACCCGGAGCGTGGCGGGAGAAGAGCCCACCAGGCTCACCACCGCAAAGGCCAGAACGATGACGAGAGGGTGATGGGTCCTGGTGAGGCGACGGGCGGTGACATAGGCCGCGGCGCTGAGAATCGCCCCGGTCAGCGCCACCCCCACCGCCACCGGGTCCAGGCCCGAAATGTCGCCAAAGAGAAACCCCGGGCGAGCCACGATGAGGACTCCACCCAGTGCCGCCAGAGCCAGGACCACCTCCCTACCCCCCAGAACCTCCCCCAGGAAGATGGCGGCCAGGAGGGCCGTGAAGATCGGGTTGGTGAAATGGATGACCGTGGTCTCGGCCAGAGGCAGTCGGACCACCGCCCAGAGAAAACAGCTGAGGGCACCGTACCCGAAGAGCCCCCGGAGAAGGAGGAGACCTCGCTCCGTACCCCAGGGCGAGACGCCGGCTCTCCTCAACGCGTGAAGTGTGAGCGTGGTAGTCACCACGGCTCGGAAAAATATGATTTCCTGGGTGGGGAGTCGGACCCCCGCCAACTTCGCGAAGGCAGACATGAAGGAAAAGGAGAAAGCCCCGGCAGCGGCATACCGGAGCCCCAGGGGGAATCCTCTGATCATGCGGTGATCTTCATGGGGATCCCGGCTCCACCCGGGCCGATACGATCAGATCCTCTTCGTACAGGAGATCCACCGCATCCATTCCAACCTCCACCCAACCGAAAGTGGTGTATGCCCCATCCAGATGAGGCTGCATCGAGTGGGTGATGAAGAATTGGGACCCCTCCGTGTCCTTCCCTGAGCTGGCCATTCCCAGCACCCCGCGCCGATAGGGGATCTCATTGAACTCGCTCCGGATCTCGAATCCCGGCCCACCGTACCCGTCCCTTCGGGTGAAGTCCCCTCCCTGCACGACGAAATTCGGTACCACCCGGTGAAAGGGAACGCCGTCGTATTTCCCCTCCATGGCGAACCCCGCGATGGTCTGGACCGTCAACGGCGCACCCTCGGTATCCAGGACCAGCGTCACCGCACCCTTTTCAGTCTGGAGGACGAGGTGGGGCCGGGAGCCGAGGCGGCCCAGACCTTCCCAGTCTATCGTCTTCTCGGCCGGGGTCACCCCGCCCGCGGCCTCGATCTCCTCACCCCTGAGCCCGGCCAGGGCGCGTGCCGCGGTCTCCCGAATGGAGTGGTTCGGGTGCTCCATCCCCTGCCTCAGGATGGTCTCTGCCTCCGGCGCTCCGGTCTGGCCCAGGGCTTCCAGAATCGCCAGCATGCCGTCCAGATCCCCGGGGAGGGACATATCCTTGTAGGCCTCTTCCAGGAGGTCCAGGGAGCCGAGGGCGAGGAATACCGAGTCCGCCAGAGCCGGCGCAGCCACGTAGGTGGATGCGGGGTCCCGGGCCTGGAGCCCCCTGGAGAAGGCTTGAAAGTACCGTGCGTGCATGGTGGAGTCGTTCCGCTCCACCCTCCATCTCCGGGCCAGTCCTCCCAGAGCCGTCCCCCTGATCCTGGAGCTCTCCGACCCCACCGCTTCAGCCAGGACATCGAACGCCTCGGCCCCGGGAACAAAAGCCAGTGCTCCCAGGCCCCTCGTTCGTGGAATGACCTCCTCCTCCCCCCACCGGCCCAGCCATTCCAGTATGAATGCTCCCTGGCCCTGACGTCCCAGCAAGGCCAGGATGGGCCCGGCCCGGCGCCAATCCTCCCAGTGGCTTTCCACCCAGGACTTCAAGTCGTCCCCTTCCCCAGGAGGGAGTCGGGAGGCTGAAGTCAGGGCGGTGGCAGCGGAGTAGGCGACATGGGTGCTGGGGTCCTCCAACGCATCCATGAGTTCCCTTCTCACTCGGGGATCCGCCGTCCTCGGACCCATCCCTCGGGCCGCGTTGGTTCGAATGCGCCAGTCCGGTGACATTCGAAGCCACCACAGGAAGCGAGGTGTGTCCTGGGGGTCTCCCAGGCTCGCCAGGCCCAGCAGGAGGTGCATGGCCAGGGGATCGTCAGGGGGCAGAGAATCCAGGGCCGCCCTCACCTGGGGCGCGAAGGCCGTCCACGGCCCCGTGGCCGTGCTTCGACCGAAGTAGTATCCCGCGTTTTCCCGCGCTCGAGGGTCCGGATTACGCAGTTCTTCCACCATATGCCGGATCGCGGAGGGTAGTACGACACCCCGCACCCCCATTCGGGAGACGGCTAGGTTCCGAAGCGCCGATTCCTCAGGGGGAAGATCGAGCTCCACCAGTCGCTCCAGGACAAGCTCGTCTCCCACTTTCCCCACCGCTTCGAATATTCTCATGCGGACATCGGGGTCCTCCTCCTCCCCCAGGGCGCCCAGAAGCACCCCCCCGTACCTGGCATCGGAGAGCTGTCCCAGGGCGAAGGCCGCGTCCCGCCGGACCGGGGCCTCCGAGTCCGTCAAGAGCCCGGACAGGGGCGGACCTGCTTCCGGGTCCTGGACCGACGCCAGTGCGAAGGCCGCCCGGGCCCGAACCAGGGGATCGGGGTCGGCCAGCAACCTGATGAGCGCACCCCCGTCCCGCTCTACCTGAAAGTCTACTGCCCTCTGGAGCGTCTCTCGGTGGAGGAGGCCGTCGGAGGGCCGGACGGGAGGAGGGGGCGGCGTGCCCAGGGCTCGGTCGGGGGGTCCCTGAGGACCGCATCCACCCGTGAGGAGAACGAAGCCCAAAGCAGGGAACAGGATCCGGTTCGGAATCTTGCGGGACATCCGTGCCTCGAGTTGAGGTGAGGTCACTCTCCAAACCAGGGAAACTGACGACGAGGCCCCTCCGCGTCCAGCAGACGGGCCGGCGGGCACGTGCCCTCACCCTCGCGGGTTGGAGCGAAGAGTGCCCAGGGCGATGCCTCCGAGGACGAGGCACCCTCCCAGGAGTGTTTGAGGGGGTGGGGTCTCCCGAATGGCTGGAAGAAGCCAGGCGATGAGCGTGGCGCCGACGGGCTCGCCCAGGGAGGCCAGGTTGGCCACATAGGCCGGGAGATAGCGGAGGGCATAGTTGATCCCGGTATGTCCCAGCATCATGGGTACGGCGGCGAGGGCAAGGAACACCCACCAGTCCCTGGGAGGATAGCCGGTGAGGGGGAGTGCGGGATCCAAAAGAACGATCAGGGTCAGGGCCAGTGCCGCTACACCGTATACCAGTCCGGTGTAGGCCCAGATGTCCAGTCTCCTCCTGAGGGTCCGGCCGATGGTGAAGTACCCCGCCGCCATGAGCCCGGCCGAGAGTGCCAGCGCGTCTCCAAGCAGAGCGTCCGATCCGATTCCGAAGTCTCCCCAGCCGATGATGATGGACCCCGTCACCGCCACCGCGATTCCCACCCACTGCCGACGCCCCGGGCGCTCCCCGAGGAAGGCCACCGAGAGAGCCCCCACGAATAGAGGCTGGGTGCTGACCAGAACCGTGGAGCTGGCGATGGTGGTCAGCTGAATGGATGCCACCCAGGCCCAGAAGTGCCCCGCCAGCAGAAGGCCCGCACCCACGGCCAGGACCCAGCCTGCACGTCCCAGCTTGACTCCCAGAAAGACACTCCGCCTACCAAGGAGAATCAGCCCGATGATTCCCACGGAGAAGAGGAGTCTCCAGGCGGAGATTACCAGTGCCGCGGCCGTGGAGAACCGGACCAGAGGGCCGGCGAAGGAAACAGCAGCCACGGCGCCGAGGAGAGCCAGACCTGGCGGGAGGATCGGGCGGTGCGGTGCGTCTGGCGGCATGGCTTCGGGGATCCCGTCGCGTGTCGGGAGGAGAGAGCGGCCCGGGGAGCCCTGGAGCCCCGGAGCGCCCGGCAGGACTCCAAGATGTTCCTGCGCACGGTGCCTCGCCAGTGGGACGTGCCCGGACAGGTCCAGGAGGTGCGCTCGACCCCGACCCTTTCCTATACTTCCCACCATGCGCGACGAAACCGTCCTCCCTGGATACTGCGGAGCGGCCGCGGGGCATCCCCTTCACGGCCCGTACCACGACTATGAGTACGGATTTCCCGTGAGGGACGACGACCGCCTCTTCGAGCGACTCGTACTGGAGATCAACCAGGCGGGCCTTTCCTGGCTGACCATACTGAAGAAACGTGCCGGGTTTCGGAGGGCATACAGAGACTTCCGGGTTTCGGAGGTCGCCGCGTTCGGCGCCGACGATCGGAGCCGTCTCTTGCTCGATCCGGGAATCGTGCGGAACCGGCTGAAGGTGGACGCTGCGATTTCCAACGCCCGGACGCTCCTGGAACTGAAGGACTCTCACGGATCTTTCGCCGAATGGCTGGACCATCATCACCCCCGGACCAGGTCCGAATGGGTCCGGTTGTTCAGGAAGACCTTTCGGTTCACGGGAGGCGAGATCACCGGGGAGTTCCTCATCAGCACCGGTTACCTTCCGGGAGCCCACGCGCCGGAATGTCCGGTCCACCAGCAGATCCTTGAGATGAGCCCTCCCTGGCTCCTGTCCGAGCCGAGGCGAGGCGGATGACGGCGCCAGGGGCTCCCCCCTATCACGCGGCCTGGTGGCTTCCCGGAGGACATCTCCAGACCCTTGGGGGGAAGTACATGCGGCCCCGTGTCGAGCTGCCGCTGAGGCGGGAGCGGTGGGACACGCCGGACGGTGACTTCCTGGACCTGGATTTCGGACCCGACCCCGACGAGGGTGCCCCACTGGTTCTCCTGCTGCACGGGCTGGAGGGGTTCGCCAGGAGACCCTACATGCTCCACGCAATGGGGGTCCTGGCGGGCCGCGGGATCGCCAGCGTGGGCCTGAACTTCAGAGGATGCTCCGGGGAGCCGAACCGGCTGGCCAGGATGTATCACTCGGGGGACACGAAGGACACCGGCCTGGTCCTGAAAGCGCTACGGGAGCGCTGGCCCCGCCGGCCGCTGGGTGCCCTGGGGTTCTCTCTCGGAGGGAACGTCCTCTTGAAGCTCCTGGGCGAGGGGTCGGACAGCGACGGACATCCGGTGGGTGCCGCGGCGGCCATCTCGGTGCCGTACGATCTCTCCGCGGGCGTCGCGCACCTGGAGGGAAGCCCCGTGGGGCGTTTCTACGCCCGGTATTTCCTCACCTCCCTCAGCGAGAAGGTGAAGGCAAAGGAGAAGATCCTGGCTTCCCTCCTGGACCTGGACGCGGTCTACGCCAGTCGGAACCTCAGCCAGTTCGACGATGCCGCCACCGCGCCCCTCCACGGCTTCGAGGACGCCCAGGACTATTACCGGCAGTCGTCCTCCAACCAGTTTCTCCAGGGGATTCGGGTCCCCACCCTTCTCATCCACGCTCGAAACGACCCCTTCCTCCCCAGCCGGGCGATCCCGGTGGACTCCATGAGAGAGAATCCCGCGTTAGAGCCGCTCATACTCGACAGCGGTGGGCACGTGGGGTTCCTCGCCGGGTCGGTTCCGGGGCGTCCCCGATTCTGGGCGGAGGACCGCCTGGCAGAGTTCCTGGCCCATCACCTGGGGTGAGGGCCCCGCACGGCCGGCACCCCCCCGAGCCCTCCCGCAGGAACGCCGACGGGGCCGGAGTCAGTCGCTCCGGCCCCTGGCGCTTCCCCGGGCCCTAGTCCACGCCCGCCGTCAGCTTGTGGATGGGCCCCTTGAACAGGACGAAGAGAATCCCGGATCCGATGACGATAGCCGCCACCGTCCCGAAGAGCTGAGTGAGGGGGAGGGTCTCCATCTGCCCCGCGGCCAGACCGGCGATGAGGTTCCCCAGGGCGGCCCCCATGAACCAGATCCCCATGGACTGACCCACCAGGCGTTTGGGCGCCAGCTTCGTGATGGAGGATAGACCCACGGGGCTCAGGCAGAGCTCACCGCTGGTGTGGAGGAAGTAGGTCACCACCAGCCACATGGGGCTCACGCCGTTCTCCGGCGAAGCGTAGACGGCCGCCCAGGCCATCACCAGGAACCCGATCCCCAGGAGGATGAGTCCCATGCCGAACTTCATGGGGATGGAGGGGTTTCGGGAGCCCAACGCCACCCAGAGCCAGCCGAAGACCGGGGCGAAGATGATGATGAAGATGGGATTCACGCTCTGGAGCCAGCTGGCGGGAACCTCCCAACCGAACAGCACCCGGTCCGTGAGGCGGTCGGCGAAGAGGTTCATGGAGGAGCCCGCCTGTTCGAACCCGGACCAGAAGAGGGCGGCACCGATGAAGAGAAAGAAAATGACCACCATCCGCTTCTTCTCCACCGTGTCCAGTCCACCGAAGAGCAGCTGATAGGCGAAATAGACCATCGCAAGCCCCACGATGAAGGCTCCGGTCGCACCGGCAGCCTGCTGGAGGCTGAAGGAGGTGATCCCCCGACTCTGCATGAATGAGAGGATCGCCGCCACCGCCACGATGGCCAGTACGGCCAGGAAAAGGGTCTGGTTGGTCCGCTTCCGTTCCGCCGTTTCAAGCTTCGGGGCGCCCCCCAGGTCCGCCAGCCCGGCACCCACCCGGTACTGGATCAGCCCCAGGACCATTCCGGTTCCGGCAGCCATGAAGGCGTACTTCCAGTCGATTTGCTCACCCAGGGCGCCGCAGACCAGGGGCCCGACGAAAGCGCCCAGGTTGATTCCCATGTAGAAGATGGAGAAGCCCGCGTCCCGCCTGGAGCCACCCTCGGGATAGAGATCCCCCACGATAGCGCTGACGTTGGGCTTCAACAGGCCCGTACCCAGAACGATGAGGGCCAGCCCGGAGTAGAACCCCGCCGGAGTCGTGGATCCGAATGCCAGGGAGAACTGCCCGGCGGCGATGAGGAAGCCACCGTAGAAGACGGCGTTCCGGGCTCCCACCAACTTGTCCGCGAACCAACCCCCGGGGAGGGCCATGAGGTAGACGCCGGCGGTATACAGGCCGTAGATGGCCGCCGCCTTCCCGTCCGTCATTCCCAGACCACCGGTCTGGATGGCGTCCACCATGAAGAGGATGAGGATCCCCCGCATCCCATAGTAGGAGAACCGCTCCCACATCTCGGTAAAGAAGAGGGTGGCCAGACCACGGGGGTGCCCAAAGAACCCCGTTTGGTCCGGGCGCAGAGGTGCTTGTGCGGTATGGGTCATCGGAGACTCCTCACGTCGGTTCCAGAACGGCCCTGCCCGGGCCGGAGAATCGGAGCAATATCCCTGGGGAAGGGGTCCTAGGCAAGCCACACGCTCCGCCTCTGCCCGAGGGTGGAGGCCACCCCGCCCCCGTGCACACGCCGAGTTGCCTTCCCACCAGAAACCTCCGATCATGTGGCCACTCGACCCGGTGGCGCGGGAGCCTCCGGATGGTTGTCCCGATCCAAGAGCATGATCATGGAACGCAAACGCACGCTTCGCCGAGCAATCCTTCTCGGACTATTCCTGGCTTTTCCAGCTGCCATGTCCGCGCAGGCCGTGGGCAAGAAGCCCCTGGATCACGATGCCTATGACATCTGGAAGTCCATACCCGCTCAGGTCCTGGCCGACAACGGCGAATGGCTGGTGTACACCGTGGTCCCGGGGGACGGGGACGCCACCCTCATCGCCCGGAACCTACGCCAGGGCGCCCAGGTCACCATCTCCCGTGGCTCCGGCCCTCAGATCACCGCCGACTCCCGCTTCCTGGTCTTCACCATTGATCCCATGCAAGCCGTGGTGGACTCCCTGGAGGAGGAAGGGACACGGGGTGACGATCTTCCCCGGGACTCTCTCGGAGTGATCGATCTCTCCCGATTTCGGGGCTCCGACGCCGTCACGGACCCCGAGTTCTTCAAGGTCGCGCGTGTGAGCTCCTGGCAGATTCCAGAGGAAGAGAATGCCTACCTCGCGTATCTCCTGGAGCCGCCGGAGGAGGCACCCGATTCGGCGGCCGGAGGGGAAGAGGCGGAGGAAGCGGGCCCGGGGCGCCGGCCGGGCAGTAGGGGCGCTCGCCCCGGCGGAGCACGCCCGGGCGGGGGCGCTGGAGACGCGAAGGAAAAGGAGGAAGGCACGGACCTGATCCTCCGACACCTGGCCTCCGGAGAGGAGTTCACCTTCCCCCACGTCATGAGCTATGCCTTCGACGAGGACGGAGGGTGGTTGGCCTACACCGCCGAGAACGAAGAAGGAGACGCCGACGGCGTATTCGGCGTGGCTGCCGCAAACGGGCAGGCTTCCCCGGTACTGGTCGGCGAAGGGAAGTACACGCAGCTGACCCTTGCCAAGGAAGGGGGCCAGGTAGGGTTCCTTACGAACCGGGACGACTGGGAAGCCGATGACCCCGCCTACGCCCTCTACTACGGGGTCCTGGGGGAGGGTGAAGCCGGGATGGTGGCCAACGCCGAGACTGCCGGGATCCCCGACGGTTGGGAGGTGAGCGAAAACGGAAGCCTGGCCTTCTCCGGAGAGGGCACCCGCCTCTTCTTCGGGACCGCTCCCACGCCACCGCCCCCACCCACGGACACCCTCCCCGAGGACGAGCAGGTGGAGGTGGACATCTGGAACTGGAAGGACCCCCTCATCCAGCCGATGCAGCTCCTGCAGGTCCAACAGGAGCGCCGCCGCACCTACACGGCCTACGCCAACACGACGGACCTCTCGGTGGTCCAGCTGGCCACGGAGGAGATCCCCGAGGTGACCGTGAGCCAGGACGGTGAAGGGGACGTAGCCTTCGGCACCGCCTCCCTCAAATACGGCTATTACGTCTCCCACGACGGAACCTACGGGGACGTGTACCTCATGGACGTGGGGACCGGCGAGCCGGAGATGATCCTGGAGAAGCAGAGGAATCCCCGGGTCAGCTTCTCTCCGGAAGGCCAGTACCTCTATTGGTATGACGGTGGCGCACGGCACTGGTTCGTGATGGACGTGAACGACCGGATGGCCAGAAACGTGACGGAGAGCCTTCCCTTCCCTGTCTACAACGAGCTGTACGACCAGCCCGATGATCCCAACTCCTACGGGAGCGCCGGCTGGCTCGAAGACGACGCGGCCTTCCTGGTGTACGACCACTTCGATATCTGGTCCGTCGACCCGCGGGGACAGGCCCAGCCAAGGAACCTGACGGAGGGCGTGGGACGGGCCTCCGACATCGAGTTCCGATACATCGATCCCACCGGGGGCGGCGGGGCCTTCGGGTTCGGATTCGGAGGTCGGCGCGGAGGTGGCGCTCCCTTCAGGGACGACGAAGGCATCGCCCCGGACGAGGACGTCCTCCTCACCGCCTTCCAGATCTATACGAAACAGGGCGGATTCTACCGGGATCGGTTCGACCGGAATCGAGAGCCGGTCCGTCTCCTCATGGGAGACTACCGCTACGCTGACCTGCGGAAGGCGGACGACGCCGACGTGTACGTTCTCACCCGGCAGAGCTTCCAGGAGTTCCCGGATCTGTGGATCTCGGACCTGGACTTCCGGAACATGGAGAAGATCTCTGACGCCAATCCCCAACAGGCGGAGTACAGCTGGGGCACCGCGGAGCTGGTGGAGTGGATCTCCAACGACGGGATCCCCCTCCAGGGCATCCTGGCGAAGCCCGAGGGCTTCGATCCGAACAAGAAGTACCCCATGATGGTCTACTTCTACGAGCGCAGCTCCGACGGGCTGCACCAGTACCGGACCATCCGCCCGGGAAGCTCCTCGGTGATCCCCTCCTTCTACGTGAGCCGGGGATACGTCTTCTTCATCCCGGATATTCCCTACGAGATCGGTCACCCCGGTGAGAGCGCCATTGACGCCGTGGTCCCCGGAGTCTTGAGGATCCTGGAGGACGGATACGTGGACAAGGACCGCATCGGCGTCCAGGGGCATTCCTGGGGAGGGTACCAGATCGCCTACATGATCACCCGGACCAATCTCTTCGCCGCGGCCGAGGCCGGGGCTCCCGTGGCCAACATGACCAGCGCCTACGGTGGGATCCGTTGGGGAAGTGGGATGAGCCGTCAGTTCCAGTACGAGCGGACGCAGAGCCGTATCGGTGGCAGCCTCTGGGATCAAACGCTCCGGTACATCGAGAACTCCCCCCTCTTCGAGGCAGACAAGGTCCAGACCCCCCTCTTGATGATGCACAACGACGAGGACGACGCGGTGCCCTGGTATCAGGGGATCGAGATGTACATGGCGTTGCGGAGGCTTCAGAAGCCCGTCTGGCTGGTGGTCTACAACGGTGAGCCTCACGGCCTGAGGCAGAGACAGAATCAGAAGGATTGGATGGTCCGCATGCAGCAGTTCTTCGACCACTACCTCATGGACGCCCCGGCGCCGGTGTGGATGACGGACGGGGTTCCGGCGGTGAAGAAGGGTCAGACCCTGGGGTTGGAGATCAAGAGGGACTGACGACCAGCTCGGTGGAAGGCCACGGCCCCGGGGGCGCTGTCCCCCGGGGCCGTCTGTCTTCCGGGATCACTGTGGAGCCCCGGAAAAGAAGGCCTTCCGGTGCCAGGAAGCCCCTGCAGCCTTCTCCCATTCGCCTTTTCGGAGCTGATCCATGCGGAGAATCGTGTGGTCGAAGACGGGGGTCCCCAGGTGTACTTCTCCAGCGTCGGCGAGGGCCCTGAACTCGATCCGGCTCGCGCTCCTGAGCTCACCCGCGCCAGACCTGAACCACACCGGGGAATGATCCAGGAAGGACATTCGCCACGCCTCTCCCAGATCCTTCAGTACCCTGGCGAGGCTATCGATGGAGCACCCCGACGGAGGTGCTGTGGCTTCGTCCACGCCCACAAACAGGAAACGACCCTCCTTCCATTCCCGTCCGGCCGTCAGGGGCGTCCCGTGGGCGGCCCACCCATCCAGGAAGGTGTCGACCCGGGTGAGCATCTCCTCTTCCTCCTCCGGGGAGAGTGGCCGGCTGGATGGAAAGACCCAGAGGCGGGAATCGGCGGGAAGCGCATGGAACGGAATTCTGGGCATGGTGGCACTGGAGACGAAAGGTACGGCACAGAACGGCTTCGGGAGCCTTCTTACTCCTGTCGACCTGGAGGGATCCCTCCCCGCCCCCATTCGTCCCGACCTGGAAAGGGAGCAGCCCCTCAGTCGGACCCTTCGCCCAAGGCCTCACCACCACCGAGCTCCGGTTCCGGCGGTGCCTTGTCAAGGAGAACGGCCACCCATTTGAGGTCCGAGGTGTTCTCCAGCATGATCTTCACCACCATGGTGAGGGGCACGGCCAGGAGGGCCCCCACGGGACCCCACACCCAACCCCAGAAGATGAGGGAGAGGATCACTACCAACGTGGAGAGGCCCAACCTCCGTCCCAGGAGGTTCGGTTCGATGAGATTTCCGAACACCGTGTTCACGGCGAAAAAGCCGAGCCCCACGAGAATGGCATGGCCAAAGCCGACCTGGATGAGGGCCAGGAGGATGGCGGGCGCGGAGGCGATGATGGAGCCGATGGTGGGAACGTAGTTCAGCACGAACGCGATGAGGCCCAGCAGAACCGGAAAATCAAGATCCATGACCCAACACCAGGCCCCCAGGAGAATTCCCGTGGCCAGGCTGATGAACGTCTTGATACCCAGGTACTCCTGGATCTCGGCGACCATCTTCATGAGGTTGCTGGAATGCCCCCGGCGTCGCCCGAGAATGGCCCGGAACTTCGCCGGGAAGACCGTAGCCTCCCCGAGAATGAAGATGAGGACAATGAAGACGAGAAACGCGTTCGAGGCGAAGGCGAGGACCTTGGTAAGGGTCCCCCCCGCGAAGGTCATGAGCTGGTCAGGATTGAGGATCTCCGTGTCCGTGAGGGCCTCAGCGAGAGGCCCGGCGCCCGGTACCGTGGAGTCCTGGAGCCCCGCGATCCAGGAGTTCCACAAATCCTGAAGGCGAACGACGTACCGGGGAAGTCGATCCTGGAACTCCGCGATGGATTGGCTGGCCAGAAGAATGAGGAGCCCCACAACCGCCACATCCACCAGGACGGCCAGGAAGATGGCCAGGGTGGAGGGAACCCGTCGTTGTTGGAGATAGACAACGATTGGCAGGGTCAGGATCGCCAGGAACAGGGCCAGGGAAAAGGGCAGGAGGATAGGAGCAGCCAACCTCAACCCGCCCACCACGATGACCGTCATGGCCATGATGAAGAGGTATCTGGTCCCCGGGTTCTGCTCCATCCGTTCCAGAATCATGCCCCCCCAATCAGGCTGACCGTCGGCCCGACGGATGCTCGCGATGGCGTAGACTGAGCCGTTGATTGACTAAGATAACCGTCGCAATGGACCCATAGCCATAGGATTTCGCAGGAGATTCGCCATCTTTCACCCATGGACAGGGAAGAAGACCAGCCGCAGCCCTATCCCATCCCCGAAGCCGACGAGGACCTCCTGGCGCAGTGCCGGGTGGAGACATTCACGGCAGGAGGAAAGGGAGGGCAGCACCAGAACCGTACCGAAAGCGGGGTGCGTCTCGTCCACCTCCCCACGGGGATCGTGGTAACGGCCAGAGAGGAGCGAAGTCAATTCAGGAACAAGGCGATGGCCCTCTCCCGTCTGCGTCGACGCCTGGAAGCCATGAACCGGCGGCCACCCCGTCGGATCTCCACACGTGTTCCACTCCGGGAAAAGGCGAAGCGCCTCGAGGAGAAGAAACGCCGCGGCCGGTTGAAAGCCCTGAGGAACCCCCCTTCCTCCAACGGTTCCGAATGAAGGCTGAAGCTTCCTGAGGCGGGGGGTCCCCGACCTGCGCAGACTGCCTCCCCTTGTGCCAGAGCCCCCGGGGTCCTATTCCGATAACTCCCTCAACCCCAACGAAAGACGGAATCGAAGATGGTTCGAAAGCTCCTCGTTGCCGTGGTCCTCCTGCTGGTGGTAGCCCAGGTGGTGCCATTCCCCCCAGCGGATAACCCGCCCCTGGGGGAGGAGGTCCCTGCCCCACCGGAGGTAAGGACCATCCTCCGGGTCTCCTGCTATGACTGCCATTCCAACGAGACCATATGGCCCTGGTACAGCCACGTCATCCCGACGAAGTGGTTTGTGAGAGGTCATGTGATGGAAGGCAGGGAACATCTGAATTTCTCTACCTGGGGGCAGTACACTCCCGAGGAAGCCGCTCATAGGCTGGACCACGTGGTGGAGATGGTACAGGAGGGGAAGATGCCGCTGCCCTCCTACCTCAGGCTCCATTCGGATGCGGCGCTCTCCGATGAGGATCAATCCCGAATCATTGATTGGGCCCGGGCTCTGGCTGGGACCATGGAGGAAGCCCAGGGCGGGGTCGGCGACGATGGAGAGCCCGGGGGTGGAGGAGACCTGTAGGCGGGTCATCCGGAGGGGAGGAGGGGGGCCAGGCACTTTCCCCCGCTGACTCGGGAGACCATTCTTCGGAGGGTCTCGATGGGAGGGAGACCTCCCTCCGTGCGGCTCCACCGGGAGAGACGGTCATGTTGCGAATCCGGAAGGTCCTCTTCCCCACCGACTTCTCCAGCTGCTCCCACCAAGCCCTTCTCCACGCCGTCCGGATCGCCCAGGACCATGGCGCAGAGCTCCACGTCATGCACGCCGTGGTCTTCTCCGAAGACGACCCCCACGACCCCGCTCATCACGTTCCGGATCCCGCCAGGATCCGGGCTCTGCTGGAGGAGCTGGCGGAGGAGCGGATGGGCGCACTCCTCAAGGAAGGTCTTCTTCCCGACCTGGTCTTGAAGTTGGTGCAGCGGAGGGACATGTCCGCCGCTCCCCCCATCGTTCAATACGCCGAGGAAGCCCACATCGACCTCATCGTCATGGGCACACACGGGCGGCGGGGGTTTCGGAAATGGCTTCTGGGGAGCGTGACGAACGAAGTGGTCCGGTTCGCGCCGTGTTCGGTTCTCGCGGTCCGGGGCGAGGGCGAACCCGCGCCCGTGGAACCCATCCGGAGAATCCTCTTGCCCGTCGATTTCTCCCAGCACGGGAAAGGGGCGCTGGAAGTCGCCTGCTCCCTGGCG
>Ga0316578_10000242_pt1 | contig 16200 bp, 12 predicted proteins | sample J0NA_2_FD_203076 | JGI IMG/M metagenome (GOLD analysis project Ga0316578, IMG submission 203076) | Rhizosphere microbial communities from salt marsh grasses in Alabama, United States - J0-2_160517rDrC | ecosystem: Host-associated > Plants > Roots > Rhizosphere | place: USA: Alabama | collected... | reverse complement strand
AGATCGCCGCCAACTCCCCGGTCACGATCGACATCTCACTCGACGACGACCGCGTCGAGACGATCCTGGCGCCGCACCGGGCGACCTTCGAGCTGGCCCCGGTCAATGCCGGCTTCGACGTCGACATCGAAACCGACGAGGTCTCGATCATCCCGTCGAAGAACGGCACCGTCTTCGACGTGGCGGCCACGAGCGACGTGCTGCTCGCTGCAGCGCAGTCGGGATCCGGGACCGGCACGTTGATCTTCAGCGAGGGCGAGGAGCCCGAGTTCACGACGGCGGACGCCGAGGGATTCGGCCCGCTCGGCCTCGTCTCGGAGTTCACGACGAAGACCCCCGGGGTGAACCGCGTCCACAACATCCACCTCATGGCCGACACGATCGACGGCTACGTCGTCTGGCCGGGTGAGGAATTCTCGATCAACGAGGTCGTCGGCCAGCGCACAGAGGCCAAGGGGTACAAGCGCGACGGGGCGATCATCAACGGCGAGGTCTCGTGCTGTGACGATCCCGCGAACGTCGGTGGTGGCGTCAGCCAGTACGGCACGACGATCTACAACGCCATCTTCTTCGGCTGCTACGAGGACCTCGACCACACACCCCACAGCATCTACATCTCCCGCTATCCCGAGGGCCGCGAGGCGACGCTCGGCTACCCGGCCCCGGACGTCCGGTTCCGCAACGACAGCGATGCCCCGGTGATCATCCGCAACACCTACGACGGGAACAAGACGATCACCGTCAAGTTCTACGGGAACAACGGCGGCCGGACGTGCGAGGCGGAGCGCTCCGAGCGCTTCAACTACACGGAGCCGCAGACCGTGTACGAGGCGAACCCCGCGGTGACACCGGGCACGGAGCGGGTCGTCTCGAAGGGCTCGCAGGGCTGGAGCGTCACCGTCACCCGCATCATGACGATGCCCGACGGCACCGTGATCCGCGAGCCCTACACACACCACTACCGCGGCTCGGTCCGCAAGATCGAGAAACACCCCTGCGACCTGGGCGAGGGCGCGTGCCCGATCCCGGTTCCCGGTGTTCGCGGATTCAGCGAGGCGGACGCCGTCGCAGCGCTCAGCAATGCCGGTTTCAACGCAAGCGTCGGATACGCGGATGTCACGGATCAGGCCCAGAACGGCGTCGTCATCTCCGTATCGCCCACGGGGTATCAGCCGGCGGGCACAACGATCAAGATCACGATCGGCCAGTACACGGCACCCGAGCCGCCGCCCGACGAAGGTGCCTGACCGGCGGGAACCCGACGGCCGTCACGGACCGTCGAATAGGGGAACCCGCCGGTACCCTCCACTGCAATCCAGCGACACCACACTGTGAAACCACGCGTCGTCCTCTTCGCCCTCCTCCCCATCGCCCTCTTCCTGCTGCCCGCGGGAGTCTTCTGGGTCGATCGGACGATGTCCGACGGTGAGATCCCGCGCAACGTGTCGATCGGCGGCATCGACGTCAGCGGCCTGTCGCACGACGATGCGCTGCTCACCGTCCGGGCGTACGAGCAGCAGCTTCAGTCCACGCCCGCCGTGTTCGACGTCAACGGCCGGTCCTTCCAGCTCATCCCCTCCACGGTCGACCTCATGACCGACGTCGAAGCCGCCGTCGACGAGGCCATGGCGCAGCGCTCCGACGGCGGCCCGTTCGGCCGCTTCTTCTCGTGGGTCGGCGGGTTCACGACGCCGGTCGACGTCCCCCTCGCGATCACGATGGACGAGACGGCGATCGAGGCCCAGATCGACGACTGGCAGGAGGTCGCCATCCCGAATCCCGCCTATGAAGGCGCGGTCGCCGTCGTCGACGGCGAGGTGGTGCCCGAGTACCCGCGTGCCGGGCAGAAGCTCGACGAGGGCGCCTCACTCACGATCGTCGTCGAAACTCTCGAGACGCTCGACGATCGCGAGGCGACGCTCCCGGTGGTCGAGCACCGGCCCGTCGTGACCGATTCCCACGTCGACGCGGCGGCCGCGGACGTGCGGCGGATGATCTCGACCTCGGTGACGCTGACGAACGACGACGTCGGCTACTCCCGGACCTTTACCGGCGAGGAGATCGGGCGCGCCGTCTATACCGAAGTCTCCACCGACCCGGTCGGTATCGAGATCCTTCTCGACGAAGCCGTCATCCGCGACCTCGTCGAGCCCGATCGCCCCGCCTTCGAGCTTCCTCCGGCGAATGCCCAATTCGATGCCGACATCGGCTCGAAGCGCGTCTCGATCATCCCGTCCCGCCACGCGACGCTTCTCGACGCGCAAGGCGTCGCCGACGAGCTCCTCGCTGCGGCGCGCGGATCGGGACGCGGCACGTTCCCGCTCCTCGAGGGCGATGCACCGCAGTTCACGACCGAGGACGCGGAAGCGTACGGCACGATGGGTCTCGTCTCCGAGTTCACGACGAACACCCCGGGGACGAACCGCGTGCACAACATCCACCTGATGGCGGACACGGTCGACGGCTCGATCGTCATGCCGGGCGAGACCTACTCCATCAACGACGCCGTGGGGCCGCGGACGCTCGACAAGGGTTACCTCGAAGACTGCGCCATCATCGGCGGCGAGGTGGTCTGCGAGGGCCATTCGGCCAACGTCGGCGGCGGGGTCTCGCAATTCGCCACCACCTTCTACAACGCCGTGTTCTACGGCTGCTACGAGGACGTCGAGCACAAGCCGCACTCGCTCTACTTCAGCAAGTACCCCGAGGTGATCGAGGCGACCATGGGCTATCCGAGCCCGGACGTGAAGTTCCGGAACAACACGGACGCCCCGGTGATCATCCGCACGGCGTACACCAGTTCGACGATCACGGTCTACTTCTTCGGGAACAACGGCGGGGACACGTGCACCGCCGAATGGGGAGAGCGCACCAACGAGGAGGAGTTCGAGACCGAGTACGTCGCGGCCGACACCCTGCCGGAGCCGATCGAACTGGCGCCGGGCCAGGAGAAGCGGGTCCGCAATGGGATCAACGGCTTCACCCAGACCGTGACGCGGATCGTCACCCGCCCCGACGGTTCGGTCGAGCGAGAGAAGACGTGGACGTGGCGCTACAACACGCAGAGCGAGCAGATCGCCGTGCACGCGTGCATGATCACCGGCGAGCCGGTGAACTGCCCCGTGCAGGTGCCGTCGGTGGTCGGGTCGACGTACGACGGCGCGCTCGAGGCACTGTCCGCCGCCGGCTATCTCGTCAACCCGATCGCCCAGGCCGTCGACACCGAGGCGAAGCACGACGTCGTGTTGTCGATGGACCCGCCCGCCGGGACCTGGCTGCGCCCCGGGGCGACGATCACGCTCATGGTCGGCAAGTACGACGGGTCGTCGTCGACGACGACGACCGCACCTCCTTCGGGCGGCTGACACGCGAAGCGGCCGTCGGACGCTGGCGCGCCGACGTGGTCGGGCCGACGGCTACGCGTAGAACGTGAAGAGGCGCTTGATCACGTCGCCGACGGCATCGGCAGTGGCGTCGTCCCAGCCTCGCCGCCGGGTCACCTGGACGGTGTTCGCGGCGACGTACACCCGGTTGACCGCGTGGTCCTGCTCGATGATCCGAGCCGCGAGGACCGCCGGGTAGTCGTCCGGATCGGGATCGCGGGGAGCCTCGTCGAACGAGCGCGTCCCCATACTGGCGAGATTCCGGTCGAGCGTGAAGATCGTCACGTCTCCGACCGTCGAGCGGTCGAGTTCTTCGATCGGCTGACCCACAAGCACCTCCGTGTTGGTAGCGAGCAACCGGTAGCTGGTCGTGAGAGAGCGTAGAGATCCCGCAGGCGCTCCGAGCCGTCCCCTACTTCGCGGTGGAGCCGCTCACCGGGTCGCCGATCCGATGCACCTTCAAGATGTTCGTCGACGCCCGCTGGTTCGGGGGGATGCCGGCGATCATGACGGCCGTATCGCCCGGTTCGGCGATGCCGTGACAGACGAGGAACTCCTCGGCGAAGGTGAACATCGCATCGGTCGACGTCTGCGGTGGGATCTGCAGCGGCGTGATGCACCCGAAGAGGGTCATCAGCCGGTACGTGGCCTCGTGGGGCGTGAACGCGTAGACGTCGGCCTTGGGCCGGTGCTTCGCGAGCAGCCGCGCCGTCGAGCCGCTCTCGGTGAATGCGACGATGACGTCGGCATCGAGGCGGTTCGCCGTCTCGACGGCGGCCTGCGTGACGACCGACGCATACGGCGAGGGGTCGACGATCGCACCGCCGTACGGGGCCGACACGAACTCCGAGCTCTGCTCCGCCTCGCGGCTGATCCGATCCATCTGCTCGATGGCGCCGACGGGATACGCCCCGATCGCCGTCTCGGCCGAGAGCATCACGGCGTCGCTGCCCTCGATGACCGACCGATACACGTCGGTGACCTCCGCCCGCGTCGGCCTCGGGTGCGTGATCATCGACTCGAGCATCTCGGTCGCGGTGATCGTGATCTTCCCGGCGGCATTCGTCCGCGCCAGGATCTCCGTCTGCGCACGCGGGACGCTCTCGAGGTTCAGCTCGACGCCGAGATCGCCGCGGGCGACCATGGCGCCGTCGGCCTCGGTGAGGATGTCGTCGAGGTTCTCGTACCCGACGGCCGACTCGATCTTGGCGATGATCGGCGTGTCGGCGATGTGCTCCCGGATCCGCCGGATGTCGGCGCCGCAGGACACGAAGGAGGCTGCAACGAGGTCGAAGCCGATCTGCCGGCCGACGGCGAGGTCCTCGACGTCCTTGTCCGTGATGACCGGGATGTCCGTGTCGCATCCCGGGAACGCTGCGCCCTTGTGGTCGAGGAGCTCTCCGGGCACGACGACCCGAGCGACGGCCTCATCGCCGGACACGTCGGCGACTTCGAGGCGGATCATCCCGTCGGCGAGGAGCACGCGGCTCCCCGGGTGCAGGTTGACGTACTCGAGGTAGGCGATGTGGATCGCCGTCGCGTCGCCCTCGGCCTCTCCGGGACGGAGCGCGACCATCGTCCCCTTGTCGAGCATCACCGAGCCACCCGCGAACGTGCCGACGCGAATCTTGGGCCCTTGGATGTCCTGCATCGTGGCGACCGGCACGCCGAGGTCGGCTGCTGCCGCACGCACCCACTCGTGTCGACGGCGGTGGTCGTCGAGCGTCCCATGGGAGAAGTTGAACCGGGCGACGTTGAGGCCGGCCGCGATCATCCTCCCGACGTCGGCGTACGAATCCACGGCCGGGCCGAGTGTTGCGACGATCTTCGTCTTTCGCCTCATGGCACCACCCTAACGATCCCGGGTCGGGCGCACGTCACGGCAGCATCCCGCCGCTTTCGTCCGCGAGACAGCGAACGGAACGCCCAGCGCCCGATCGCTCGCCACCGTTCGGATCGTCAGTCCTCCTCGAGGACCATGCGGAGGAAGTTGCGCGTGCGCTCGTGCTCGGGGTCGAAGAGCACCTTGCTCGGAGGCCCGTCTTCCACCACGACCCCGCCGTCCATGAAGACGACACGGTCCGCAACGCCTTTCGCGAAGCCGATCTCGTGCGTGACGACGAGCATCGTCATGCCCTCCTCGGCCAGGTTCCGCATGACGCCGAGTACCTCTCCGACGAGCTCCGGGTCGAGCGCGCTCGTGGCCTCGTCGAAGAGCATCATGTCGGGGTTCATCGACAGCGCCCGTGCGATCGCGACACGCTGCTGCTGTCCTCCGGAGAGCTTCCTCGGGTACTGGTCGGCCTTGTCGGCGACGCCGACTCGCTCCAGGTTCTCCATCCCGATCTTGACCGCCTCGTCCTTCGAGCGGCCGAGCACCTTGCGTTGCGCGATCGTGACGTTGTCGATGACGGTCAGATGGTTGAAGAGGTTGAAGCGCTGGAACACCATGCCGATGCGCCGCCGGACGTCGTCGGTGTCGGTGTCGGGGTCGGTGATGTCCTGCCCCTCGATGACAATGGTGCCTCGTGTCGGCTCCTCGAGGCGGTTGACGCACCGCAGCAGGGTCGACTTCCCCGAGCCGGATGGGCCGATGATGCAGACGACCTCCCCCTCGTCGACCTCGAAGTCGATCCCACGGAGGACTTCGAGGTCGCCGAAGTACTTGTGGAGCTGGCGGATCTCGAGCGCCTTGGTCACTTGGATCGGGCCGCCTTCTTCTCGAGCCGGGCGACGAAGCGCGTCATCGGGATCGTCAACGCGAGGTAGACGAGACCGGCGACGACGAGCGGTGTCGCGTTGGCCGAGTGGATGACCCCGTCGCGCCCCCAGCGGGTCAATTCCTTCGAGGTGACGGTCACGCCGATCGCCGAGACGAGCGACGTGTCCTTGAGCAGGAGCACGAACTCGTTGGTGAGCGGCGGGATCATGAGCCGGAAGGCCTGCGGGAGGATGATCCAGATCATCGCTCTCGAGTAGCTCATGCCGAGCGACCGCGCAGCCTCCATCTGTCCGCGGTCGACGGCCTCGATGCCGGCACGGATCGTCTCGGCCATGTACGCGCCGACGACGATCGACAACGCGAGCGCACCCGGGCCGTACGCCCCGGGGACCCGGATGCCGAGCGCGATCGGGATGCCCAGGCCGATGAGCAGGATCCACACGAGGAGCGGGATCCCACGCACGACGTCGATGTAGATCGCAGACGCCCAGCGAAACGGCTTGGACTGAGAGAGTCGCATGAGCGCGAGCATGAGGCCGATCGCCAAGCCGCCGCTGAAGCCGAGGACGGTGAAGATCACCGTGTTCTTCGCCGCGATGGTGATGATCTTGGGGAACTGCTCGCCGACGAGATCCGGCCGGATCATCGTGTCGACGACACGTCCCCAGTCGACCATGACCACGATGCCGACGAGGACGAGGGCGAAGACGACGTAGGACGCCCCGCGCCAGAAGCGGACCTTCCTGCGCTTCGAGAGGCCGTTCCACCAGGTGAGCACGGGCCCGAGCATAAACGATGGGAGGGGGCGGCCGCCCCCTCCCATCGGTTGATGTGACTGGTTCGCTCCGGCTACTCGCCGCGCGTCCCGAAGTACTTCTCGTGCAAGTCGCCGTACGTGCCGGCGTCCTTGAGCGCCTTGAGCGCGTCGTTGATCTCTCCCGCGAGGCCCTCGTTGTCGAGCGCCATCCCGAATCCGTACTGCTCCTCGGTCTCATAGGTCTCGACGAGCACGAACTTCGGATCCTGCGATGCGCGGTAGCCGTTGACGGGAAGGTCCTGGAGGATCGCGTCGATCTCTCCGGCCTCGAGAGCGAGGAAGAGCGCCGCGCCCTCGTCGTACGACTTGATCGTCGCGTCGGCGGGTGCGTTCTCGTTCGCGTACATCTCTCCGGTCGTCCCGACCTGCACACCGATCGTCCTACCGCTGAGGTCCGCGAGCGTTGTGACGCCGGTCCCCGCGAGCGTCATGAGCGACTGCGCCGCGTTGTAGTACGGGTCGCTGAAGCGCGCGTTCTCGGCACGCTCTTCCGTGATCGTCATCGCCGAGGCGACGACGTCACACGCACCGGCCGCCGGCTGGAGCCAGATGCCGTCGAACGGCGTGTTCACAACGACGAGCTCGAGATCGAGCTCGTCGGCGATCGCCGACATCATCTCGATGTCGAAGCCGGTGTAGCCGGACGGTGACGACGGATCTTCCATCTCGAAGGGCTCGTACGGCACCTCGGAGCATACGGTCAGCTTGCCCTCGGCGACGAGGGTCGCGTCACCGCCCGACGAGCACGCGCCGGCCACGAGGCCGAATGCGAGGACGAGCGAGAGGAGTACTGGCATTCGCTTCATTGACTCTCCTTCTGTCGAACCCCGAGGTCGTCGGGGACGACAACTCTAGGCGGCAATCCGAATCGTGCAGCCGCATCGGGGCGAGGCGCTGCGGGCAAGCCCGCGCGACATGCAGCAGCACCCCGTCCCTGCCTCCCGCGGTCGGTAGGCTCCGCAGGGCCATGACCGTCGAAGCCATCATCCCGGTACGGACCTTCGATGGGCTCAGCCGTCTCGCCTCCAAAGCGAGCGAGGCCGAGCGGGCCGCGACGATGCGCCGCCTCGTCGACCGCACGGCCTCGGCAACGATCGGCGCAGGCGTCACACCGGTCATCGTCACTGCCGACCCCGACGTTGCATCATGGGCCGCGAGGCAGGACATCCGAGTCGTCGCCGAGCAGGGAGCCGGCCTCGACGCTGCCGCCGCATCCGGCATCGCGACTGTTGCCGCGGACGCGTGGCTCGTCATCCATGCCGATCTCCCGCACATCTCCCCGGCCGATGTGGCGATCGCCGCAGAGCTGGCTCGTTGCGCCGTCGTCCTGGCGCCCTCGCACGACGGCGGCACGTCGCTCGTCGGCGGGAGCGGGCGGACGTTCCCGTTCCGGTACGGACCCGGGAGCTTCAGGCGGCACCTCTTCGCGGTCGCCGGTGACGCGACGATCCTCGTCAGGCCGGGGCTCGCGATCGACCTCGACAGGCCACAGGACATCGACATGCTTGAGGAGTTGGGATGGCTGTAGCACGGACCCTCGTCATCGGCGCCGGCATCGTCGGCACTGCGGCCGCGTGGGATCTCCTCCGACGCGGGCACGATGTGACCGTCGCCGACGTCGATCTCGGGAGGGCTGCGGACGTCGGCGACCGACTGGGAGTCGAGTCGGCCGGCATCGACGTCACCGACGACCCCGTGCTGCGGTCGCGAGTTGCCGGATTCGACGCCGTCGTCTCGGCCGTGCCGTATCGCCACGGCGTCTCGGTGGCCTCCGCGGCGATCGACGCTGGCGCGCACTACGTCGACTTCGGCGGCAACCCGGCCGTCGTCGCGCGCCAACTCGCCCTCGACCCGGATGCGCGCGCCGCGAATGTCCTCGCGACGCCCGACTGCGGCCTCGCTCCCGGGCTCGCGAACGTCATGGCGGAGCACCTCATCACGACCTCACCGGGCCCGGTGCGCTCTGCTCAGATGCGGGTCGGGGCCCTTCCGAAGGAGCCGCTCGGCGTGCTCGGCTACCAGCTGGCGTTCAGCGTCGCCGGGTTGATCAACGAGTATGCGGAGCCGTGCGAGATCCTCGAAGGCGGGAGGTATGCGACGGTCGATCCGCTCACGCGCTTCGAGGATGTCACCTGGGAGGGCCGGGGCCCCCTCGAGGCGTTTTCCACGGCCGGGGGGACCTCGACGATGTGCCGCGACCACGAAGGGACCGTCGAGCGCCTCGAGTACAAAACGCTGCGCTATCCCGGCCATGGCCGCATCTTCGCCGCATTCCGGGAGCTCGGTCTCTTCGATGAGCACGGTGATCCGTCTCCTCGATCCGTGCTGGTCCGCGCGCTCGACCGGTCACTCCCCCGCTCCGACGACGATCTCGTCCTCGCACGGGTCTGGGCCGAGACGGATACCGAGCGGCGGATCCTCGAGTTCGAGGACTCCCACGACGGCACCTTCTCGGCGCTCGCACGCACGACGGCCTTCCCGGCGACGGCCCTCATCGACCTCGTCGTCCGAGGCGAGATCGAGCACCGGGGCGTGAGGCCGATGCACGCTGCGATCGAAGGGAGCGCTCTCTACGACGAGCTCGCCACCGTCGGCATCACGGTCACCGAACGGTGACGACGCGGATGTCCCCCGCCTGCGGGCGGGGGACATGACGCGAGCGCAGGCCTCGTCGGCTACGGAGCGGTGGTCGCCCCGATGCGGTCGCCCGACTCGGGATCGAAGAAGTGCATCTTCGCGGTGTCGACGACGAGCCGTACTTCTGCGCCGTTCGGGACGTGCACGTCCGGGCTCACACGAGCACTGAACTTCGTCTCGTGGCCCAGACTGGACGCGTCGGCGCCCGTGTCGGCGAGCAGCTCCTCGACGTCCGGCGTGACCACCGGCGATTCGGGGAGCATGAAGTGGACGTAGGTCTCGGAGCCCAGCATCTCGTTGACGTCGGTCGTCGCCGCGATGGTCCGGTCCGGATCCTCGGGTGCCACGCGTGCATCCTCGAAGTCCCCGGGGCGGATGCCGATCACGAGCTGCCGGTTCATGTTGTTCTCGAGGCCCGGATGCCGGTCGAGGGCTTCTTTCGAGAGCTTGATGCGCTGGCCCGCGAAGTTCGCCCACACGTCCTCACCCTCACCCGATAGCGTGCCGTAGACCATGTTCATGGCAGGGCTCCCGATGAAGCCGGCGACGAACAGATTGACCGGCTCGTTGAACAGCTCGGTCGGAGGAGCGACCTGCTGCATGTTGTAGGGGCGCTTTGCGGAGACGGGGCGGAGAACTGCGACGCGATGTCCGAGGGTCATCGCCTCGACCTGATCGTGCGTCACGTACACCGTGGTGGTCTTCAGCCGGTTGTGGAGGCGTCCGAGCTCGGTGCGCATCTGGACCCGCAGCTTCGCATCGAGGTTCGACAGGGGCTCGTCCATGAGGAATGCCATCGGCTCGCGCACGATCGCCCGGCCCATGGCGACACGTTGGCGCTGGCCGCCCGAAAGCGCCTTCGGCTTCCGCTCGAGGAAGTCGGTGATCTCGAGGACCTCGGCGGCTTCTTCGACGCGACGCTTGATCTCGTCTTTCGGGGTCTTGCGCAGCTTGAGCCCGAACGCCATGTTGTCGAACACCGACATGTGCGGGTAGAGCGCGTAGTTCTGGAAGACCATCGCGATGTCGCGGTCCTTCGGGGCGACGTCGTTCACGAGGCGGTCGCCGATGTGGAGTGTCCCCTCGGTGATCTCCTCGAGGCCCGCGACCATGCGCAGCACGGTCGACTTGCCGCAGCCCGACGGCCCGACGAGGACGAGGAACTCGCCGTCCTTGATCTCGAGGTTGACCTGGCCGACGGCCCGTGTCCCGTCGGGGTAGATCTTGCCGATGTTGTCGAGCCGAATCTCGGCCATGGGCAACTCCTTCGCTAGCGCCGGGCTGCAGCCTAGTCGAGAGCTCTCCGATTTGTCTAGACCAATGTCGCCGACGGCCGCCGGCGCTGGGGCTCCGGCGGGCGGGGCTAGTGTGGGCCCATGACCGACGCGAATATCGCCATCATCACCGGCGGGACCGGAGCCGTTGGCCGAGCCTTGATCCCCTTGCTGCTGCAACGAAACTTCAAGCTCGGTGTGACCTACATCGTGCCGGAGCAGGCGGCGGCGCTCGAGAGCGAGATCGACGTCTCCGACCACGAGTTCCTGCTGCGACGCGTTGACGCCGTCGACGCGCGCGCCACCCAGGAGTTCTTCGACGAGGTCGTGGAGGCGTTCGGTGGCCTCAACGTCCTCGTGACCCTCGTCGGTGGATGGGCCGGGGGACGCGACGTCCACGAGACCGACGATGTGCGCTTCGACCGGATGATCGATCTCAATCTCCGCTCGGCGTTCTACGCGGTCCGCGCGGCGATCCCCCACATGCGTGAAGAAGACTGGGGTCGGATCGTCCTGCTCGGGAGTCGTCAAGCCTTCGACGCGCCCGCCGGCCAGGCCGCCTACAACGCGGCGAAGGCGGGCGTCGTCGCCTTGGCGAAATCGGTCGCGAAGGAGCTCTCCGACACGAACGTGACCTGCAACGTGCTCCTTCCGTCGGTGATCGACACGGAGCGCACCCGGGCCGCCCTCCCCTTCGCCGACTACGTCAACTGGCCGAAGCCGGACGAGATCGCGAACGTCATCGACTTCCTCACCGGCCACCGGTCGTCGGTGATCGACGGCGCGCAGATACCGGTCTGGGGCGCCGCAGAGTTCTAGTCGAACGCTCGGGCTTGCCCCGACCGCTACGCTCGCATCCGTGCCCACGGCATACGACGTCATCGTCATCGGGTCGGGCTTCGGCGGGAGCGTCGCGGCGCTCCGCCTGAGCGAGAAGGGCTATTCCGTCGGGATCATCGAAGCCGGTCGGCGCTATGGCACCGGAGACTTCCCGAAGACCAATTGGAACCTCAAGCGGTTCCTTTGGAAGCCGAGGATCGGCCTGTACGGCATCCAGCGCCTCGACCTCCTCGGCCACGTACTCGTCCTGTCGGGAGCCGGGGTCGGCGGCGGATCCCTCGTCTACGCCAACACCCTCTACGAGCCCCACGAAGCTTTCTTCACCGACGGCCAGTGGAGGGACATCACCGACTGGAAGCGCGAGTTGGCCGGGCCGTATGCACTCGCCAGACGCATGCTCGGCGTCGTCGACAATCCTGCCGACACGCCGGCCGACGAGGTGCTGCGGGCCGTCGCACGCCGGATGGGTGTGGAGGACACGTTCCGCCCGACGCCGGTCGGCGTCTTCCTGGGCACCCCAGGCGTGGAGGTCGACGACCCCTACTTCGGCGGCGCGGGCCCCCGTCGTGCCGGGTGCACGAGTGTCGGGGCGTGCATGGTCGGGTGCAACCAGAACGCGAAGAACACCCTCGACAAGAACTACCTCTACCTCGCGGAGCGTGCCGGTGCCGTCATCCATGCAGACAGCGAGGCGATCGACGCCGAACGACTCGCCGATGGGCGGTGGCGGGTCACGACGCAGCGCCCCGGACCGCGCCGAGGGCGCGATCGCGCGACCTACCTCGCCGAGCAGGTGGTCTTCGCGGCCGGCGCGCTCGGCTCGACCCGGCTCCTGCTGAGGCTCGCCGAGCGGGGACGACTCCCCGGGGTCTCCGAACAGCTCGGGCAACTCGTGAGGACGAACTCGGAGGTGCTGCTCGGTGCCACGGCCCGCGACTCGCGCGTCGATTACTCGAAAGGCGTGGCGATCACGTCGTCGATCCATCCCGAGCCGCGCACCCACATCGAGCCCGTTCGATACCCGAAGGGCAGCTCGGTGATGGGTTTCCTCGGCACGATCCTGACCGATGGCGGTCCGGGCATCCCCAGGCCGCTCCGTTATCTCGGCACCATCGTTCGCCACCCGATCCGGTGGCTCCGCTCGATGTCCGTGCACAAGTGGGCGGAGCGGTCGGTGATCCTCCTCGTCATGCAGTCCTACGACAACTCACTTCGCCTCTTCCGCAAGCGGGGCATCTTCGGGACCCGGCTCGTGTCACGACAGGGTCACGGCGAGCCGAACCCGACGTACATCCCCGTCGCGAACGAGGCCGCGAGGATCGCCGCCGAGGTGATGGGCGGCGACCCGATGAGCTCCATCAACGAGGTGCTGCTGAATCGCCCGACGACGGCGCACATCCTGGGCGGCGCCGTCGTCGGGGGCAGCCGGGCGACCGGCGTGATCGACGCCTACCACCGGGTCTTCGGCGAGCCGGGGCTCCACGTCATCGACGGTGCCGCGATCGGCGCGAATCTCGGGGTCAACCCGTCCCTGACGATCACCGCGATGGCGGAGCGCGCCACGGCCATGTGGCCGAACAAGGGTGACACCGACCCCCGGCCGACGCTGGGCACCCCCTACGAACCGGTCGACCCGGTGCGCCCGAACGCGCCAACCGTCGGCGTCGACGTCCTCGGCCTCGACCCCTGGGCCCACGCCTAGCAGGGCGCCGGGCGCACTGCTCCGTGCTCCCGATCGCCGGCTTCGCCGCCGGTCAGAGGTCGATCCAGACGTACTTGATGTCCGGGTCCTTCGAGTTGGACTGGACCTGGAAGTCCATCGAGCGCACGAGGTCGAGCATCCGCCGGTTGTTCGAGAGGACCTCCCCCTCCATGCGATCGAGCCCCCGCGCGCGGGCGATCTCCATGAGGCGCGTCAGCATGCGTTGGCCGAGCCCGTGCCCCTGTAACTCGTCGGAGACGACGAGGGCGAACTCGCAGCTCGTCTGATCGGGGTTCGTGATATAGCGGACGACGCCGTGCTCGGTCTCCTGCCCGCCTTCTTCGGTGACGGCGACGAGCGCCATCTCTCGGTGGTAGTCGATCTGGGTGAACCGCACGAGCATCTCCGGCGTCAGCTCGTGCACGGCGTGCATGAACCGGAAGTACTTCGCCTCGGCGGAGAGGTTGCGGATGAAGTCGGCCTCGATCTCGGCGTCCTCGGGGCGGATCGGCCGGATCGTGACGTCCCGGCCGTCCGGGAGCTGGAAGCGGGTCTCGAGATCCGACGGATACGGGTGGATCGCCATGTGGTGGTACGGATCTGTCGACGGGCGCGGAATCCCGACGACGACCCGGGCGTCGACGGCCATCGCCCCCTTCTCGTCGATGAACATCGGGTTGATGTCCATCTCCTGGATCCACGGCAACTCACACGCCATGTTGGAGACCCGGAGGAGCACGTCGATGAGCTCATCGTGGTTCACGGCCGGCATGTTCCTGAACTCCCCGAGCGCCTTGGCGATCTTCGTCCTGGCGACGAGGTTGTTCGCGAGCCGCTTGTTGAGCGGCGGGAGCGCGACGACGACGTCCTGCATCACCTCGACGGCGGTGCCGCCGGCCCCGAAGCTGATGACGGGGCCGAAGACGGGGTCTTTGATGACGCCGATCATGATCTCGCGCCCGTTCGCGGTCTTGTGCATCTGCTCGACCGTGACGCCATCGAGACGGGCATCCGGGCGAACGCTCGCGACCCGCTCCATCAAGCTATTGAACGCCCCGCGCACCTCTCCGGCGGACTGGATCCCGAGTTCGACGCCGCCAACGTCCGACTTGTGGGAGATGTCCTCCGAGTAGATCTTCATCACGACCGGGAACCCCATCGACACGGCGAGGACGAGCGCCTCTTCCGGGGTGCGCGCGATACCGTTGCGCACGGTCGGTACCTTGAACGCCTCGAGGAGCGCGATCGACTCGGGCTCGGTGAGGACGCTCCGCTTGTCGTTGAGGGCGCTCTCGATGATCAGCCGGGCCGCCTCGACGTTCGGCGCCGCATGGTGCAACGGCAGCTTGCCCGGCGTCTGCAGCAGCAGTTGCTGGTTCCGGCGATACGCGGCCATGTAGTGGAACGCGTCGACGGCACGTTCCGGCGTGTTGAACGTCGGGATCCGAACGTCGCGGAACACGTCGCGTGCCGCCTGGACCTGGGGGCCGCCCATCCACGAGGTCACGATCGGCTTGTGATTCTGCTCGGCCGCCTCGACGACTGCGTGGGCCACCTCGAGCGGAGCCGTCATCGCCTGCGGGGTGAGGATGACGATGACCCCGTCGACCGCCTGGTCGGCCAGACAGATGTCGACCGCCTGCCGATACCGCTCCGGTGGTGCGTCTCCAATGATGTCGACCGGGTTGCGATGCGACCACGTGGGCGGCAGCGCATCGTTGAGGCGTGCCACCGTGTCGCTCGAGAGCTCGACCAGGTCGAGGCCCACCTCCTCGATGTGGTCGGCGGCGAGGACCGCCGGTCCGCCCGCGTTCGTGATGACCGCGATCTTCTCCCCGCTGCTGCGATACCGCGACGACAGGACCCCTGCGGCGGCGAACACCTCCGCAATCGTGTCGACGCGCACAACACCGGATCGGTTGAGCGCCGCCGTGAAGGCCTCGTCGCCGCCGACGAGCGCGCCGGTGTGCGACATCGACGCCGCGGCGCCTTGTGAGCTCTTCCCGGCCTTGATCACGACGACCGGCTTGGCGCGTGACGCTGCGCGGAGGCCGCTCATGAATTGCCGGGCGTCTTGCAGCCCTTCGACGTAGAGGATGATGCTCTCGGTCTTGGGATCGGAAGCGAGGAAGTCGAGGATGTCGCCGAAGTCGACGTCGGCGCCGATGCCGGTGGACACGACCGCGGAGAAGCCGACGGACCGTTTCTCGGCCCAGTCGAGGATCGCGGTGCACAGCGCACCCGATTGAGAGACGAGGGCGATGCCGCCCGCAGCCGCGTTGTTGTTGCCGAAGGTCGCGTTCAGGCCGATGTTGGGCCGTATGAGGCCGAGGCAGTTCGGGCCGATGAAGCGGATCCCATACGTGCGGGCGCGGTCGACCACCTTCTCCTCGAGCGCCCGTCCGGCGGCCCCGACTTCGCGGAAGCCGGCCGACAGGATGATCATCGACTTGATCCCCTGCTGGCCGCACTCTTCGACGATGCCCGGCACCGTCGCCGCGGGCGTTGCGACGACGGCGAGATCGATCTGGCGGTCGATCGTCTCGAGATCGGGGTAGGCCATCTGACCGAGGACCTCGTCGCGCTTCGGGTTGATGGCGAAGATGTCCCCACCGAAGCCCCCGCTCAACAGGTTCTCGAAGACGACGCGGCCGACCGAGCCTTCACGCTCGCTTGCGCCGTACATGACGACGGACTTCGGCTCGAAGAGCGCTCGCAGATAGTGGGGACGCATGGGCTACTCCGGTTCTCGTTGCGGAATCGACATCATGGCGCGTGGGCGCAGCCTCCGGTAGGGCCGCTCGGCACTCGCTCCATGCAACGTG